>Ga0194052_1000080_pt1 | contig 69988 bp, 94 predicted proteins | sample SepL226m_MetaG_FD_160117 | JGI IMG/M metagenome (GOLD analysis project Ga0194052, IMG submission 160117) | Anoxic zone freshwater microbial communities from boreal shield lake in IISD Experimental Lakes Area, Ontario, Canada - Sep2016-L227-6m | ecosystem: Environmental > Aquatic > Freshwater >...
CGCTCCTCTCAGGTAACATCTACATGATTACTGTTACAGCTACCACCCAAGGACAAGTCAAAGTAGTCCTCTATCCAGGAAGAGTACAGACTGTTGCTGGTAACCTCAATACTGAAGGGACAGGGGTGAATACGGTGACGTATGGTACCGCTGTTGCTACTGCAGAATGTAGCTCACTCCGAAGTCTTACTACGTCAGCACCAAGCTCCACCTCTCTTAGTGGCCAAATACTCTGTAATAGTGGCACACCATCAGCTGTTTCCTATAACAGCTCTCAACTCCAATGGACCTATCAGTGTCGTAGCACTGTTGATGGTACGACGGCTTCTTGTACTGTTTCAGCTCATCTTAATTCAGCTCCATCATGTACTCTCAAACCTGTGACAGAACTTCCGTTTAGTGAATGTAGTATTGGTAGTACAGGTAATATATTTAACTTCCATAAATACCTCTCATGTCTCGGTGTTGTAGCGGTGAAGGCGTCATGTGCTGATGCTGGATGTACACAAGATGCAAAACGACAAGAACTTGTTTCCATTGCTGTACGTCTTCGTGGTATCCCACTCGAATCTGACTACCAATGTCAGAAGAGTCATACTGATACCGTCAAAGGTGTAGCATCATGGGTTTGTGAAGCAGCTGAAAAAGCTCAAATGGCTGGGCTTATCTCTGCAACCAATAAGCAATTCCGTCCTCTTGATACTATGACTCGTTCTGAGGCATACTCAGTACTTATGAAGAGCATCTGTGTTCACCCAGATACTACATACCTTAACTGGCAGACAAAAGTTGCCCAGGCTGCTAAGGATCTTTGATTCACAAATCGTACTCTTGCTACCTTTGAACCAAATAGACTTATTCTCCGACAAGAACTCTATGTCCTCGCTGCCCGTATTGCAGAATACAGCGCAGAAAATCCAGGCACATGTGATGCATTGCCACAAGAACTTCTTTGTAAATCTTAGTAAGATTCTTCTTCAACTGGTAAAAGTAGAGAGCCACCGGAAGGTGGCTCTTTTCTTTTTCTTTTCAAAAAACACATTTTTTCTATAATAGAGAAAACCTCTTATGTATATTACTCGTATCACTTTTGCACTGCAGTCTTTTCTGACCTCCAATTATCCAGATTGTCCTGTCGATGTATTCCAAATGACCGTTCCTCCTGATAAAAAAATGGGGGATATTTGTCTCAATATCTTTGGTGCTGTGAAGCAATTAAAGACTTCACCACAAATACTGGGAAATTCATTGGCAGAATACCTAAGACAGCAGGGTTTTGTTCTCGACGTGCAGATACTCTGAGGGTTTGTAAACCTCTTTCTTACGGATGAGATATTTATTGAGGAAACTTCTAAATGGAAACTACCCGTTTGGGAAAAGAGAAATGAAACCGTCATAGTGGATTATATGGGGGCAAATATAGGTAAACCACTTCATATTGGACATCTCTGCACACCACTCTTTGGCCAAGCAACTATTAATATGCTTCGTCTGATGGGATATATGGTGATTGCTGATATGCATCAGGGGGATTGGGGAGGGATTTTTGGTAAACTTATTACAGGTTGGAAATATTTTTGAGATGAAGAAGAATTCTCAGAAGCTCCGCTTAAACATCTTCTGGATATTTATATAAAAATTACAGAAAAAATTGAATGAGATGAAAATATAGACCAAGAATGTCGTGATGCTTTCAAGCTTCTTTCTGAGGGTGATGAAATGTCCGTGAAACTCTGGCAGCGATTTACTGATGCGAGCCTTGCTTCTGTACGAAAAGTAATGAGTGATTTTGGAGCAAAGCCAGATGTCTGGATAGGAGAGAGCTTTTACGAATGACTTCCACTTCCAAAGCTTGGTCCGTGGCCAGATCTTCAATCCAGCAATACAATGTCGGCTGTTGTTGAAGAACTTGTTCACTCAAATATTGCGACCAAAAATGAAGATGAAAGTGTTGGGGTGGTTTTTTCAAAAGAGTCAAAACTTCCTTCGTGTATTCTCCAAAAACGGGATGGAACTCATGGGTATCTTGCGAGTGATCTCGCTGCTATCAAATATCGTCTAAGAAACTGGAGTCCATCAAAAATTATGTATTTTGTTGATAATCGTCAGGCGCTTCATTTTAAACAACTTTTTGCAACTGCCCAGAAGGCTTGGATATCTGATAATACAGTAGAGCTCACACATGCTGCTAATGGTTTTGTGAGTTTACCAGAAGGAGCGATGTCGACACGTCATGGTCGAGTGATATTCTTGAGTGATGTCGTAGAGGAAAGTTTTGATCGTGTAAAAGCAATACTCCTTGAACGTGGGAAAGAGCTGGCTGACTCGGATATTCGAGCTGTGGCCCTTGGCGCAATAATTTATTCCTTTATGGCACAAGATCGTGAAAGAGATTGGGTATTTGAATGGGATAAAGTACTTGCTTTCGAGGGAAGTAGTGGACCATATCTTCAATATACCTATGTTAGATTTGCGAAAATGTTGCAGGAATTTGGCTATAATAAAACTCTTGAAACTCTTCCGAGTACTTTGCCACTGACTTCCTATGATAAAGAACTTGTTCTCGATATTCTCGGGTTCGAAGATGTACTTGCTCAATGTGCGGAGACTTATAAATTCCATCTGCTGATAGCGCATATTACTACGACAGCTCGTCACCTGAATGCGCTTTATGTGAATACGCCAAAACTCAGAGATTCCTCACCAGAAGAGCGCGCTATGAGAATGCAGATAATTGCTCAAACACTTGAGATGATTCGATATTCATGTGATATTGTTTCCATCCCACTACCGAGAGAGATGTAATAGTGAATTATGCCGATGTTCCGATCCATCCTAGCCCAGTACTGTTTATTTTCGTTGGGCCAATTATTCCAATTCCCTAGATTTGGACAACCAGGAATACTACCATCATATGAGCAGGTTACTTTACAACTCCCAATTTCATAAATGACACCAGTAAGCCATGACGGAACATCTGGCATTCCATCTAGTGCATAAAGTGGAATATTTGAAGCACTTTCAAATCTTGTGCCTATCGCATACCCCATACCACTGTCACAAACTCGATAAGTGTAGGAGCATTCTTTACCTGTTACTGAAGCGGATGAACCGAAACAGAGTGACTGAGTAACCGTTCCATTACTGGAGGCCAATGGATCCATGAGGACAACACCGTTATTAGCAGCGGTGACAGCATTATATACTTCCAATGTTGTCTGTGGTGGCATTCCAGTTGAAGACATACTTGCTAGTACTATTTTGTTAATAGCATTGATACCAGCTATCCTTTTTGCATCTCGTGCTTTTTTAATATAACCCGTATAGGCAGACAAACCAGCAGTTGCAAGAATAGCAATAATAGCCATTACCACCATTAGTTCGATAAGTGTAAAACCCGATCATCTTTTCATATTCATTAGTGTATTACTGACACCCTAAAATCAAGTTTTGTAATTTGTTATTTTTCTAATTTTATGTGTAGTATATATACCACTAAGGGATTGATTTTTCTTGGTTGCATTCCAGTTCATTTCTCCTACAATTACAGGGTGTTTGTTGTGGTTCTGATGCGGTTTTTGAAAAATAAATCGCACCAGCAAAAGAGCCACAATGAATAAAAATTGTACTCACCTATTCTACTTCCTAATATTTCTCTCATGGCAGTCAGTGACCTCGTAGCATTTGTCGATGTCGGAAGTGCTCGTATTAAAACACTCGTAGGGTCGTTTATCATCGACCAAGAAAATCCAACTCGTCCAAAACTCAATGTACTCGGTGTTGGTGTTGTCCGGTCAGGAGGCATCCGAAAGGGTATTATCCTCGATATGGAAGAATTTAAAAAGAATCTCGATGAATCTCTCACAGAAGCGGAGAATATGGCCGGACAACAATTTCCTCATGTGGGGATTTGCCTTTCGGGTACCGGTATTCAGATTCACAAGAGCTCTGCGATGATTACGATTCCATCTTCTGAAATCACTCAGGAAGATGTGAACAGAGTTCTTGATATGGCACAAAATGGTATTACTCTTACTAATCAAACAGTCCTTAAGATTATTCCAGAATCTTTTACAGTCGATCTCGAAAATCATGTTAAGACTCCAGTCGGAATGAGCGCAAAAAAGCTCGAAGTCAGCGCTTACATTTTCACAATTCCTACAACGGCACTCAACAATGTTCGCAAAGGATTCAAAGATGTTGGCATCGATGTCGTTGATGTCTCTCCCTCACTCCTGACTTCTCCAGAATCTGTATTAACTCGCCGTCAAAAAGAACTTGGAGTTGTTTGTATTGATATTGGATCTTCTTCAACCGGTGTGACGATTTTTGAAGAAGGAGCTCTTCGACATGCGGCGGTTATTCCAGTAGGTGGGGAATATGTGAGTTCCGACATTGCTCTCGGTGTTCGTGTATCAGTTGATCTGGCAGAAAAACTCAAAACTGATTATGTTGATCTCACATTCTGTGACCAAAATAAACCAAAAGATGAAGAGATTCCGCTCTCTCGTTTGGATAAGAAAGAAACAGAGACAGTATCAAAGCTCTACCTTTCTCAGATTGCCCAAGCTCGATACAAAGAGATTCTGGGACTTATTAATCGAGAACTGAAACTCATCGGTAAGGACGGTATGCTCCCAGAGGGTGCTATCTTTGTCGGAGGATGATCTAAAGCTCGTAATCTTATAGACCTTGCAAAAGCTGAACTCCGACTCCCTTGTGCGATAGGATTTCCAGAAGATCAAGACTACGTGACTGGCATGTCAGTTGCTGATCCTGGATTCAGCGCTTCCATCGGTGCGTTGATTTTTTCTCAGCGTTCTGGCGGTATCAGTAAACCACGTATTTCTATTGGTGCCGGTATTGGTGGGGTGAAGGAATCCGCGTCTCGTTTCCTGAAACGTCTTTTTCCTTAAAGTTTACCTTTCTCTTATAACATCACTATTATCTTTTATTTCTTACTATGGCTACAGCAAAAACTACTAAAAAAAGCTCATGAGCTCTCAAAGGTCTTTTTCTTAAAGACGAACTTTCTCAACCAAAAGAGGTAAATATGTCCCAGATGATTTCTCCCGTTGCGAGCATTAAGGTCGTAGGGTGTGGAGGTGCTGGACAAAATACTATCAATCGTATGATTGAAAGTGGTCTTTCTGGTGTAGAATTTATTTCTATCAATACTGATAACCAAGCTATCTATAACTCTCTTGCGCCAACGAAACTCAGTATTGGTCCTGTAACTACTCGTGGTCTCGGAGCTGGTGGTGATCCAGAACGAGGGAAAAAGGCCGCAGAAGAATCTATTGAAGATATTCGCAGAGCTCTTGCTGGTGCTGATATGGTTTTTGTGACTTGTGGTCTCGGTGGAGGTACTGGCTCTGGAGCAGCTCCAGTTGTAGCAGAAGTAGCTCGTGACATGGGCGTTCTTGTAGTTGGTGTCGTAACAAAGCCATTTGCTTTCGAAGGACAACGACGAAACAATCAAGCTCTTGAAGCCTACGATATTCTCAAAGGGAAAGTAGATACACTTATTACTATTCCAAATGATCGAATCCTGACTATTATAGATAAAAAAACTCCACTTCTCGATGCATTCCGTATTGTCGATGAAGTTCTCTCAAATGGTGTACAAGGTATTTCAGATCTTATTACTCAACCAGGACTTATCAATGTCGACTTTGCCGATGTAAAATCTGTCATGCAGAATGCAGGTTCTGCCCTTATGGGTATTGGATACGGTCGAGGTGAATCTCGTGCGACTGACGCAGCTCGTGCGGCAATCGAAAGCCCACTCCTTGAACTCTCCATTATGGGCGCTCGTGGTCTTGTCTTCAATATCACCGGTGGTCATGACCTCTCAATGTTTGAGGTAGATGAAGCAGCTCGAGTCATAACGTCAGCATGTGATCAAGATGCAAATATTATCTTTGGAGCAACAATTGACCCAGATTTTGAAGAAGGAGAAATCAAGATTACTGTTATCGCAACTGGTTTTGATGAGTCCCAAGTAACTATCAGACACGATAGTGGTTCACTTCCACGTCCATCAGCAGGAGGATCATCCTTTGGTCGTCGAGTACTCGGAGTACAACAACCATCAGCACCAGCACCTATTGATACTACTGGGGCTGGGGAAGATCTCGATATTCCAGCGTTCCTCAGAAATCGTAAATAAACTATGTTTATAGCTTTTGAATGAGTAGACTGAGCTGGGAAAGATACCCAGCTCAAGATTTTCCTGAATCATCTTATCGATAAAGATAAACATCGAGTTATTCTCAAATCTCGTGAGCCATCTCGTATGACTGAAGCGGGGAAAAGATTGAATGAAATAGCTCAACAACATATCCAAGTGTCTCCATTCGAGACAGCAGAGCTCTTCGCTGCAGATCGTCGAGAGCTTCAACTATTTCGAAAATGACTTCTTGATTCTGGTGTTTGGATAGTCTCCTCGCGCTGTGATCTAACAACTTATGCTTATCAATGATATGCAAGTGATACCAGTTTTGATGAGATTTATGAACTTCATAAAAATATTCTCCGGCCAAATATAACAATTTTTATTGATATCTCCCTTGAGACGATGTTATCTCGACTGAGTTCTCGTTCGGGAGCGAAAGAGCTCTATGAGCAGGAGGATTTTCTCCGAAAATGTCATGAGTGATATCAAAAAGCTATTGTGTATCTTCGGTGAAAAGGTGAGAATATTATTATTATTGACTGAGAAGGTGATATTGAGGAAGTGGCTAAGAGAGTAAAAAATAATATTTAATAAAATTTTATGTCATTTAAACGGCTTAAAGTTTATGCTCTTTATTCAGATTCTCATGAAGTATTATTGAATGATTTTTTTCTCTCTTCTCTTGTTCAAGAACCATTATAGAATATTATGTTATCATTTACAAAAATAGGTGTTTTAGGCAGATTAGGCAACCAGATGTTTCAGTATGCTTTTCTCCGAACTCAGGCTGAGAGGCTATGAGTGCCATTCTATTGTCCCTATTGGATGGGGGATGATATTTTTACCCTTTGAGATTCAGAAATGAAAGCGCCACTGTCTGATAAAATAGTGTCTATATACGAGGAACCTATTGGAAGAGACTATGATCGCAGAAAGCTCCTTATCTCAGATAATACTGATATTATGGGAAATTTTGAGAGTGAAAAAAACTTTGATATCTTCAAAGCACGTTCTTGGTATTCATTCCGTAAGGAAAAATTGTTGGGAGTAAAAACCAAATATTCCAATATGGATTTCTCTAAAAGTGTAGGGCTTCACTTGAGGCTAGGGGATAAACAAAAAGAACCATATACAAAAGGTATTTACTTTATTCCAAGAATTCAATATTATATTGATGCCCTGGAGGCTATAAAAAATTATGAAAATATTCTTATTTTTTCCGATGATATCCCAGCGTCTCGAGAATATTTCAACTCCATTACCCATCATTCTGTAGTTTACATGGAGGATAATGCAGATTGGGAAGATTTGTATCTTATGACACAGTGTCATGACTTCATTTGTTGAGCTTCCACATTTTCTTGGTGGTGAGCTTGGTTGTGAAAAGATAAAGATAAAACTGTTATTTTCCCTCAAGAAGGTACATTTAGGCCTGGATCGGGTTTTGAAAATAGTGATTTTGTTGCTGATGTATGGAAAACCATTGCGTCACTTTCGCCTACACTAGACCACTACATTTTTGCTGGATTTCCTATATATGGTATCAATAGAAGACTAAAGAATAAAATAGGAAGATGGCTAAAAAAATATTTCCCTCGATTTTCTAATCTCTTACTTCATTATTTTCAATCCATTTGATTGTATACTAAATAACGGTAAAAACTAAAAAAGGATTAACCATATATGGAGAAAAATATGACTTATACGATTATTATCAGCATCTTCTTTAAAATAATGTAATTTAAGGATATTTATGAATTGTAAGAAAGAAATTTATTTGTATTATACTTTAAGATAGAAAACCACCCAATTACTCACTATAGAATATTATGTTATCATTTACGAAATTAGGTAATTCAGGCAGATTAGGCAATCAGCTATTTCAATACGCCTTTCTTAGAACTCAAGCCGAGAAACTCTGAATACCATTTTACTGTCCTAATTGGGTAGGGGATGATATTTTTACTCTTCAAGATAAGGATTTAAGAGTAATAACCTCTACGAAGATAGTTAATACTTATTATGAGCCTGTGGGAAAGGACTATAATCGTGCCAATATTTCACTTTCTGATAATACAGAAATTGTTGGACATTTTGAAAGTGAAAAAAATTTTAATATTCAAAAGGTAAGAAAGTGGTATTCTTTTCGCGAAGAAAAGATTATCCGAGTGAAAGAAAAATATTCTTCTATTAATTTTATTCAAAGTATCGGATTACATTTACGTCTCTGTGATAAGGAAATAAATAAATATTTTAAAAAAATATACTATGTACCACGATTACAATATTATATTGATGCTCTGGATCATTTAGATAGTTATGAAAATCTCCTTATTTTTTCGGATAATATTTCAGCTGCTCGAGATTTCTTTAAAAATCTCAATAGTTCTAGAATTATTTATATGCAGGATAATGCAGATTGGGAAGATTTGTATCTTATGACGCAGTGTCGGGATTTTGTCTGCGGAGCTTCAACGTTAGGCTGGTGGGGGGCATGGTTATGAGAGCGCGCGAAAAAGAATATTATTTTTCCCCGAGAATGAATTCATCGTCCAGGAACAGGCTTTAAGAATAATGATTTAATACCACCACGCTGGACTACCATAAAAGCACTACATCCAATAAAAGATAATTATATTATAGATGCATTTCCATTGTACAATATTCACCATAGATGCATCATATTCATAGGCAAGACTCTGAGAAGATTTTTTCCTAAAACTTTTGATTTTCTACTACCTTATTTTTGGTAATTTTTGGCACTTCTCACATTGGCACCATTTCCTAAGAGGTGTCTCTTGGCAAAGACATTTTCTTGCAGTGCAAACATATCTCCCGAAAAGAACTATAGCATGATGCATAGTTCTTTTCTGTTTATCTGCGAGGAGTCTCTCGAGCTTTTTATCAGTCTCTCCTGGAGTTTTTGTCTTGACTATGCCCATACGATTCATGACACGATGAATATGTGTATCAACACCAATATGAGGAGCATCGTAGAGATGTGAAAGAACTACCTTTGCTGTTTTAATACCAACGCCAGGGAGTTTTTGTATTTCTGTTAAATCATTCGGTATTATCCCACCATAATCCGAGAGTAATTTCCGAGCCGTTTCAAAAATATGTCGTGTCTTAACTCGATAGTAATTGAGAGATCGAAGCATTATCTCTACTTTTTCTGGCTTAATTTTTAGAAGATCTAAGGGGGTCTTTACTGATCCAAAAAGCAATTTTGTCGCTTTATTCACTCATTTATCAGTCATTTGAGCAGAAAGCATAACAGCTACAAGAAGCTGAAATGGTGTTTCAAACTCAAGCTCGATTCTCTTATCGGGATATAATTCATAAATACTCTGTAGAATGATATCTCGTTCTAGTTTTGTACGGAGATGAGACATATTATTTTTTGCGAAAGATTTTCCACCAGAGGTAAAGAGCGCACAGAGGAACTATAACATAGGTGAGTTCATGTCAATAATGCCCCACAATATTAATCATATCTTCTCCAAAGAAATATCCAAGTGCTACCAATATTCCACACCAGAGAGTGGCTCATATGAAAGTGAGCGCGATGAAGGGGAGCATCCGCATTTCAAAAATACCAGCTGGTATTGAGATAAGATGGCGAATCACTGGAATAAATCTACCAACAAATGTATAGACATGACTATTGGTGAGAAAGAGATCCTCCGTTTTTCTGTATTTTTTTGGTGTAATTAGGATATATTTACCATACTTCTCTAGGAATGGTTTCCCGAGCCATCTTCCAAGAATCCAATAATTTATCAATGCTCCTATAACAGATCCAAATCAACCTACAAAAATAACAAAAATAGCATTTATTCATCAACCCATTGCTGCAGAGACACCTACTGGAATCATGACCAACTCCGAAGGAACTGGAATAATAGAGGACTCCATTATCATCAAAATAAATACACCAAAATAACCAAGAGACTTGCAAGATTCGAGCAACACTGTTGCGAGGTGTTCCATTATAATATGTTATTTACTGAGGTCCGCTATTTCATTTTCTATTTTTTGTGTCTCTGCAAAATCTGCTGTATACGTTTTTTGCCATCGAACAAACATATCATTCGCAATAGCTTGTTTTGTTTTCGCTCCGAGAACCCCAGCAAATGGAGAAGAAAGACTGTCTATCACTTTAAGATCGAGTTGGTATTGTGCGAGGGCATTCTTAGTCATAATTCAAAAAGTAGCGGTGTCTTTATGATTGAGATAGCCATAATCTTTGAGAATTTTCTGAAGGGTACGGATCTCGGGAGCTACCTGACCAACTTTAACAGAAGGAATCTTATCTACAATAGCCTGGAAAGATTTTTTCTTTTCATCAAAAATCCCATTTCGTGTTTCTTTTATTTTCTCGAGCTGAGCATTCAGGACATCTATTTTAGCCTTCTTCTCTAAGAAAGCTTGATAAGCTTCTTCAAGAGTAGATTGCGTCACAGGACCATAAAATCCTGCTCCAATATCATCATTACTGGTTACAATTTGTTTTGCAAGTTGAAATGCTAGAATGGCATCCACAAGTCGTTTGTTATAGAGACCATCAATATCAAATTTGAAATATCCCATCTCCTTGAGCATTTTTTGGAGCTCTCGAATATCAGCACTTTTAGTACCATCAAATACATTGCCGCTGAGTGTACTTTGAGCACTGTCATTAAGAGATGCAGTGCTAGTAGAATTAGTTGTTGAGGTGGTGGTATTATTGAGAGAATCAGTCGTTGAATTAGTTGTGGTCGTGTTGGAAGTAGGGGTAGTAGTGATACCGTTTGAGGATGCCGGGACAGTAGTGGTTGTTGTAGTGTCTCATTGAAGTACGGCTCGAAGTCGTGAACGGGTTTTAGGCCCATAGACACCAGCTCCCACATCATCACTTTTTGTTACAATTCATTGCGCCTTTTGGAACGCAAAAACAGAATCCTTAAATTTTTGATCATAGATACCATCTACTCCACCAATAAGCGCATTGACTCGTTGAAGAAGACGTTGCACGGTTTTGATGTTATCACTGGTAGTAAGGGCTGAGATTGAGGAAGTAAAGGGGTCAAAACTTGTTGATTTGGTAGGAGGAGCAACAGTAGTGGTACCAGGGTTGCTACAATCACTCGGAATGGAATCAAAATTTGCCGTATCAATCTTGTCTGTATCTCCAAGTGTTGCATAGACAGTTTGTACTCAGAAATTAAGTGCACGGCAAAGTCCTTTTTGGCCTGATCCCATGTAAATATCCAAACGAGGAAGTTTTGAAGCTGTATTGATAGCACCTCCTCGATCCAAGACAGTTCCTTGGAAGTTGAAATCGTAGGCTTTTCCTTTTATTGTGACACTTTGGCTAATACTAATTCGTGTGTTAAAGGGAATATTTTTTGGGGCTGCAATAGTGCCAATTCGTACTTGTGCTCCAGAGGCAGTAGTCTTTCCTTCGCCATTCATACGAATCTCGTCTTCATAGGTACCATGGAGATAAAAATCTTGACCTTCTTCTGGAGAGTAATAAGCCGAAACAAGATAAAACCCACTGTCTGCTCGGACAAGAGGTATCCATTGAAGGAAGATAGTTATTAATATAAGAGAGGCAAATATTCGACGCATAAGAAAAAAATTAAGTGGGTACATTATAGTGTTTTTGATACTTTCACAAGCACTTTTTCTTGACAAAACACACCCAAAGAAGTTGCTTTCCTGAAAGGAAAAATATACTTTTGATATGGTAACAAACAAACGTGCTCTTGGAAATGTTGGTGAGGACATGGCAATTCCATATCTTGAAGCGAGAGATTACATAATCATTGATCGAAATGCCACCTTTCCTGGAGGGGAAATTGATATTATTGCTCAGCGTAATGAAATCTGGCGATTTGTGGAGGTGAAGTATCGAGAGACAACAGTATTTGGAATGCCAGAAGATGCTATGACTCCTAAGAAAATTAAAACACTCCTTCGGTCCATAGAGACCTATTGCTCGAAGAAAGATATCAATATGGCACAAGTTCGTTTGGACTTTCTTGGGATACTGAAAATGTCAGATGGAACTTGTGAATATAGACTTATTCAGGATATTAGCTAAGATTTATTTTACATTTAGCACCCCCGTAATTGCTATTTGTACTCAGGCAAGAAAATTAGTAACGGCTTTTGGTTCGCATGCAGTGCATACTATAATTCAGTCTTTGATATTCAATACACATTCAAAGGTGATTATCTGTTTCCTATCCTGGGTCAGGCAATGTACTTCAAATGCTTTTCCCGGTTCCCATATATTGGACCTTTTTTTGTAAAGATTATTTGGTACTACCTCAATAAGATATCTTTTCAATGCTTCTATATCCGTAGAACCATCAGGATGAAATTTTGGTTCAGACCAATAAACAACACTCATTCTTTGATGAACTTCAGAATTTTCTCAAGGTGCTTCCATGTGGATAATGATTAAGCACTATAGTTGATAACGTCAAGTATTCTAGAAGAATTTTTCATAAATCAACTATAATTCTTCAGTTATTTAAAATTTGTTTTTATGCAACTCTTTCTTGACTCTGCCGATATGAGTCTTATCAAAAAATATCAAGAATATGGTATTGTTGACGGTATTACTACTAACCCCTCTATCATAGCCAAAGAGGGAGTTCATTTGGAAACTCGAATTCGAGAGATTGCCGAGTTAATTCCTGGTCCTGTAAGTTGTGAAGTCACCACTCTCATGGCGGATGAAATGATTATACAGGGCAGGCAGTATGCAGCATGGGCTGAGAATATCTATATAAAACTTCCTATTATTCCCGAAGGACTTAAAGCGCTGAAGGTTCTTGCTTCTGAAGGTATTCCAACCAACATGACACTCTGTTTCTCGGTTGCGCAGGCATGGGCAGTTGCTAAACTCTGAGCAACACTTGTGAGCCCTTTTGTTGGACGGCTTGATGATATAGGGCAGGACGGTATGAAACTCGTGGAGGATATTGTTAATTTTTATCGTCTTCATGGATACGAAACAGCAGTACTCGCAGCGAGTATTCGTTCAGTTGAGCATATTAATAAATCTGCCGCAGTAGGTGCCGATATTATAACAATCCCGCCACACCTTATTGATAAAATGCTTCATCATGATCTGACAGAAAAAGGAGTTGCTAAGTTTATGGAGGATGCTAAAAAATATTTGTAATATGCCTGCGAATTTTTCTCAAACTCCTGATATCAATGAGCTTCAAAAAATAGCTCAGCAACTTCGTGTAGATGTTCTTGAAATGCTCTCAAAGGCATGATCGGGACATATTGGTGGAGCTTTCGGAATGGCTGATATTTTCACTGCACTATATTTCTCATTTCTGAATGTTTTTCCAGAGAATCCAAAAAATCCTGACCGCGATTATTGTCTTCTCTCCAATGGTCACATTTGCCCCATATGGTACGCAACATTAGCGCGAAAATGATTTTTCTCAATAGAAAAGCTTGACTCACTTCGAAAGATAGATTCTCTCCTTCAGGGGCATCCAAAAAATTCTATTCCAGGAGTTGAAAACTCATCAGGTCCGCTTGGACATGGACTTTCTCAAGCAGTCGGTATTGCGCTCGCGCTTCAAATTGATTGAAAAAAGAATAGAGTCGTTTGCTGTATGTCGGATGGTGAACATCAGGAATGACAAACCTGGGAAGCTGTTATGTCGGCGAGTAAATTCCAACTTAAAAACCTTATAGCAATAATGGATTTTAATGGTCTTCAGATTGAGTGAACTACGGATGAAATAATGCCTTTAGGTGATTTAGCTCAAAAATACATACTGTTTGGTTGGGAAGTCCGCGAAATCAATGGCCATGACTTCACTCAGATACTTTCAGCACTTCAATGGGCAGATAATTGCAAAAAACCAGTAATGATTATAGCTCATACGATTCTTGGGAAAGGTGTTTCTTTTATGCAAAATAACTGGAAATATCATGATTGGCCAGGAAAAATAGAAGATGTAGAAAAAGCACGCAAGGAGCTATCCGCAGTGTTCTAATATTGTTCAAAGAATATACGGTCTTTCTTAATTCCTTTGGAAGAGAGTATTTCTCGTGCCTCACTTACCATGGCTGGACTCCCGCAGATACTATATAAATTATTGGTATCTATGAGTTCCTGGTTATGTCTGAGATATTCTGTGACTCTTCATAAAAAATAGATATCTCCCGTTCATTGCGACAAACAAAACTGATAGGAAAAATTGGGGTATTTCTGTGACCAATCTTGCAGTATATCTTGGTAAAAAAGATCTTTTTCTTCCCGGACTCCAAAGATAAAGTTTATTGTTGTAGTAGGATTGTCCTCTAAGAGAGTCTTGGCTTGGAAATAGAGAGGAGCAAACCCAGTGCCTGTTCCGATAAATACCACTTTTTCTTGTATGATAGTAGGTAAGATAAAACTTCCCGTTGGTCACCAAACTTGCATTTTGTGTCCAATTTCTTGTTTACAGATTGCATTGCTTCCACCTTTCCCGCTGGCTATTTTTTTAATAATAAAATGGAAATCCTTTCATGTATAATCATTAATAGAATAAGAACGGCGTAGTTTTGGATTTGTATTGTCCGTGTCACAGAGAAGGAATTGTCATGCTTGGGGTACTATTTTCCCCGTGCCTTTATATACGAGTTCATATACGTCATGTGTAAGTTGTTTTTTCTTAATTAATGTAATAAAAAAAGAGTCCATAGAGTTCGCAATTGCGATGACTATAGTACTCTCTTTTGTTTTTTTTCAAACTTCTTCTGATTACTATTGGACGATAACATCAGAGAGATGCATAATTGGTGTCAATATAGCATAGGCGATAAGCCCGACAACCAAAGCCATAATAACGATGATAACTGGTTCTATAATTTTATTAATTGCTGAAACAGCGACATCGACTTCCTCATCATAAAAGTCAGCTACTTTGACAATAATACTATCAATTTTTGCCGTTTCTTCCCCGACTTTAATCATCTGTGTAACCATATCAGGAAAGAGGGGATCTCACTCGAGAGATTTACCCATAGTAATACCCCGCATCACATCATCACGGAGGAGCATAATTCTTTGACGATATACCTCATTTCCCATAGCTCAGGCTATAATTCGGAGGGATTCTACAATAGATATTCCACTTCCCATCAAACTTGCAATCAATCGAGAAAAACGCGCAAGAAGTATCTTCTTCATAAGAAGCCCAACACCAGGAATATGGAGCACAAACCTATCAGTCATAAAAAGTCCCCCTTCTGTTTTTCTCCAATTTCTCCAGATAAAACCAAGCACAAAAGGTGATGCAATAAAGAGATACCAGTATTGTCCTGTGAATTTACTCGTATTAACGAGTATCTGTGTTGACATAGGGAGCCCTCAGAAATCAGAAAAGAGTCCCACGAGAGGAGGTACTACTTTCCACATGACTACAAATATCACAATTATCATAACACTGATAATCAATCATGGATAGACAAGTGCCCCTATCATTTTTCGTTTCAAAGAAGAAAGTTTTTCTATCTGTGAAGCGATTTCAAGCAATGTTACATTGAGTTTCCCCGTTTTTTCTCCAGATTCTACCATGGCAATTTCAGAATCTCAGAAACTTTTGGGGAATTCTTTGAGAGTTGCTGAGAGATTTTTACCCGAGTGAATATTTTCAATCATTTTTGCTTCTATCTTTTTGACAGAAGCATTTCTCTGTTCATCATGCAATATTTTTACAGCTTGGAGCACAGTGAGGCCAGCATTAACCATGGTTGCAAGAAGACGATAAAAAGTCATCTTGTCTTTTAACTTCATTTTCTTTCCAGAAACGAGAATACTATCAAAACTTTCTAGCCAACTCGTATGGTGTACGGCTTTTGGTGCATCAAATTTTTCTGAAAGAACGATAATAGTATTATTTGGCATAAAAGATTAGTTACGGACAACGCTATAAACTTCTGCAAGTGATGTAATTCATTGAAGTGCTCTGATGATACCATCTTGCTCCATAGATATCATGCCATCTTTGAGCGCGGCAGCAAATACCTCATTTGAGGTAGCTCCCCGCATAATCATATCCTTAATTCACTGACTTATTTCCATTACTTCATATACTGCTACTCGTCCCAGATAGGCATCATCGGCGAACTCTACTTTTGACATATCTGGTTCATAAAAGAGAGGATTAGACATAATCTCACGTGAGATACGGTTTTGAATTTCATCCTTTGGTATAGTGGCAATAACTCATTCTATTCGTTTTTGCATGTAGGGGTCGAGTTCGGCAAAGGTCTTTTTTATGGCTTTCTCTGGATTGATTCTTCGCACAAGACGTTGAGAGATAATCGCATTAATAGTAGCAGGAATAAGGAAAGTTTTAATACCCAGATTAATCAAACGTGTAACAGTTTCAGCAGCAGAATTGGTATGGATAGTAGAGAGCACGAGGTGACCTGTGAGTGCTGCCTCGAGGGCAATATCTGCCGTCTCATTATCGCGGATTTCTCATACCATTATAATATCCGGATCCTGACGGAGAGCCGTGCGTAATCCAGAAGCAAAAGTATATCCAATATCTGGAAATACCTGACTTTGGTTGATACCATCTACCACGATTTCGACTGGATCTTCAAAAGTCATGATGTTAACATCGGTTGTGTTGAGTTTTTTAAGGATAGAATACAGTGTAGTAGATTTACCCGAACCAGTTGGACCCGAGTTGAGGATAATTCCATTTGGTTGAGCTATCGCCTTAAAAAGAATTTTTTCATTTCTTCCTTCGAGACCCAAAGCATCTAAATCAGGGACTTTCTTTGTCTTATCTACGATACGCATTACTACCTTTTCTCCATGAACTGTCGGAAGGGTGGAAAGACGTAAATCAAACATTTTTTCATCAACACTATGTGAAATACGCCCATCTTGAGGTTTACGTGTTTCGTCCATCTTGAGGTTACCAAGGATTTTATATCGAGCTACTATCTGAGGGTGGTTCGTGAGAGGATATTCTAGAATAATACGAAGTACTCCATCCACTCGGTATCGTAATCGTACACGTGTTTCTTCCGGTTCCAAATGCACATCCGATGCATTCATCTCGATAGCTCACACAATCATCAGATCACAGATACTTGCTGGATCCTCTTCGTTAAAGATTGCTTGTTTGAGTATTTCGAGAGTGTTTCGCATGGGGTGAGTAATTATTGTGGGTTAAGGATTATTCTTTTGGAATTCTTCTATTTGAGTAAGTTTATTTTGAATCGATGATACGGTTGTCATGAGATCCGATCTTCGTTTTACTCGAGTAATCGGACTACTTGCTTTATCAGCTGTGAGAATGTTCTTATAGGTATCATGGGCAGAATTGAGGAGAGAAATAATATCCGCAATTTTATTTTCTTCGGTACAACTCATTTTCTTTCGACACATATCGAGATCCTTATTAGCGCTGGTAATTAATTCTCATGGTTCTGTATCTCAGATATTTTGTTTTAATGTCTGATCCATTCGCATAAGATAATCACCACTTACTCCTCTTATATAGAAAGTAAGAGTAATAGAAATATTCCATTCCTGGTACTCCTGCGTAACAATTGAAGCATCTTTTCCTGTAGGAGCAATGGAGAGGCTTTGAACAATAATGAGTGGATTTTTGAGCTGAGAAAGAGTATCATCAGTTTCGGAGAGTTTTGTGTCAATTCGTGGGTAGGTATGCTGAATAGAGAATTGATTATTTTGCATTTTTTGTACTTTGATACCACCAGTTCTAGAGAGAAAATCAAGAAGCTGAATGACGTCCTGATTACTCACCTTATCGAATTTGAGAGGAATATTATAGGCTCCAATATCTGAGCCATTTTGATTAAATTGAACCCCCTCTATTCCTATTGACCCCATCGCATGTCCGAGATGGTACTCTTCGGCAATATCATGCTGTATAAAATCAATAAGACTTTTGAGAGTAATTTTTCCAGTAATATATTTTGTATTTTCAGTACCCGCTACTCCAGATACACCCGAAAAAATCGGAATGATCTCTGCGATATCCTTTTGTACTTTATCAAGATTCTCTTTTGATTGCGCATCCCATGAATTTTGTAACCATGTAATATAATTTTTTTCACTTGTATCTTTTTTTGTAATGCGCCTGATAGTCTCTAGGTTTTTCTGTTCCTCATTTGTACCGACGCCTATTGTGGTAGCAATACTCGGAACAAGATTTCTAATAGTCGAGAGCCTCAATGAATCGAGAACGTTTTCTGATAATTTTTGATCTGAAATGATACCCTCGGATTCTATATTACTGATAGTTTGAATCTTTTTCTGATTATGTTCTTCGAGCTGTTTTCAGAGTGTTGAAAAGAGATTATAAGAATACCATAGTCACACTAAGAGCGCAAGGCTGATGATGAGCCAGACAATAGTGGCATTTCTGAGCTCAACAAGATAGTTTTTAGTATTTGTCATATATTATATATTTTTAAGAACATCTCATTCATATCGGGCTGGCATATATATAACGCTTACCGGAAATGATGTGGAGAGTATATTATCCTTTGTATCTACATTGAGAGTCAGAGAACTTGGGTATGTAACAAGTAGCTGATCAGTTTTTTCTAGACTTTCTAGGAATTTGATTGCCTCATCACGGGGTTGTATGGGGGGGATAGATTTAATCGTGCAGTTCATACTAGCTGATAATCAACTAAATTTTGCATCACCACAAGAGATAGTACTTTTTCATTTTATGGTTCATTCTTGCACTTTTTCAGCTACTAACCTCAATACCTCAATATATTTCATACGGTAATCTGGATCAAGAGACAAGATGGTATTTATCTCATCGCTTGATTCCAGTGTACTACCGAGAAATTTCTTTATAAGAGTTGTCTCGTAGGCCTCTCTTAGTTTTTCAGTCATATATTTTTCCTGCATTCAGAGAAGATGACTGAGGGTATCAGGAGTAAGACAAGTATTATCAGCCAAGAGCTTCTTGAGATCAATATGGAGATCTTTTCTTGGATTTTTTTCCAAGAAATTAAGAAATTCTGTACTAGCATCAATTTTTTGATTATTTCAAGAGTTTACCCAGCTGCAGATTGCACTTCACTGGTACACATAGTCCGTCTGTTTCATAATCCACGAATCTTGGGTCTGATTACGAGACCAGCTGTAGCCGACAAAACAGAATATGGCCATGAATGTGAAAAGAGACATCATTTTCGCCATAAATATCACCTTCAGAAGGAGATATTCTATCTTTTTTTCAGTATCAGGACTGATATCTTCTTTATTTTGATATCACTCTGTACTGAGTTTCTCGTACTCTGATACATCAATTTGTGCATCAGATGGAGGATTTTGGGGGGTAGGGGTAGTAGTTTCCATAAAGATAGTCTATCACATATTTATGCCCCATGCAAAGTTTCCTCCCTTATTTTTCCTCTTTATCCGTATTGACAGATATATTTATATTGCATAATGCACACTATGCAGTCAGACACTATCCATTTCTATGCTACTAACCCCCAACATCGTGGTAAAATACAGGATGCGGATATCACTTATACTGAATCTAATCGTATTTGCGGGGATATCATAACAGTTTATCTTCGTGTACAGGAGAGGATGATTAAAGAATGGACTTTTTCGTGAGAAGTTTCTATGATTACTTTGGCATGTTCTGGTCTGTTCTGAGATATGATTCAGGGGGTGAGCATTGATACCGTGATGAATTGGAATCAAAAAACGGTGATAGATCAGACGGGAATTGAGGTTTCTCCACGTCGAAAAAGGGCACAGGTACTCGCACTTCTTGCCACGAAAAATGCTATTCATGCCTATCTTAATGATGAAAAAAAAGATGATTTTAGTGACGTGCTAACCGATCTTTAAAAATTTGAAAGTTTATTTACCATGGTTAATAATCCTTACGAGGAATAAGATAATCGCAATTACGAGGAGGATGTGAATAAAGCCCCCAATTGTATAAGAAGATACGAGTCAGAATACCCAAAGAATAATGAGGATAATAGCAATGGTCTCGAGCATAGAAGAAAAGTTACAAAAATAAGAACAAACAGTGTACCCCTCTTCCAAGAAAGTACAGAAAGAATTCGATTAAATACAAAAAATCTCCTTCATTTTTGAAGGAGATAGAATATATTTTTGGTGGAACCTACGGGTCTAGCAATATATCCTAGAAAAATGGGACAAATGGGACACCCTAAAAAAGGATAGTTCAGATAATTATATTTTATTTGGATTGAGCGAGTATTTTTTATATTTTATAAAAGTTAAATTTGACTTTTAATTAATTAAGGATATATACATAGAGTATAAATATTTTATGCCACCAAAAACATTGGAACCTGAAAGTAGGGATCTCGCAAAAAGATTCTTTGACGATGTAGTTTCCATGGGTATTGATTTTAAAACAGAAGCGAAAGTAAATGAGGCACCGTTCATTGTTGAAAAACATGCTGCAAGAATTGTGACCGCCTTGAATGATGAAGGACAATCCTTGGGAGAGGTGCTTGAGAATTTTAGAGCAAATATTTTACCATTTTGTACCAATTTTGGTAGTGAAAACTTTATGGGTTTCCCTGATGCGGGTAACTCTATTGCGGCTGTTGGATGAGCAATATTGAAAGACTTTTTACAACAGAATCTTATCAATCAGAGTTTTTGTAGTCCATCGGCAACATTTGTTGAGATAGCTGTTATTCGGTGGCTAAGGGAGTATATTGGGTATCAAAATACTCCAGATGAGGCAATTGATAACATATTTGAAGTTGGTGGGATTGTGACGTCTTGATGAACAGGGAGCAATGCTATAGGTATGATGTTAGCTCGAGAAAACAAATATCCATGAACGATGGAAGCATGAATGCACAATCCCGAGAACTGTTGTGTTTTAGTACCTAAGTGACTCTGACATTATAGTGTAAAAAGTTGAGCCATGTGGACATGATGTGGTAATAATCTTATTGAGGTAGAAACGAATGACTTTCGATATGATCTAAATGATTTACATAGAAAATTGCAGGAATTTCACGGAAGAATAATGGCGGTAGTAACATATGCTGGAGACAGCAGAACTATGACCGTTGATAATCTGGAGGGTGTTTATGATACTGTCAAATCTCAGGATGAAAGAATATGGATGCATGCCGATGCTTGTCATGGGTTTAGCCTTGCTTTCAGTAAAGCGTTAAAACATAAAATTTGAGGACTTAAATTATATGATAGCGTCACGCTCGATCCACATAAAGTCATGCTTACTCCCTACACCATAAGTGCACTCTTAGTAAAAAAACCTGAAGATATTAAGAAGGTTGTTAGTCTTTCTGATCTTATTATGCAAGAGGATTATGCTTTTGGGCAGATTACACCGTTTATTGGAAGTAAATCCTGGGAATCTTTGAAATTATGGTTTATGATGAAACATTATGGAAAAGATGGATTGGACAGTTTGATTCTTGCACGCCACAATTTAGCAAAATATCTGGAGGATAAACTCATAGCAGACCCTGATTTTATCATGATTAATAAAGTAGATATCAATTCGGCTGTATTTATGTATGCAGGAAGTACCGATCTGAGTGATATTCCTGAGCTCAATAGAATCAATAGAGAAATACACAAAATAATGCTTGAAGAATGAAGGTGCCATCTTCATCAATTTAGCATACCTGATAATGGGGCTCTTAAGAAGGGAGAGATTATATATCCCTTGAGATTTATGTCAGGAAACCCCAATACCACTCCACAACATATAGATGCTATGGTCGAGTATGTGAGAGAAATATGAAGCAGATGTACTCAAGGTCATAATCCAATTTTATGCACCGCTTAGAAAAAGATTATGTTAACAGGGTAACGGAAGTGTGTGAGCCACTTGCTATTGTAGGGTATTGATCATTTTTTTGAGGAAATATACACTCGGACTTTGATGTCTTTACGCTTGTGGAGAGATATAATGAGTTACTTATAGAAACTATCGCAACTTCAACGATGGATTTTCATCGGGAAAATTGAATTTGATTAGATTTAGATATTCCGTATGAGAATAAGACATTGTATTCTACAGAAGAAGTAATGGAAGTTACATCTCTATCCCCGTTTCCTTATGAAAATGGGGTGTTTACTGTTCCAAAGATACAAATGGATCCGATTATTTTGTGAGGGCATCATATGAAATTAAGACTCCTGTTAAATGCCCTTACTTGTAAAAATCATAAGGTACTTTTTGGATCTAAAGAATATATTAAACAGCTCACTGCTTTATTTTCTCAAACATTAATTAACCTTGCCTTAAGCCAAGGCGATATGAAAATACCGGATATTGTACGGTGGTTAGTTTATAGGGACGAATTTGAGGTCTTAGAGTCTTCACAGTTGGGGTATAAAGGACATGATTCTCAGACTCTCTCTACACTTATACAGAGTAACATCGTAAGGATGAGAGCAGAAGGTAAGGTTCTACGAAATGCACATGGTCTATACAGCCTAAATCCCGATTTTCTAGAAGAATTACATCGCAAACAATTAAGTAGTCCTCAGCCCCCCATTAACTATACCCCGCATGCAATTCATGCCCCAATCACAGAACTTGATTTCTCTCAGAATATTAATCCATTATGACCCCCTAAAAGCATCCATTCAATACGAAAAAGCGATTTTTTAACACAGATACAAAAATATCCAGACTTTAGAAATACTGTATGTAATGGAAAATTAGCTGAATTTATCTGAGTACCCCCAGAGAATATCACTATTTGTTGTGGCTCGCTAGAGGGTATATTTGTTTTACCAACCCTTATACAACCAAATAAACATATCCTACTCGTTGCGCCAACATTTTGGTGATATGCCAGTGCTGCTGCACGAATAGGAAGTAATGTAGAAGTATGTAAACTCAACCAGCAAGATTTTACCATTAATTTGGATGAGTTGAGGACCATGCTGCAAGGGAAAGATATCGTATATTTATGTAATCCAAATAATCCAACCTCTACGTATATTGAGAAAGATGAACTATTGAAGCTTATTTGAGAATTTCCTCATTGTCATTTTATACTCGACGAATCCATTTTGCTATTGCAGGAAAGGTTTGAAAGTGAGTCTATTTCTCGGGAAATAAAGGATCACCCAAATGTATCTATAGTATATTCTTTATCAAAGTTTTTTAATATACCGTGACTGCGAGCCTGAGCATTAGTATCAAGCGCTGGAAACATTCAAAAATATAAAGATACCATGGTACCATATTCTGTGGACTCTATTTCTCAGGCATTATTGCCTGTGTTATTAAATGACACTGCATTTATTCAGAAGACTCGATCAGAACTACCATTGTTAGGTGCGGATATGTTTGAAAAATTGAATAAAATCCCCTGGCTAAAAACACACCCATCTTCAGCAAATTTCTTTCTCTGCCAAATCTTGCATCCTGGTATTACTGCTGCTGGCTTGTGCAATTCTTTGAGAATACAGGGTATCACGGTACGTGAATGCACGGAAGCATATAAATTAGAGGGAGAATGGATTCGCATCTCTGTAAATCTAGAAGAGCATAACTCTGCTCTCATAGCTGCTCTCAATAATTATTATGACACTAAATTTTGAGTTCCTTCAATTCCATAGTACATGTTGTGAGGTATTTCACCTAAAATTTGACTAACATATAATACATTGACATATTTAAGAAAGTAATACAATGATATTGATTATTAATCTATTTTTGTATGACAAAATTAGTTACCGCTGCTCTACCGTATGCTAACTGACCATTACATGTTTGACATGTAGCATGAGTGCATTTACCTGGAGATATTTATGCCCGATTTTCGAAACTGATGGGGGAATCTGTTGTAACACTGTGTGGAACTGATGATCATGGTGTGGGAATTGAATTGGCTGCAAAAAAAGAATGAATGCCAGAAATAGAGCTTGTTGGAAAGTACAGAAAAATAATCATGGATTCCCTGGAAAGAATAGGAATAACATATGATGTTTTTTCTCAAACACACTCAGAAGTTCATATGAAAAATGCTGCTGATTTCTTTACAGTTTTATCAGAAAAATGATTTATTGAAAAAAGAGATGAAACTATGGCTTATTGTAATGACTGTAATAATTTTCTCCCCGATCGTTATATAGAAGGAACTTGTCCAAAATGCTGAGCAGAATGAGCACGTTGAGATCAATGCGAAAAATGTGGAAATATGTTGAATTCTGCTGAGCTTATAGATCCTTGTTGTAAAATGTGTAATTCTAAAAATGTTTCTTCACGCGAAACATATACGTATTTCTTTAAGTTAAGTTCTTTTCAGCAACCGCTTACAGAATGGATTGATTCTCATGAAAATGACTGGAAACCTAATGTCTTATCTGCAGCAAAAAAATGGTTAAAAGAAGGATTGGAAGACCGGGCTATATCTCGTGATATACGTTGGGGAATACCTGTTCCATGAGACCAGCAAAAAAAGATGTACGTATGGTTTGAGGCACCAATCTCCTATATATCATTTTTACAGCAATTTGCGAGTGAGATTGGTAATGATACTTTGTGTAATGAAATATGGGGGATGACAAGTAATTCAGAAATATCACATTTTATTGGGAAGGATAATATTGTTTTTCATACTATTATCTGGCCAGCTCTATTGATGGCTCACGGATGATATAAATTGCCGACAAATGTCCCATGAAATGATTTTGTAAACCTTGAAAATGCTAAAATTTCAACGAGTAGAAATCATGCGGTGTGGCTACATGAGATAGTAGAATATTTTAATGGCGATGCAATTCGATATTATCTGACACACTGTATCCCCGAGAAGAAAGATTCTAACTTTACATGGAATGAATTTAAAGAACGTAATAATGAGCTCGCTAATATACTGTGAAATCTTTTAAATAGATTGACTACTTTTAGTGTTAAGAATTTCAAGTGAATTGTGTCTAAGCCTGAATATGCTACCCAGACCAATAGGGATATCCTAGATACTACGCTCGCTCAATGAGAGGAAATAACGAGATTATTGAGCAAATATGCTTTTAGAGATTGATTGAGAGAACTGTTGGTAATTTTCCAAAATCTCAACAAATATGTTCATGACAATGCCCCATGGACATTAATAAAGACTGATCCAGCTACTGCAGAAGAGGTAATTAACACTGCTCTTGATTGTTTGATTAAAACGACGATACTTATGGAGCCATTTCTCCCAGAGACTGCTAGGAAAATTCTCGACACTTTTGGTATACCTGTTGACCATAATTTTCAAATTTCTAACTTGGCACATTTCCCAGAGACGTACCCCGTGAGTATCCATGACTCTCCAATTTTGTTTAAGAAATTAGATGATGCCTATATGGAGACAGCAAGAAAAAATGAACCTCTAAAACCTTAATACATGAATTTTACTATTCTCTGATCTGGATGAGCGACTCCTACCCCTAGGATTTGATGCCAGTGTGAGAATTGTACTGCAGCTCGTATTGATTCAAAATTAAAACGAAATCACTCTTCACTTTTTATTGAAGAATCGAAGATACTCATCGATTGCCCAGAGGATATAGGAGACTCTCTATATAAAAACAATATCGCGAGCGTTGAACATCTGTTTCTGACTCACTGGCACCCCGATCATACCTTTTGATTACGAATCATATTGGAGAGTACTTTTGATTTTTATTTGCATGAGGTAGTAAAACCGATTACGCTCCATTTGCCAAGGAGGGTGCATGAAGATCTTAAAAAATACTATCCAACCATAGTGTACCTTATTGATACGAATAAACTAGCAAAGTTGGAGTATCTAGAGCACTGAGAGTCTGTACAGATTGATGATATTCGGGTGACAGCAGTTTGATTTTCCGGAGAAAAATCTCACACATATAGTTTCTTATTTGAAACCAATAAGAAAAAATGTATGTATGCACCATGTGATACTTTTGGACTCATTCCAGAGGTGATAGAAGCATATTTTAGGAACTTGGACGTATTGATTCATGAATGTGGAATTCATTCTCAGGAGGTAAAAACAGAGGTATTCTTTCCAGACCTAATAGAACGTTTACGTTTCTGTAAGCCCCGAAGAACAATATTGACACATATTGAGGAGATAGAAATGAAACGCTGGTGATCGCCCTATTTTCAAGAGCTTCTCACGACATATAGCGATATTCCTTTTGAATATGCCTACGATGGGTTAAGTGTGTCTATATAAGTTGAATATCATCAAAATACAGTTAAGATTTCCCCATATAAAGCAGGCATGAGGAGAATTGTAGCTTTTCTGCACTTTCTTTCACTTTTCCCTAGACTTCCGAATCGAAATATACATTAATGGAGGTATGGACAATATACCTCTCAAATACTGCTTGTATGCTCGAAAATCATCGGAATCCGATGAAAAACAAGCCCTTTCGATCGATTCTCAGATTCATGAGATGCAAAAGATCGCTGAGCAAGAATGACTCGTGATCGTCGAAACCGTCACGGAAAGTAAATCAGCCAAGGCTTCAGGGCAAAGAAAAGGATACCTAGAGCTTTTGGACGGCATCAGAGAACAAAGGTACAATGCTATACTTACATGGGCACCTGACAGACTTTCAAGAAATGCAGGAGACCTGTGATCTATCGTGGATATGATGGATGAGGGTCTTTTGGTACAGATTCGTACACACGGATCCACCTTTTCCAATAACCCAAATGAAAAATTCCTCTTAATGATACTCTGTAGTCAAGCAAAACTCGAAAATGATAATCGAGCCAAGAATGTACGAAGAGGACTGAGAAGAAAATGTGAGCTCGGTATGCGACCATGAATGGTGCCTATATGATATGATGTCATACGATGAAAAACACATCATGAAAAGAGTCATGTGGAGATAAATGCTGAGAGAGCTCCTCTGGTCAAACAGATGTTTGAGTGGATAGCAACAGAGGGCTTTAGTGGTCGACAAGTATGGGAATTTGCTCACGCAAAATGACTCCGAACAAAAACTGGTAAACGCCTTACACTGAGCATGATCTATCGGATGCTCAAATCACCCTTTTATTACTGAGAATTTGAGTACCCGGAGAAAAGCGGTAACTGGTACAAATGATCATATACACCCCTGATTACAAAAGAACTCTTTGAAGAAGTACGAGAAAAGCTCAAGGTGCCTCCAAAGTGATTATGGGGAAGAAAAGACTTCTATTTCGGTAAGATTTTTAAATGTGGATCCTGTGGATCTGGAATAACAGGAGAAGAGAAAATCAATGCATACGGCAAACGATATGTGTATTATCGTTGTAACCGTCATGCAGGCAGATCGACTTGTAATGAAAAACACGTACGAGAAGAAGCACTTGCAGAGGGTCTAGCATCACTCTGTGAGAGCATGAGCATATACAAACCACAACTCGACAAGAAGCTTACAAAGGAAGTAGACAAGATCAATGAAATGCAAAAGATGATCCACTGAGAAAAATCAAAAGATATCACCAAAAAGGAATATCTCCACTTCGTATTCACCAGTGGAAGTCTAATAGAAAAGAGTGAGATACTGAGACAATTCTGAGAGAAACTCGTCATGAAGGACAAGATGCCTCAAATTGCGAAATAGCGAAAATTTTGGATTGAGAAAACATGGGAATGCATATAATCTCTCCAACCAAAAACCTATGTTTGAACAAGCCTTTAAAAATATTGATGATGTACTTCATAAAGATGCTGGGTGTGGAAGTGAACTAGACTATGTCGAACAGAGCTCATGGATACTCTTTCTCAAGTACCTCGATGATCTCGAAACTGATCGTGCAAAATCAGCTATTCTCGGAGGAAAAAAATACACCCCTCTTATAGCAGATGAATATCGATGGGATAAGTGGGCTTGTCCAAAAACGACTGAAGGAAAAATAGACCACCATAAGGCTCTCTCAGGAGATGATTTGATTGATTTCGTCAACGAAAAACTCTTCCCATATCTGAAACAATTTAAGCATGATGCTGAGCACAATGAAACCATCGAATATAAAATAGGTGAAATATTTGGTGAACTCAGAAACAGAATCCAAAGTGGCTATACACTCCGAAATGTCCTCGACATAGTCGATGCTCTCCACTTCCAAACAAGTGAACAAAAGCACGAAATGTCGCATCTCTATGAAGGGAAAATACAGAATATGGGGAATGCTGGACGGAATGGAGGGGAATACTACACGCCTCGTCCATTGATTCGTACCATTGTAAAAGTCGTCGCTCCAACCATCGGAGAAACAATCTATGACGGTGCCTGTGGTTCAGCTGGATTCCTCGTTGAAGCATTTGATTATCTCAATACAGTTCATCCAAATCGTACAGGAAAAGAAGATGATATTCTTCAGAAAAAAAACCTTCTTCGGAAAAGAAATAAAATCTCTCGCCTACATCATCGGTATCATGAATATGATATTGCACGGTATTGAGGCACCAAATATTCGTCATACCAATACACTTGCTGAAAATATTAACGATATACAAGAAAAAGACCGCTACAGTATCGTCCTCGCAAATCCTCCTTTCGGTGGGAAAATCCGTCCAGAAATCCAACAAAATTTTCCTATCAAAACAGGAGAAACTGCGTTTCTCTTTCTCCAACACTTTATTAAGATCATGAAAGCAGGAGGTCGAGCAGGTATCATAATAAAAAATACATTCCTCAGTAATACTGATAATGCATCCGTTGCTCTCAGGAAATATCTTCTTGAATCTAGTAATCTCCACACAATCCTCGACCTCCCAGGTGGGACATTTACTGGAGCAGGAGTCAAAACGGTGGTACTCTTTTTTGATAAATGAGCATCAACGAAAAAAGTCTGGTACTACCAACTCAATCTCACTCGTAATCTTGGAAAAACGAACGCACTCAATGAGTCAGATCTTGCTGAATTTGTAGAACTGCAGAAGACAAAAGCAGACTCAGAGAACTCATGGACACTTGATGTGAAAAATATCGATACCGCAAACTATGATCTTTCAGTGAAGAATCCAAATAAAAAAGATGAAGCAGTAATCAGAAGTCCAAAAGAGATAATTGTAGAGATTCAGACGCTTGATAGTGAGGTTGGGGAAGTATTGAAAGGGTTGTCTAAAATTTTATCAAAATAATATGGGTAATGTTTTGTATGTTTTTATAGATGAATCAGGGAATATGGATTTTTCTGATAAAGGCACCAAGCATTTTGTCTTGGCTGCCCTAACTACCTTACAGCCCCTTGTGAGTTCTTCGGCACTGCAATCACTTAAATATAGTCTTCTAAAAGAAAATTTTTGAGGACAAGATTTTCAAAATTTTCATGCTTCTGAAGATAGACAATATATTCGAGACAGGGTGTTTATAGAAATAGCAAAGATGCGAGATATACACATTAATTGGCTTTGGGCAGAAAAGAGTAAAACTGTTCCAAAATATCAAAAAAAAGAAATGTTTTATTCCCTCCTCTGATGAGCTTTGACAAAATATTTAATTATAAAATGGAAGGAGAGCGATTTTGAAAAGATTGTTATTGTTTTTGATAAAGCTCTTTCAAAGAAAGAACAGGATACATTTTATGCTGAAGTAAAACCAAAATTAAAAGAAATAGGCAAGCCTTATGCTATCTATTTTCATAGCACTTATTCCGATTTTAATGGTCAGATAGCAGATTATCTTGCGTGGGCAAAATATGTATCTCTCGAGAAATGAGAAACGAGACCACTTGATTCTATAAGATGTATTCCGCAACAAGAGTTTAATATTTTTAGATATGGAAGTAGCACCCCTTAAATAAAATGACCCCCCTTGCTATCCGTGAGGAAGAGCCCAGGGGCTCTTGTTGCAAAGGAGGAACGTTTGTAATGGAAGTATACAAGAAAACCTATACAAAGTCAAATAATATGTTTACTTTACTACTTGACCAATAATATAAAAAAGATTTAATTTTTAATGGCACACATGAAATCAAACTTATTTATAAAATATCGTGGAATTGATCTTGAAAATGATTCAGAGATTGATCTAGCTACTCTCGGAAATTCAATAATAGGTTTTGATGAAGTAATAAAAGAGATCCTAAAGATATCAAAAATCAAAGGTAATATTTCTGTTAGTGCCACGAAAATCCGTCCATGATCGTTAGTTGTCGATTTGGCATTACAAGTAGTTTTTCATAATGCTATACCATTTGATAATATCACAGATTTATTAAATTTTCTAAAAATTGTAGATGTTACCCTGTGGCAATCTGCAAATGAGTTTTTTTCTGCTATTAATACAACACACAGAACATTAAATGATTTTGTAGCCAAAAATCCTCTAGATACTTTATTGATAAGCAGCTTCGTGACTTATATGATCTGAAGAGCTCAGTGACAGAAAAAGAGAATAAATACTGAATGATTACCAATTAAGTATGCAGAATGACTGAATAAGATGATTAAAAGAAAGAAATTTAAACAAGCATTGAGCCCTTTTGTCGAAAATGAAGCTTCGTCTGTGGAGATTAGTAGTCATAAGAGTTTTGCACCAGACAAAACAACAATTATCAATGAGCAAAATTTCGAAAATTATCTCAGTGAAGATGAAGAGCAAATTCTACCTCAATTTTTAGATGGAGAAAGCTATAGATTCACAGGAACAATAGTAGGAATGCAGTGTACACATGGGGATTCTATGAAAATCAGAATTCACTGATTTAATAAGAAATACAGAGATCTTGTAGCATTTCCTGAGCCTGAAAAAGACACAGAAGATTACAGAGATTTTTATTGAAAAGATAAAAATATTTTATTACAAGCAAAAGTCGAAAGAAAATCTCTATACCAAAAACCTAGATTATATATTGAAGAAATAAGTCTTCAAAATCAGCCAATCTTCAAAGGAAAATAATATGTCCACCTATCCCCTCAAAAAACTATCTGAAGTCTGTGAAATAGAATATGGTACACGCGTTGTGAATAGACGAGATGGTTGAAAAATATACTCCGTCTACGGCTGAGGTGGAGCCACTTTTTTTATGGATGAATATAACAGAGAAGATCAAATGATTATTGCAAGATTTGCCATGTCTGAAAAATGCACAAGATTTGTAAAATGAAAATTTTTTTTAAATGATAGTGGGTTGACTGTCTCTACAAAAAATAACGAAACATTATCACAAGTTTTTTTAGATTTATATCTACTAAGCTTGAATGATCTTATCTATTCATTAGGTAGATGAACAGCGCAGAAAAATTTAAATGTAGAAAAATTCAAAGATATCCAAATCCCCCTCCCGCCCCTCTCTGTCCAAGAGGAGATTGTTGCAAAACTGGATACAGCTCTGGTATCTATCGAAGAAGCAAAAGCGAAAACACAACAAGTACTCACTGCAACTCGTGAACTCTGGGAATCAACGCTGGAGGAGGCATTTCGTGGTGGCGATAGTTGGGAGGAAAAAAGATTTGATGAAGTGTATGATGTACGAGATTGAACTCATGATTCTCCAAAGTATCATACAACTGGCTATCCTTTGATTACTTCTAAAAACTTACAACCCGAATGACTTAGTTTCAGTAATATAAAACTCATATCAGAAAAAGACTATCAAAAAATAAATGAGCGAAGCAAGGTACATAAATGAGATATCCTTTTTGCCATGATTGGCACAATAGGGAATGCTACCATTGTTGAAATTGAGCCAGAATTTGCCATCAAAAATGTTGCGTTATTTAAGGTACCAGAAAATCAAAATAATATGTTTTTAAAGTATTTTCTTTCCTCAAAAGCTATTTTTCAAAAGATGATATCTGAAGCTAAAGGGACAACTCAGAAATTTGTAGGGCTTGGTTATTTACGAGGTTTTCCTATTAGATTACCCTCACTTTCCGAACAGTCCCGTATTGTTGCTCACCTCGATGCTGTCCGAGCGGAGACAGATCAGCTTGCTTCACTCTACGAACAGAAGCTCGCAGATTTAGACGAGCTGAGGCGTTCGGTTTTACAGGAGGCGTTTACTCTCAGCGATTAATTATTATACTTCCTATCATGCGAAACGAATCAGAAACACGAGCAGAATTTATTGACCCACTTCTCACACAGAGCGGATGGGCGGTTGTGGATGATTCTCGTATTCTTCGGGAATACGGGATCAATGATGGGCAGATTCAGCCAGGAGGTATCAGAGGCAAGCGAGATATTGCTGACTATATCCTCGTGCACAAAGGCGAGAAAATCGCTATTATCGAAGCAAAATCAGAATGACTCGGGGCTTCTGAGTGAGTCATGCAGGCAAAGATATATGCTGAGAAACTCAAAATACGATATACCTATGCAACGAATGGCCACGAGATATACGAAATAGATATGGTGAGCGGTGCAGAGCAAAAAATAGACAGATTTCCGACACCAGATGAACTCTGGCATCGTGTTCATACAGATGAGAATGATTGGAGAGATAGATTTAATGCTATTCCTTTTGAATCCGTGGGTGGCACACGAGGAGCTCGATACTATCAGGAGATTGCAGTCCGCAATGTGATGAACTCGGTGGCTCAGGAGAAAAATCGTATTCTTTTGACTCTTGCGACAGGAACAGGGAAAACATTTATTGCTTTTCAGATTGTCTGGAAGCTCTTCCAAGCACGCTGGAATCTCGCACGCGATGGTGGGCGTCGTCCTCGGGTACTTTTCCTCGCTGACCGAAATATTCTCGCAAATCAGGCGTTTAATTCATTTTCAGCATTTCCAGAAGATGCCCTCGTGCGAATCAGCCCTGCAGATATCAAGAAAAAATGAGCCGTACCAACCAATGGAAGCATCTTTTTCACGATATTTCAGACCTTTATGAGTGGTCCAAATGAGACACCATATTTTGGAGATTATCCAGCTGATTTCTTTGATTTTATCGTCATCGATGAGTGTCACCGCTGAGGAGCAAAAGACGAGAGTACATGGAGAGCTATTCTTGAATATTTTTCTCCAGCTGTTCAGCTTGGACTTACCGCTACACCAAAAAGAAAGGACAATACCGATACCTATAAATATTTCTGAGATCCAGTTTATATATACTCACTAAAGGAGGGTATTAATGATGGTTTTTTGACACCATTTAAGGTCAAAAGGATTAGTACGACCATGGATGACTATATCTACACATCAGACGATGAGGTCATAGAGGGCGAGGTCGAAGAAGGGAAGATATACACCGAAAGCGACTTTAACAGGATTATTCAAATAGAAGAACGAGAGAAAAAACGAGTACAAGTTATGCTGAGCGAAATTGACCAATCAGAAAAAACAATCGTATTCTGTGCCAACCAAGCTCATGCAGCTCTCGTTCGTGATCTTATAAATCAATTAAAAACCTCAAAAGATCCGCAGTACTGTGTTCGAGTGACGGCAAATGATGGAGCACGAGGTGAACAGTATCTGCGAGACTTCCAGGATAATGAAAAGAGTATTCCTACCATCCTTACCACATCTCAGAAACTCTCGACATGAGTCGATGCACGAAATGTCCGAAATATAGCCCTTCTGCGTCCTGTGAATTCTATGATAGAATTCAAACAAATAGTAGGGCGAGGAACTCGTCTCTTTGATGGAAAAGAGTATTTCACCATTCTTGATTTTGTGGATGCCTATAAGCATTTTTCTGATCCAGAGTGGGATGGAGAACCTATCATACCAGCAGAGACTATTGGAGATGAGAGAGAAAAAAGAGAGCCAAAAGAACCACGAGAAACGAGAGAGGTAGAAACAAATGAAGAAGAGTGAGAAAAGAAGAAGACGGTAAAAATCAAACTTCGCAATGGGAAAGAAATGGAAATACAACACATGGTTTCGACTTCATTTTGGAGCGCAGATGGCAAACCTATCTCTTCACAAGAATTTCTCGATAAAATGTTTGGCGAATTACCGGAGTTCTTTCATGATGAAGCAGAACTGAGGAAAATCTGGGCAAATCCAGAGACACGCAGTGCTTTTCTAGAAAAAATAGCCACACTCGGATATGGCAGAGAACAGCTTGAATCCCTTCAGAAAATGATTAATGCAGAAAAAAGCGACCTTTTTGATGTCCTCGCATTTTTTTCATTCCACAAGAATGTTATTTCTCGTTTTCAGAGAGTCCAAGAAACTGAATCAGAGATTATGACAGGACTTTCCGATGCTGAAAAAGAATTTATTGATTTTGTACTTCGTCGTTATGTGGAGTCAGGATTTGAAGAACTCAACCAAGATCGTCTCCCACAACTCCTTAAACTCAAATATCATTCTATTTCAGACGCAGAGCAGAAACTAGGAGATCCAGAGAAAATCAGAGATACATTCTTTCTTTTTCAGGAGAAGATGTATACAAAATAGCTTTCCTAATGGGGGAGGTAGATAAAGTTATTAAGATTTAGATTATGGAAGATACGAAAAAGATACTACCGAAAAAACGGACATTTTCTGAGCGTGAGAGAATTAATTATATATCTCGAGGAGAACAAAGGCTTTCTTATACAAACCATAAATATGAAAACGAGTATAGAATGGATGGCCTTTTGTCCTTGATCGCTACTTGAGCCTTGAGTGTAAGCGTAAAAATACTTTTGGATGATTTATTAATAAATAACCTACATTTTGACTGAATTTTATTTATATGAATAATTTGTTTCTCTTTTAATCTAGTCATTAGTTTGTATTCATTTTATCTTGGATCAAAAGCATTTAAATTTGAAATAGATAGAATTGACAGAATTGATAAAGTTCAAGTCGGATCCACTAAGAAGGAAAAGGAGGAAGAAATTTTTGCGGAAATTAATAGTTTTTCTGTGTCTATTACTCGATGGACAAAGTGTAATTTATTTATATTATCCTTGTGACTCGTTTCGAGTCTCATATTTATTTTTCTTAACAGTAGTTTATATGACCAAGCTCTCCAAATCTTCACCTGTACCACCCCGTCCTAAAGCATAAATTTATGAGTGACTCAAAAATTGTGTTTACAGAAGATCCTAAAGAATCTAAACAATATTCAGACCCAGTTCAGCCACGCCCGCCTCTAAAGAAGGATTAATCATATTTATAGAGTCTTGCTCTCATGTCAAAAACCATCGAGATTTTTGTCTTGGTATGGCGATTTAGCTGTCTTGAGATCTATTAGTTTTGCTCACGGAGGTGGAATAAGATTGTTATTCTCGTCGAGTTGTATCTGACCTAGATCACATGGTATATATTTTTTGATATTGGAGACAAGCATAGTTTTACTGATTATAGGGTGATTTCGCTGTTTTTAGGTCGAAATCTTTAGCACCATTTTGAGGCACGACTTCATTATTTTCATCGAGTATTATGTGTCATTCATCAGTTGGTATATATTTCTTGATATTGGAAACAAGCATAGTCTATTTTTTATAGAGAGATCCTACTACTAGTGTACTTAAATACCAAATTCTTCAAATCTTTCTTTAAAATATTAGGTACCTCCAGATGAAAATTAAATAGGGTCTCACACCCCTTCAAGGAAAAGGAGAACTCGTATATGATCTCATTACTGGAGATAAAATATGCAAATATCAATGCTTTCCGAAACTCAGTTTAGTGTAGGTGCTCATCACGGAAAATGGTCTCACACCTGTTATCACTTTATCAATCTAGTAAAGGGTTTATTGTACTAAAAATGGCACAAAAAGACCCGCCGAGGCGGGTCACAATACTCCATTAATGTCTGTCATGGTGGGCCGAGAGGGATTCGAACCCCCGAAGGTAGAACCAGTGGATTTACAGTCCACCCCATTTGACCGCTCTGGTATCGACCCAAAAAATAAATGGAGCCACCAATCGGGATCGAACCGATGACCTGCGGTTTACAAGACCGCCGCTCTACCAGCTGAGCTATGGTGGCATAATACTGGAATGGAGGAAAGAAAACAGAGTTTCTACCTTCCAATGTCGTGGATTATAGAAAAAATAACCGAAAAGCAAAATTTTTTCCTGCTCCTCGCTTATTACTTTTCTAAAAGAACAAATGGTGCCAATGGGTGGAGTCGAACCGCCGACCACAGGGTTATGAGTCCTGTGCTCTACCGCTGAGCTACATTGGCACGCCCAGTATAGTATCTAAAAAATCATTTTTGCAAGCACATTTTTCATTTTTATTTCAGAAAAATGCATACAATGGCTTTATCTTTAAAATACCCTTATGTCTCTTATTTCAAACTGGTCTGATGAGTCATCACTTCCAAAAAAATCCCTTCGTGCAGGATGGGGTGATGGAATAGTTTCGCTTGCAGCCAAAAATCCACAGGTTGTTGTCCTCAATGCTGATCTTCCTGGATCGCTCAAATTGGAAAAATTTATTGAACAATTTCCTGATAGGTATATTCAGGTATGAGTTGCGGAACAAAATATGGCAGGTATAGCTTCTGGTATGGCGTTGGCTGGGAAAATCCCTTTTATCACGAGCTTTGCTGCCTTTAGTCCTGGACTCAATTTTTCTCAAATACGACTTGCTGCTATGTCACATTTGCCGCTCAAAATAATTGGGAGTCACTATGGTCTCAATGTTGGTCCTGATGGAGCGAGTGCTCAAATGGAATCTGATATTGCTATGATGCGGTCTATTCCATCCGTAAGAGTTTTTTCTCCTGCAGATTATTCACAAACAGTTACAATGATTGAAACTATTGGAGGTGATCCAGAGACTGATTATATCCGAGTAACGCGAGCAGACTTTCCTATTTTTCTGGATAATGCGGATTTTGAGATTGGAAAAGCCCAGAAATTGCTTGATGGAGCTGATATTACCATTATCGCTACAGGTTCTATGGTGTATGAATCTTTGATAGTGGCAAAAGAATTAATAGCTTCTGGAGAAACCGTTGATTTTCTCAATATTCATACAATAAAACCGATTGATAGTGAGAGTATTATCCGCTCTGCATCAAAAACAAAAAAAGTAGTTGTCATAGAGGAACACAATATCGAATGAGGACTTGGTGATGCAGTGGCTTCAGTACTCTCGGAGAATTGTCCAACCCGTCTCCTTAAAATCGGAGTCAATGATATATTTTGAGAGTCGGGAACTCATCGAGAGCTTTGGGTAAAATATTGATTAGATAGAAGTGTCATGCTACCTAGGATTCTCGCTTGGATAGATAAGATATAATTATTCCTGATTGTCTCAAAATACTCGCCAAAAAAAGAGAAGAGAATCTTGTTTTTTTTGTTCTTTTATTATCATCAAGATATGCTTCGAACTATTGCCTATATTATCTTTTTGTGTACAGGGATTTTTGCCTTTAGTCTCATTGTACTTTTTTTCCGTTCACAGGATGTTAAACTCCCTCAGATAAACAATATCGGTGGAACTCAGGTTACATCATCAAGCAAGAAACTTGATGCTATTAAGAAGGCATACACATTTACCAGTTCTGCCCAAAAGGATATCTTTGGTGTTTCTATATTTCGTTTTGATGTTGATATTCGGACTTCTGATAGGATTCGTATGTATATATTTCACGATGATTATGCGACCATTAAGAAAAATCTTCTTCTTCTCGATAGTATTTATACCTTCTCTGAAGTGGATGAGTCATTTGGTAAAGTTCTTTTTCTCAATGACAAGACATCCAATGACCAGATTGTGCGTTTTGTTACCGAGGCTGACGGTACTGTTTTGGGCTTTGAGGTCCTTAAAGATGAATATAGCCATCTAAAGGGTTTACTTTCACAATAATTTTTTATAATAGGGGTATTATTTACTATTTTTTACTATGTCAAAGAAACACCAGTTGACCCGTGAAGGTCTTGAGAAACTTCAAAAAGAACTTGAGAGTCTGCAAAATATCACTCGTGTAGAGATTGCAGAAAAACTCAAGATAGCTATCGCATACGGCGATCTCTCAGAAAATTCTGAGTATCAGTCTGCTCGAGACGAACAAGCAGCAGTTGAAATGCGTATTTCTGAGATTGAGGAAATTCTCGAAAACTATGAGATACTTGATGTTGATAAAAAGGCAAAGAAGAATAATACGGTTACTATTGGTAGCACTTTCACACTCAATATGGATGGAGTAAAGAAAATATATACTCTTGTAGGTAGTACGGAAGCAGATATTCTCCAAAATCGCATTTCTAATGAGTCACCTATTGGTATGGCTGTTATAGGAAAGAGTGTTGGGGAGGCAGTCATTGGTGTCGCTCATTCTGGATCGTTCGAATACAAACTTATTGATATTGCTTAGTCTATGGAATGATTTTTTCTTCATTACATTATTTTTATACCGTTTGTTGCCTATGTAGTAGCGACACTTTTAAAAGGTATATTTTTATGGAAGAAAAAAGCCTTTAATGTGAGCACTATGCTTTCAACTGGAGGTATGCCAAGTGGGCATTCTGCTCTGGTATCGAGTATTGCAACAGCCGTTGGGATTAAGTATGGTCCATTTGATGATCATTTTGCTATCGTACTTGTTTTTGCGGCCATTGTCATCTACGATGCGATGAATATACGGTATCAATCAGGCCTTCATGCTCATGCGCTCAATAAAATCCGTGGCGAAAAACAGCTCAATGAATCTCTTGGTCATCTCCCGTCAGAAACGCTTGCGGGAAGTATAGTAGGCGTCTTAGTAGCAGCAGGACTAATGTATATTTAAATCTTTTTTACAGAAACCCACTGACAATAAGGATTTTTTATTATGCAATAAATAAGTAATTTTGCAAGTAAAAAATAATGGAATATATTGATTCGCGTATTCCGAGGGTATACTAGAAGGGCACTGTTTTACTTCTTTTATTCTCGTTTTATGTACTCACTTAATAGAGCCCAGCTCATCGGTAATGTCACAGTGGACCCAGAAGTTCGCGCATTACCCAATGGACAGCGTGTTGCCAATTTCTCTCTTGCAACCAATCGTCGCTATACAGATAGCGACGGGGTGCAACAAGATGTTCCAGAGTATCATAATGTGGTCATGTTTGGTAAGATCGCAGAGATTGCTGAACAATACATCCATAAATGAAATAAGCTCTATATAGAGGGCCGTATTCAGACACGTAGCTGGGAAGACCAATCTGGACTAAAAAAATACAAAACTGAGATAGTTGCAGAAGAAATGATTATGTTGACCCCCAAAGGAACTCCTATAGAAAGTGGTGGTGGGTATAGCAGTGCTCCGTTGCCTACTCCTCAAAATGAAGAGAATGCCTCTGTCCATACCACGATTCCACCAAAAGAAGAGCGTGTTTCTATCGAAGATGTCCCGTTTTAATACTTAACTATATTTCATATGCCAACAAAGAAATCTCCCAAATCTGCACCAAAAAAAGTAAAAACCCTTCCTTCTGTTACTAGTGAGTCTAGCAATATCCGTGCTTATGTTGGTTATATTACCATTATAGGATGGTTTATTGCCTATTTTGCTATCAAGTCTGAAGATAAGGAATATGAACTCTTCCACTTAAAGCAATCACTCGGACTTCACCTGTCTATGCTTGTCTGCGAAGTATTGAGTTGTATATTATTTTTCTTGCTCCCATTTCTCTGGATTATCTATATTGTAGCTTTGGTAGTGTTTGCTCTCAAAGCAAAAGAAGGTAAGAAGGAACTTGTACCGTATTTAGGGGAGAAATTTCAGGAATGGTTTTCATTTCTGTAGTTTCGTATGCAATCATTTGAAACAATACTATCATCCGAAGGCGTGTCATTTAGCGTGCATACGGGTATTTCTGATACGCTTCTTGACCAACTTGTGACAGCTTCAACAGCTAATGATCCCGCTTTGCAAAAATTTACTGATGACCCCGCACGATTTGCTCATATTGAAAAAACAAAAGACTGGCTCCAATGAGGAAGAAGGGTATATAGTCTTACTCCTCAAGATAATTTAGATATATTGGCAGGGTTTTGATGGTTTCGAGAAGATACCATTCTCCATGTTCCAGATGTGGTAGAAAATGCACTACTTTTAAGAGAATATTTGGCTACTGATGGGAAAGGAAATTACACTGTTGCCGCACGTATGTATGGTGAATATCGAGGGAAAAGACTTGCAACACCTTTTCTAGAGGTAACCCATAGAGAGTTTGTGATATCGATTGGAGAAGATCGTATTGCTTCAATTGTCGCCCTTATTCACGAAGAGAATATACCATCGCAAAGACTCTTTGCAAAATTAGGCTATCAACTATTTTGAAAGAAGCAGAATCGGACATTCTGGATATTAAATCACGCAAATATTCAGAAATATCGATAAGTATAAACAATAAAAATCCCCTCACTGTGAGGGGATTTGAGAAGTATAATTGAGACAAATACTATTCTCCAGCCTTTTTAGAATTCAAAAGAGCTTTGGTACCACCTTTCTTGATAGGCACAATCTTGCACTCGACATGATGACGAACATTTTTGTCGAATTTCTTATATTTTTTTGTTTTGTCCATATCAACTGGATTTACACGAAGATATCCACACTCACGACCTGATTCGAGAGAGACGAGTTTGAACTTTTGTCCTTTACCTTTTGCCATATGAAATAATTAGAAAAACAGGGGTATTATATAAATATAGATTTTTTTGCAAATGTATTTATAAGATGGATTTTTAGGAAGGAAGAAATGATAACAATAATGCAATAGCAAAAGCTCCCATTACAATAAAAGCTGTCCAAAGTCATAACTTGGACCACCAGCCACTTTTGTGGTCACCCATTATATCCTCTCGACTCGAAACGCGAGCTATAAGGTAAATGAGGGGCACAGCAGCAATACCATTAAACACAGCTGTGAATACGAGCGCTTTAATAGGGTCAATACCAATAAAGTTGAGAATAAGTCCAGCCAAAGTACCAAAAATAATAACAAGATAAAAACTTCGTGCCTGTTTAAATTTTCGATAGAGTCATTCATGCCAGCTAAAGCTTTCCGCAACAGCATAAGCAGATGATCCAGCTAGGACAGGAATACCCTGTAATCCAATTCCTATGACCCCAATAGCAAAGATGAGTTTTGCTAGGAATCCAGCATTGGGAAATGTATTTACCAGTGGCTCCAGAGCGCGGGCTGCATCCGCAGCGGTGTTGATAGTTGTTATTCCCGCATGATTGAGAACCACAGCACCTACAATGATAATAAACCAAGCAGCTATATTGGAAAAAAGCATACCAACAGCCGTATCTATTCGGAGACGCTTTAGGTATGATTTTGTGAGATGGGGAACGCCACCCTTTTTAGCCAGCTGATGATGAGCAATCTCATCTTCTACGACATTACTTGTCTGCCAAAAGAAGAGATAGGGCGAAATCGTCGTACCAAAGATAGCTACAATAATGTAGAGAAAGGATTCATTTAATTCAATATGAGGAATAAATGTTGCTCTCAGTGCTTCTGCCCAGGGCACATTAATTAAAAAAGCAGTAATGAAATAAGCAAAAAGGGCCATCGAGAGCCACTTTAAAATACGTATATAGGTGTTGTAGGAAATAAATACTTCTAAGATGATAATCAAAAGAGCAAAACAGATTGCTAAAACTGGGAAGGGGAGACTCGGAATAAGGAGTTCTGTACTTGCTGCCATAGCCCCAATGTCAGAGCCAATATTGAGTGTATTTGCGCACACTACGAGCAATACAACAGGATAGAGTATTTTCTTTGGATAATGTTCCTGAACGGCTGCCGCAAGCCCCTTACCCGTTACTGCTCCTATGCGCATACAAGCTTCTTGCACCGCCGTCATCAGGGGATACGTAAAAAGCATTGTCCAAGGTAATTGGAAGCCAAATTGTGCTCCCGCTTGTGAATACGTAGCAATACCAGATGGATCATCATCAGCTGCTCCAGTGACAATGCCAGGTCCGAGTATACGTAAAAATCGTCCGATTTTCTTTTGTTTTCTTCCTCATTTTCTACGGGAAGGATTTTCTCTTTTATTCTGAGCATCTTGTTCTGATTCTTTGATAATTTCATCAGGGAATTTAACCATATATATACTTAGAAAATAAAGGGGAATACTTGTTGAAGATGCCTGTTTCTCTTATTTTAAATAATTATCGTCATTTTATTCTGGAAAGCAACACACTAAGAATACTATTCTATCTTTTTTTCGAAAGCCGTACTACTGTTTCAATGTGATGCGTGTGTGGAAACATATCAACTGGCGTTACATCAGTCAAGCTATACTCATTCTCTCAGCAGAGAATAATAAGGTCTCGAGCAAGGGTTGCAGGATTGCAGCTGACGTAGATGATTTCTTCTGGAGAAAATTGTCGAATAATATCAGGCGCATCTGGATGCATACCTGCTCGGGGAGGATCAATAATGATAACGTCTGGATTCTTTTGTCATCATTGTTTCCAGTTCTTCAAGAAATCTTCGACTGGGGCATTGATAACTTCGACATTTTTAAGCCCATTTTTCTCTAGATTTCTGATATTATCCTCGCTCGCGGAAGCAACTATTTCAACTGAATACACTTTCTGTGCTTGTGAGGCCACAATCATGCCAATTGTTCCTGTCCCAGCATAGAGATCAAAAATAATGGGATTTTTTGTTTGAATTAAATCTTTTGTGGTCTTATAGAGAACTTCAGCACCGAGAGTATTTGTTTGGAAAAAGCTCCGCGGGCTAATTTCAAAAGTAAGATTAAAAAGTTTTTCAGAAATGGTAGGGCTTCAATTCACAAGTTCATAGTCTCCCTGCACGATATCCGCTCTTCCAGTGTTGTGAAGGAGATAAAAAGAATCAACCATTACTTTCTTCTCTTCAAAAACATGAGCGAGAGACTTTAGTGCTGTGCGAAAATCCGCTACCACTGAATCGGTTTTTTCTCCAAGAAAGTCGGTATTGACTGAGAGAATCACCATGGTTTCATTGGTCTTTTTCCCTCTTCGGATTACCAGATGTCGCCAAAATCCTTGATACATTTTGGTATCATACGTTGGAAGTCGGCTTTCTCGTGCGAATTGATCAAAAATATGAAAGAGAATATTGGTTATCTCATCACCAAGAACACAATAACTACAGTCCACAATTCTATCAAATTGTCCTGGAGCGTGGAACCCGAAACGATATTCGTCATGAATTCATTCTCTTCATGAGATATATTTTCCCCAACTAAACTCCACTTTGTTGCGATATCCATAGATTTCTGGAGAGACTTGAATCGAGTGCCAAGTAGTTTCTTTAGTGAGCTCGGGTTTATGATGAAAGATTTCTCGAATCTGTTGTTCTTTGATTTTAGTTTGTTCTTCATAGGGAATTGGGAGCCATCGACATCCACCATAGACTTGAAAATTTTCTGGCAATGTTTGCTCAAGAGGGGATCTTTTTACTACATTGAGTATTTGTCATTCGATGCGGTTCGATCTGTTTTTCACGACTCGAATATCCACAATACTTCCGGGGATTGCTCCCCCAGAAATAATGATTTTCTTTCCAGATGTTGGATCAGTAGCTAGACCAGTGCCTCAGAGAATCAATTTTTCTACTGTTATATTTGAAAGTGTCTCGTTCTTTTTCATGAAAAATATTTATAAAATAGTATCCCGTTTCTTCTTTTTTGCATGTGGATCAGAAAAATCCTCGTCACAATCATAGATTTTGACACCGTCACGTTCGATATGATTCCGAAGGACTATTTCAGTGCTCTCATAATGAATGCATACTACTTTGCGTGAAATGCTAAGCTTTTTGTGAAGAATGGAATTGATTTGGAGCAGTTTTTTTTCATCAATATCACCTGAAAGTGCAATATCAATATCAGAAGTAGGTTTTGCATTTCCGAGAGCATGAACTCAGAAAATCCACGCTTCTTGTATTTCAAAAAATTCTTTTAAAACGACCCGTATTTTATCGAGGAGTTGAAGCGTGATATAGGGGAAATGGACATCATAGGAAGTACGACGTGAATTCATGAGTCGGGACATAAAGGGGATAATTAACTATTTTTCATAGGCGTACCATCTCTCAGCATGGCTTCATGGACAGAATGTGCTGCGAGACACCCCTCAGCAGCTGACATAATTGTTTGACGGAACTTGGCAGACCCATTAGTTACATCACCCGCTCAGTAGAGATGATCATTAGAGCTTTTTTGATGAGCATCTACGATGATACAGTTCTCTTCATCAGTTATAACTCAGAGATCTTTGATAAGTTCAGTACTTGGTATTGAACCTACAGCGACAAATACGCCTTGTGTTGGAATAACTCTTCCGTCTACTGTTGTCACAGATTCGACGCCGAACTGCCCATTAATTTCTGCAATTTCGGTATGGAAAATCACTTCCATATTTGGTTCCTCGGTGACTTTGTTTACCCAAATTTCCTCTGCCTTTGGTTTATCTTTTCGGACGAGGATTTTGACACTTTTGCAGAGATGAGCGAGATAGAGGGCTTCCGTAAAAGCAGAGTCGCCACCACCGACCACAATCACATCACGACCCCGGAAAAAATTACCATCACAGGTAGCACAGTAGGACACTCCTGCCCCAATAAGTCTATCTTCTCCAGGAACATGCAAATGCCGATAAGCGTTGCCAGTCGCATAAATGAGGTAATCACAGGTATATTCTTCTTTTCGAGCTGTTGTAATCTTGAAACCTTTCCCATTTTTTATAATGGAAATAACGGTATCATAAGTTATTTCAGATCCAGCTACTCTGGCATGTTCTTCAAATCGGCGCATAATGCTACCTCCAGACTCTGAGAGAGTACCTGGATAGTTTTCAACACAATGAGACGTAGCGAGAGCGCCACCTGGCTGGGCCCCAATGATAAGATTCTGAATACCATAACGACTTGCATACATACCTGCAGGAAGACCAGCAGATCAAGTTCCAATAATGATAAGAGGGTAGTGTTTCATAAAAAATATATCAGTAAGTTTGTGATTTTCTATGCTAACTAATTGCCAAGATATGGTCCTACACCAGAGATTCCTTTCGTATAAATAACGCCAACATAAAAACACAATACAAGACCAAGGAGGATAAATCAGAGAACCCCAATAATATTGGTACTTTTACGAACACGGTCAAGAGCTATGTACCAGAGGACAAGAGCCGTATATGTTGAGAGCCCGAGAGCTGTTGTGATGTCACCTTTAACATGTTTGGCAATAATAAAAGCTCTCCAAAAGCTCATTACTGCTATTCCAACAACTCCGAGGATAAGAATGATTCCAAAAGTTGTAAAAATATAATTTGTCCATCCGTGACCTCATGTATCAATATTTTTTTCAATCATCCCAATCAGTATACCCCCAAATAAACCAGTAGCCGTCATTATCCATGGGAGAAGTGTTATCGAAAAAGCCTTCTTTGGAGATTTAGTAGCTTGTTTTACAAAATCGTAATATCGTACAAAAGGAACCCAAGAAATACGAGAAGTAGATTTTTTATTATAGTGTTTGTTGAGGACACTGAGACTATAAGAGCTGATACAATAGAGTAGAATCGGGAGTACTATAAAGAAAAAGATATCTATAAGAACCCCAAAAATATCAAATCAAAGGCTATTACTTGCGGAAGCCATATTATCAGCCAGAGATGATCATACAGTATCTTGGGCAAATGACGATACCGTAAGAATTGAGAATATCACAAAGAAGATTTTTTTCATAAAAAAAGAAACAAATAAGTATTGGAAGTATACGGAGACTCTGAAATATGTAAACAAAAATCCAGTCTTCTCGCTTCACTTTTTCTGGAATTGATTATACTGAGTTATATATGTGACGACGAAAACAAACTTTTTGACTGACCCATGCGACACAAACCATGATCGGAGGTGTTGTATTAATATTTTTATCTGTACTGGTATTCTTTGCTGATAAAGAGTATTTAACGCGTTATTTGACGCCACTTTTTGGTGTGTATTTTCGATGGTTTTTTTCTCCAGTAGCTCTTTTGACAGGACTTCATATGTTTATCGGAAGGAGCTCTTTTGATATACGACGCGGTGGCGGACTGATACTTTTTTGGCTCTCCAGTGTCTCTCTCTGGAGTTTTCTTTCAGAGGATTACGGAGCAAAAAAACTCTTTTTTGATGTTCATGACCCTCTTGTCCGTACATTTGATGTTATCCCTGCCATAACGCTCATAGTTGGTTGCCTCGCTTTTGCTCTTTATTTACTTTTTCATATTTCTTACCGCCGTATTTTTGGGAAAATGAGCGATGCTACAGGGTATGTCTATCAAAAACAGGTAGAAGCCTTGAATACATTTGGTGAGTCTATCCGAGAGAAACAGCAAGAAAAAAGGAAATCTGAGCCTGTTTCTGACCGTCGCATCAAAGATCGTAGCACTACACTCAATTCTACTATTGAAAAACTTTCCTCCAATAAACAAGAAGTACCGGAAAAAATATCGTTTTTTGAGAAAATTCGTACGAATGGGGGGCTTCTTTCGAAATCTGATGAAGTGATTCCAGTTCAACAGAGAATTCCGCTTTCTTCTTGAACGCGCTCAGTTCCTATTATTACAAAAAATGTTTCCGGTGAAAAGGCTCGAGAGCCAAAGCATTTTAGTGGTAGCTGGGAGTATCCCCGATCAGATCTCCTTACATTTCATCCTAAAGGAAAACCCCTTACAAAAGAGGAGATTGAACTTCAATCCGCTATTATTGAACGGACACTCCTTCAATTCAAGATAGAGGTTCATATGGCGGGATATCAGGTGTGACCAACCGTGACTCAATATCGTCTTCGTCCAGCTGATGGGTCTCGACTGAATAAAATTGAAGCACTCAAAAAAGATCTTACCCTAGCTCTCAAGGCCAAGAATATTCGTATTCAGGCACCTATTCCTGGTCTGGGACTTGTTGGTATTGAGGTACCAAATGATCGTCGTGATGTCGTTTCACTTCGAGAAATTGTTGAATCGCCCCAATTTGCAAAACATCCATCTCGACTCGCTATGTGTGTGGGGTCTGGTATTGCTGGCGATCCGATTGTCTGTGATCTCAAAGAGATGCCACATCTCCTCATAGCTGGTCAGACTGGTTCAGGAAAATCAGTGGGAATGAATGGATTTTTGATTTCGCTTCTTCTCCGAAACTCTCCTGCAGAACTTCGATTGATTATGATTGATCCAAAGCGGGTTGAGCTCGGAGTGTACAATGGAATTCCACACTTATTAGCTCCTGTTATTAATCATCCTGATAAGGCGCTTAATGCACTTAAATGGTCTGTTGCTGAGATGGTTCGTCGGTATGATTTATTGACAGAAGTGCGTTGTCGTAATCTTGGAGAATATAATGCAAAAGTTTCTGCTACTGAAAAAATGCCAGCAATTATCATCGTGATTGATGAGCTCGCTGATCTTATGATGAGTGGAAATAAAAAAGAAGTCGAAACAACTATTGCCCGTATTGCCCAGATGGCACGAGCAGTTGGTATGCACTTGATTGTCGCGACACAACGGCCCTCAGTAGATGTTATTACTGGGCTTATCAAAGCGAATATTCCAAGCCGTATTGCCTTTACAGTTGCCTCTCAGGTGGATTCACGCACTATTCTTGATCGCGTGTGAGCAGATGACCTCCTCGGGAAATGAGATATGCTGTATTCCCCAAGTGGCATGATGGAACCAGAGCGGGTTCAATGAGTCTTTGTAAAAACGGATGAGGTAGAACACGTGATTAATTATATCAAACTCCACACTGATGCAGAAACTGCTGCGAATATGTATGATATGACTATTGTAGAAGGTGAAAAAAATAATGGTCCCGGTGATATCAATGGTGACGGTCAAGCCGATGAAGAGGATGATATTATCATTCAACAGGCAATTGAAGTAATCCGTTCGAGTGGAAAGGCTTCCACTTCGCTTCTTCAGAGACGTCTCAAGCTCGGGTATGCTCGTGCGGCCCGTGTAATGGATGCTCTTGAAGAAATGGGTGTTGTTGGACCCTCTGAAGGGAGTAAACCAAGAGAAATTTACTAATTTCTTTTTATGTCTCATTGTTGCATCGCTTGTAGTATGCCATTGATTGACCCTGCTGATTGTCCTCATGGGGATTTGTCGTCACCAGCCTGCAAATATTGCACGAATGAAAATGGTAATATTAAATCCTGTGAGGAAATATTTGAATGAGGTGTACAGTTCTTTGTTCAAGCAACTGGATTTCCTCATGATATCGTTACGAGAATTGTTCGAAGGAATATGAGAGAATTACCATATTGGGATGGTAATGTCTCAGAATGTCTCGTATGAGAGGTGGCAACTGACGAAGAATTTGAAGCAATACTGAGTCAGTTGTAAGAAAGAAATTATGGTGAAATATTTGTATTCTCTTGATGAATATGATAGAATCAGAATATGACACAAATAGTGACTGCTGACATACCCGAGAAAGAGCACCTTTTAAAGAATTATTTTAATGTTTTGGGTATTTATGGTGCTCTTTGGATTATATTTTATCTTACTATTGTTTTCTTCTTTTGATTTACTGTAGGGTCCCCGTTGTTGGTAGGGATATTTCTTGGTATCGGAAATATATGGTCTATGATTATAGACGTGCCATTAAGTACTATTCAGAGGCAAGTATCCTCAAAAACTATGATATCTATTGCCAACGCTATGATGCTTTTGGCAGCTATTTTATTTCTCTATCTGGTATATTCGTCATCTGATGTAGGATTTAAGCTTAGTGGTAGCATACTTGATATCACTCGGAGCTTTCTTGCAAATGGTATTAACATAGTCCTTCTTTTTATTATTGGGATGCTCTATGGTACTATCAAGGAAATATATGACATCGCAACACTTTCATATCTCCTTAACCATATTGATCCATCAGAATATGATAAGGCTCTCTCTAAATGTGATATTGTCTGGTGAATATGATCTTATGTGGGTATTATCGTTTCTATTCCTATTTTATGATTTCAGACCCAATCAGTTCAATTGATATTATTTTGCCTTATATTTTTCGTAATACTTGCCTGGATTTTTATTTATTTTTACTTTGATAATTCTCATGAAGTTTTTAATCTCAATACGGTCAAGAATCTTCATATAGTAGAAGATGCAAAGACTTTTGGAAAAACATCAGAACAATATATTCAGAAGAATATCTCTACAATTGACTTTGAGAAAGCAAAGCATGGAATTGAATATGTTATTCTAAAACCAAAAGAGGTAGTAGAAAGATTTGATTGGGGGGATATTTTTCAGAAAACAAAATTAGAATACAAGATGATATATAGGCTATTACTAAATCACAAGTCTTTTGTTCCCATTCTTCTTTGGTCAACAGGTGTGATATTGCTTTTTGGTTGTTGGGATAATGTTGCAACGACATTTTTTGTGGATTTTCTTGATGGAGCCCTTCAGGAGGTAAGTTGGGTAAAGAATATTGTACAAAGTTGATTTGTGCTTATTGGTATTATATCTATTCCGGCTTATGTTCTACAGAGTTTTTGGATTAAAAAAGCAGAGAGATTTTGACGACTCAATATCATATTATTATGACTTTTCCTTGCGGGGATACCCCTTTTATTGATGGCTGTTTTTGGGACAATGCAAAATCTCTCAGGTCTTGTATTAGTGGTGCTTATGGGGTTGCTAAATAGTTCAGGATATGCAGCAGGATATCCAATGAGCCAATCTGTATTTATTGATGAATATAATCAGGCATATGCAAAGGCTAATAATACAAGTATCATCAATGCGGATGCCTCCGCAGCTCCACTCCAGATTTTAAATAACTTTGCAAATGCTGTAGGACTCATATTTGCATGAGCTTTGATTACATTCTTTGGCTTTATAGGAATGTTTATTCTCTATGGTGCTATTACAATTGCTTGGGCTGTTCTCGGTATAAAAAAACGCACATTGTGGAAATTATGATAAGTGTCAAGCCAATGTAAGGCCTAAAAGACCTTTTCGCTTGATTCCATTTTTACAATATGGTACGATATCCAGGTATGAATATCTGGAACGACATAGTCCACCACCGAAAACATCACACCCTGCACGTTTCTCGTGAGTTTTTTGATACCAAAGAAGATGTGATGGATTGGGTAAATCATACCGAGAAAAAATTTCAAAAGAAACATCATTGGTTTAAAAAGGTTCGTCCTTTCTTCCATTTTATACTTTTGACGAGTATTCTCTTTGTTGTTCTACTCTTTATATCCAATTGGTCTGCATATACCACTTTTGCTCGTGCTATTGTCGCCCCGGCTCAACTTGCTGAGACGCAAAAGTCTATTGAAGGGAGCCTAGAACAAACACAAGTTATGAATTCTGCTCCTTCTGAAACTTCTGCAGATATGGCTCGACAACAGAGACAGCAGAAGATAATTAAACGACAATTAGCACAAAAACAGATTACAACCGAGAATATAGGTCTTTCTTATTTTGATCAGGATATTGCTGATGTTTCTCTTTCGCTCGATATTACGCCTTATGAAGATAGAATAGTGATCCCTAGAATTGGTAAAAATGTCCCCCTTATCAATGTTGAACACCAGGATGCTTCTAATTCTCAAGAGTGGCATAAGGTATTTATGAAGGAGCTAGAAAATGGCATTATAAAATATCCGTGATCTGCAGATCCAGGAAGTGAAGGAAATAGTTTTATTTTTGGGCATAGTTCCAATTATCCATGGGCAAAAGGCTCTTATAATGATGTCTTTGCACTTTTAAATGAATTACAAACAGGTGACCAAGTCATTGTATTTTTTAAACAAAAGAAATATGTCTATGTGGTTCATGAAAAAAGTATTGTTAAGCCTGGACATGTTTCATCACTTGGGGAAGTACCAAACAAAAAACAGCTGACATTAATGACGTGCTGGCCTCTGGGTACCACACTCAATAGACTACTTGTTATTACAGAATTGCAATCTCCAACTTCCGCAAAACAAACATAAGTAATTCCTTTTATGCCAGTACCCTTTGCAACATTTGTTAATCCATTCCCACTATTTTTGAGCTGATTTTTTTGGGCTGATGTTTGTTCCGTATGCTTACTTATTTTACTTATATTTTTGATTATTTATCGTCAGTCAAAAAATATTCTCCAGAAAAATATTATTTACAATAAAGGGTTCTTCAAATTTCGCACTGAAGTGTATACGAATTATGAAAAGAATTTTTTCGTTCAGTAAAATATCTATCCGAAAAGCTAAGCATATTTCTTCCAGCGAAATTGGATCATCTGGCTTATAGAGAAAGGAGGGAGTATCTCTTGCTCCATAAGAATATTTATATATTTCTCATCACCTGGAAAGACTTCTATACCCATGATAGTATTCATTCGTAGGGCTTGTTGGAGTACCCTCAAATCATGTGATCAGCGAATAGGAGGGGTAATCATACCCAAAGGCTTTGGATATGTATCTTTGGTATGCAAAAATTTCTTGTCCTTTTCACACCAGAGAGCATGCCGTAGAGAAATACTGGCTGTAACTTGAATCTTATCTGGGAGAGTATAGTTTTTTGCGAGAGTATCTTCATATCCTTGTTCCCTGTAATAATCTCTTAAAAGCTCAGCACTTTCTGCTAGAGAGATACCATGTATATGTCCTCGATATGATGAATCAGTAATAGCTTTCTGGATCGTTCTCCTTACCAAAGTGAGCTCTTCTTCAATAGGAAATCTCTGTAACCAATCATCGTATCATTGCCATCAATTTTCTGGTGAAGGTACAGAAACTATTTCTCCACTAAAACCCCATTCTTCTACAGGAAAAGGCACCCATTCGAACATATTTGAAGCAACGGGCACAAAAAGTACTTTGTTATCAAAAAAACGCCACATAATTATTCTCTGAGATTTCTCCTATAGTGCATCCAATCCATGTAAAATATATGGAGAATAGAGGCAAGAGGAACAGCAATAAGTACTCATGGTATACCACCAAGTGTTGCCCCAGCAAAGGTCATTAAGAGTATATAGAGAGCAGAGAGGTTCATAGTTTTGCTCATCACCATTGGCGCCAAGATATTTCCTTCTATTTGTTGGAAAATGACGTAGAGTATACAAATGGTTATCAGTGCACTCATACTCGTATCAGGACTCACTAGAACCATCAAGAATGCTGTGGTAAATGAGATCACTGGACCAGCATATGGCAATGACTCTACCATTCAAGCAATGAGAGCAAGAGCAAAAATATTGTGAACAGGAACTCCAAATAAAGAGACAATCCATAGTCCTACCAGATTAAGTGCAAACATACATCAAGAGATCTTTATTTGTCATTTTAACCATGAATGTATAGCATTAATCACAGCGTCTTCTCGGTGTTTAAAGTATTTTCCTAAGCTTTTCGGCAAGGTCCGTAAAAACCATTTGAGAAGATGTCGTCTTTCTAGGAGGGTAAAAAAAGTAACGAGAGCAAAAAGTACCATATAAATAATACCTGATGTGATGCCTGAAGCAAAGGAGAGTCAGAGGTTTGATACTTGCCAGAAACCTTTTTGTGCTAGACTCTGAATAGAGTCAATATTGTTAAAAAGAGTCGTCGTCGGAAGCGTGCTTTGTTGTTTTGTGAGAAGATTAGAAATAGTTTGAGTATCAAGTTGAGTACGAATTATCTTCCCCATATTCATAGGGAGTTTATCGAGAATGGGCAAACCAGCCTGTACTTGAAGCTGAACCACGTTGATTCACCTTCAGATAGCTTGTTTGGTATTATTACCTAGTTCAAGAAAAATAGGAACAATAGCCACAAAAAAAAGCGATACAAAGATGATTACTACTCAAAATGACATAAATATTGCCAGCATATCAGGAACATACCATTTTCGGATATGCCACTTTCTGAAATGGCTGACAAATGGTGACAGTAAGAGTGCCACAAAAATAGCACCTCCAAATAAAAGAAGTATTGATTGGAGAGCATAGAGGAGCCATGCTAGAATACCTATCAGCACTACTATACATACCTTGACGGTAAATTGTTTTGTTTCGGGAGAGAAAAAAGTTTCTTGCATATGGAGAGTATACTCCAAAAAGCTCTTTTTTACAAGTAAATTATCGTCTTTTCTTCTTTCCTTTCCTCATTTTTCTTTTTGTATGATTTTTTGGTCATATTTCCCTGTAAGATACTATTGATTCATTTAGATGATTTTTGTAAAATACAGTGAACTAATCCGCCTATGTACTCTTAGATGCCCAGGGTGAGTGTAGAAATCAGAAATATGAATACTATTTACGGAGCAGATGAAACAATTTTCTGATTTTACTGATACCTTGGAGTAGCAAGAGTACGGTTGGTTTTAAAATAATAACCCTCTCTCGTGGGAGAGAGATTTTTTCAGGAGAAAATCGCATTTTAAATGTGGTAACTCCAGCTAATTTATCTCAATTTCTTGAAGAAATACCCAGAAAATCATAATCGGTACAGTCTCGATGAAGTGCTTCTTTTATCGCTTCCCATTGAAGGAGATAAGTTCCATGGTCTCGGCGTATCTCGGCATCATTGGAAGATGCGCCATAATAGTAGATAGCATGATTATTCCAGTAAACAAATATGCCAGCAGCATGAATTGCCCCATCTTTGACAGTCAGAAGAAGCCCACCAGCATTGTATTTCTCCAATGTCCTTAAAAAGGTTTGATAATATGGAAGCGCATTATGTGAGAAGCCATCTCGTTCTGTAGTTTCTTCCAAAAGATCAAAGAATATTTCAGCATAAGTTTTCTTCTTTGTAGTGAGTTTTCAAGGGGGATTTAAAAGGCTTATATCATCACTTCGTACCCACTGGGAAGTGAGACCGCGTCGCTCTGCAACACGGATATTATAGCGTCCTTTTTCAGTAAAACTTTGTAAAAGTTTCTCTTCGGTTTGGTCTTGGAGTTTAATAAGAGCCGTAACTGGTTCGATAAACCGTCGAAAAGGCGCCTTCTTGCTATATGTTTTATGATTTTCGGGGTATCAAATTGGTTCTAGCTGGATAAATATATCATTTTTCTGTGCTATATTTCGGAGGCGGGAAACACGTTCGGGCGTTATGGTATTTTCCTCTATCCCGAGCACATAGAGTCCAGTCAGAGGGCCAATGATAGTACGTCTTTCAATAAGCCAAGAGATATCATTCTCTGTATACCAAAAGGTTTCTGCCTGATGTGTTTCTGAGAGGATTTCTTCCCAAAGAGGGGACTGCCAAAAACTTGTAAAATTATTTCTTGACATAGTATATTTTATATTGTATAGTATGATTGTATTTCGTTCATAATCCTTTTTTATGGCTTCCGATACTCTCCATACACCATACTCAATTCAACTCAAAAAGCAATATAGGGATACACTACAACTCATTATTTCTGGAGAACTCGATGAAACAAATGCTGATGCCGCTTTTGCGACACTTGAGTCAGAAATCACCGAGCAACCTGAATATCAGCATATTGCGTGTGACTTCTCTCATCTAGCCTATGCAAACTCTAAAACACTCGGTTATCTCACAGATTTTATTGCTCGTACGCACCGACTGGGGAAAACTATCTCCTTTGATCGGGTTCATCCAAAGACCCAATATATCTTTGATATGATAGGTCTATCAAAGGTGGTGGATAAAAAAGTGGAATCTTAAATCCTGAAAAATTTATTTCATATAATGTCTCCTCTCGTCGGGAGACATTTTTTCAATCGCATATCGCAACATAGTTCGTGGCATTTTCTGTGCATGTGTGTTCAGAAAACCTCTGAGAATATCTAGAGAACATCGCTTCCCAACCTCACGGAGCATCCAGCCTACAGCTTTATGGATGAGGTCGTGTTTGTGAATCAGGAAACGCTCTGCGATATAGAACGTGAGTTTTTCATTGCCTTGTTTAATCTGGTAAAAAGAAGCTAAAATAATAATACGATTCACCCAAATATCGGGGCTTGCAATACAGTTGTTGATAAATCTGACTCGTTCATCATGAATCAGGCATTGATCAATATACGGACCAATAATATGTTCGCTCGAGACATCCACCAGGTCCCAATTATTGATACCATCCACATGATTCATATAAAAATGTGCTAATTTATCCAATGGGTAGATTTTTTTCTGAGCGAAATAAACCAGTACTAGGACGCCAGCTAATCGAACCTCGTGATATTTATTTTTGAGAAGTTCATCTACATCATCCAGTATCATATTTGAAGCATATTTTTTTACCAATGCCCGTGTTTGTGGGACAGTGAGTCAGAGGAATACGTCTCATTCGCCATATTCTCAGGGTCCTGTTTTGAAAAAACATTGAGAAATAAGGGCCTTATTTGGATTGGCTAGGGTATGAATTTTTAAGAGAAGTTTTTTTGCATTCATATAAAAATCTTTATCTGTTATTTTTAACTAATTCTTTCCAATCGACATGGGGGCCAATCTTCATTATTCCAGAAACATCAACATACCTATTCTTTAATTTAGAATTACTTATCTGGACCCGATTTAATTCCTCCATTAAAAGCTTAAATATATCTATTGAATATAAATTATGTATTGATGATTCAAATACTTTACCCAAGTATACAATTTTCTTTTTCTTAATGTCTTTTCTTATCCTCTTGCTTTCGATAAAGAATAATGAACCTCGAATCTGGCTACCTAAAATATACAATTCAATAAAACCAATTATTTCATTATATTTCCAGCACTTCCAGTTCAAACTTCTTTCCACTAGAGGACCTACATCATATGTATTTTTTAAGGTTTCTGGTAATGATGATTTAAAAAATTTTCTTAATCTTTCTCTCTCTTCTTCCAATTCTTTCAGATACTGTTTTTCACTACATCTGTAAATAGGTATACTAAAAAATGGTGTATCATCAAACATGTATTCGAGTATTATTAGCTCTTATACTGCTCTAATTCCTCTTTTGCTTTTTCTATCTGCCTGAGAGTCACTTCCTTTTTCTCTTGCGTGAGACGAATAACATTTTCAGGCGCTTTCCCGACAAAGCTTGGATCGAGGAGCTTGATTTCGAGTACTCGGACATAATCTTCTTTCTCAGCGATGAGTTTTTGGAGACGCTCAATATCATCATCGTGATTGCAGATACTGGTATCCACAAATATTTCTACTTCCCCCGCGATACCGTAGGTATATTTATCCCGTTCAAGAGAGTCCTTGCTCAACGTAAATGAAATAGTCTGTGCTTTGCCGAGACCACTGATAAGTTTGGTATTTTTTTCCAAAACGATACGATCACGGGGATTGACGTAGAGAACGATATCGACGAGGTCCCCTGGCTTGATTCGACGTTCTCCGCGGATAGTACGAATAGTGGTTACGACATCAAAAACTGATTTGATAGATTCTTCACTTTCGCGATCGAGAGGGTAGTCGCAGGTAGGCCATTCGGAGTTCATCAGGAATTCTTTTGGTTTCTCGAGGTCGCCAGCGATGCTCTGTGTGAGAGCTTCGGTGATAAATGGAATATACGGATGCCAGAGCTTCAAGAGCGTCAGTAGGGTATACATCATCACATCCTTTCCGTATTTGCTTTCTTCTTTGACGAGCTTGAAACATTCGATTGCGTAGTCAGCAAATTCATCACGAGTAAAGGAGATAAGCTTTTCTCCCATAGCAGAGAAATTGTCTTCTTCCATACCTTCTGTGACATCGTCACGAGTGTGTTTGAGACGAGAAAGAATCCATCGCTCATAGTCGAGGAGTTTCCCCCAGTTTTTTGTGAGTGTTTTTTCGAGTTTTTTTACATCGGTTTCACCACCTTCCCCGACATTCATCCAGACAAATCGCGCGACATTCCAGAGTTTATTGAGGAAAATCTGATTGTTCTTTACTAAATCACGACTAAATCTCATATTATTTCCAGGCGTGTTACCTATGACAATAGCGAGACGCAGGGCATCTGCAGAGAATTCTTTGATGAGTTCAATCGGGTCGACGCCATTCCCAAGTGATTTACTAAATTTGCGTCCTTGATCATCCGTGAGGAGCCCATGGAGATAGACCTTTTTAAATGGTGTCTGATCGGTGAGACCATACCCAAAAAGGAGCATTCTGACAACCCAAAAGAGGAGAATATCGTGACCAGTTTCGAGGACATTCGCTGGATAGTATTTTTCAAAAAGTTTTCCAGGATTTTCAAAAGTCCAATCGAGGACAGAAAAAGGCCAGAGAGCTGAACTAAACCAGGTATCGAGCACATCAGCATCTCGAACCACCATATCTTTGCCATATTGTTTTTCGAGAGCTTTTGGGTCTTCGGTGACACCGAGGAGTTCGCCCGTCTCTGCATGGTAATAAGCTGGTATCTGATGTCCCCACCAGAGCTGACGACTGATACACCATTCATGGAGATTGTTCATAATACCCTCAAATATTGCTCCATAGCGACTCGGGATAATCTCAAACTCTTCATTTTTGTATCCAGCCATGACTTTTTCAGCCATTTTTTTACTATCCACAAACCATTGTGTAGAAACAATAGTCTGTACTCGCACATTGCCACGTTCAGAGTATCCAACCTGTGAAACATGAGGAGAAACTTTGATAAGATTTCCTTTACCTCGGAGCATATTCACAATCATTTCACGAGCCTCTGTATCCTTTTTTCCTGCAAAAATACCTGTATTTTCCATCATCACGCCATCATTATCAATTACACGGTAGTCTACAGGGAGTCCATGGCGTTTCGCAGTTTCAAAGTCAGCAGGATCATGCGCTGGTGTGATCTTTACGACCCCAGTCCCAAAATCCATATCCACCATTTCATCAGCAATAATTGGGATGCGTTTATTGACGAAGGGGAGTATGACCTCATGTCCGACGAGCTTCTTATAGCGTTTATCACGAGGATTCACGGCAACAGCCTGATCTGCGAGGAGTGTTTCTGGACGAGTCGTTGCGATGATGAGCTCTTTGTCGATACCATGGACAAAATAAGCAATTTCATAGAGAAACCCTGGCTCATCTCGGTATTCGATTTCTGATTTTGAAATAACGGTCTTATCTTTTGGACAATAATTCACCATATACTCCCCACGATAAATAAGTCCATCATTATACAGTTTGACGAATGTTTTTGTGACGAGGTCATTGTTCCCTTTATCGAGTGTAAAACGTTCGTGATTCCAACTCACACTTGCTCCCATCAAGCGCATTTGACTCGTGATAGTTTTGTGAGAATTCTCTTTCCATTCCCAGACCTTTTCGAGAAATTTCTCCCGTCCGAGATCTTCTCGATGGATTCCTTCTTTTTGGAGATTTTTTGCTACCACATTTTGTGTTGAGATACCTGCATGATCAGTCCCTGGTACCCAGAGAGTTTCATCACCCTTCATACGACGATATCGTACCATCACATCTTCTATTGCAAGCATCAGAGCATGCCCCGTATGGAGAACGCCCATCACATTTGGTGGCGGAAGGGGGATATAAAATGTCTCACCTGTACGAGATTTGTGAGGTGCGTAACAACCCTTTTCTTCCCACATTTTTGCGAGAGAATCTTCAAAAGCGGAAGGGGTATAAATTTTTGGGAATTCCATATGTGAGACATTATAGAGACAGAGAACAGAATTCAAAACGGAAAATAGAGAAGAAAATAATAAATACATTTGACAAATATAAATAATCTGTATAATATCCACCCACAGTTAAATGTGGGACAAACAATTCAATCCTTTTATCTACTCTCTATGCACCCGCCACCCCGCCACTGACCACTACAGTTTTCCTTTTTCACTTCTTCAAATAAATACACAAAATACACTTTTCACAGTTCGGTCCCACCGCCACAATAAAAACACACTCTTTTCCACCACATAACCTATAATCCCTCTTATACACAGGCAGGAGCCATTTTGGCTCTGTCGGGGACTATGAGGCGCTCTCTATCTCCCTATTTACACTTTTTATGAATTCTCTTTCGTCGTCTTACTCACACCCAACATGCCCCCATTCTGTCTCCCCAAGACAACAAACACCCAATATATATGACGCAAAGAGTTCCTCTTCGCCGTTTTTTGCCCCACTGCTCGAGTGGCTTCTTCTTGTGAGTGTAGTTCTCTCTATACTCCTGATGGCAATTTTTTGTACACACCCTATGTCGGCCCAGACGGTTATTTCTGACTTCTGGACTGGAGTTGATGGAGTGAGGCATTTAATACCGTAAGAGACTTTTCTCCTTTACTTTTTCTAAAAAAGATTCTTGACTTATTCTCTAAGAAATATATTATCACTTTACTGGTAGGTTTTTTTGTTTATATATGAAAAATATCTTTTCTAGTGTGGTATGAGTGGCGCGTATTTTTGGAACTGCTACTCTCTTGGTTTCTCAGTCAGCTCAAGCCGATGAGGCACTCCTACAGCCGTGAACTTCTCTATGACAATTTCCGACTACTAGTATTTCTTCACTTCAAAATATTTTTGCTCAGCAAATCGTTTCAGATGTTACTCCCGATCCATCCCTCTTGCCATCGAATACCTTTCGATGGCTTTTAGTAAAGACAGATACTGGGTTCTCGGTGACTCTTCCTGCGAATTATGAGTGAAAGATGATGCATTTTGGTCAGAAAGAAAAATTCTTTGTACGATTTAATCTCACAACAGGACTTCCAGAAATATCGTTTGATTTAGCTACTTGGCAGCCATACACTGCAGGTACACCAGTTGATATCTCTCGAGAGGAGCAAACAACGATTCTTACCATCTCTTCCAATTTACAAACACTCAATACACTCCAGGAAGAACAGCAGGCACTTACAGATGATCTGGCTAGCAAACAAACACAACTCGATCAAACCCAAGAACAACTCGATCAACTCCAATTGGGATTTGATGTTAGTACCAATGAACTTGCTACCACAAATGCAAATCTTACCAGCCAAGAAACAACCAGAACAACACTTGAGACAACATTGAAACCAGAAGCAAAACTCCGAACCGACACTCACCCCATTGTCGCAAATACAACACTTGATGACACCACCAAAACCAATCTGACGCAGACCGCATTAAATACATATGATATTGCAGCAAGTACTTCTCAGATACCAGCACGATCTCCTGCCTCTGCCTTTGTGCCACCAACGACCGCTGAAGTACAATCAACAATTACTCTCCTTACACAAGAGCTTTCTCGTATCCAAACACAAATCAACACAGTGAGTTCTCAGATTACAGCGAAACAAAATGAAATTACCACGACACAGAATAGTATCAATACAACTCAAGAGTCCCTTGATCAACTTACTGCCCAATTGACGCAGTATATGAATGATTATGCATACTGGAGGGACGAATATAATCGCCTAGTAGGCCTCAGAGATGCTGCCTCAAATGACCTTACTTCCATACGAAACACCTATTCCAGCGATAGGTCACGACTTATGACAGAATGAGTACGAAGTGATGTGCCGAGTAATCTGGATGCCACAGATATTGTTTCCCAAATAAGTTCCCTCAAAACTCGCATTAATAATGAAGTTGCTAGCATTGGTATAGCGGGGAACTCTTGGTGAACAGATACAACAACAAAAAATCTTCCTGATGCTGCAGGTCCTACGCTCACCCGTCTCAGTAGTTCGTATTATTACTATTCTGATTTTTATTCTCTTACCAAGAGTTACCCAGCAACAGTAAGAATGTATCTGAAACCCGTTGGGTCGTCCTCTTTTTCTCAATCATCCACAACATATACAGCCTATAATGCCAATCATCTGGCAGCTATAATAACCAATACTGCGAAACCAATTCTTGCAAAACTCTGTGATTATACTTTTGCTGACAAGGTTTTAGAAACGGATATGGAGAATTATCTATCAAGAAAAACGGACTATAACGCATACGTCAATGATGCTGCAACAGCATTTTGAAACAGACAAACAGCACAGACGAATGTGAATACAGCTCAACCCCTTGTTGACCAGAGACAGTCTGAACTCAATTTCCTCAACACTCAAAAATCAACCCTCAATCAACAAAAAACTGATCTCGAAACTCTCAAGAATACCGAAGCACAACTTCAGATACTCTACAATCGTGTTAAAGCTATTCTTGATCAGTTACAGCAACATGTTACCAGTCATAATACTATCACTGCTGAGATCACAAATCTTGTCTCACAAGCACAACAATTAGAGGCGGAAATAGCGAATCTTCAGGTTCTTATTACTACAACAGAGGGCGATAAGGCTGACCTCATAAATCAAATTGCGTCTACTTCAGATGATATTACCATTGTTCAAAACTCACTCACACAAACCGAACAACAGCTTCTCACTATTCTTCAAAATATCCCTAATATTATACATCAAGATGCTATTACTCGAAAAGGAACTATTCTAATCCCAGCGAGCCAATCTGCTGCTTATTTTGCTGATGGATATCGCACGGGGTATTTCTCCACCACGCTTGCAGGACTTCCTGCAAAGTGGATTACGCGTTATGAATGGATGGGTGCGGTCAATGATATTTACCCCGCTTACTCATCTATACAATATGTTATTAACGGTCGTGCGTACTGCACTGATGCACAGAGAATGAATAATTTTAGTCACAAAGAACTGGTCAATGGCTATATGAATGATGCCGTAACGAAGCTCAATACTTGTATCGCTTTGCTCAATCGATATCCAGCTGGATCTAGTGGTGGTATTGAAAACTTCCTTTCATCAATCAAAGCACAAATTGCCAATTTACAGGTATCAAAGAGCACCAATGCAACTATCAAAGACCATGTTGTCTCTGTTAATGATTTTACTAAAAAAACATTACTTCAATGAGGAAGTTATGCTCTCTTTGAACAGCTTCTTTCACACAATACTATTTTTGCCAACAAGATAACAGAAATCACCACTGTTATGGCACAAAAAGGAAACATTGTTGATGGCACTGATGCCATGAATGACCTAAGGCATATGGTGACAACGATATATGCTCGAGCCTTTGCAGAACGATTGATCACGACGGGCACTGACGGTCTGGATACCTATACCCACTGGGAACAAGAATCGCTCTCATTTATTAATGGAATTGGTGATGCCTCAACTCTTACAAACCAACTTGATATGAATAGTGATTGGAGTATTGACGTTCAGGGTAATAAATATAAATTCTGACTCTACCATCCCGCTGGTCTCGGTACATACAATCCTCCAGCGACACTCTTTATGATGTATTCTCCAGACGGGATCAACACGCAGGTGATATGACCAGTGGAGGTAAAATCTGGCACAGAAGCCGATACTATGAAAGCGCGATGGCAACAAGAACTTCTTAAGATGAAGAGGTTACATGCGGATTATTCTGGCGGTGCGTATGATATATTTAGGGGTACTGATGAGGTAGGGCAGGATGTGTGGTGGGGACAATCAAATAAAGACGGAGCTCAAAAGATAGTTACATTTTCTGGTAATATAAATATTGTACAAAAATCAGCACAAACACTCCTGGAAAGAACAAATATCACTTCCAATCTCTCCTCCAATGAAGCATTTTACCGAAGTTTATTTGGTCTTCCCTATGATTATTTTTCACAAAGTGCGCAGAACACTCTCAATGGACTTATCCAGCTTTCAGATCAAAATCTCTCACTAGCGATTAATCAGATATTGAGTCAATCACTGGATATAAGCGTCTGGGACAATCATCAAAAAGAAGTCGCAAAAGTTATCGTTTCCCTCTCGTGAGTGAGTGGTTTTCCTGCTGACCAGGTTAATGAATTTCAGAGAAAGGCAATACAGCAACTTGATACTCTCTGAGTAAACTATGAACAAAGAATTATAGATGACACCCTCAATACTGGACGAAAAGGGGGCGTAGAGGAAATCCGAACAGTGGTTGTATTACAGAAACTCTCACAATTGTTTATGAAAAAGAAATTGGAGATGAATGCAGTCAGTAGCTCCTTCAAGTTAAGTTCTGCTGAACAAACAGCCAGCAGTCTGTATGCATTGCCTATTACTGGATACTATTCTGGGATGAAGAGACTCTACTTCGCTATCGAGGAAAGTGCAGGGGAATCGAATGTGAAGAGGAACATAGAACTTCTCAAATTATGTTCTGGCGATACAACTCTAGACCCAGGGGGATATGTGAAGTTTTTAGGTAAAAGAATAGACTTATCGGATATGTGAAATATCCTCTTGGGATATAATGCGAAACAATTATGATTAACGTTAGAGGAAACAGTATTCGGTGCATTTGTGGCACAAGGAACTATTGAGTCTCTCAAAAATTTGAATCAGTCCTATAGCATTTGGCAGAAAAATAGTTACAATTTATGAGTTCTGATGAATCAATTACAATTCCTAGTACCTGAGATAATAACGGATACATTTAATAATGAAGCTCCTGATAAAGAGCTGTATTCTAAAGGTTATTATATGAGTGATACATCGCCTATTGGCATTTTAATAAAGTGATAGATATATGAATCATCGTAAAAAAATCGTTTACTGAGCTATAGTGGTAATGTGTATGCTAATTGCATGGTTTACATGGTTAGTATTATTTCAGATACCTAAAAGTCGAATAGAGTATCAGAAATATGAAGATAATTTAAATGCTGTCTCTCAAGATGTCATCGAGATTCTACAACAAGATCCAGAAATATACTGAATCAGTAAGGAATCTTTAATTGATGAACAAGATCATCGTTGTGGGTTGGAGGGGTGAGATGGTTCTTGTATACAAAAATTTAAATTAATACAAAGAGTTGTCAGTAAAATTCCTTCCAAAATATGGTTTTATCGATGCCACTTCTCAAAATGAGATGTTTTTATAAGACAAAGGAGACACTATTTTGGATTATGAGCACATAAATATGAATTTTTTGTACCTGTTATGCGAGAAAATTCAATGAGACTCAGGTGGGTAGAGTATAACCAGAATAGAGATTCAGGATACGAAATTGAATGTTATCCTTGGGAGGATGAGTAATTTATCTTATTATTTATGAATATAAAAAAGGTTATATCCTCATCTGTATGTTGATTGTTTTGTTTTCTTACACTTTTGTTGTACGGGGGATACTCTTTTATTAAATATACTGAAAAATATCTACTTTTTCTCCAAGAAACAAAGCCAAAAATATTAAATATGTTTCAAAATGACAAAGATATACTCCAAATTAATAAGAAAGGATTATTACTCAGAAATAACTCTGAATGGTGTTTGATATATAGTCAAGACACATCTAAAATATGTTGACAAAAAATAAAAAAATATTCTGAAATATTAAAAAAAATCCCAGATGATCATGAGTTTTATTCTTGTGAGAATAACTGGCTAATTGAGCAAATTTCGAGTACAAGATATTATGTGTGGATTCCATATTCAAAAAAGAAAATCATAAATTGAAATCAGGATGGAACATGGTTATCCTTTGGGTATCCTTTTAATAAGAAAGAAAATATTGACCCCTGTTATCCTTGGAACGATCTGGAAGATTATTGGAAACGCTATGGTAAGGCATCTCCAGAGAGTATTCAGGCAGTGATTAATAAATGAACCCCATAGAAATGGGAGCATTTCGGAGGGGGTGAGATAAATATCAAATAACCCACACAAATAACTTGACAGGTAAAATATAGTCGTATAATATATGTATTTTCGTCGTTGTAATTCACATCTATCTTGATATATGAATACTCTCAACACAGGCAGAACATCTGACACACAAAGCCCTCATAGGGCATGAGCACTGAAACAAAAAATCAAAAATACTCTCACAACAGCTGCGACCGCTTTGAGTCTAGTGGTTCCAACAATCAAGGCGGATACAACAGAGACTCCCCATTCTACCCCTGCTGCCACAATTCTCCCATGCACTAAACAGATTATTTCCTGAGAAGAAGCACCAACACAAACAGATAACTCAAGCTATAACTTAATCAGAACCCTGCCACCAATAAATACTGTAGCAGAAGGGAAGACTCGTTTCATTATTACTACTGATTCCCCATGAATTCTTACTATCTCATGGATTGGTTCAGTATGAACAGGAATAAGCTTTAATTATGATTCTCCTGGATATGCTGGAACAAACTATCGCGTAAAACAAATCGTTCAATTTGGTGCAAAAGATGAGCCAATGACTACTATCTCTATTCTAGGTGATGAGTTAATAAGATTAAATAGTGGCACCACAATGATTGATCATAGTGATGAGAATGAATGATTTAGGTATATTAATGTACCCCAAACAGCTACCGTCTCTATTCCTGCTGCTGGTGAATATTGCCTCGATAATATTGCTCAGATAACTAATACCACATGAGGCGCTGCTATGAGGGGTGTGCAGTTCTCGTTTGCGCCGACAACACTCAACATCGATGTTAATAAAAATAGTACGGATAACTGAGGATCAACCAATACCAGCACGTTACCAATAGATCCAAATAGCGATCCAGATGGGGATGGCATACCTAACCTCGTCGAATACTGATTTAATACTGACCCGCTGAAAGCTAACGCTAGTCCCCTAACCTACAGTATCGAAAAAGCCACCGATGGTAAAAATTATCTCACGGTAACATTTCCAAAAAATCCAGATGCCACTAATCTCACTTATTCTGTTGAGGCATCGAGCGATCTGAAGACATGGACCAGTAATACTGTATCACTGCTGACCAGTAATACTCAATGAAAGGTTCGTGATTCTATCCCAACAAATGAAGCCCCTCAAAGATTTATGCGTGTCAGAATAGAAGCAAAATAAATCTATACAAAAAACATTTGACAGGGATAATATATAATTATAATGTCCCTGACCGTTGTTTATTTTTAATCTTTTGATTATGAAAACTCCTACTACACTTAGTGGAGCAACAGAGACAGAGACACCAGGAACTCTATCTAAACTGCCAAAACCAGTTCAGAGTCTCATGATGGCGACAGCAATTGGAGCTGCAAGTCTTGCTGCTTCTCCGGAGGTTCAGTCTGCTACTACCGTCACCATGTCAACTCCAACACTGGTAACGGGTACACAAGAAATGTGGTCAACTCCAGGAGCGAGTCGAGTAGATTCCTATAAAGAAATTACAGAAATACAAAGCAATCTCCAAATCCATGTAACCAATGATGCCCCTACCTCTATTGTCTTTACCGTTAATGGATTTTTGGGTGCTAGCACTTGAGTTCTTGGCTCATGAACAGTAGGTACTATGGCTGATGTGAATGCTGAAGTAGTAGGATGAGTAAATGGGTGACCAACTATTTCTCTTGCCCAACTCGATGGTCCTGCTTTTATGAATGTAGGGCTTAATCAATTCAATTCACAAGGAGAAGGGTTTGATGTTACAAAACCATTTTCTTATAGTTGGACACTTCCCAGCGGAGCAAGTGATATTAATTTAAGTCTCCTCTGACATTCCTCTAATTCAACCTCATCTGTAAGTCTCTCAGGAAATGGTAATGTTGATTATCCTATACCATTAGGTTGGACTTCTCAGCCTATCCCAGAAGCAAGTACTACGCTTCTTGCTGGTGCAGCGCTTACTCTTTTAGCGCTTCGTCGCAAAAGAGAGACAGAAGAAAACACAAAATAGTTCATTTTATTTAGTTTAATTCTAAAACCCATCTCCTAGGGGATGGGTTTTAAATTATTGCTCCTCATGATGCTCAAATTCGAGCGGTAGAACAACTACCAGTGTCATAAAGATCTATACTATTATTGGCGCCATTTTTGAGCTCATCTTGCCCAAAGGCATATCTCGGAGTATTAGATGCTGATTCAAAAGCTATACTAAGTATATAGCCCCCATCAGTACAAGGAAAATATTCATATTCACATAGCTCAGAATTAGGTGTATTAGTGTGATCTAGACATGCGGCCTGACTTGTGCCGTTATACAAGGGGTCTCGGATAAGTACACCATTAACGCTTATAATAGTATTTTTGAGCGTGGTGAGATCTGGAGCGGATCCATTTATACCAAGAGGAATTGAGAGAATAATATTTTGAATTGCTTTTAAATCAGAGATTCTATGACTATCCCTCGCTTTCTTGAGATATCCTCCATACGCTGAGAGACCAGCCGTTGCAAGAATAGCAATGATTGCCATTACTACCATCAGTTCTATCAGAGTAAAACCAGATTGCTTGCGCATAAGGAAAATAGGGGGATACTCAGGAAATAGAGAAGACAAAATGTTTTCTTTTTTATCGTCTTTCTATAAATTTTACTTATATTCAGAGAGAAGCAACTATTTTTGTAATTTTCTTGTCTTAGCTCGGTATAGTTATTCATCATTTATATTATTTATTCCTTCTCGAAAATGAATTTAGCATAAAGTATAAAAAGTGGTATTTTTCGAGAATCTTACTATCATAGGGCATATTTCTACACTTTTTTATGAAAAAAATAATTATTATATATTGCATTATACTTTTTTTGCTGATAGCATATCCACTATTCATCAGCACAGGATATATGTTCGCTCTGGATCATACACCATTTTTCTATCCTGACTCATACCATTTTTCACATATACCTTTTAGTGGACAAAATACCTACTGGCTTCTTTGGTTAACATCCCTGACCGCTCATACCATCCCATGATTTATATGGGATCGTGTCATATTTTTGATAACTTTCTGATGAGGTATGGTTGGAGTATATCAACTCCTAAAAAAAACAAAAAATATCTATGCTATATTATTTGGAACATCGCTTTTATTTATAAATCCATTTTTTTACGGGAGGATACTTGATGGACAGGATAATGTCTATCTCGTTTCTGTAGGCTGTGTCTGGCTTCTTTATTTTCTGAAACAGGTTTTTGAAAAACAAGGGTATAAATATAGTATTATAACAGGTATATTTTCTTTACTGTTAGTATGGACATCTCTCTACTCAGTCTATTTTATTGCTTTGGCTTGCTGTGTTTTTAGTGTTACTTATTTTTTATGAACCAAAAAAAAGTGAGAGATTCTAAAAAAAAGTATTATATTAGGGGCTATTATTGTGGGTATTAATGCTACATGGGCTATTCCAATGATTCGGGATACTTTGATAACCCCTGATTTGAATTCTCCAGATGCTCATGTTGGAGTGAAATCTGTACAAAATTTTTGAGATGACTATCGAAAGATATTCCATACGGATCCAGGAGAATATGGGGTCATGACCAATGTGCTTATGATGAAGGGCTATTGGTGAGAAAGGCAGCCACGGTTTATACCGAGTCAGGGCATTAATAAGCAGTATATCTGGGTAGTAATAGCATTATGGGGGATAATTATTCTCTGAATTTACGAACGTTGCTATAAGAAAAATAATTCTGAAAAGCTTTTCACATACACAGTATTAACATTAGCCATATTTGGTTTTGTCCTTACTCTTGGAACAGCAGAACATACACCAGTTATTGCCTTAAATCAATGGTTATATGACCATCTTCCGCTTTATAAGGGTTTTAGAGAACCACAAAAATGGATTATATTCCTTATTATAGCATATGTATATTTTGGGAGTTATGGAATTAGAGAGATATACAGAATGACTGTATCATTCTGAACCAGAAAAATCATTCTTATCGTCCTAGTAGCCTTACCTATCCTCTATACCCCCAATATGCTTCTGGGGTTCAATCAGCAATTAAGTGTGAGAAATTTTCCACCAGAATGGTCTCAGGTACGCACTTTTCTCCATACCATTCCCTTCACACAACAGTGCGAGAATCAGAAAACTGGATGAAAATGTTATACTTTTCTTTATTTTCCATGGCATGGGTATATTGAATTACCATGGATAGGAAAGACAGTCTCAGACCAGAGGCTTACATCTTATCTCTCAAATGATAATCTGACTGGTGATAATTCTCAAATGGGACCCATTTATAACGATTCTTGACGACCAGAGAGTTGAATGATTGAGAGATTTGTTCGTTTTGGTGGGAGAAGATGAAGTATTGCAGAGCGTGATTTTGAAATACTTCTATTTCACAACTTAATCAAAAATCTATGAGTACACTACATAGTACTTAATATGACATCAGAATACAAGAATTATGTTCCATTTTTAGAAGAAATGGTTAAGCAATGATATCTTTCTATGAAAATGAAAAATCCCTTTATTCAAGTCTATAAGGTGGAACTACTAACTAAGTAATAAAAAATCTCCTCATCTTGAGGAGATTTTTTATTAAAGAGATATTTATTATAGTGCGTATAAATAACCAGAAGCATCTGGCGTAGAACAGCTTCACATATTAAAATAATTAGCCATATTACCAGTGGTAGCCATATCACTTGTATATAATGCAAGATTAGCTGAACTTTCTAGAGCAGCAGCAAGTATAAAACCTGAACCATTATCGCAAGTACCATACATATAATATCCATTTAAACCACCACATTGATAGGTGTTTTGCCCAAGACTATTCATACAAACATTTTTTCAAGCCATTGGGTCTTTTAGGTATTGGTTATTGTTAGCTGCAAAAGCTGCACCTGAGAGGGTAGCTCAGTTTATTGGAGGTAAGCCAGTGGATCCCAACATTCAGAGAGCTATATTATTGAGGGCCGCAATCGCTTCCATACGCGTTGTATCACGAGCCTTTTTAAGATAACCAGTATACGCAGCCAGACCAGCCGTAGCAAGGATAGCGATGATAGCCATAACGACCATCAACTCGATAAGTGTGAAACCTGATTGTTTTTTCATAAGAAAAATAAGTTTATGTACAAATAATTAGAAAACTTGTACCGAAGAGGCGATGTATAAACCACATCTAAAACCTCTATCTGTTGGGAATTATACAATATTTTTTCTATAAATGCAAATTTTACCTAGTGACTTTTTATACTTTTTATACTTTTTATACCTTTTTTAGGATATCTCCTCAGAAATAAAGTGGATTTAAAGGGATCTGATTGATATTAACTTCCAATCTGGGCAGTAGCTCCTACTGTAC
>Ga0194052_1000081_pt1 | contig 69683 bp, 38 predicted proteins | sample SepL226m_MetaG_FD_160117 | JGI IMG/M metagenome (GOLD analysis project Ga0194052, IMG submission 160117) | Anoxic zone freshwater microbial communities from boreal shield lake in IISD Experimental Lakes Area, Ontario, Canada - Sep2016-L227-6m | ecosystem: Environmental > Aquatic > Freshwater >...
GTACGAACCACCTGTACACTTCCGAGGTTATATTTGTATTGAGTCCCGACTGCATCATCAAAATTGACCAGGGTATATGGCTTTGTTTTATCACCGCTTGAATAAAAATAATCAGAAAAGCCGGTTGTTGTCATGCTTCCGGAAACAGCAAGAGAATTTGATCCGTAGGTAGCGGTGACAACCACATCGCTTCCCGAAACCTGTGAAACGATCAGGTTCCCGTTGCTGCCGGAAGTCCAGGTCGTCCCAACAGAGGCAAGAGCGCTGGCCGTTGGTGTGTTTGTGTCATCAGATTTCTTTTTACAACTGCTGCCGATAACTGCCGCGATCAACAACATCAGGATCAGAATCTTTTTCATACTTAAAATGTTTTTATTTACCAGGTTTATTTTTCGCCCTTCCCTGAGCCAAGACAATATTAATAAGAGTTCCCCGATTTTCCAAATTTTTTTAATGAAAATGTTAAGTTTTTAACAAGCCCTCTGTTATTCTGATCAATTGATTGTGTCACCCGGTCAATTTTCCGGCTTGTTATTTTGAATATTTCCAGAAAGGACACTATAATTTCAGGGTAAGGAGGTCTTTTGTAAGGGAGGAGCCGCTTAAAGTGCAAGGTATCTGCTCTTTCAGCTTTAATTTGAGGGAGCTTGCCCGTACGTCACGGATTATAAAATCCGATATTTCTTTCAGGTTGGCCCTGGCTTTCGTTTCTTTCAGCTTTTCCATTAAAGCCATTGTGAACAGCCCATGCCCGGCCTGATGGTCTGACCAGGTTTTCTGCCCGGGGCTGCCTGCCGCCATAAAAAATACATTGGCTGGAACATTAGGATAGCGAAGGGTTATCCTGGGAGATTTGCTTTTGTCGGGCCTGGGTTTAAGTGCGTCAAACTGAAATGAAGCCTCAAGCAGGATACTTATGCGTTTTGACGGGTCTTCCTGAAGCATCTTGAAAAGGTCGCTGATGCGGATGATGAACTTTGGGTCGTCATTTTCAATATCCACAGGCAAAATGTAGGGCTCAAGGGTTTTCTCATCAATCATGCCGTATCCTGCATAATAAAAAATCAGGTCAGCATTGCCGTTTACTCCCCTTGAAAAGGAAGCAAGCCTGATAAGTTCCCTGCGCATTTCAAATGATTTGGCATTAAATATCATTTGAACATTCGCGGCCGGTATTCCCATTGTACGGATGGCATATTCCCTGAACACCCTTGCATCACGGTCATGATAATCGACGGAATCAGTGAAACAGCGGGCCATTTGCATAGGGCTGTATGCGTCATTGGCAATGATCAGTACATAGGTGTTTTTTCTGTCGGGTGGGAGTTCGGGGATGTCCCTGTCGGCATCACATAATGGCTCGAAGTCGACAGTCTTTCCGGAATGGGGAAAGGGCTTCCCTGTCGTATATAAATAAAGTAATCCTGTAAGGGTGTCGCATAGTATTCTGGATGCATTGGCATAGACTTTGTCATCGGCAAGTTGAGCAGTGGTTCCTCCGCCTTTAATCCGTTTAAGTTCACGTGAATAAAGAAGGGCCCCGGTTTTTTTCGCATAAACTTTCAGACTGGCATCCAGGGCCCCGAAGAAAAAGTAGGGGGTTTCGCCATTATAATAGGAGTTGCATTTAATCCTGATGATGAGGTCGGCATTATTGCTGTCCGCCGCAGGATGAAAATTATTTTCGCTGAGGTGCCTGCTTACCTTAGGCTGAATAACAGGGGGTACTGCGCCTCTGGACCAGTGAAACTCAGAACTTGCAATATAAAAAGAAGCCTGGGCCCGGGCATGCCCGGATGATAGCCCGAGAATCACTGTCATCACGATTATTGCGGTTTTCACCGCTTTACTGATCGCAACAACCATAGGCTTCATTTGCTTGCCCGCTTTTGCTTCACAATTCATCATGTCCTTTCAGTCTGAAACGATAAATAATCCTTGATCAAAGGAATTTCCTCAGCCAGGATCCCGTACCTGAGCAGATGAGGGACATCCTCGTCAAAAGCATCCATGAATGCTGATTCGCTGAATTCCCTGCCGGCCAGGCATTTAATATATAAGTCCAGGGCATGCTTCCTCTCTCCCCGGCATAAATAAACATGTCCGGCGTTCATGTAGTCATAAGCCGATAATTTGTCGGTATTCATGAGCAGTTCGCGGTACCCCGATTCGGCCTGGCTGAGTTTCCCGCTCACAAAATCGCAATACGCCGCAGGTCTCAGGAATTTGAGGTTCCCGGGTGAATAAAAGAGGAGCTGTGCGTAAATATGGGATGCTTTTTCGTAATCTTTCAGATTCAGGTAGCATTGGGCCAGCTGGGTTTGCAGGGACTGGTCATTGGGCTGAACCTCCAGGGCTTCTTTGAAATATTCAAGGGCGCTCTGAAAATCTTTAAGGCGGATATAGCACCAACCCAGTTTCTTTAATATCCAGAGGCGGTCTGTATCAAAAAGTTCAGCTTTCCTGTAAAATTCAACAGCTTTTTTAAACCGGCCGAGCTTCTGATAGCTGTACGCGATTTTCTCGTAGAATTCTCCTGAAGGCGATCCTTTCCCCGACAGGTACTCATACAGGTCAATCGCCTCATAATAATGGCCTTTTTCAAAATAGAATTCAGCCAGTTTCAATGTAAACCTTTCCTGTTCAAAGAATGTCCTGTAGAAAAAAAGACCGTCAAATGAGATTTTCCTCCTGAAAATATCTTCAAACTCTCCACGGCCCGGATATATTTTAAAGAATCGGTAAAGATCCTGGATGTACTGGATTATGATTGCATTTTCACTTAGTGACTGGTCCAGCATCTGCTCTTCAGAAGCCATCTCCTTCATCTGGGCAAGTTCGGCCTCGAAGTTCGTAACGATGAGGTTTCTCTGCTGTTCCGGGATCGCCTGGAAATTCAGGACAAAGGAGTATTTGTCGGAATTGCAGATGTAAAATGCATGTTCAAGGCTGTCGTAGAGCCTGCGGTTCAGATCATCATTGCCGGGAAACAGTATCCCCGATTCGGGGTTCTGCCGGTAAAAAGGTATGAACCAGTTGCACATCCGGTTGAAAAAATCAAAGCGCTTCAACATCTGGAAAGTGCTCATGAAAACATCCCCGCCTTCCATCTGCATTTTTGAGAATTTTTCGATCTTCTCAAATAAGCCCGGAACTTCATCAACCATCCCTTTCCAACCGGGGTTCTTCCCCTCCAGTTCAGATTCTTCGGTTGCGTCGCCCAGCTGAAGCTTATCTTCAATCTTGGGCATCATTTTCTTCATGTCGGGGAGCACCTCTTCTTCAAATTCCCGTGTTATTTTCTCAGTCTCCCTTGCCATAAGGAACTGCAGAAAGATCACTTCCACATTCTTTACGATCTCAGGATCCCGTGACATGGAGTGCAAGCGTTCGATAAGCTCAGGATGGTTTGCAATCCTTCGGTCATATTTGATCAGACCCAGGATGAGGCCGACCAATGCACGCTGGCAAACATGTTTTTCTCCTGCCTCAGTAAACTCAATCAGCAGAATGAACTTCTGGGGGTCGAAATAGTTCAGCAGACTAAGGGTGAGGGCGCTTACGATCAGTGATTTTTCATACCATTCAATGTTGCCCGAACGGTTGATGCTCCTGGCAAGTCCCAGGTGATGATCCTTTATCTTTTCGGTGAGCCATACCAGTTTGAACAACTTGTCGAGTATATCGGGCGGAATGGCCGAATGCGACACCTCTTCAGCATCATTCCCGGTATCGATAAGCTTATTTACTTCGCGGTGAAGGAAAATTTCCTCAATGGAAGCGATGATTTGTTCAGGATCCTCCCCGAATTCCTCCAAAAGCAGATGCTTCTCATTATGATGAAAAGGCAAAAGGGGTTCACGCATGCTATACTGCAACTCATCGGCAAGCAGCATGAGTGATGCCGACAGGCTCTTTAGTATCGTTTCCTGCTGGGGATCCTTGTATCCTTCAAATGCATACCGGAGTAAAGTCCTGTAATTGTCGCCCAGGGTTTCAAGCTGGTAGAAGAACTCCTGTCGTGGGGAGAACCGGATCCATTGGGCGAATTCATCGAGCGCAGATTTAAAACGGCGTTCAAACACCGCTTCTGCCACCCTGCGATACCTTTGTTCTATATCGTTCCTGGATAATACGATCACTGGATGTATATTAATTCAATGAATCATGTCAAATACCTTGCCAACAAAAATCCAATCGGTTTGCATGCTTTTTTGTCGTAAAAATGACGATGTGTCAGGATTGACCGGCCGGATTGTTAATGGCATCCTTAATTCAGAATCTTATACCGGTTGTAAAGACCACTGACTGCAGTTGGTCGCTGTCACCGCTGTGGTAAATATAATTGCCTTCAGCCGCGAACATATGCCGGTATTCCAGACGGATATAACCGAATTTGATAGGTTTATATTCGAAGCCTACAGTAAATCCCTGGGTCATCAATCCCCTCCACTGGCCGTTATAATAGTAGATTCCTGAAAGGAAGCCGTCATAGTCGTTAAAAAATTCATACCGGGCGGAGACAGAATATTTCTTAAGGAAAGTATATTTTGCCTGTACCATCCCTGAGAACATAGTAGCGGTTTCCCCGGTGTCGGGCTTCATGCTGCTGTTGGTTTGAGCGGCAAAATCGAACTGCCCTGTAAGGAAAAGCTGGTCAACAGGATTGTACGTGATGATCAGGTTATTATAAAGAATATTGTTTTCGATATCAGCGTCAACCAATGCCTGGTTACCGAAAAAGTTATTGTAATTAAGAGTCAGTCTTGGGATCGGTTTGTAGTATATAAACGTCAGGCCTGCCATATGCGTGTTTTTCGCATAAGCCAGGGAGTACGGATTACCTGCCATTATACCTCCCCAAAATTTATCAGAGGCGTTCCAGGTCAGTTTAACCCCAAGAACGCTTCCCGGCTCATAATACCCCCCCACGCTGACCGTGCTTAAATAATTGAGCACCGGCCAGGAGGATTCTATTCCCACAGGATTAAGGAAATATCCAAAATCAAGCCAGATCTTTTTACCGAGGCGGAACCCGAAATTCGCCTGTCGGAGGTTCCTTATGAATTGGGCCTCAGGTGCGGCCAGGAGGTTAGGTGCATCGCCGAACTGAATGGCCAGTTTACCTCTCACTTTTTCGGCAGTATAGGAAATTTCGATTGCAGCCACATTGAGCCTGATCTGGTTTTGAATCGGGCAGTTGCTTGAAAACGGAACAATATTGGAAGTGTCCTGCTTGCTGTTTAATGTGCCGTTATAATATGCATCAATATAGAACCCGAAAGTGAAATGCTTCAGTCTCCTGAACATTTCATTTTTCATATCATCGGTGAGGCTGTCAAGTTTATCCTGGGCAGCAAGAGGGGAAGCTGATGATAAAAGCAAACAGAGAATAAAGAAGACAGTCTTATATCCCTTAAACATCTTTTGCATTGGTGTCGATTTAGTATTATTTCCAGCCGCCCCCCAATGCCTGGTATAAGGTGACTATGCTCTGAAGCGAATTCAGCTGGGCTTGTGACAATTGAAGCTCAGCCTGGTAAAGCAACCTCTGGGCATTGATAACATCAAGGTAACTTGCATATCCGGCATTATATAACTGGTTTGAGAGGTCAAAGGAAGTTTGGGCAGCATTCCTGAGGTTCCTCTGCTGCGTTACCATTTCCTTTTCTTTGTTTATGGATAGCATCCCGTCTGACACCTCGCCGATTGCGGTATAGATCGCTTTCTGGTAGGTAGCCAGAATTTCCTCATGGTAAGCCTGGGACTTGCGGAGATTGGCCCTGAGTTTCCCCCAGCCGAAAATAGGTGCAACCAGCCCGCCTACGGCCGATCCGATAATGCCTGCGCCAAGAGTGGAAAAGCCAACACTTGCATTGATGCTTAAAGTGGGCAGCATCATACCCCGGGCAACGCCTATCTGGGCATTGGCTGAAACAAGCTGCTGCTCGGCGGCAATAAGATCAGGACGCCTTACAATAAGGTTGGAAGGGATCCCGGTGCGGGGGAGAATAGATGTATCAACCTGGGCCATAAGGGGGAACCCCGTTTTTATTTCACCGGGAAGATCCCCGAGCAGCAGTTTGACTGCATTTTCCTGTATGCCGACCGCCCTTTCAAGAGAAGGGATCTGGGTCTTGACCGTGGCGAGCTCAGCTTCAGCCTGGGCTACGACCAGCCCTGAAGCCGTACCGGCTATCATTTTTGCTTTGACAAGGGCCAGGGCTTCTTCACGGATTCTCACATTGTCCCTGGTAATATTAAGTTCATCCTTGTATTCGATGAGTGAGTAATATCCCTGAGCAATGCTCGAGATCAGGTTGATTTGAGTAGCCTGCCTGTAAGCTTGCTGCGAAAGCAGCTGAGCCCTTGCCGACTCCTTCGACCGCCTGAGTTTGCCCCAGATATCCAGTTCCCACTGCAGATTGCCTACACCGTAGGCATCTTTATATTCCACAGTGCCTGACGGAGGGGTTTGGCCGTTCTGATACGAGGCGGCACCCTGTACGCCGATGGAAGGGTACAACTCCGCCCTGGCCATTTTGAATTGTGACAGCGCCTGGTTGACCCGGGAAAATGCAATCCGCAGGTCGAAATTAGCCTGGAGGCCTTTTTTGATCAGATTATGCAACACGGTATCCCTGAACAGTTTTGTCCAGGAAGTATCTGCGAATGACAAGGTGTCGGTCTGGCTGGAAAACCTGTATTGTTTGCCCAGGTCCGTCGCGGGACGTTTATAGTTCGGGCCAATTTTGCAACTGTCGATGCTGAGCAGCATGATAGCGGCAATAGCCGTAATGAAATATTTTTTTGAGATCATATCGTAATATTAGACATGGTTGAATACTATTTTGACTCGGGAAGGGACCCTTTTTCTTCAGGTTTCTTCCTGAACAGTTTTTGCTCCAGATTCTCAAACAGTACATACAGGGTTGGCACGACCAGGACCCCGCATATCGTTGCTACGAGCATCCCTCCGAAAACAGATGTGCCCAGTGCATGGCGGCTGTTAGCCCCGGCTCCGGCTGCAGTTACAAGGGGGACTACCCCGAGTATAAACGCAAAGGAAGTCATCAGGATCGGCCTGAACCTTTGTTTGGCGCCTGCAACCGTGGCTTCAAAGAGGTCCATCCCGCCTACATATTTTTGTTTGGCGAACTCAACGATAAGAATGGCATTCTTGGCCACAAGCCCGATGAGCATGATAAGCCCGATCTGGGCAAAAATATTGTTCTGCAGACCGCGGATCCACTGGAACCCGAATGCCCCGAAAATCCCGAACGGCATGGCCAGCAGGATGGGAAGGGGAAGGAGCCAGCTTTCATACTGAGCGCAAAGCAACAGGTACACAAAGATAAAACACATGGCAAAGATCATCGGGGCTTGTCCTCCTGAAATAAGTTCTTCGCGTGTCATCCCCGAATATTCATATCCGAAACCGTAAGGAAGGGTCTTGGCTGCAACCTGCTTCAGTGCCTCGATTCCCTGTCCGGTTGAAAATCCAGGGGAAATATTGGCGGTCATATCGGATGAACTGAACAGGTTGAATCGTTTGACAATATCAGGGCCCTGTACCGGCCTGATACTTAAAAGGGTTCCGAGCGGAACCATGCCTCCTTTGTCGTTCCTGACGTAAATCTTTGAAAGATCTTCCGGATTTGCCCTGTATTTTGCATCAGCCTGTATGATCACACGGTAAGATTTCCCAAACTTGTTAAAATCATTTACATAATAGCTGCCAAACATTGCCTGCAATGCCCCGTAAATATCACTTACCGAGACTCCCATTTTTTTTGCTTTTTCATTATCGAGATCGATAAAGAACTGAGGAACGTCCATCCTCATGGAGGTAAAGATGGAAGTGAATTCCTTGTGATTCTTTGCTTCATTTACAAAAGCCCCTGTCACCTGGGCAAGCTTTGCCGTGCCGGAACCGGTCTTGTCTTCAAGCTGGAATTCAAGCCCTCCTGTTTTTCCCAGACCCGGGATTGCCGGCGGATTGAATGCAATTGCAATTCCTCCGGGGATCTTTGACATACTTGCCTGTAAACTCGCGATGACCTCATCGGCCGATTGTTCCCTCTCCTCCCAGGGGACAAGGCTTATAAAAGCCATGGCATTGGTGGTGTTGACAGAGTTGTCAAGAATACTGAATCCGGGCACGACCAGGTAATATTTAATACCCTTTGTTTCTGAAAGTATTTTCTCAACCTGCTTCATAACCTTGTCGGTTTGCTCAAGAGAAGCAGCTTTTGGGGCCGATGCATTGATAAAGAAATACCCCATGTCTTCAGTCGGGATAAAACCCGATGGAAGGACCTTCATGATGAAAACCATTAACACTGAGATCAGGACAAGGAACATTACGGGTTTCAGGGGCTTATGAAGGAAATTATTGACCAGTTTCCCATACCCTCCAACGGTTTTATCGAAACCAGTGTTAAATCCGTTAAAAAACTTGCCGACAATTCCCTTCTTTTTTGTTGACGGCCTTAGTATGATAGCACATAATGCAGGACTTAGGATCAGCGCTAAAACTGCCGATATAAGCACTGAGGCGATCAGTGTGACAGCGAACTGGCGGTACATGACACCTGTGGTCCCCCCGAGGAAAGTCGTGGGGATGAATACCGCGCAAAGGACCAGGGTTATGGTGATAATCGCCCCTGTAATTTCTTTCATCGTTTCCCTGGCGGCATCCAGGGGCTTCATATGATGGTTGTCGATCTTCTCCTGGATGGCCTCCAGTACAACGATCGCATCATCGACTACAATCCCGATCGCGACAACGAGTGCAAAAAGCGTAAGCAGGTTTATGGATAAATGGAAAAATGAGAACACTGCAAGTGATCCCACCAATGAGATGGGTACCGTGATGGCCGGGATCAGGGTTGCACGCCAGTCCTGGAGGAAAATAAACACAACAATAAAAACCAGGATAAAAGCTTCAATCAGGGTTTTGATTACTTCGTCGATGGATGCTGTTACGAACAAGGTGGTGTCGAGGGCGGTCTGATAGGTTATGCCTTTGGGGAATTCCTTTGACAGTTCCTGCATAGCTTCATCGCAGGCCTTCTTGACCGCAATCGAGTTTGATCCGGGGGCCTGGTAAACTGCAATGGCAGGTGCAGTCTTACCGTTGAGCCTGGAATAAGCGTCATAGGTCTTTAATCCAAGTTCTGACCGGCCAATATCCTTTATTTTTACAAATGATCCGTCGGGATTCGATTTGATGATTATATTGTTGAATTCACTTTCTTCGGTAAACCTTCCCCTGACCCTGACTACATAACTTACCTGCTGGCCTGCTTCAGCCGGATTCTTCCCGATCTGACCGGGCGCTGATTCAAGGTTCTGGTCTTTGATTGCTTTCTGAACATCCTGGGTTGTAATACCCAGACCTGCCATCCGCTCAGGGTTGAGCCATACCCTCATCGCATAGTCGTCACCACCGAAAAGTGAAACGTCACCAACTCCTTTTATCCTTTTTATTACGTTTATAATATTGATATTCAGATAGTTAGACAGGAATTTTGTGTCATAGGCAGTGTCTTGGGAACTAAGTGCATAAAGCAAAAGGATCGATGGATTTTTTTTCATGACAATGACCCCGCCCTGGTTGACTTCCTGGGGCAAAACATTAAATGCCCTTTGTGCACGGTTCTGCACGTTAACCGTGGCCATATCGGGATCAGTGCCCACTTCAAAATATACTGTAATAAGGCATGATCCGTCGTTTGCACATTGCGACTGCATATAGATCATATTGTCAACCCCGTTGATCTGCTCTTCCAGCGGGACTGAAGTGGTCTTCTGAACAACTTCAGCGCTGGCGCCCGGGTAATAGGCAGAAACCGTTACTGTCGGAGGAACAACATCAGGATACTGTGAGATCGGAAGTGATAACATTGACAGTATCCCGACGAGAAGGATCAGGATCGCGATCACTGAGGATAATATAGGGCGTGTGATAAAGGTCTGGAGCATATTATATGGAATTACGAATTACGATTTACGATTTGCGGTTCACTATTCACCATTCAACGTTCACTGTTCACTTTTCACTGTACACAGTTACAATGATCCGGGACCGGGAAGTGTCAGCGTGTCTGCTACCATCACAGGATTTATCTTCATCCCTTCCTGGAACTTCTGGAAACCTTCAAGCATGATCTTTGAACCTGGTTTAAGACCTGCATTTACTACAATTTTATTTTCGAAGCTGCGGCCTACCATTACAGGTAGCCGGTTCACTTTATTGCTGTCCCCAACCTCAAAGGCAAAATATTTCCCCTGGACAATTGTAAGCGCGCTCTGAGGTACTATCACGGTGCTGTCCCTTTCACCAAGGACAAGCTGAACCTGGCAGTAATTGCCCGGTTTGATAATATGCTCGGGATTTGCCACTTTGGCTCTGAGCGCAATGGTCCCGGTGGCTGGATTGACATTCCTGTCCATGAAATCAATTTCCCCGGCTATGGGGTATTTCCTTTTATCGGCGAGTGTAAAATATACTTTGATCGGGCCATTCTGTTTTACCTTGTCTTTGTGTGCGCTGTAATATCTCATTATAGCCAGGTAATCCGTTTCGTTCATCTGAAAATTAACGTACATGGGATCAATGGCCGATACCGTTGCAAGCAAGGTGCTTTCGCCCCGTCCTACGAGGTTCCCCGGCCTGACCTGCACGGCTCCGATATAACCTGTTATAGGCGAATCCATATCGGTATATGAAAGATTCAGTGCTGCCTGCTCAAGGTCGGCTTTGGAACTTGCGACAGCAGCCCTCGTTTGCTTCTCGGTTGTGACGGCTACATCATAGTCGTTCTGGCTGATGGCATTGGTTGCCAGAAGGGGCTTTAAACGGGCAACATCGAGTTTCGCCTTTTCCCAGGCTGCAGTCTTGCTGTCAAGATCGGCTTTGGAATAATCGAGGGTGTTCCTGTATTGGTCCTTCTCGATTGTAAAAAGTTTCTGTCCTTTATTAACCATTGATCCTTCCTGGAAGGACCAGTTCATGAGATAGCCTTCGACCCTGGCACGGATGTCAACAGTAGGAATACCCTCAGCCTGGCCAACCATATCAAGAAAAACGGGAACAGTACTTCCTTTTAACTGCATCACTTTGAATTCTGGCGCCTGGGCAGGCCCTTTCTCTTTGGATTTGCATGCAGGTGACATGAAAATCACTGTGACGGCTAATAACCAAAGTAAGCGGCTGGAAAATTTCTCTCTCATAACGAATAAATTTGTTGTGTTAAAAATCAAAGTTAAAAATAAGTCAAATCACTGACAAAAAAATATTATCCATTTTCTATTTTTTAATTTTGCCACGGAATAAATCAGCCGGACCCGAATGCGAAAACTACTTTTTACCCTGTTTACCACCTTTATTATATCTGTACCGGCATATTCCCAGCAACCCTTCGGATATTCGGGAGGCGAAGGTTCATGGAGGCTTCCGTATACCGGTTATTACCGCCAGAAGACAAACTACGGGAATGAAATTCTCGAAGAACTTGCGAAGGACCTTCTCAAACCTCCTAAATTTGTCAATATAACAATAGGATTTAAAAAACAGATTTCCCTGCTTCCTATGGCCCCGGCATCATACCAGGCCATCCTCACACTCTCGGATTTCAGTCTTTCGGGATACCTGCAATACCGTTCATTCCCGATCGCAGAGGTACTCACGCCAGGAGATCTCAGGTTCAAACTGAAATTATCCACTAAACTCGATACCGGAAATTACACTATACGGGAATTTACGGGGGAATACCCCTCCGTTTCAGGCAAACTTGTATTCAGGCTAGCTGAACTTACTATGGATACAGCTATTGATACCCTGATCACCGGTGGTTTTTCCTTTTCATATTCAGAATCATGCTGGAGACAATTTTATAACAGGAAGAACCTGATCGATGATTATTATGCATCTTCTGCAATGATCGACAGCCTTGATGCTGAAGTCCAGCATTGGGATATGACCGATCCCCGCCTTATACCCCTGAATTTTATAAGGCTCTCGGAACTTGTCAGGATGATTGAGCTTATCAGGGAACAGGATTTCGGGAGTACCCTTATCCTGACAGGGGGTGATCCTAAACACCTTCTGGAAAAACACCTTTCCTTATTCAAAATGTCGAGGACATGCATGTTCAACCTGTCTGAAACCCTTGAAAAATCAGGAGTCATCAAGGTGCGTTCGTCGCCCGACAGTATCTCCGACTATTTTATCGGAAGGCTGATGAGGTTCATCAGGCTAAGCTCCCTGATGGACAATATTCAGGGCAGGATATATAAGGACTACCTTACCACATATTTCTCAAAATCCGTTTTTGGGAATGATACCGGTTTTATAAAGTCGGTGCTGATCCGTGTGTTCCCTGATTCCCGCGGCGACACTCTCCTGTCATGGGGTTCCGAAAACCTGATGCAGGCCTACCGCAGGAAAGCGAAAGAATTGATTACGGAGATGAAATATTCGGATGCAGTCATGCTGATGGAAAATGCACACAGCATGGCTGAGGCAAACCCCTTTCTCAGGAATCATAATGGATGGGAGCATATGATGTCTGACGCTGTAAACGGGGTCTACAATGCCTATACGGGAATTGCCTCAAGCAGCCTGGATGGTGGGAATGTCAGTTTTGCCATGGAATACCTGCAGCAAGCCGAGAATTACAGGGAGGTATACCCTTTGTATGTCACTTCCGATTCGGTTTACCGCAAAGTTTACCGGGCAATCTTTATCGGGCAGCTTGACCATTGCAACAGCCTGCTGGAAGCCGGAAATTATCCGGAGGCTTTCGAATGCCTGACAAGCTGTGAGCAAACGTATACAGGAAAATCACTGGAGGTGCTTGCTCCCGAGATCAGGCTTCAAAAGGGAAAGGCTGTTATGGGTATGATTATCTCTCTCGCGGCAAAGAGCCTGAAGGAATTGAAATCGGGCTCAGTCGACAGCGCCCTGGCTTATTTCGACAGGGCAGACGCGATGACAAAGGACCTTAATCCCGGGAGCAGGCATGTGGCGGTTCTGGATTCCCTGGCGCCTTCTGTCGCCTCCATCAGGGTGAGGAAGATCAATGCACTTGCAACGGCCTATTTTCAACACAGGCAGTTTTCAAGGGCAATATTGAAGTTTGAAGAGGCAGGAAAAATCTCGGCTGAATATCAGGTTCACTCAGATCATGAGGCCGATTCAGTGTACCGGCTATCATACAAACAATGGCTTCTCGACAGGATATCCCGGGAACAACGACTGGTGTGGGGTAATAAACCCGATTCGGCTGGCAGTTTCCTCGCACTGGCCGTTGAAACGGCGAAAAGCAAGGGCCTCGGGAATGACCCTGATATACTTAAAGCGCTTTCTGCATACAGTTCAAAGATGGATAACCAGGCCTGCCAAGTGGTTGAAGATAGCCTGGTTGTCTTAAACATCAGGGCCGGGCGCTGCTTTGCACTTCACAATTACAGCCGTGGAGCGTTTATACTAAAAAACGCAATTTACCAGGCGGGGCTCGTGACATCCTGCAACTTAGACGTCACCGCCTTGAAGGATTCACTGGCCAGATACTGTGATCCTGCTGAATACATGAATACGCTTGATGAAGTAGGCAGGTCAATGGCTGCCGGGGATTATGAAACAGGATTACATGCTCTTGCAGCCAATGAGAAATTTTATTCCCTGAAACGTATCGATCATTTTGGCCTGCCTCTGACTTCAGTATACGATTATGTTATGGGCAAATCCAACCCATTCATTACAATACAGGCACTGGATTATTATTGTGCTGTTAATGAACCTGTTGAAGCTTTGCGCTACCTGATGCTTTTACATGTTCAGGGGACGGGCGCCGGGCAGTCTGTCGCCTGCCAGGAGAAAATTGCACGCCTGCTTGCGGCAAAGGATAAACTTTCATACGGCGATGCCGACCCTCAAAACATAGTTCGCCGCTATACCTTATCAAATTCATGGATGAACCGGTTTACGGAGATCTATATACAGGAGTGGAAAACATGCACCCTGAAGCGGCTTAAATAAATTCAATTACCTTTACTCCTTAAACCTGTCGCAATGCACAGAAATCTTTTGCTGTTAAGCAATTCAACCAATGCCGGGGAGGAATATCTCGGCTGGCCCAGGCCGTATATCGACAATTTCCTGAGGAAATTCTCAGTCCGCTCCGTCCTGTTCATCCCTTATGCCGGTGTTAACCTCAGCACTGAAAGTGTCCTGAGTTCTTATAATGCATATGAAGAAAAGGTGAGCGGGATATTTGCAGGCTTCGGCGTAAAACTTGTTTCAGTACATCATTCATCCGAACCCCGGACAGCAGTTAAGAAAGCCGAATGCATAGTGATTGGTGGAGGAAATACCTTCCATTTGGTAAAACTCATGCATGAAACAGGTATCATGCACACTATTAAAGAACAGGTCAGGCAGGGGGCTCCTTATATAGGATGGAGCGCCGGGGCCAATGTCGCATGCCCTACAATGAAAACCACCAACGACATGCCTATCGCCGAACCCGAATCATTCAATTGCCTTGATCTTGTCCCTTTCCAGATCAACCCCCACTACCTGGATGCAAACCCCCAGGGGCATGCAGGGGAAACAAGGGAACAAAGAATTTTGGAATTCCTGGCCGTGAACAGGAACAGTTGTGTTGTTGGTTTACGCGAAGGATGTCTTTTCTGGATAGAGGGAAGCAAAATAGAACTGAAAGGTAAGCGTAACCTGAGGGTATTCAGGTACTCGCAACCACCTGCCGAATACGAGGAAGGTGCAGCCCTTGATTTTTTAATGAAGGAATGATACAGTCGTAAACCAGGGCTCGTGAATTGTGGTTTTTTCCGGATCCCGGATCCCTTTACTGCCTGATAATCCGCGCCCAGCCGCTTTCATTTTTCCGGCCGCTGGCTTTAAGGAGGTATATACCGGGCATTAATATTGAAGGACTTATCACGGCTCGCTCCGAGTTCAACCCATCAGCGACGAAAACAATCCTGCCTGTAAGGTCGAAGAGTTCTATTTTCGTGATTACCGACAGCCCCTGAACAACGATATTCCCGCTGCCGGGGTTTGGATAAACGAGTGAAATAAACTTGTCCTGTTCTGAAACCCCTACATAACCTACCGATGATTTTGTGATGACCCGGTATGGGTCTCCTATTGCGGAATCCCCGCTTGCAGCAATTGGCGTAACTTCAAATACCAGCCATTTATGGATACAGGTCGTGTCGACCGTAAAAGTAATTTGCGTTGCAGTATCGATAGGGGTTATGCTGATACCCAGTGAGTCGGCACTGCGGTACCATTGGTAAGTGCTCGCCCCTTCTTTGATTCCGTTAATATTTTCATAGGAATACACCCCTGTAACAACCTGTTTGAAAATGTAATTTCCCTGTATGGTAACATTCGTGGCAAATGGCCGTGTTTCCTTCTTGGGGTCCCAGTTATTGAACCAGGAACTGTCGATGTCCCTTCCGGAAGCAGTATCATGAAGAATGTAATTCCGGAAAGGTTCGCCCCGGAGTTCGGCAGTCTCCCATGAGCTGTTGATCCGATATTTGAAACTTAATGGGTTCCGATTATAAAAGCTGGTATCGATAAGTATTGTCGCAGAATATATGGTGTCACGGTTGTTGTCATAAAGAATGTCGTATGCCCCGTTCCCATTAAAAGAACCGGCAACGTCAACATGGTCGGCGGAACGGCTGAAATGTCCGGCCCTGCTCATATATTTCATGTTGCAGTAGAATGTCATCGGGACTTTTGAAGGATTATAATTATTGAACCAGTAAAGCGGATGGATAACGCTGTCGGGTGACAGCAGGAAGCGGCTTAGCTGACCTTTAAGCTCTGATTTGCTTGTATCTCCGTTGATCCTGAACTTAAAGGCAGAGACTGTGCCGGGGTCGATATTGTACATCGTTTGATAGACATAACCCGAACCTGTTCTTGTGAGAGGGGGGGAGCCCTGGAAATTGTTCATGGTCCCTGCGATGTCAACAAAATCTGTATCCGGCCTGAAGGCATGCTGTTGCACCATGTAGCTCATGTCGACCCGGAACCAAGTATAATTAAGGTAATCGTTATTCCACCAGCAATTATAATAATTAACACCCTGCTCTATGGGGATCTGCCTGTCAACTGTCTCTGCAAGGAAATTATTTATCCTGAACCTGAAATGGTATACAGTGCCTGAATCGAGGCCCTGGGCAAGCAGCAGGGTGAAAATATTGTCGCCTGAATTTACCAGTTGCTGATCTGAAATACCCGCATCAAATACTGCATAGACATAATCCAGCGCCGGGTTGAAAATTCCGCTTCTGACCGCTTTGGTCATATTAACCTCAATTGAGAGGACAAAAACAGTGTCGGTAGCTGCAAAGCCCTTTTGAAAGGACGAAATGCCGCAGATCAGGATCAGGGAAGTACAGAATAATACAATTGACTTTTTCATTTCAGGTAATGCGGATTGCGGTGCAAAGATAGAAAATTAACGCATGCAGTCCTGATTTAGTCTCTGTGCTGGTGTAAAGGTCTTAAAGGATTATTATTTTTCCGCCAAAGGAACCTTCGGCTGAAACCAGTTTATAGAAGTAAATGCCGGGTTTCAGTTTGCGTGCCGGTTCCCATTGGAGAACCTGCACTCCCTGGTTGAGCCTGCCTTCGAAAACGGTTCCGCATGGCCTTCCGCTCAGGTCGTAAACAGATAGGGTTGCATTTACCGGTTTGTCGTTCAGGAGTTCGAAATTCAGCGGGCCGTCGGAAGGATTCGGGAATACCCTGATGTGGCAGCCTGCCTGCAAATCGTTTGCGGGAGTGCCTATCCCTGTGAAAACAGGCTTTGGCAGCCTTACTGTTGTATAAAGCCTGTATTCCCCGGCTGTAAATGCAAGGGGGGCAGCAACATCGGTTACCGAAAGGGAGTCGCCTTTAAAGTATTCATACCACATCCCTGTTTTGGTGAAATTCGGAATTACATTCCTGTCAATAACGTCGAAATTCCCCAGCACAACGGCGTCCATTGACGGATCGGTAAGGACAATCCTTTTTGCCTGTGCCGATGCATCCATAGTGAAGTTGCTGGTCCTGAACACGGGAAGGTTCTTTTTTAATTCGATCATGGAACGGTATACATTGTATAAATACTTTCTTCCCCACTGGGTATAATAATCCCACCTGACGGGTTTGGGGTCAAGCCTTGAAGCGGATGTCCCGGAAGGATAGTTAATGGAGTAATCATAACCCAGTTCGCCGAACTGCCAGATCATTTTGGGCCCAGGGATGCTCAGGAAGAAGGTAGCGCAAAGGGCGCCTCTCTGAAGGGCAGTTGCAGTATCTTTTGGGTTGTAAGGGGGTTTGCTGCTGTTGCCGGCACTGTAATCTTTATACATCTGGCGCTCTTCATCATGGCTTTCCATATACCATACCAGGTCAGGCTGGTTCCAGCTCCGGTTTTTATATGAGCCCCAGTTTAAGTCGGAAGAACTTCCGCTGACCCATCCGCCGGAGGCGTTATTATAACTGTTATTGCCGTTTCCCCAGGGCATCATGCCTGCGTTGGCAAGCACCTTCTCCTCGCTGTTGTCGGCGAAATGTTCAAGGACCATATATGCGGCGGGATTAACCGACCAAACGGTATCGGCATATGTATTCAGGATGTTTATACGGTTCTGGTCATACTGGCCCCAGAGGGTCACATTATCAGGATATGAATTTACCTGGGTGAACCCTTTGGACAGGTCGAAACGGAACCCGTCGGCATGGTATTCCTGAAGCCAGTATTTTACGAGCCGAAGCATATATGACCGGGTTGCCGGGAGGTCATGGTTGAAATCCAGGCCAACATTATAGGGATGTTTCGGAACCGGGTTGAACCAGGGGCTGTTTGCGGCAGGCCTCTGGTTCTGGGAATCCCAATACAGCTGCACCAGGGGCGAGGAACCGAAATGATGGTTGCAAACGATGTCGAGGATCACGGCCATCCCCTTCGAATGAGCTGCTTCCACAAATTGTTTGAGGGTGTTTTTCGATCCGTAATATTTGTCAACGGCAAAGGAATAATTGGGATTGTACCCCCAGCTGATATTGCCTTCAAATTCCATGACCGGCATCAGCTCGATAGCGTTGATCCCAAGATTTTTAAGGTAATTAAGCGTATCTATAAGGGAAAGATAAGTGTGAGCCGCAGTAAAATCCCTGATAAGCAATTCATAGATCACCAGGTCGGTAACGGCCGGGGCGGTAAAAGCCGATGAGGCCCAGGGGTAGGGGGTTTGGGCTGTCTGCAATACCGTGGCGACCCCTGTGGTTTTTCCTGTGGGATATGGGATAAGGCCGGGATAGGTCGCCTCATCGATATACAGATCATTCGGGTCACTGACCTTATCAGCAAAAGGATCGCCGATTTTAATGGTCCCGTCGACCAGGTATTGAAAGATGTATTCCCTGCGGGGGACAAGGTTGCTGAGCTGTATCCAGAAATTGTTCCCGTCGGGTGTTTTGAACATATAATGGCTTGAATCCTGCTCCCAGTTTGTAAAATCCCCGATAGCAAAACATGAGTTTTTCCCGGGTGCATAAAGGCAAAGAACGGCACGGGTCGAATCCTGGTAATTGATGCCCGCTTTAATGCCTGCGGGCAAAGGTGCTACCGATGGAGAAGGAATAACTGTATAACAGAATGAATCTGCCGCAGCGGCAGTATCGTTTACGGCAAGTACTTTAACCCAGTATTTGGTCCAGTTGTGCCCGAAATTATCGGCCATCACGGTGTCGGTGATCTCATGGCCGGAAATGGTTTTAATGAGCGTACCGTTAAGGAACAGTTTCATTGTATTTGCAAGGGGGCTGGTTGCATCGACCGGGATAGGGTCCCCTGACGACAGGAAGAGGTTTTTATTCTGGGGAAGGTTGATCTTTACACTTGTAATTGTAGGGTATACGTTGGCGAAGATATCACCGCCGTTTGCTTCCTTACCTGTTTTTGAACCATCGGAGTTCCTGAACACAAAAGCCAGTTTTAAAATAGATTCCCCTGCAGGGACACCATAAAATGCCCTGATGCCTGGCAGCAATTTGATGCTGTAAAGGTTATTCCCCAATGACGTCATCTTTGCCTTGGGAATATTCTCACCCCAGGCGGCAATGACATACTTCCAATCGGATGGGGAAGTGCTCAGGTTGGTTATAACCCCCGTATGGGCATAGATGGGAGGCGACACGTTATAAAGCCCCGCATTGCCTTTCGACGCATCAAAAATAACGGTACAGGAATCGAGATCGGTAGGGTATACAGGTACTGTTACAATAACCTGGCCAGAGGCCGGCCTGAAAACAAGAATGACCAGGAGGAGCGTTATAAAGGAACTTAAAAGACTTTTCATGTGGCAGGGTTTATTATTTCACAAAGGTAATAAAAGCAGATATACATATTCCCCCGGGCGGAATTTGTTAAATATTAAACAGGAACCCTTCGGATTTTTATTGCATCATTATCAATACGTTAGCCGTTTTCTGAAAAAAAACGCATAAAATTTTGCAGATCGTAAGCATTTTTTTATTAATTCTGCACTGCAAAATCAGTATATATAAATGAGTATATATAACGATAATACGAAAAATTCAATTAACGGAAAACTAACATTTTAAAATTAACTCTATGAAGAAACGTGTACTTTGGTTGCGTTACCTGATTCTTTTCTTCGCCTTAGCGTCAGCATCTATTGCTTATGCCCAGGAGATTACGGTTTCGGGTAAAGTAACAGATGCGACAGATGGAAGTTTACTCCCTGGGGTAACTATCGCTGTTAAAAATACGACAACAGGTACTGTTACAGATATTGACGGAAAATACTCCATCAAAGTCAAGAAGGATGCAGTGCTTGTTTTTTCCTATGTCGGTTACATGGCACAGGAAATTACAGTTACGGAACCACGGACCCTCGATATATCGATGTCGGTAGGGACGAAGAGTCTTAATGAGGTTGTCGTTATCGGTTACGGTACAGTAAAAAAGTCTGATGCTACAGGATCTGTTGCTGCACTCAGCAGCAAGGATTTTAACCAGGGAGCTATTCAATCTCCCCAACAGTTGATCGTTGGGAAAATAGCCGGTGTGCAGGTTACTACAACCGGTGGTGCACCTGGTGGTGATGCTATCATCCGTATACGTGGTGGTTCTTCAATCAATGCTAACAACGATCCTTTGCTTGTTGTTGACGGTGTCGCCATTGACAATGCCTCCACTTCGGGTGCCCGCAGTACTCTTGGCATGCTGAACCCTGATGATATCGAAACATATACCGTTCTGAAAGATGCTTCTGCAACCGCAATTTACGGTTCACGTGCATCCAATGGTGTTATCATCATAACAACCAAAAAAGGAGCAACCGGTGCAAAGAAATTCGGCCTTGAATATTCAGGTAATATTTCTATCTCAACTGTCCCGAAAACTATCGGTGTGTATAATGGCGATGATTTCCGCGCCCTGGTTTTACAGAGGTACCCGAACACTCCTGGTGTGGATACCCTTCTTGGTAAATCCAACACCGACTGGCAGAAACAAATTTACAAGACGGCCATCGGAACCGACCATAACCTGGCATTTACCGGGGCGGTCAGCACGATGCCGTACCGCGTTTCCATAGGATACTCATACCAGGATGGTACGCTTCTTACCGATAATATGAGAAGGACGACCCTGGGAGCAACATTGAATCCTACTTTCTTTAAGAATTATCTGAAAGTAAACATCAATGCCAAATACATGAATGAAAAGAACAAGTTTGCCGACCAGTCTGCAATAGGCGATGCTGTGGCATTTGACCCGACCCAGGAAGTTTATGCATACGGTAACAAGGCACAGACCATACCAAATGCATACGGCGGCTTTTGGGCATGGCTGCAACCAAATTCTGATCCTGTTACCACGGCAACTACAAACCCTGTTGCACGCCTTAAACTCACTGATGACAAATCTACAGTTAGCAGGTTCCTTGGGAATGCACAGTTCGATTATAAACTTCATTTTTTCCCCGATCTAAGGGTCAACCTGAACCTTGGTATGGATTATTCCTGGAGCAAGGGAGCAAAGTATGTCCCCACGTATGCCACTTGGCAATATGTAAACCACGGAGTTTCCAACACGTATGATCAGACCAAAAAGAACAGCCTGCTCGATTTTTATCTCAGTTATATGAAGGATGTTAAGAGCATCAGCAGTAAATTCGATGTAATGGCCGGTTATTCCTGGCAGCATTTCTGGGTGAATAATAATAACTACAATGGCAATGTGCCTCACGACAGTGCTCACGCCGATACCATTATAGTAAAACAGGAGTATTACCTTGTTTCTTTCTACGGACGTTTCAATTATACCTTTAAAAACAGGTACCTGCTTACTGCAACTCTTCGTGATGACGGTTCATCAAGGTTTTCAAAAAGCAAACGTTGGGGGTTATTCCCTTCAGTTGCTCTTGGATGGAAAATCAATGATGAGAAGTTCCTCAGGGATTCAAAAGTTGTTTCACAGTTAAAACTGAGATTGGGCTGGGGACAGACTGGTCAGCAGGACATCTCGAACAACTGGTATCCTTACCTTCCGATTTATACCCAAAGCGACAGGTTCTCAATGTACCAGTTCGGGAATGTCTGGTACCGGACTTTACGGCCCGATGCATACGACCCCAATATCAAATGGGAAACCACCTCTACCTGGAACGCCGGAATTGATCTTGGTTTCCTGAAGGACCGGATAACTGCATCGGTTGATTATTTCTATAAGAACACCAAGGATATGTTGAACTTCATCCCTGTACCTGCCGGAACCAACCTTTCCAACTATGTTTGGACAAACGTTGGAAGCATGAACAATACAGGCTTTGAATTCACTCTCGATGTTAAGCCCATTGTAACCAAGGACTGGAATTGGGACATCGGCTTCAATGCCACAACATACAAGAATAAAATCACCAAACTGAATATTTCTGACGATCCTAACTATCCCGGTGTTATGGTTGGCGGGATTGCCGGGGGCGTTGGTAATACGGTTCAGATCTACAAGGTTGGATATCCTATCAATTCATTTTATGTATACCAGCAGGTATATGATAAAAATGACAACCCGGTTGAAGGCTTATATGTTGACAGGAATGGCGATGGCAAAATTACACCTGCCGACCTGTACTGCTATAAGAGTCCGAATCCTACCTTTACATTTGGTGTAAATACAAGGCTTACTTATAAAAAGTGGAGCCTCGCAGCCAGCGGTCATGCCAATATCGGAAATTACATGTATAACAACGTCGAAGCCAACAGGGCAGTGTATGCCAATATATTCCGCGCCAACGGTCCGTGGCTTGGTAATGTTACCACTTCCGTCACTAACACAGGCTTTACAAATAATCAGTATCTCTCCGATTATTATGTACAGAATGCTTCCTTCTTTAAGCTTGACTACCTTTCACTGGCCTATAACTTTGGTAACCTTGTAAAGAATACTCTTAATCTTGGTATTTCCTTTACAGTGAACAATGTTTTCACAATTACCAAGTACAAGGGCCTTGATCCTGAAGTGAACCTTGGATCAACCTTAGGTATTGATAACAATATGTATCCAAGATCAAGGGTGTATGTTATAGGTGTTAGTCTTAAGTTATAACATTAAAAAATAGAAAGATGAAACGAATATTAAAAATAACATTCATTGTAACAGCGCTGACGCTGTTCTTCGCCTCCTGCGTGAAGGATTTGAATACCACACCTATTAATCCAAAGCTGATAACCCCGGAAAATGCCTATGCAACAGCTGCCGGGTACAAACAGGTTTTGGCAAAATGCTATGCAGGCCTTTCAGTATCAGGTCAGCAGGGCCCTGCAGGAACTCCCGATATCAGTGGGATTGATGAAGGGTTCGGAGAATATCTTCGTGCTTACTACTATCACCAGGAACTTACTACTGATGAAGCAGTTGTGTCATGGAATGACTTCACAATCAGGGATCTGCATAAGCAGAACTGGGGGTCTGGCGATGTCTATGTAGCAGCCATGTATTACAGGATCTTTTACCAGATCAGTCTCTGCAATGAATTCATCAGGGAATCACAGGACAGTAAACTGGATTCACGTGGAATCAGCGGACAGGATAAGATCAATTGTCAGTTATACCGTGCAGAAGCCCGTTTTCTAAGGGCTTTAAGCTATTGGCATGCCATTGACTTGTTTGGCAGTGTTCCTTTTGTCACTGAGAATGACGAACCGGGAAAATTCTTTCCAACTCAGATTAGCCGTGCAGATCTCTTTACGTATATTGAGAAGGAAATTGTAGCGATTGAACCTTTATTGATTGATGCACGTGCCAATGAGTATGGACGTGCTGATAAAGGCGCTTTGTGGACTCTCGCCGCCAAACTTTATCTGAATGCCGAAGTATACATCGGTACTCCCAAATACACTGAATGTATAACTTATTGCACAAAAGTTATTGGAGCAGGTTACACTCTTGAACCCAAGTATAAAAACCTATTCCTGGCCGATAATAACACCAGCAACGAAATCATTTTTCCCATTGAATATGACGGGTTTAAAACACAAACATGGGGAGGAACTACATTCTTAGTTCTTGGTGGAATTGGTGGTAGCATGGTACCGGCAGATTATGGGATGGGAGTTAGCGGTTGGGGTGGTACTCGTACTACCAAACCTATTGTCCAGCTCTTTTATCCTGACCTGAAAAATGGCCTTTACCATTCAGCTACACCTCCCAAGAATACCAAGGCTTATCCGCTTGTTTATTGCCCAGGTAGTTATCAGGGATGGGATCCTACCAACACTTCGACGGTAATTGCATCCAAAGCAAGTGACAGTAAATACGAAGGCTACCTTTATATGGCAAATACAAACCAGCAATTTAAATTCTGTACCACACCAAGCTGGGACCACAATTTCGGAGGCACAAACGGAACACTTGTACCCAATGGCGATAATATTAATGTAGCTGACGCTGGGTATTACAAAGTCAATATTGACACTGCTGCCCTTACTTATTCTGTGGTTAAAACCACATGGGCAGTGATTGGCGATGCAACTCCGGGTGGATGGTCTAACGATACACCAATGGCCTATGATGCAGCCTCAAACACATGGACCATTACTGTAGACCTGGTTAAGGGCGGACTGAAATTCCGTGCCAATGGCGGATGGGATATCAATTACGGAGACAATGGTGCCAATGGTACCCTGGAAGAGGGTGGCGATAACATTGCGATTCCTGAAGCAGGTACCTATCTCATTACCATGAAACTTGGAATTCCCGACTATACATACATTCTTAGCATGCATAGTTATGACCACAGGGCAATGTTCTGGAGTGACGGACAAAATCTTGAGATCAATGATGTTGGGGTATTCACTGACGGATATGCTGTAACCAAGTTCAAAAACCTGACCCAGGCAGGGGTGGCCGGTTCAAGTCCTCAATTCCCTGATACTGACTTCCCAATGTTCAGGTTGGCTGATGTTTATCTGATGTATGCCGAAGCTGTTCTCAGAGGTGGTGGAGGTGGCAGTTCTGATGGAGCTCTTGGTTATGTCAATGCAATACGTGAAAGAGCATATGGAGATCAGGCTGGAAATATAACATCTGCTCAACTCACTCTGCCCTTTATACTTAACGAAAGAGGACGGGAATTGCTGTGGGAGTGCCAACGCAGAACCGATCTGGTGCGATTTGGGCAATTCACTTCAGGCAGTTATGTATGGCCTTGGAAAGGCGGGGTGAAAAATGGTGCGCCAACAAGCGCCATGTATAATATCTTCCCGATTCCTTCATCCGATGTGTCTGCAAATCCAAACCTGAAGCAAAATCCCGGATATTAATAAGTTAAAACACAGATATTATGAAAAAAATAACAATATTAATACTGGTTCTTGGTCTTATAAGTGTCCTTTCGTGTAAAAAGGATGAGACCAAAGCCACACTTAGCGCTACGCCGAATGCCTCAGTTTTAAATCTTGCAAGTGGGGCACAGATAGTTCTGAAGAAGAGCGATTCGGCGGTTCTGATTCCATTTACCTGGACGGCCTCCGATTTTGGTCAGCCGCTTGAAATAGGCTACACAGTCGAGATGGACCTGGCCGGCAATAATTTTAAAAATGCCAATACGGTTGTGCAAACAAAAAGCTTATTGGGAGCTAGCATAAGTACGTATGACCTTAACCAGAAGATCCTCCCTCTGGAGTATGATCCGAAGAACCCAACTCCGTTGAACATGGAATTCAGGGTTACTGCCATCATCAATGCAAATATTACGCCACTATACTCAGTTGTCATTCCTCAGACTATTACGCCATTCTTCGTGAAAATAGTTTATCCTATCCTTTTCGTGCCCGGAAGCTACCAGGGCTGGAATCCCGCTGATTCCTCCACTACGATAGCATCTTTGGCATTCAATGGGAAATATGAAGGATATCTCTGGATGGGTATCGACGATGCCCAGTTCAAATATTGCCAGGGAAACAGCTGGACAACCAACTGGGGTGATGATGGTGCCGACGGCACTCTTAATCCCAATGGCGCAAATATTGCCTCCGGTTTGCATGGTTACTATAAACTCAATGTCGACCTCCCCAACCTGAAACATACTTTCCTGCTGACCAAATGGTCGGTGATCGGAGACGCTACACCAGGTGGATGGGATACTGATACTGATATGGCTTATGATTCCATTGCAAAGACCTGGAAGGCCACGCTGAACCTTACTGCAGCCGGCCTGAAATTCCGTGCCAACCATGCGTGGGATCTGAACTATGGCGATGATGGAACCAATACCGGCAAACTTTCGAGCGGTGGTGCCAACATCACAATTTCTGCAGCCGGGAACTATACAGTTACTCTTAACCTGAGCCAGCCTGTTTACAAATATCAGCTGAAAAAAAACTAGAATTAATTTCCAATATTAAAAAGAGGCTGAACCTTTCCGGTTCAGCCTCTTTTTTTTTTCGTTGCAAACAGGCCGGGTTATTTCCCCCCTGAAGATAACAGGAATTCAAGAGGGATATAAAACCGCCTGGCCCAGGCCTTCTCAGAGTGGTTTGCCCCGGGAAATTCCCTGGTCATCCAGTTTTTTGAAGTATAACCCTTTGACTTCATGATTGCATCGGCCTGGACCTGGAATGGTTTATACATGCTGTCGAGGGTCTGGTCACCGTAATCAAAATAAATTTTATGTGAAGAAGGATCGGGGAGATGTGCATTAAGGTAACTCATAAATGCAGCTGGTACCGGGTTGTTCTGGGTGCCGAAGGTCCCGGGCCAGTGGGTCGAAAGGCAGGCAGCTCCCCCGAATATACCGGGATATTCGCAAATGGCATAAAGACTGATCAGTCCGCCCATGCTTGAACCTGCAATAAACGTATTTCCCCTGTCGCTGTATGTTGAAAAAGCGCTGTCGATAAATGGCTTCAGCTCCTTTACAAGGAATTCCAGGTAACGGTCAGACTGCACATTGGCCGCAAACAATGCTTCCGTCTTTGTCCTGGTGGAAGCATAAATTGTATCCTGCTGCTTTTTTGTCAATGACTCGAAAGGCTTTTGAGGGAAATACTCTGAATGCCTGAACTTCCCGTTATTCCAGATCCCCACCACGATGCAGCCACGGATCTTTTTCTTTTTAATCAGCCTACCAACCGTCTCGTCAACGCCCCATTCCTGGTGGTTCCAGTTTGATGTACTGTCGAAAAGCATCTGCCCGTCATGCATGTACAATACCGCATATTTTTTACCTGCTGCATAGCTCTCAGGGAGCCATACATCTATAGTCCTTGCAGCCACAAACTGCGAATGGAAATTCTCAAACCGCTGGACCCTTCCTGAAGCAACACTCACCTGCTGGGAAAATGATTCCAGGGTAAATAAAAGCACGATTGTGAAAAACGCCGGTTTTTTCATGTCTGATAAATTTATAAGTGAGTACTTTACCTGCTTACAGGCTGCAATATAATTGCAGTGAAGGGCCCGATACTTGCTTTGCCTCCCTGAAAGTGCCTGTTGCTAAGGAGATCGGTGTATTCTCTTCCGCCTTCAATAATAAAATCCTGGGCTGAGTCCCCTGCATTGATCATGACGATAAGTTCATTTTTACCATCCGACCTTTTATAAACCAGTTTGCTCCCTTCGGCCAGCAGGAAATCAAATTTACCCTTGCTCAGGAGGGAATTGGCTTTCCGCAGGCGAATAAGCTTTTTGTAAAAATCAAACTGTTCCTGGTTGAACCCCACCGGGTCGAATGTTTTCTCCCCCGGCTGGTAGTTATTCCTGTATTCTGCATCAAACTTGTATTCTTTCCACCATAAAGGTTTGCGGCAATCGGGATCATCTTCACCCCACATCCCCATTTCCTCACCGTTCCAGATCTGGGGAGCCCCAACAGTGGTAAAAAGCCATACCAGGTATAGCTTCAGCCTTTGATAAGTTTCAGGATCAGGTTTCCCCGTTTTATAGGAGGGGTTGTCACGTGGAAGGGCCTGGTATTTATATTTGTTCGGATTATAGAAATCGGTCAGAAGCCTGGGTGCATCATGCGACGATGAAACATTCATCATCGCATACCGGTTTTCGGGCCTCAGCCTGTCCCACTGGAACTCAATACTGTCGCGGAACTGCTTTGCATCGATAGGGTAATCGTTTTTCGCAAAGAAATACCTCGCCGGCTTGTATACCTGGTAGAACATAACGGCATCAAACACGTCGCCTTTGGTGTATGGAACAGGGTCCATCAGCCGATCGGGCCATTGCTCCCACCATATTTCTCCTATAAGATATGCATCAGGCTGGATAGAACGCACAAACTTCCTCCAGTCACGCCAGAAAACGAGCCCTATCTGGTCGGCAACATCCAATCTGAAACCGTCTATGCCTTTCGTTTTATCCCCGCCGGGAGCAAGCCAGCGTTTGGTTACTGCAAAAATATGCTGTTTGGCCCCGCGATTGATATCGCCTTCATAGGGATGGCCGTTTTCACGTTTGGTTGTTATGTTCACTTTTTTGATCTCCGGCAGGCTTGCAATTCCTACCCAGCCGCGGTATTTGAATTCGTTTTCAGGTGTTTTGGGATCATCAAAAGAAATAATATCATACCAGCCCTTATAGACCGAGGCAGATTGCTTTTTAAGAATGTCCTGCCATGCCCAGAACATTACCCCGGTATGGTTCCATGAGTAATCAAGAATTACTTTCATCCCTCGTTTATGGGCTTCCGCTACGACTTTTAAAAATAATTTGTCGGCGGATGTCCATTTCCAGCTGGCCGGGTCTGCAGGGTTCTCAAGGGCAATTATCCGCTTGTCTCCTTCGGGGTCGGGGCCGAAATTTACATCTACATGATGGTAGGAACGGGCATCATACTTGTGCAGGGAAGGCGCATCATTGATTGGATTGATGAAAATTGCGCTTACACCAAGGTCTTTCAGGTAATCAAGTTTGTCAAGGACTCCCTGCAGGTCCCCGCCGAACCTCCTGTACTGGAGATTGTCCATAAAAGGCTGGCCGGTTGATTTTGCCCAGTCTTCACCCTCAAACCAGTTATGTGTCCATGGAGTAACAGTCCAGCCCTGAGGGGCAAACTGCTTCATCGGAGGGATGTTTATATCGTCCGGTTTGGGATCATTTTTCTTATCCCCGTTATTGAACCTCTCAATAAAGATCTGGTACCAGATGGCGGTTTTTGACCATGCCGGTGGCTGGTCAGCCGGGGTTTTGCCTTCCTGGGCAAAAACTGTAAACTGGCAAAGCAGGGTTAAGGCGATGATAGATCTTTTCATATCACTTATCTTCAGATTTTGGTTTAAACGTAACCTGGCGTAGAATTGTCTGGCCCATCGGGATCAGGATTACAGGCTCATTTTTTCTGCTTACAGGGTTGTATAAGGCTGTATTAAACTCCAGCCTGCCAGGTTTGGTTTGTTTTACACCCTCATTTGCAAATTCCGGCACACTCATAGTTATAGGCCTGTAATGCATGTCACGGAATTCTTTCAGGGGATAGGTTTTGGTTTGGATACCGATGCTTTGTATAGGCCGCGCCAGCACAAGTGGGCCGTATGTGTAAAAATATTCCCCGTTGATATCCTGCCTTACTGCTGCTTCAGGAAAGAACTGTATACTTACTGATTCTTCCCCTTTCCAGCGCTTGTGAATTAAAATATACCCCTTGTCTTCCCGGTATTCCTCGCTTACAACGATCTTTGTCGCCCAGGAAGGCCTCCTGATCTTAAGGTCAAATTCCGTTTCATGAGTGGTCACAACAAATGTGATTTTATAATCGTAGGGATAAGAAGTCTGCTCCTCTATGTTTACCCGTTTGCCCATGATGCTTGTTTCAACTTCACACGGGCCGAGCAAAGTCGCGATCAGGGCCTTGCTGTCCTTCATCCACATGCTCTGAACATAATACGGAGCAATACGTCCTGCATTAGGGACACAGCAAACGGCGACGTCCTGGTGGACAGGTGAATATTTATACCGGGTCTGGGTTTTTACCGTGGTATCCCCGTTCAGGCCACCGCACATGGAGTAGGAATTGTCGGTCTTCAGATATGCGATTGAACTTTCAAAAGGGTTCCTTGACCCCTGTGCAGCATTGAAGAACAGTTTTTCGATCATTTCGCCGAAATCGGCTTCCCCGGTCTTTGCAAGAAGGTCGGTATAACTGTTAAGAAGCTCATGCATCGAACAGTATTCATACCCCCGGCTGGTTGCATCGGCCTTTCTTCCGGCTATCCATTCGTCGCCTGCAGGACCACCCGAAGCAGACGTCTCCATGGCGATTTTCCCAAGGAAATTTTTCAGGGCAGTTTTCAATCCCGGATTTGCCGAGGTGTAATAAGCAGCAGCAAGGGAACGCAGATGCTCGTAAGTGTGAACTCCATGCCCTTTCAATGGAAGTGTTGTATCCGCCAGTTTTGTGAATTGGGCATCCTCGTTCAATACTGCCTCCGAGAAATCCTTGTACAGGAAAAGGCAGTAATCACGGTACTCGGGTTTTCCGTTTATCCTCCAAAGTTCCTGCAGGATATCGGTAAATGCAAGACCGTGGGTAACTCCACCGGCATCGGGATTTACCGAATGGAAAGGATGGGACTTATAGGCAGGGTAGTTTAGCATGACATTGTTGACGCATGCTTCTATGGCTTTAAGAATAGTGAAGTCCCTGGTGAAATAATACCAGGCCAGCATCCCCCTGAGCAAGGTTGTTTTTGCCCACAACTCACCGTTTTCATTGTCGAATTTATACCTCAGGTCTTTATCGTAAATACCAAGGTAACCGTCACTGTCCTGGGTTGAAAGCATTTTAAGGATGTACTGTTTTGCCCTTGCAATGTGCGGCTGGTCCATGGTGAGGATAGCCGAACGAATATACCCGTCACGCCAGTTACTTTGGGTTTCGCTGTTCCACCACAGGAACTGGGCCTGTAATTCTCCGTTTTCGGTTATCGCTCCGACATCTTTTGACCTGGTATGCTTGCTAAGCCTGTCTTTCCCGTAAATTTCGTCGCGTAAAACCAGGTCCGGAACCAGGGAATCAAGATGGCCTGTAAACCCTTTAAGGTTATCCTGTATCTGCTCCTTGATCCAGCCAAGGGGAACTACTTCAAAAAAGGGGAGGGGCTGAAATGTTTCATCAACACTCCCTCTTTTCCTGAATGCATCATTCTCCTGGGCTTCTGCTTGCTTAGCGGGCATCAGGAGACAAAAGATTTGACACAATACGATCAGGCTGCCTGCTGCAAGTTCTTTCATATATGACCACGATTAAAAGGTGATTAAGTCTTACCTCGCCTCAAATACCTTGTATTCCCAGGGTTTCAGCTGCATGGGTTTATCCTTGCCGGCAACCAGCTTTTCCTTGGTAAATACCGGTTCCCATTTGCCGCCCGGGATGCCCTCGGGGAATTTAACAGAACAGGGATTCGGTGAAAGGTTGAGGATGACAAGGATCTTGAAGTTATCCTTCTCGCGCATAAAGGAATATACTGCCTGTTCATGGTCGTTGCGGATCTTTGAAAATGTAGATCCCGAATTTCCGTTTTGAAGGGCCTTATTTGTTTTCTTCAGGTTGCATAGGGTGGTGTAAAATGCCTGAAGGGGGTAGGTTCCCCATTTTACCGTATCCTTGTCGAAAAAGCGCAGCCTCTTGCTCATTGCCGATTCCTGGCCGGTATAGATCAGGGGGATGCCGGGGAAGGTAAAACTGAAAACCGCAAAGGTCATGGCAGCCGGCCCCTGGCGTTCGTATTCGCTTCCGTTCCATGAATTTTCATCATGGTTTGTGGTAAACCTCATCCTGTACGCATCAGCAGGGTATTTTTTCATTTCTGCCGCATAATTGGAATCAATCTTGTCGGCAGTCTTTTTCCCCTGGGCAATTTCATTCCCGAGTTTGTAAAGATCCCAGGAATAAGTAGCATCAAAAGCAGTATCATGCATCTCAGGGGTTTCCCATTCGGCAAGGGTAAAAATGGGTTTAATCTTCCTGACTTCAGGCATCGCATGGTTCCAGAAACTTACCGGGAGCATTCCTGCCACATCACAACGGAACCCGTCGATATCGGCTTCCCTGACCCAGAAACACAATGCATCGGTCATATACTTCCTCAACCCTTCCTTTGAATAGTCAAGGCCTGCCGCATCGGTCCAGTCAGCAACGGGAGCTATAATGTTCCCCTTTGCATCTTTTTTATACCAGTCGGGATGCTGTGTAATAAGTGCATTATCCCAGGATGTATGATTGGCTACCCAATCGATGATGACATACATCCCCAGTTCATGCGCTTTTTTAACCAGCTCCTTCAGGTCGTCCATGTTGCCGTATTCAGGGTTAACGGCAAGGTAATCCTTAACCGAGTAATAGCTGCCCAGGCGGCCTTTCCGGTTCTTTATACCAATGGGGTTTACCGGCATCAGCCATAAAATATCAACCCCCATCTTTTTAAGCCTCGGGAGATGCTGCTGAAAAGCTTTGAAAGTTCCTTCGGGGGTATACTGCCGAACGTTGACTTCATAAATTGTGGCATTCCTGGTCCATTCCGCATGAACCAGTTTCCCGGCCTTTGTAACGGGTTCCGTTTTTGGTTTGCAGGCACTCATGACCAACAGGATCGCTGCGATAAAAATTATTGTTCTTTTCATGATCGGTTTAATTACTTAAGAGTTCAAATGAATTACCAGCCAGGGTAAGACTTGCTTTCCCCTTATCTAAATTGATTTTATTTCCGAAATTAGCTATAAATACAGATTTGACAAACCTTTCGGGAATGTCAAATTCTATCTTTTTTGAATTCTTATCCTTGTTGAAAATAACAATTACAGCCTTTTCGAAGTAAGAACGCATGTATACGTATGTTTTTTCGCTGACCTTGATTACACTGAAATCCCCGTAAACGAGGGGCATGCTTGCATGCCTTAAATTAGCCAGCCTTGAAGTTGTTGCGAGGAGGTTTTTTTCATGCATATTCAGGCTGTCGAATTTCATCATCCTCCTGTTGTCGGGATCAGCCGCACCGGCCATCCCGTATTCGTCTCCATAATAAATCACCGGGATACCGGGGATGGTCATATTGAACGCCATGAGCGAAGCGAGTTTATAATATCCTATGGTGTCCTTCACCTGTATGTCGCGTTTCCATCCTGCTTCAACCGCATCCTCGGTATTGCTGAGGGCGCCGCCGGCAATGGATATGAAACGCACCATGTCCTGGTTCCCTGTGATGTTCCCCATGAGGTTATGCTCTCCAAAATAGCTGAACGACTGCTGAAGCGAATAATTCAGGTCCCTGAAGGATGTATTATCCTGGGCAAAGGTGTTCTTTGCATCCCAGTATAGATTGAACTCAAACTGGGCGTCAAGCATACCGGGATTGATATAGCTCTTGATCAGTTCACGGCTGCCGAAGGTTTCACCGATCTGGTAAACCTGCCTGCCCTGCGGAATGACAACCTGTTGAGTAAGTTTTTTATTCAAAACGCGCCAGTAATTTTCGGGGACATGTTTCGCTGCATCATGCCTGAACCCGTCTATATTGTATTCCCTGATCCAGAAAGCAGCGGAATCGGAAACCATTGCGGTCACTTCCGGTTTTGTAAGGTCGAAAGTCGGGAGGAAGATGTCAAACCAGGTGGTGAGACGGTTTTCGTCAAAAAGCCTGATGTTTTTTCTTTTTCCGGGAAGGTCCAGTACCGTGATCCAGTCGGGATGAGCCTTGAACACCGGATATTCCTGGTGGGCATGATGAGAAACAAAGTCGAGCACGACGTTCAGCCCTTTGCCGTGGGCGTCATTGACCAGTTGATGTAATTCGTCGGCCGTTCCGAATCTTGTGTCGACAGTGGTCAGAGTGATAGGCCAATACCCATGGTATCCTGAGAATTTCCGGTGAGGGGCCGGGAATTCATTATATCCCTTAAGCGGGTTCTGGGTTATGGGGGATATCCAAAGGGTATTTACACCCAGCTTTGTAAAATAGCCTTCTTCAATGGCTTTTGTAATACCGCTGATGTCACCTCCCATATAATTCACCTTGGGATCAATATCCTTATCCTTAATAGGCGCGTTGTTTTCCTTGTTCCCGTCACGGAAACGGTCGACCATCATGAAATATAATATCATGGCTTCCCGGTCTGCCCTTGTGAGCTTCGAAGCGTCGGTGATTACCTTGCCACTCTTCAGAGGCACCAGTATCTCATTTGAAATGCCGGTTTTATTCACGGCCCAGGCCCTTATGAAGCTGCGCTCGAACGAACCTGCGGTTTTGGGGACGCTGATATGGATGCCGCTGCTATCCTGTTTCCAGAATTTGCCATCGAGGAAATGATTATCCCATAGAACAAATACCGTGTCGGCTTGGTTTCTCATTCCAAGGTCCAGTTTTTTTCCGTCCGCCTTGAGGGTGTAAAGGACCGGAAGGCCCGGGGAATTTAGGGTACCGAGGGTGAGCAGGGAATTATAACCCCCATTGTTGTTTGATACAGAGTCGGGGTTATTCCTGTCAGAGGACCATTTACGGTCGCAGACAATCTTGTACTGGTATTTGCCGGGATAAAGAAAGAGATCGGTATACCATTTGCCATCCTTCATGAACATGTATCCCGCCGAAGGATTCCAGTCGTTCATCTGCCCGGCGATTTGTACCTTCTTGTATTTCTTGTTCCCCGGATTAAAACCGAAACGGTAATGTATCTTTTGCGAGCGCTCAAGGATTAGCGTATAAGAAAATCCTTTTGACCATACCATGAGGGCGCTTAACATGGGTATATTCCTCGCCCCCGGGCGGAGTACCATCTGAAGTGAGTCTTTTGTTATCCTCACCGTGAGGGATTTGTCGACAAAGAATGAATCGATTTTATTCGGATAAAGAAAATAATCCCCAAGTTCAATCACCGTGGAGTCAGCCGTGTTTACCGTGACCGGGGCTGACAGCTTCAGCATCTGGGGTTCTTTTGAAACCAGGATATCGGTTCCTGAACCGCAGGACTGGAAAAGAAGTGCAAAGCCGAAGAGCGATAAAATGAAAGAAAACTGTTTCATACAAGCTGTATTAAGTGTTTTTACTGAAACTGATTAATTGATTATGGTAACTGTCCTGCATATTCTGGTCAAGGCGGATGTCATTTCCCGGAATATTTTCATTGATACCGTCGGTATACGGAAAGAATTGCATCAGCGGTAGCCTGAGGTGCTCCTTCCAGTTCCCCCAGCTATGGCCTTCGTGGATCTCGCGAAAAGAACAGGAATAGCCTTTTAACTGAAGCAGGCTTGCAAGTGCATGCACCATGGGAATGAGTTGGGCTATATCATAAGTGCCAATGTCGAGATAAAAGTCCAGGTTGAGTTTGGGTCCATTTTGCAGCACAGAGCTTATAGCAGGTATCACATCGCTTGACTGGGCTGCGATCCTGCCGAAGACTTCAGGTTTGTTAACCCCCAGGTAAAGAGCGATGTTCCCGCCGTCGGAAGCGCCAAGGGTCGCACGTTTCGCAGGATCCTTGCTGGTCTTGTATTTCTGGTCGATTACGGGCATTAACTCCGTGGTAATGAACGAGGTGAACTGGTCGATCTTTGTCCCTGCATATTCCGGCTGTCGGTCAACCGGGGGGACAAATACGGCAATTACCGGGTTAATCATTTTATGCGCTATCAGGTAGTCCAGCACGTTGTTTGCGGCTGCAAGGCTGATATATTCGGTGCCGTCATGGAACAGGATCACCGGGTACTCTGCAGCCGAAGGGTAGGAAGGGGGGAGGTAGACTTTTACGTGCCTGGAATTATTCAGGATGTTACTGTGAAATACGGTATCCTGTATTATCCCGTGCGGAATGTCCGGATCAAAAATGGTTTCGATTGGTTTGGTGTTACCTCCCATCCGTAATTCCGAATTCGGCCCGAATCCACCCATGCAGGTATTCGGGTTCCTGGGGTCAAGTATCCAGTCACTGCCCCCGGTAACCAGCTTGTAGTCGAGCCTTGCATCAGCTTCATAAACCTTTGTCAGGTACCGGAAATTCGTACCTTGTATCAGGCCCAGGGCCTGGGTCGGGTTCCATTGGGTGGCATCTCCGGCAATTGCAGCGGAAGTACCTGTCCCGGTATAGATATAATGCACAATACTGTCATGCTCAATTAAAGGAATCGCCTTACATGCATTGACAAAGCTATCAGCCACGGCCTGTCTCTCTCCCTCGGGCAAGCTGTTGATGTGGTCGATGAAGTGCCGGAAATCCTGGGCTTCTGAACAGAATGCCATCAGCATGGCTATGAATGCAGCAAGGCTTTTTCGCATGGATCTCCGGTTTTAGATTGAAGTCTTTTTCTCGCTTACAAACATCCATAGGAAAGCCGAAACGGCCAGGGATATCCCGCTGATGATGAAAACCATGCTTTTGTCGGCTGCATGGCTTATAATCCTCCCCATGGCAAAGCTGGCTACCAGTTGGGGAAGTACGACGCTGAGATTGAAAATGCCCATAAAGAATCCCATACGGCTTTTATCGACTTTCTCCGACATGATCGCGAAGGGAAGGCTTACCACGGCAGCCCATCCGAAAGTAAGTACGCACATCATCGTGTAAAGCATAAACGGGGTGCTGGCCAGGAAGACTATTCCAAAGTACCCGGCACTCATAATGCCTACCATCATTGCCTGGGTCCGGACCCGTCCAAGTTTCTTACTCATCGGCTCGAGCAGGAAGGCAGGCCAGATGGCACCTACGGCGTTAAGAATGAAAAATGACCAGCCGATAAGCTGCCCCAGGTTGGCATTGCGCTGGGCCTCCGGGAGGTTCTGCATCGACGGCATCTTCTGTTCCAGGAATGCGAAAATGTAAACGAACATAGTTTGTATGCCAAGCCAGGAAAATGCATGGGCAAAATACAGTTTGAAAAGTTCCACCCACTGGGTTTTTGTTTTTATGACATTGCCTTTGTCATCTTCTGATTTCGAGAGTACCCTGGGTTCTTCTATGAATATCAGGGGTCCGATCGAGAAAAGGAATACAATGATCACCCCGGCATAGATCAGGAAGTAATTGCTGATGAGGGCTCCCATAAGGTAGGCCCCGCTGCCGAAAAGGTTTGATACAGATTGCATCCAGGTATATCCTTTTGTTCGCGGCTGCCCGTCGGGGGTGACATCTGCAATGATGGAACGGGTAGGGTTGAAACTGATGTTGATCGACAGGTCGAGGGTAAGGGCAACGGTTACTGCCACAGCCATGATGCTTCCGATCCCGAAGAAATCATTGATCCTTGCAATGTTCGGAAGGGCCAGTATCATCAGGGCGGCAAGCATACCGCCTATTATAATAAATGGTTTGCGCCTCCCTCCCCAGAACCAGATCTTATCGCTGATGAGGCCGACCAGGGGCTGGCCAAGGATACCGGCAATAGGGCCTGCAGCCCACACGATACCTATCTGGTCTATATCCAGGTTGTATTTCGTCCGCAGTATCCAGCTGAGAACTGCTATCTGTATCGAAAGGGCAAACCCCATTGCAGTGCTCGGGAACCCAATAAGGAGGTAAAAAATGTTTGACAGTTTTTTCTGAAATGCCAGCATGTTTGTTGAATTTATTGTGTGATTAATGTTTCAGCTCGATGATCAGGACTGATTTCCCCGGGATAGTCAGCTTCGACAGATCTGTGACATCCCTGCCGCTGATGACCTCCTTCCCTGATTTGAAGTTCTTGAGAATTTCCCTGTAACGCCCGGTTTCATGGAGTTTCTGTTCCTCATTGTTGTTCATGACAACCATTACGGTACTCTGGCTGTTGTAACGGAAATAGGTGTAAATTCCGTCGGAGGGGATGAAATGCAGGAGTTTGCCCGTCTGCAGGGATGTATTTGACTTCCTGAAATTGAGCAGGGTGTGCATGAAGTTGTACATGTCGTTTTCAGCCTGGGTCCGTCCCTGGGCTGTGAAAGCATTCCTGACGTCGCCGGGCCAGCCGCCGGGGACGTCCTTTCGTATGCTGCCATGCCCCTTATCGGCCCCGGTGGTCATCAGCAACTCCGTCCCATAGAAGATCTCGGGAATTCCCCTGGTAGTTAATATAAATGCCATGGCCATTTTCAGTTTCCTTATATCATCATTCTGTGTGTCGAGGTAACGGTTTACGTCGTGATTGTCGGCAAACGTGACAATATTCTTGGGATCGGGATACGAGAAATCCTGTGATATAATCTCATATAACCTCAGGATGCCTGTGTTCCATCCTTCCTTTTCGTTGAATGCCTGGATCAAGGCATCATGTATTGGGAAATCAAACACTGACGGCAGATTCGAGTTAAACCCGTCGAGGTTCTTTGAGCCTTTTTGCCAGTAGGCAACCGTGGCCGGGTAGTTCATCCAGCATTCGCCCACGATGTTGAGATTGGGATATTCTTCAAGCATACGTTTCCCCCATTCGCTCATAGCGTCTTTGAATGGATAGGGGTAGGTGTCCTGCCTGATGCCGTCTATCCCGGCAACTTCCATCCACCAGATACTGTTCTGTATCAGGTAGTTTTTCATGAAAGGATTACGCTGGTTCAGGTCGGGCATGGTTTTATCAAACCATCCTCTTGAAAACTGTGTACTGTCGGCAACAGCTACATAAGGATCGCTGATGCTGCCGGCCCTGTATGTACTCCTCGTAAATTCAGGCCATTGATTCACCCAATCGTCTGATGGCAGGTCTTTCATCCACCAGTGTTCACTGCCGCAATGGTTGAACACTTCGTCGATGATCAGCTTCATGCCCCGTTGATGCAGGGCTTGTGAAAGCTTCACATAGTCATCATTGGTCCCGAAACGGGGATCGACCTTGTAAAAGTCGGTAGCGGAATACCCATGATATGAGTATTTTGCCTGGTCATTCTCAACAAGGGGCGTCATCCACAGGGCCGTGACACCAAGTTCTTTAAGATAGTCAAGGTGGTTAATGATCCCTTTGATGTCACCTCCGTGGCGGCTGTCGGGGTTTGACCTGTCAACCCTCTCTTTCATCCCTGCGATATTGTCGTTGGCGGTGTCTCCATTGGCAAAACGGTCGGGCATGATAAGGTAGATCACATCTGAATTATCGAATCCTTTCCGCAGGGCTGATCCTGCATTCCTCTTTTTCAATTCATATTTGAAACTTGTGACAAGCTTTTTCCCGTCGTAGAAATTCAGGGTATAGGTTCCCGGCCTTGCCGACGCACCTATTTTAAGGTCTACGAAAAGGTAATCCGGGCACCGGACTTTATGAACAGCGGTAATGATCACATCAGACTGCTTCCCCCCGGCTATGGAAACGGCTTTGTTGCCAATGTCTTTTCCATAAATCAATAACTGCAGGCCGGGGTTTCTTAAACCTGTCCACCAGAACGGGGGCTCTACCCGTTCAATCCCTGCCTGGGCTGCAAGAAAGCAGGCGGGAAGCAGCATGAAAATCAGAAGGATGAAACGCTTCATTTTATTTGGTTTTGCTTTTTGACTTTTTAATCCTTCCGTATAGTTTTGTGAGATGTGCCAGCGATTCGGCAAGTTCATCCGAAAAATCACCCAGCCTGGTTCTCCATTTCCAGTTACCGCCGGTTGTGCCGGGAAGGTTCATCCTTGAACCGGAATCCAGCCCTAACAGGTCCTGCATAGGAACGATGGCTGTGTTGGCGACTGAAGCCCATGCAAGCCGCACAAATGACCAGTGTATCCCTTTTTCAGTGCAGTTGATATAATCGAGAACCTGCTGCTTGTCGGCTTCCGATGCTTTGTTGAACCAGCCCACCACGGTATCGTTATCGTGGGTGCCGGTATATACGATACAGTTTTTATTGTAGCTGTATGGGATGTAATCATTTTCTTCGGAAGAATCGAAAGCAAATTCAAGGATTTTCATCCCGGGGAACCCAAAACTGTCGCGAAGGTCTTCAACTTCAGGGGTCATAACTCCCAGGTCTTCCGCAATTATCGGAAGTTTCCCCAATTCATTCAGAAGTGCATTGAAAAAGTCTTTACCCGGCCCCGGGATCCATGCCCCGTTTATGGCGGTTGCTTCGCCGTATGGCACTGCCCAGTAAGCTGCAAAGCCGCGGAAATGATCTATCCTTATCACATCATACAAGCTCAGGTTGGTCTTTATACGTTCTATCCACCATTTGTAATTATCATTTTTCATGACTTCCCAGTTGAAAAGCGGGTTTCCCCACAGCTGGCCTGTTTCACTGAAGTAGTCCGGAGGAACGCCGCCCACCCTGATCGGGTTGAGATCTTTGTCATATTCAAAAACACCAGGATTGGCCCAGGCATCAGCACAGTCCGGTGAGATATACAGGGGGATATCGCCTATGATCTTTATCTTGTGTTTCTTAGCATAATCTTTAACGCTGGTCCATTGTTTAAAAAAGACAAACTGGAGAAATTTATGAAAGTCTGTTTTTTCGGCCAGCCTGATCTCTGCTGCTTTTAGTGTCTCGGGGTTGCGGAATTTGAGATCAGCTTCCCATGTATACCATGGCGAATTGCCTGATTCTTCCTTTAGCGACCTGAACAGGGCATAGTCATTCAGCCAGGATGCGTGGCCCTTGAGAAAGTTCCGGTATGCCAGCTTGTCCAGATCAGCTGCATTGGCGGTAAATGCATGATATGCTTTCTCAAGCATTGGAAGCCGTGCTTTCTGTACCTTGTCGTACAGTACCTGGCCGTCATCAGACTGGGGCTGGGATTTCAGGTCATCCTGTGTTAACAATCCGTATTTTACAAGGAGGTCGGGATCGATAAGATCCGGATTGCCGGCATGGGCTGAATAGCACTGGTATGGTGAATCGCCAAAACCAGTCGGGCCCAATGGTAGTATTTGCCAGTATTGTTGTTTTGCCTTGGTCAGAAAATCGATAAAATCGAAAGCAGCTTTGCCCAGGGTTCCTATCCCGTATTTCCCGGGCAGTGAAGTAGGGTGCAAGAGTATGCCGGAGGCACGTTCATTCATCATTTGCATGTTTGTTTAATTATTGAGATTATTTATTAATTCCATTAGCAGCCAGGATAAATGTGAGAAGCCCGGCCATCATATTCTCTTCCTTAACACGGCGGTCGCCGGATATCAGGAGCAGGGTATTTCCCTCTTTTGTCAGTTTCCGCATTTCCGAAACCGTGGCGGGTTGCCTTTCGGTCCCTGTCAGTTGATTTTGGTCTGTATAAATACAAACAAAGGGGATATCCCTGAGGCATGATATATTTGCTGCCCGGGGAGATTCAAGGGTCAATGCCCTGAACCATTCCGGATGGTCACAGGCCGATCTCACAACCGGTATGGCGGCAGGGTCCCGGGCGACAAGGGTGATGAGACCTGCCGAAGTTATTTGTTTGCCTATAAGGGCCGAGGCGGCTGCATTTATTATTTGTGATCCCTCCTCCCCTGATGGATTGTTCAAAGGAACATGAACACAGGCAAGAGCAACCCCCCGGTCAAGCAGGCTGATAAGGTAAGGACTAAAGCCCTTGCCGTACTCCCAGGGCTCACCTGGCATGATAAGAAGAAGCAGGGGCTTTGGTCTGGTAAGGGGTTCCTCATCCCTTTTACTGATGAGCGATACGGGGACCCTTTCTCCTTTGTTCCCGACGGCGGTTATGACACTGGCTTTATAATTATCCTGGTCATAGAGCTTTATCTGCTTCTTCCAGCGTATGCCCATATGCATTGAATGGATGCCGTAGGTATAGCAGGTAGGGGGTGTAATAATGCTCGAGTAGGTGAATACCAGTTTGTCATCTTTTTCGCTGTACGAGAAGTCTGATATCTGCCCTTCCGGCTCCGGGAAATTGATCTTATTCTCAATAACGGGACCTTTGACTTCCTGGTAGAGACTGGTTATTTCAATTGAAGTGCCGAGATGTTTTCTCTGGACAATGGCCAGGAATTTCTCGTCGATGACCTCATAGGAATCAATAAAAACGCTGTCGTTTTCCTTCACGGCGGCTTTCCATCCTTCGGAGCCCGGACTTGATACCGGGGCAATGATCAGGCAGCGCCTGGGTGCATTTTCATTTGACAGTATCCATATATTGTTGCCACCGAAATGATCGGCCCGGTAGAAAACGCCTTTTTTGCGTTCCTGGAGAAGCAGGGGTTTAAGTGATTTTAAAGATGCAGGTATCAAACGTGCCTCTGAAGAAGATTCCGAGATGCTTTCAATAAATATAAAGTTTAAGGAAGCAGAGGTGCGTAAACTGACCCTGAATGCCCGGTCAGGTTCGGTATATATTACCCTGCCGGCCTGCTTGTTCTTTCCTGTCGGCTGCAAACGGACTTCATTCCTGTTCATGACTAGTATCTTCCAATCGGGCGATTCAAAGATGCTGTCATTCGCCCGGGATTGTGGGGCCTCCGTGGATTGCCGCCGGCCTGCCAGCTCAGCCGAAATAGCATTCTTCAATACATCGTAATGATCAAGCCATTTTTCAGAATATTCATTTTCGGCTTTGATATAAGCTTTAATCGAGTCCCCGTTTCCGGGAAGCTTCATTGCTTCGGGGGGACGGGGTTTCATTTTGCAGGATGCCGTTATAAGCACGATGCAAATGAATGCCAATAAAAGAAGAGGGTAATTTCTCATTGCAGCCTGATTTTGGGGAGCTTACTTGATAACATTGCCATTTGGTCTTTATACTTTTTGAGGATCGGGTTAATGCCCGGGTGCGACCCTGCCGGGATTGCCGGCATTACCGTGTTTTCTGTATGTCACTACGAAAAGTGTCGTCACCGAAGCGATTGCAAAGCATACCCCGCCTATGATCATGGCGTTCATGGGTTTCCCGCCAAAGAAAAGTGCGATCACATACCCTAGCATGCTCGATGCGATAACCTGGGGAACGACAATAAACAGGTTGAAGATCCCCATCATAACACCGAATTTGTCGGGAGGCAAAGCCGGTGTGAGCATGGCATAGGGCATTGACAGGATACTTGACCACGCAATCCCGATGCAGGTCATTGACAGAAGCAGCTCATATTTCCCGCTCATAAGCGTAATGCTTAACAACCCTATGGCGCCGATTGCGAGGCAGATCGTATGGATCAGTTTTGGCCCAACAAATTTTGTGATCTTAATAAGTACAAATGAGAATAAAAAGCAAACTGCATTGTACATTGCAAAGCAGAATCCCGCCCAGGAACCGGAGGTCTCCATTTCGACCGTGCCCTCCCTGGCGTGAAACACATTGCCTGCAATTGCAGGGGAAAAATACACCCATAAACAGAACATGCCTATCCAGGTGAAGAACTGGACCAGGCCCAGTTCCCACATCCTTCTGGGCAGGTGTGAGATCAGCCTTACTATCTCCCCCAGCCCCAGCGTCCAGTCAAACTTCTGTGACCTGATGGAGGCCAGTTCGGCCTCATCCGGGGGTATTTCCTTTGTTGAAAAGACGGTCCACAGGACCGCACCGATAAAGGCAACTGCCCCTATATAAAAAGACAAAGTGACTGAAGCGGGAATATGCCCCTGGCCTGCTTTGTCCTGTGCGATCCCGAACCAGTTTGTCATCATCCAGGGAAGGGCGGAGGCGATGGTGCCCCCGAGTCCAATAAATAGCGACTGGATTGCGAAACCCTGGGAACTTTGTTCTTCAGGCAGGTTGTCGGCCACCATGGCCCTGAAAGGTTGCATGCTGGCATTGATGGTCCCGTCGAGTACCCAGAGAAGGCCTGCGGCGACCCAGAATGTAGGTGAATTAGGCATAAAGACAAGGGCCAGGGAAGCCAGGATGGCGCCCACCAGAATATATGGTCTGCGGCGGCCAAGCCTTGTCCAGGTTCGGTCACTTGCCTGTCCGATCAATGGCTGGATTATAACACCTGTAACCGGGGCAGCGAGCCAGAGCAAGGCAATCTGGCTGGGTCTCGCACCAAGGTAGGAATAAATAGCACTCATGTTGGCCATCTGAAGGCCCCAGCCAAACTGAATGCCCAGGAAGCCGAAGCTCATGTTCCATATCTGCCAGAAACGCAGGTTGGGTTTGTTATGCATTGGTAGACTCTTTTTTTGTTTTACTTTCCGGCTGTATCCGCTCGAATACCTGGACCGTCCGGTTTGTGTTATAAATTTTCAGGGCGTGGCTGCTGTCGCCCGGATTAAAAATGCTGGTATGCACACTGCCCTCGTCAATCCTGCCAAAGCCTCCGAAAACATATGAATCGGAATTCAATACTAACCTGTAATCGCCTGGCTCGGGGACGATGAAAGTATAATCGGCAATCGAATTGACGGTATGGAAGTTGAATACGAAAAGCAAGCCAGCTTTTTCAAAAACAACAGTCTTATTCTGGTGGTCCATCCATATCTGGCGGGCGAAATTCGCTTCGAGCAGCCCATACGATTTTGCCAGCTTCAGCATGTATTTGTCAAATTCCCCAAGAAAACGGTATTTAAGGTTAGTGTTCAGGACAAGGGACCACTGTCGCCTGGCATACTGATGGCTCCAGTTGTTCCCTTCACGCGGAAAATCGATCCAGTCGGGGTGCCCGAATTCATTTCCCATAAAGTTCAGGTAGGCCTGGCCCCCGAGCGAAAGAGTGAAGAGACGTATCATCTTGTGGAGGGCAATTCCCCTGTCAATGATATGGCTCTCTTCCTCACGGCTCATTTTAAAGTAAATCTCGCTTTGCATCAACCTGAATGCAATAGTCTGATCGCCAACAAGGGCCTGGTCATGAGACTCGCAGTAAGCTACTGTCTTCACGTCGGGCAGACGATCATTCATCACGGTCCACATCTCATGAATATCCCATTCTTCATCCTTGCGTTCCTTGAGGATCTTGATCCAGTAGTCGGGAAGCGCCATCCCGAGCCTGAAATCAAACCCTATGCCGCCTTCTTTGACAGGCCTGCAAAGCCCGGGCATGCCGGTAACATCTTCGGCAATTGTCAAGGATGATGATTTGACCTGGTGAGCCAGGGTATTCGCAAGCTGCAGATAAGTGATTGCATCCCATTCAACCCCTTCTTTGAAATAGCCGTCACGATCCCAAACCTCACGGTAACCGTGATCAAAATACATCATGGATGTAACCCCGTCGAAACGGAATCCGTCGAAATGAAATTCTTTCAGCCAGTATTTAACATTGGAAAGCAGGAACTGCTGGACTTCCTGTTTGCCATAGTCGAAACATTTGGAATCCCAGTGCGGATGGTTCCCCCTGGGGCCTGCATGAAAATACTGGTGATCGGAACCGTCAAACATGTTCAGCCCCTCATTCGTGTTTTTGGCTGCATGGGAGTGTACCAGGTCCATGATGACGGCTATGCCCTGTTCATGTGCTTTTTTGATAAGATATTTCAGCTCTTCGGGAGAGCCAAAGCGGCTGGAAACGGCAAAGTAATTGGTAACATGATATCCGAAGGAACCATAATAAGGGTGCTCGGCAATAGCCATCAGCTGAATTACATTATACCCGGCATTTTTAATATAGGGGATAAGGTCATCGGCAAACTCCAGGAATGTTCCTATGCCCTCGCGTTCCTGTGCCATGCCGGGATGGCATTCATAAATGAAGAGTTCATTGAGGTTGCTTAACCCGAAATTGTCGTCTTCCCAATCGAAAGAAACAGGCGGATCCCAGATCTGCCCCGCAAAATCCTTTGTTTCCGGATCCTGGATAACCCTGTTTATATAAGCAGGGAGCTTTTCGTTCCATCCCAACTCGGAATGCACCATGACTTTTATCTTCCCCTGATGCACGAATCGTTCACCATAAATATTGTCGGGAAGGAAAATCTCCCAGTTCCCTGATTTGTCGCGGTTCAGCCTGTGCGAATAGCGTTGCCAGTTATTGAAATCCCCAAAAAGATAAACATCCTGGGCATGGGGAGCCCATTCCCTGTAAACCCAGCCTTTTTTCTTGCGGTCATGATGGATGCCATACCATAAATATGCATCGGCAAACTTTGATAGGGACTTCCACCCGGCCTTTATCCCGGTAAGCACGCTCTGGTAACGCTCATACCGCTCATAGACCTCCTTTGATACAGGTTCAAGCCAGGGGTCATTCTTAACAAGTTTCATTATCTGAGGTTTGCCTGTTTCCATGGGTCTTTTGTGTTTTTCTGTTCATGGTATACAAACATACATAAAAAGATGAAAGTAACAGTTTCAAGTACAAGAATAAAATTTCTATCTTTGATTCTTATAAGATCCATTTAATGCCCCAGACGGAATATCCGGAAAATAAGTTCAGGCTCAACTGGAAACAGTTCATTTTTGTCTTTTTGCTGATTGTCGGATTGTTCTCAGGAGGGCATTTTTACTATAATCAGCAGAGGGAAGACATTCTCGCGATCAACAAGGAGTTTCTCTCGGCTGTTTCTGGTTTTAAAGTCAACGAGATTAACAACTGGATCCTGGAAAGAAAAGCTGAAGGTTCATTCATCGCTGCAAGCCGGGAATTCGTTTTACATTTCGCCAAACTCCTCGAACAACCCGGTAATACTGATCACCGGCAGTCGATACGTGACTGGCTGGATCCTATCAGGCGTAATCACGATTACAGCAATATTGTATTATTTGATTCCCGGGGCAGGCAGGTTTTCAGCCTGGTTGACAATAACGCCGGGCCCTGGGCTGAAGGTCTATCCTCATCCGATATGGATCATCTGATCACCGGGAAGGTAATGCTCTCTGAGATCAAAAAGTACAAAGACGGGACATCCTACCTTACCAGTTCCGTGGCAATGACATTGAAAAAGGAAATTATCGGCTATGCCGTCTTTTTTATTAACCCTTCAAGGAACCTGTTCCCGGCTCTCGCTGCCTGGCCTGTGAAACGTATTACCGCTGAAAACATACTTATACACCACGACATAAAGTCCACGTTTTACCTGTCGGGAAGCAGGATAGTCCCTGACACCATAATTGCATTCACCACACCATCCATGGCGGATGAAATCTGCCGGACAGTACCCTTAAAAGGGGCACTGTTGTTGCCTGATTCCAGGGACTACCGCGGGGTCCCGGTGCTTGCCGAATTGCGGCATATTGAAGGTACCAACTGGTGGCTTATCTGCAAAATTGATAAAAGCGAACTTACGGCTCCCCTGCAGAAAAGCGCTGTAACACTAATTTTGTATATTTCCATCTTCGTCCTGGTCATTACCATATCAGCCGCACTGATCTGGAAAAGCCAGCAGCTTGAGCATTACAGGTCGCGTTTTACATTCCAGCAGAAATCGCATATGGATGAAGAGCAGATAAGGTATATGAATGCCTTGCTGCAGGAGATCAATGATGCCATTATCACATTTGACAGGGACATGATCATTCAGAGCTGGAATAAAGGAGCTGAGAGGATTTATGGATGGAGGGCCGAGGAGGTCGTTGGTAAATTCGCCGGAGGATCCCTGAGAGTTGATTTCCCGGGCGCAGGAAGGGCCGGTATTTTTGAGGAACTTGCGCAGAAAGGGACCTGGAAAGGTGAGCTGGTGCATAAACGTAAGGATGGCAGTACTGCCTACATACTTTCATCAACATCCCAGTTAAAGGATGATAAGGGGGATGTATTGGGTATTATTACAATCAACAAGGATATATCGGATGTAATCCAATCGGGAAAAATCAAAGGGGCAGTATACAGGATCTCTGAACTGGCCCATTCTGTTAAAGGCCTGAACGACTTGTTTGCCAACATTCATATAGTGATCGGGGACCTCATGGATGCAAACAACTTGTTCATCGCACTCATGGAACCGGATGGTGAAACAATCAGCTTCCCTTATTTTATAGATGAAAAAGATCCGCCTCCTGCACCGAGGAAGAGAGGGAATACTTTAACCGACATTGTACTCAGGACCGGTAAGCACTTGCTGGCAAAGCCTGAAGACATTCAGTATTTCATCGACCGGGGTATTATTGAGACGAAAGGCACTATAGCGATTGACTGGCTGGGAGTGCCCCTGAAAATTGACAAAGAGGTTATCGGGGTCATGGCAGTGCAAAGCTATAATCCAAAGATACGTTATGGGGAACATGAAGTGGATGTGCTGATTTTCGTGTCGGAACAAATCGCTTTGTCAATTCAACGAATGAAAATGCAGCAGGAACTGGTTGTTCAGAAACAGAAAGCCGAAGTTTCTTCCAAACTTACTTCCTCACTGCTTGCAAATATGAACCATGAACTGCGTACGCCAATGAACGGAATACTCGGTTTCGCTGAAATCCTTACCAATGACCTGCTGGACCCTGATACCAGGGCAAAGGCGGAGAATATTCTTATTTCAGGTCGCAGGCTGATGGATACGCTGGATGCGATCATGGACCTTTCGCATTTAGAGTCGGATAAAGTAAACAGGAAGTTCGTTCCGCTGAGCATTAAAAAAACCGTACTGAAAATCCTTTCCAATTATGAACCCCTGGTCAAAAGAAAAAACTTAAGCTTAAACCTGAATGTCCCTGCATATATCCAGATCCTGGGAGATGATTATCTCTTGCAGCATTTGCTAAGGTGCCTTATTGATAATGCTATTAAATATACCGAGGAAGGCAGTATCACGATTGAAGCAAGTGAACTGAACGAAAGCCCGAAAACAAGTATCGCGATCTCTGTAAAAGATACCGGCATTGGTATTGCAGAGGAGAATTTCGAGCTGATCTTTGAAACGTTCAGGCAGGTAAGTGAGGGTTATGGAAGAAAATTTGAGGGTTCCGGCCTTGGGCTTAGTATCAGTAAAAAAATAGCCGCACTGCTAAATGGTGAGATAAGGCTTAAAAGCAGGGTAGGGGAAGGGTCCGAATTTATTGTGATCCTTCCTTCGGCTGAGCCTTATTTTGAGCAGCCGCCTGAGAAAACCCATGGGCAAGAGGCCAGGCTCCATGCATCATCTTTAATCCCCAAGAGCAGTATATCGGTGCTGGTTGTAGAAGACAACCTGGTTAATCTTCAGCTTCTGACACTGTATATCCAGGATACCTGTACAGCCTATTCGGCGCTTGATGGCAAAGCTGCAATCGAGAGCGCCTGTCAGAAACATTTCGACCTTATACTGATGGATATCAATCTTGGCCCGGGCATTGACGGTATTCAAACCATGCTTGAAATCAGGAAGCGTCCTGAGTATAAGAACGTTCCCATAGTGGCTCTTACCGGGTATGCCTCAATTGGCGACCGCGACAGGCTTATTTCATTGGGATTTTCGGGATATCTGCCCAAACCTGTAACGAAAGAAGTACTCCTGAGCCTGATGGAAGAAATGATCAGGCTTTAGAAAATCATGCAAAGATTGCTATAGCTGCAATAATTGCGAGGACAATCGGGGCAACCACCAGTACAATCTTTTTATCCCTCTGTATGTTGGCATTCATACCGGTGATTCCAAGAAGGCATTTCTCATCCCCCGGCTTATAGACCAGGGCTGCTTTAAATTCCTCCCTGGCCGAACGGAACAGGTCGATCTTGATAAAATGGGCCGCCCTTTCGGTATGCTCCCTGTATTTAAGTTCTTCGTGGGTTAAACTGTGATCATCGTACAAATCATGTTGGGCCATGGTGCTTTCGTTTGTGTGAATTTCCTGCAACCAAAATTAATTCATTTTTTTTAATCCGCCAATCCAATCAATCCTGTTAATGGAATTTATAGGATATACCAACTCCTATTGTTTCCTTGAATTGAGTGCGGGGGCCATAAGCAGGTTCCGGCGGATTGGTCTGGATCAGAACATCATCATCATAAATAACCTGGCAGTTAATGATCGTTGCCAGCCATTTATTAACCTTCAGGGTAAACAGTACATTCCAGTTAACATCGATATTCCCGAATTTGTGCAGGTAATCTGAAAACAGCTCAAGGGATGAAGTCAGGTTTATGTTTTTTGTCAGGTCCTTATTGAGATCTGCCCTTACATATGGACCGAATTCCCCTCTTATTTTCTTGCCTTTTTCAACACCGAATGCACCCTGTTTGGAAAGGGTGTCGTCCAGTACAAAAGTGAAACGCCCGGAAGCCGGTGAAACATACAAACTGAAAAACGCTGCCGGGCGGTAAGTAATACCCAAACCGATAACAACATAACCAGGAGCCATGAATTTTGAGATCGGGAGGCTGTCATTGGGATAATTGTAGCCGTTGGAAAACTGGGAACGGAAATTAGCCAGCAAAGTCAGAAACCACTTTTTGTTTTTATGAAGTTCGAAACTGTATGCTGTAGTGAACTCTAATTTATCATCCGTTTTATTGTATCTGGCATTCTCTGTCTTCCCGATAAGCTGGAAACCATATGCTGCATCTAAAAGATTGGACCATGAATGCTTATTTTTGGAATAGCGGAGTTTAAGGTTAAGCATCCCTGTGGCACCAACTGAATTGGTACCTCCTGCGGCCCAGTTGGAATACGCAGCCTGGTTGATAGTCAGGGAACCGAACCCGCCGAATTTCCAGTGATGTTTCACAGTATCGGGCGGGGCTTCTTCCCTGGCTTTATCCAGGCCGGAGGCAACAGTTTTTATATCCTGGGCATATATGATCCCTGTCAGTATTACGGAGATCAGGCATAAGGCAATAGTTCTCATGATTGTGGGTGTTTAGCAGCCGGCAAAAATATAAAATGATTTATTCAAATTCAAACCTGCCAAATTAAACCTTAAGCGGGCAGTTCAGATTCCCCGACTTATGAAAACCTTGATTTACTAATCTTTGATGATTTTTTTCCTGACTATGTTTTCTGCAGACTGAATAACCAGGATCACGGGACCCCGGGGCACTTCACTTATATTGATCATCCAGGAGGATTCTCCTCCCGGGATTGTCCTTTCAGAGCGGTATATCTTCTGACCCAATTCATTCAGGAGATATACATGATAAACTCTTTCAACAGGGTTGATGAAATCTAATATAATTGGCCCCTTTGTAGGATTGGGATGAACTTTTACTGCAGATTCATAATTCTCAGGCATTCCGACGGCAATCACATATTTAATATTTGAAGTATCGGAGACACAATTATCGAGTGTTACAATAGTGAAGTAATTACCTGTCAGAGTAACCTGAAGATGGTTAAGTGTATCACCAGGCAGAGGCTGGGAGTTTAAATACCATTGGTTGCCATTAATCGAACTGGATAAAAGGGTGTTGTTCGGGCCCATGGTAACACCTGGCTGGGGAGGTACGGGATTAATGGTAACTGGCAGGCTTGAAGGAGTCCCGTTGCCGCAGGCATTTGTCCCATAAACCGCTATGTTGCCCGATTGCGCGTTTGGCAGGTAGGAAAGATGGATGATATTACTGTTTGGGCTTCCCTGGAACACAGCGCCTGAAGGCAAGGTCCAGTAATACCCGCTGGCATCCGGAACGGGAAGTACGGTGTACTCCTGCCAGGATGCCGGGGCGCAGAGTACGGATGGCCCGGAAATGGCAGAAGAAGGGCCGGGGTCGGGAGTGACAATAACATGGAGGGTAACAGGTTCTATAGCTTCACATCCTGACGGTTCCGAATAGATAATTGAGATCCACCGGTTGCCTGCATTGGCCCATTGAACTGTCACCGAAGGCGTACCCTGCCCGTTTAATATTGTGTCAACTGCTGAAGTCGCCCAGTGGTAATTCTGTTTCCCGTCTTCGGTAAAATAGGATTTAGGGCCTGAGTTCAAACAAACAATATTATTCCCTGAGATGCCTGGCACAGGGCGGGGGTTAATAAGTACATTTATAATTGCCGGTGAAGCGGGATGACATCCCCTGTGTGAAGTACATGTTACCGAAACAGTGGCATTGCCAGGTGTAGCCCAGTTAACAAGGATTGAGCGGGTTCCCTGGCCTGAGGCAATGAGGCCTCCTGAAGATACAACCCATGTATAATCGCTCATCCCGCTTTCTGTAAAATACACTTCTGAACTGGAATTAGCACAAACAGTTGTTGGCCCGGAAATTGTCGGAGCAGGAAGGGGGAAAATAGTGACACCGAACACCGAAGGAGAGGCTGCCATGCAATTGTTGTCATTCATATAGTTTACTGAGATTGTACGTGGGCCGGCAGTTGTCCAGGTTACTGAAATTGTATTGGTCCCCAGCCCGGTAATATTGCTGCCCCCGGGAGAAATAACCCATTGGTAGTTATGCATGCCGCTTTCGGTCGTATAAACGCCTGTTGCATTCATGCAAAGGCTGTCGGGACCTGTTATTATCGGAACCGGTAATGGATATACGGTTACGTTTTTAACAAATGGAGCCTGGGCGTAACAGCCGTTCGAATTGGAATAATTTATCGAAACAGACCTTGCGCCGGCCGAATTCCATAATACATGGATAACTGAAGTCCCAAGGCCTGATAAGATAGTCCCGCCTGAAGGAATGTTCCAAAGGTAGCCGCCCATTCCATCCTGGGTACTGTACGTATTTCCTGTAACCCCTTCACATACAGCTGCAGGGCCTGTGATTGACGGGACCGGCAGCTGATTTACATTTACCTGGTACGAACCTGGCAATGTGGGGACGCAGCCGTTAGAATCTGCATAGGTAACCGTAAGCTGCTGGAGCCCTGCAATATTCCATGTAACCCTTATGGAGTCGGACCCCTGCCCATGGGTAATAAGCCCCCCGTTAGTGATAGTCCAGTGGTAAGATGACTTTCCATGCTGGGTGACGTAAACCTGGTTAGTCGAATAGCAACACAGGGTTGCCGGCCCGTTTATTACCGGAGCCGGAAGGGGATGGATCCTGATCTGTTTTTGTACCGGTTGTGCCGTTATACAGCCGTATGTGTTCGTTCCGGAGAGCGAAACCGACTGGTCTCCGCTTCCATTCCAGTTTACATGGATTAAGGGTGATCCGTTGCCTGAAATAATTGAACCGCCTGCCGAAACAGTCCATGAATAGGTGCTCATGCCGGTTTCTGTAAAATATGTAGCCTGGGAGTTCAGGCAAAGGCTTCCCGGCCCTGTAATGGAAGGCGCTGGTGAAGGATTAACAGTAACATTCATTACCACAGGATTAATAGCAAAACAGCCGTAACTGTTGGAGTAGTTTACAGATACCATCTCAGGGCCCGGCTGATTCCATTTCACATTTAATGTTTGGGTTCCCTGTCCCGATACTATTGAACCCCCGGGTGAAATACTCCAGCTATACCCGTTCATGGCAGCCTGGGTTGAATAAACCACGGTTGAACCGGCACAGGCAGCCGATGGACCTGTAATTGTTGGAACAGGCAGGGGATTTACGGTTGTGGAGGAAGAAGCAGGGTTTGGCGATGTGCACAAATTGGGGTCAAGGTAGTTAACGGTAATCTGCTTTATTCCGGGAGAATACCAGTTAACATGTATCGTGTCTTTCCCCAGCCCTGATGTGATCATCCCGCCTGAACTGATTGACCAGGAGTAATTCGTCATACCAGCCTGGGTTGTATAAATTTTATCAACAGAACCGTTGCATGCCGATGAAGGGCCGCCAATTGAAGGCTGAGGCAGGGGATGAACCAGGATGTCATGTGAAACAGGATTCACCGGCGGGCAGCCGTAAATATTTTTGTACGTTACGGTGACGTCCTGGTTCCCTGCCGTGGTCCAGCTGGTGATTATTGAATCCTTGACTGCCCCGGAAAGGATGATCCCTCCCGGTGAAATTGTCCATTGGTAATTACTCATACCGCTTTCGGTATAAAACAGCATTGTCGATCCCTTACACAAGCTGCCGGGTCCAATGATGTGAGGCAGCGGTCTTGGGTGTACATGCACTGGCAGAATAAACGGGACTGCGGCAGCACATCCTCCGGGGTATGTGTAGTTCAGTTTCAGCTGATGAATACCTGGGGCATTCCAGTTTATGTGAATGGAAGATGTACCAGCGCCTGATGTAATCGTACCCCCTGAGAGTAAAGACCAGGAATAACCAACCATCCCTGCCGTGGTTGTGTACAATATTTCAGAAGCCCCTTCGCATAGGCTGTCGGGCCCTGCCAGGACGGGTTGTGCTATCGGGCAGACAAAGATGTTTTTTACGACAGGCGCCAATGCCTGGCAGCCATAGGTGTTTGAATAGTTCAGGCGGATCCATTGGGGCCCTTCATTGTTCCATCTCACGTTGATCACTGACGTGCTGCCGCCCGATTCTATAGTTCCCCCGGGGGATACCTGCCATTGGTATAATTGATTTCCCGGATTTGTTGAGAATGAGGCTGAAAGAGTTCGGCAAACAGTATCCGGCCCTGTGATGAGTGGGAGGGGGCGCGGGTTTACTGTAACGGTCTTTACCGTGGGCAAAGGCGCCATACATCCATTTGTTGCTCGATAAAGCAGGTTGACGTTTTGAGATCCTGCTACGTCCCAGTCAACCGTGATATTACTGGTGCCCATGCCCGAAATGATCTGGCCTCCTGCAGAAACAGACCATATATAATCCATCATTCCATTTTCTGTACTGTAAGGAAGCCCCGCCGACATGGCACAGGTGTCGGAAGTCCCGTTGATAACAGGTACAGGCCTGGATTTCATCGTCACCGTAAAAGCCGGGGAAAGGGGATTGTCATTGCAAACATTGACCGCCCTCACTGTAATGTTTCCTGAAACCGCATTGGGCCCGGCGGTTGCAAAAACAGTATCGCTGCCGTCGCCGTGGGTTATCGTAAATCCTGATGGGAAGTCCCATTGATAAGAAGTTGCCCCAGTGACAGGGGAAACCGCATACATGTTGCCGGTAGCCCCGGGGCACAGGGTCGACGGCCCGCTTATTGCACCGGGAGCCGCCAGCCTTGCATTGGTAACCCCACCGTTAAAATAATAGTCTGACGGAGGGTATTGATACATGGTATTCCCGCCTTCATCGAGATATTTACAGTCTGTTCCGCTGTTGGAAGATATGTTGAATGCAACATTTGCATTTCCTGAAATATAAGAAAAAGTAAGTTTTACGAGAGTGTCATGCACAGAGAGGGATTTAGCTGCAGCACCTGTCCATGAGACAAGAACCTTGCGCAGGGAAGAGGAACCTCCCACAGCCTGGTCTGTAATGCCCATCCCGCTCAGGATATTTGGTTTGCCCGCTATGCCTGAGACAAAAGTCATGATGGCAGGATCGTATTCTATTCTCTGGTAACATCCCGTGATGTTAAAACAGCTGTCGATTAAGACAGGGAGAACCAGCGTATGGCCGGGGCAGCCGCCCAGCTCAGGTATTGTACATACCGGGGCATTGCGGTAAGCGCAAAACTCTGATGGAAGGGTCAGGCCTGTGACCTGGCAAAGCCTGATCCTGAAATTCCTTTGGGCCGGGCCGGGAGGAACCATCAAAACATAATCCATCGCGACATTGGCATCCTCCTGGCTGTGTGAGGATTCAGTTTTACTAACCCAGGTTTCGGCATTCACCTCAGGTGGCACAACATGATGACCGTTCCAGCTGATATTTACCATCCCGCTGGCCAGGCCTGCACCTGTGGATGAACTTGTTTGAACACCCTGTACCGCGATGGATGCGATATTCTGGTCAGAGGAAATAAGCAGGGTGGAATTATAAAACCGGTATTTGTCGCTTACGCTGCCTGTGAATGAGACAGTAAGTATATTGCCCGACAGCTGGGTATTAACCATGATGCTGTCGCGTACAAGCAGATAATCGATTATCTCTTCCTCGGTGGTCATCAGGATGTTGTCGAGCCCATTCTTGCCGTAGGTATCGGCAATATAATTCATGTGGTTTTGGAAGGTGGCAAATGAATATCCGTAATTGCTGTTGGTCACTGAATGGGTAAAGGCAACCCCCCATTGGTGCGCCCCTGCTGTACTGCCGTTCGCAAAATTATCAACCAGGTTGCTGAGATTGTAAGCTTCATATGAATTGGTCCTGTGCATCCCGATATCCTGATGGGGGAAAGGTCCTGAAACATTAAAGCTGTGATCTGCAAATGAGTATCCTTCTCGATAGCAGATCGTATACCCCTGTGCCCAGGCATCAGGGGAATAAATATCTCCTCCGTTCGGGTTCACGAAAATTTTTTCATCAGGCCCGCCTGGAGTGGCATCAGGCAATTTCAGTTTCATGTAACTTGTGTTCCTTGCAACCTCATAAGCGGGAGTGCCTCCTCCGCCTGAAGTCAGTCCGTGGTCAAGAACCCCCCAGTTTTGCCGGTACATCTCCGATAGCTGGGGCCAGGTCACATTGAGTGTTGAATAGGAGGTCGCAGGGTCATGGCAATCCACCAGTACCGGACCAAGTGATATAAAAGGAAAAATAGACCCGCTCATTTTGAACTTCTGATCATTACCGCAGCCATCGGTATATTTCAGGCCCGGATAGATGACACCGGCTATTGTCCCCCCGTTGAGAAACGGGTATGCGTGAGTGTATATGTCCTTTTCCCCGTCATCTTCTTCCAGGCTGAAAGCAAAGAGCTTATTAAAACGTAAGGGGGCTTTGACAACTGCATAAGAGGCAGGTGCCGAACTGAATGTTACAATGATCCGGATATTCTGGAGGCTGTCAAAATTCTGGGCATTAATACTGCCGCAAAGGACACAAAAAAATAAACAGAACCAGTGGAAAATGATCCGATTCATGGAATTCAGAAATAAAACTCTAAAATAAATGTGAAAAGGATTGATTATCCGAAGCTGTTCATAACTTCTTATTACTTGGGAGGAAGTCTTTCCTAACGTTCCATTGAGTTATCGAACTCGAACTTGATATCCTTTTCTTTTTTGCTGATGGTACTGAAATTGAGCACAAGCCCGCAATAGACTACCGGGCCGTCTCTTCTTCTTAATGATTCCTGTACCAATACCGGAGTGTTTACAGTGCTTTTGGATGCGCTTGAATTAAACAGGTCAGAAACCGTGATCAGCATTGAAATTTTCTTTTTGAAAAAGTCCTGTCGGAACCCCAGGTTGACAACCCAGGTGGGGTACCGCATACCCTGGGGGGTGAGTACCGAAGAACGATACTGCCCGTTTACCTGAAGCATGGTCGATTTGGTTATACTAAGTGAGGCATTGAGCTTGGCATTCCAGGAGAGGGTAGCCTTATTGCTGCTGTAGCCTATATTGGAAGCATCAATCTCGTTGTAATAGCCCGAAGCGCTGAAATTAAAGCTCAGGATCTTCGCGACCTGGGCATTACCGCTGAAGTCGATACCCGCGCTCTGGTCATGCGCCAGGTTTGCCATGGAGGTTATCAGTACCGAATCATTTTTGTTATAGGTTACTGTTGTAATCCCATTCAGGCGGTAACGGTAAAAGACCGAAGGGATAAGAGTTACATGTTCCGCCTTAACAGCGTACCCGAACTCGAAGGAATGAATGTCTTCCGGTTTAAGGCCAGGGTTCCCAACCCAGAAATTCCTTGGATCCCTGTATTCGGGAACAGGGTTCATGTCTTCCGGCCTTGGCCTGTTTACCCTGCGGCTGTAATTCAGCTGCCATTCATTCTTCCCCGAAGCAAGCGAAAGATGAAGTGTAGGGTATACAGCAAAATATATTTGCCGTACAGAAGTATCCCTTGTAATGAAATCAAGGTTCAGCAGGGCCAGTTCAGGGCGGATGCCAGCCATAAAGGAAAATTTCTTTATGGAATAGGAAAGAGTGGCAAAAACCGCATGAACCGTTTGGTTCCCGTTATAATGGTTTGTGAGTGTTGAATCGGTAACCCATGCTCCCTTTTCGTTGTCGTAATTTTGAACGAGAAAATCCTGGTCGGCGGTTTCCGTGTTGCCATCATAACCTGTCTCCAGGGAAGCATCTTTCCATAATGGCCTCGAATAGGTCAAAGCCAGGTTCAGTTTTTTACCAACGATATGGTTGTAGTTGTAGTCCATTGAATTGGGATACAAAGGAATGGTGTAAACCGATGTATACGAATAGTTCTCGTGTTCATCATCATACTGATATACAAAATCGGCCCTCAGCTTGTGTTCGCTTTCCCTGTTGAAGGTATGCTCATAATATGCGTTTAAACCCACGCTGGTCTCGTAATCAGGGCCCTCCTGGCCCCTTGTAAACTCCTCAATAGGATGAAGCGAATCATTCTTGTACTGGTTGTATGCTGTTGAATGACGGCTGAAATCCCTGTAATTGAGGGTGCCGGAGATCCCGGTAACGTCCCTGTCGCCGATATTCCAGTCAGCTCCAAGGGTTGCCAGGTTTGAAACCGGCCTGGAATATTGTTCTGAGTGCTGGTAAAGGTATGTTGACTGGTGATTCACACTGTCAATTGTCTGGGAGTTCAGGTCCCCGCTCCTCCAGCGGTAATCTTTCCTGAATCCATAGCTGCCGTAAATATTGAACTTCCCTGTGTTCAGGTTAAGCTGAAGGCTGGTGGTATACCTTTCGTTGTTCCCTATATTCCCTCCCAGGCTTCCGTTAAACCCGGCTTTGCGGTTTTTTTTAAGAACAATGTTGATGATCCCTGCTGTTCCGTCGGGCCGGTATTTTGCCGATGGGTTAGTGATCACCTCGATTCGTTCGATTAGGGAGGCCGGCATCTGTTCAAGGCTTGCCGTACCTGCCATAGCCGAAGGCCGGCCATTGATCAGGATGGTCACATTTCCAGATCCCCTGAGGCTTACATTCCCGTCCATATCCACGCTAACTGCAGGGATGTTCTGAAGAACATCGGTAACAGTGCCGGTTTGGGCCATGATATCCTGCTGTACATTGAAAATTTTACGGTCTATTTTACTCACGATCATGTTCCTTTCAGCACTGATGGTTACTTCTTTCATGTTCACTGCGGATGGCGTAAGCCCAAGTTCTCCTGCGTCGGCCCGGTTATGCTTACGGTCCAGGCCGATAGGCTTAGAACGTTTCTTCTCATAACCGATGAAGCTGTAATCAAGAAAATAAATGCCGTAAGGGATACTGGTCAGGCGGAAAGAACCGGTGCTGTCGGTAACCGCCCCACCGATTATTTTCCCGTCAAGGGTGTCAACCAGGACCACATTCGCATATTCAACGGGAGTTTTGCCCTGGGTATCAATTATCCTTCCGGAAATAATGCCGTTGGGTTTCGCCTGGGAAAATAAAAGTGCGGGGAGCATTGCAAGCCCCAGTAACAATAAAACATTTCGTATCATGAAAAAAGTAACAGCGAGTTTTGGAAAAAGCGTGGCAAAATTAGGAAAAATGCGCATTAAAATTCCGCCATCTGGGTTTGTGTCTTAACTTTGGAGCCGGATTAAATTAATAGTATGAAAAAGCAACCTTCTATCATCTTATTGGCCTGGATATTCCTGCCGGCCTTTTTAATATTGAGCAAACAAGTATTCCCTCAAAAAATATCAGTCAGGAACGATACGCTCCCGACTGCACTTCTGCTGATCGATATCCAGGAGTTTTATTTCCCGGGTGGTAAACTCCCCCTTGAAAATCCGGAAGCTGCGAGTGCAAAAGCTGCTGCTGTTTTGAAGCTTTTCAGGGATCAGAAACTTCCTGTGATTCATATTCAGCATGCAGGGGGCAGCCCTATTCACGCTGATGTTGCACCACTGCCCGGGGAGAAGGTGATAACCAAGGAGGAAGCAAATGCATTCGACCGCACCGACCTGCTTGAAACCCTGAAATCCCTCCATGTAAAACGTCTTATCCTCTGCGGTATGCAGACTCATATGTGCCTCGAAGCCGCAACGCGTGCTGCATATGACTACGGTTTCAAATGCATTGTCGTTGCGGATGCCTGCGCAACCAGGCCCCTGAAATGGGGTGACCGCACAGTTTCTGCTGCCGATGTGCATGCAAGTACATTGGCTTCAATTGACAGGTTTTACGGTAAAGTCGTAAATGCGGCTGAGCTGGCGCCCTGAGGCTTATCTGATGCGGTGGGTCCATACCCCGAAACCATTGGTGCCGGCCAGCAGCAGGCTGCCGTCGGTCGCCAGGCTCGTTACGGTAGTATAATAAGGAAGCCCGTAACAAAACAACCACCATCTTGAACTGCCAACGGTGGTACCGAATACTCCCCAGGTCTTGACCGCGGCAAACACGTAATTATCCACTATTATCATATTATATACTTCCTGGTTTTCGAGGGTTGTGGCAAGCCAGGTCAGCCCATTGTCGTCAGATTCCCATACGCCGTTGAATGTACCTGCATAAATAGTCGAACCTTTCGCGGCAAATGATGAAATGACTGTATTCACAGGCATCTGGCTGTTAACGTGCCATGTTTTCCCGCTGTCCTGTGAGACCAGCATCCCACCATGGGATGTCCCTGCATAGATGGTTGAGCCATGGAAGAATATTGAATAAACATAATTATTATCAGGCAAAGGCGTATTTACCTTATTCCAGGTGAAGCCGTGATCCTGTGATCTGAAAAAGCCTGTGCTGTATGTCCCCGCATACCAAACCGGCCCATTCATCCCGATTGAACGAATGTCGGAACCTGCAATGCCGCCTGAGCTTTTTTCCCACGACATGCCGCTGTTCTGGGAGACATACACCCCGCTGTCGGTGCCCGCTGCAAGGAAACCATCTGAAAAGGCAACACATGAAACAGCATGGGCCGGGAGTTGCCGTTTAAAGATACTCCAGTTCTGGCCGTGGTCCATGGTTCCGTAGACCGATTGGGTGTTCCAGCCGGCAGCAGCATAAACAACCAGGTTGTTGCTGCACATAGAATTTACAGTCGTAACAGGTATTCCCAACAGATCCCATAACATGCCCTGGCTTGCCGATACATACAAGCCGCTTACCGTGCCCGCAAGGAAATTTAATCCCGAGAATGCCAGGGAATGAACATCCGTTTCAGGCAGGTTGCCGTTTGCCGGGGTCCAGCTCGTGCCATTGTTACGTGAAACCCATACCCCGTTTGGGCCCCCGGCCAGGATGGAATTCCCGCTGAAAGCAAAACAGCTTATCTTAAGTTCCTGAGAAAGGCCATTGTTCAGCAGAATCCAGTGCCTGCCCTGGTCAGATGAGGAGTATAGGCCTTTAGACGTCCCTGCATACAGCAGTGATCCCACGGCTTTCAAACATTGAATATCGGGGCTCCCCAATCCTGAATTCAGAGCATCCCAGTGCAGCCCGGAATCGCTGGAAAAATAAACCCCGGCGCCTGATGTCCCTACAAAAATATTCTGCCCGGAAATGGCAACCGAATTCCTGTAATTGCCACCAACCGGTATGTGGGAATTCCAGCTTTGTCCACCATCCTTCGATACCGATATACCCTGGGTCCCCTCTGTCCCGGTTACTATCATGGTCTCATTTACAGCCAGGGATATGGTATATGCTGAAATATTGGAAACTGCATGCCATTCTTTCCCCTTATTCCACGAACGGTATAATTTATCGCTGACTGTATATAATGCCGAGTCATTTACCTGAACGACGGCAATAGGGGTAGTGTTGTTTGGGATAGCTGAGGTGTCACAGGTCCAGGAAGAGCCGGCATCCGGGGAATGATACATGCCCCGCCCGCTGACCCCTGCCAGCAATACGTCGCCAAAGGAAGCAAGGCTTACTACCAATCCGTTGCCGGGGCCGTTGGTGGGTAACCAGTCTCCCGGCAATTCAACGGGGATGACAGTATCGGAATTTTTCTTGCACTGGGGAAAAACAAGGCAAAGCAGGATTAACAGAAACAGAAATGGGAAGTTAAGGCAGAATTTGCGCATGGTGATCAGGAAATTTGACAATACACAAATTAGTACATTTAAGTGTACAAATAGCGCTTTATCTTTTGGGTGGGTGTTTTTTCAAACGGGAATTCCTGAACTACAATCCGCTGAACCTGGGAAAATTTATTTACCCTCGTGTTGACATATTGCAATAGCTCGAGCTGGAGTTCGTCGATCTTATGTTCCACGTAATTTGAGATGTCGTATTTAAGCTGGGAATAACGTTCTTCGATTTCCTCACGGTTAAATTGTACAAGGGCGACAAGCCTTTCCTGCTGCAATACCACCAGCGAATCGGCTACATGGCGGAAATTGTTGATAATAGACTCAATGTCTTCAGGGTGTATGTTTTCACCTCCCTGCCCTATAATGGTGTTTTTAAGCCTCCCCTTGATGTACAGGTACCCATCCTTGTCGAAAATGCCAAGGTCACCGGTTTTAAACCAGCCGTCGGGGGTGAGGACTTCCGCAGTCAGCCCTGGTTCTTTATAATACCCTTTCATCACATTGGGGCCTCTTGCCCAGATCTCACCCTCACCGGTTTTTTTATCGGGATGCTGAACTATCAGTTCGATATCCTCAATAGACGGCCCGGTCGACTGCAAACGCGCATTCTGAGGGTTAAACCCTGCAAGCAGGGGTGAGGTCTCAGTGAGCCCGTAGCCTATGGCATAAGGGAACTTTGCCTCGATGAGAAACTTCTCGACAGTGCGGTTAAGCTTGGCCCCGCCGATGCCGAAAAAATGCAGTTCCCCTCCGAAGGTCTGCATTAATTTCTTTCCGGCAGAAACATTGAGTATTTTTCTGAGGAACGGTATATGTATTGCGGCATGCAGGAAGATGTTTTTTGTAAACGCAGGCTGGATCTTATTCCTGAAGATCTTTTCGATAATGATGGGCACCGTAAGCATGATGGTAGGCCTTACCTCAAGCAGGGCCGGGAGAAGGATGGATGGGGTAGGGGCTTTGCCAAGGTACCATATACCTGCACCTCTTAACATCGGCAATACCATTCCTATAGTATTTTCGTAGGAGTGGGAGAGCGGAAGAACGGAAAGGAAACGGTCTGTTTCCCTGATCTCCTGCACACGCCCGCTCTTATCGGCAGTAAAACAAATGTTCAGGTGCGACAGCATCACCCCTTTGGACTTGCCGGTTGTACCCGAAGTGTATATTATGGAAGCAAGGTCATCCTCAGTAACAGAATATTCTTTTTGCGGTTCGGCGGATAGGGCAAATACAGGGTCGCCCGGACCGGGATTTTTCAGGGAGAAATCTTCAATTCTGATTCTCCTTAATGTGATGTCCTCAGGAATTGAATTGACTTTGGACTGCTGATTCTCAGAAAAAAATATCGCTTTTGCTTCCGAATGTTCAAGTATGTTTTTTATTTCATCGGGATGGAAATCGGGAAGGATCGGAACTGAAACAGCCCCCATGAATGTGATTGCGTAATAAGCTGCTCCCCAGTTCGGTAAGCCCCCGCTCAGTATGGCAACTTTATCACCAGGCATAATTCCCAGCTTTTCCAGAAACGCCATGACCGCCCTGATACGGCGGTTTAGGTCCCCGTAGGTAAGCTGCTCACCTCCGATCATAGCCATGGCAGGACGTTTACTGTGTTTGCCAAGGGTCAGGAGGAATGCTGAAGGAAGAGTATTTCCGGCCTTAGAAACCATCAACACTTGTTAATTAAGGATACAAATATAAGAAAAAAACTTTGGCGGCATAATATGGATACATGGAAATTATATGCTGTGACCAACCCGGTGGCACGACAATGGGGTCAAGGAATTTTACGGGCAACTTTGTTTGTTAGGAAATTAACAATACTTTTGCGCCCTTAAATCTGCGAAATTTACTTAGATCAATCTACGTATTACTCTAATTCGGTGCTCTATGAAAAACAATCCCCTGTTTAAGTTCTTTGCTTTAATACTGCTGTTTTCGGCTATGCCGGTGCTTTCTTATTCTGCTGAAGTGGTTAATTCAGGCCTGGCCCCTGCAATAACCAATGACCAGCAATACAACCGTGCCATTCATATCATGGCCATGCTGCTTGTAGGTTTCGGGTTCCTGATGGTATTTGTTCGTAAATACGGTCGTTCGGCGCTAACTGCAACTTTCCTCCTGGTGAGTATCTGTCTGCCTGTTTATATGATGATCAGCAGCAATGGCAGCGGGATGAACGATACCGATGTACGTCGGCTTATCCTTGCCGAATTCTGCGGGGCAAGCCTTTTAATTGCCGCCGGGGCAGTGCTTGGCCGTCTAAAGATGCAACAATATCTTCTGCTTGGCCTGCTTTTCGTGCCCTGTTATATGTTCAATGAATGGATCGTGCTAAACGGCGGATTGGGCCTGATCAGGCAAGGTGGTGTTCTGGATACGGGAGGTTCGATTGTAATTCATGCTTTTGGCGCTATTTTTGGTTTGGGGGTTGCACTTACAATGACTACGAAACAGGAATTTGAGAAGACCATTGAGTCGGATTCAGTGTCGGACCGGTATTCCATGCTCGGGAGTATGATATTATGGATATTCTGGCCCAGTTTCTGCGCTGCCCTTGTCAGTCCGGAACAGATGCCGGCAACTGTGGTGAATGTCGTTCTTGCCCTCTGCGGATCAACGATCACCACGTATATTGTCTCAGTTTCTCTTCGCAAAAAAGCCAGTATTGCCGATATTGCAAACGCAGCACTGGCAGGAGGCGTGGCTATCGGTTCTGCCTGTGCCAATGCCACTCATTCCGAAGCCATGATCATCGGTGTACTGGCAGGCGCCCTTTCGACTTTCGGTTTTGCCGTGATCCAGTCAAAACAACAAAAATGGATGAAACTTATTGATACCTGCGGTGTGACGAACCTCCATGGCCTTCCGGGTCTGATGGGAGGCATTGCTGTATTGCCGATAGTAGCGGCCCTAGATATCAATCAGCAATTATTGGGAATAGTAATCACTATAGTGCTTGCTTTTGCCAGCGGCATGATTGTCGGCAAGATCCTGCCGATCATGGGGCGCAAGACTGAAGCGTACGAGGATGCAGATGAGTTCCTCGATGCGGTGGAATAGCCGGCAGGGAAATTTTATGTCATAACAAATAATCCTGTCATGTTTCATGACGAGTGGTCAACGGGGCTCGTTTTTTTGCTACTTTTGCAAGTGGTTTTTAGAACGGGCATCCCTAATTTTAAGCATGGCATGAGACTACTGAAATCTGATATTTTCGCATTGCTTTTTTCTCTACTGCTCCTGGCAACCTCATGTCATAAGTCTGAAGTAACCGCTCCCGCTGCTGCAGCCAGACAGGTCACAAACCTGGTCCTTATTTCCGACAATGAGCCCAGCAGTGACATGATTGTCGGGATTATCGGGGCGGTCAGGTCCATGTACCCCTCGGTTACTATCCAGTTTTACAAGTCGAAACCCTTTGACGTATACGACGGGGCTTATTTATTGTTTTTTTCGGTACTGAATTATCCAAAAGGAACTTGTTTTGCCGGTATAGTCGAACCGGGAGCATCAAGCAGGAGAATTATATACAAGGCCGGTGACGTTTATGTTATTGCACCGGATAATACACTCTCTACACGCATCCTCGATTTCTATTCTGGCATTACCTGTTATTATATTGAGAATCCCCTGGTGCTTGGCGGGGCTCAGCCCGGGACACTTTCAATACAGGAATTTTATAAACGGTCAATCCTTTCTTTGATTTCGGGCACGGAACTTTCAGTTTTCGGCTCCGTTTGCACAAACCCGAACAAATTCCCGGTGCAGGACCCGATTGTTTCAGGTGACACCATCAAAGGTGAAATCCTGTTCACCGATAATTTCGGTAATTGTATAACCAATATCCCCCAGGGCCTGGTTTCTGCTTATCCTGCCGGCACAGTTCTGAGCCTTGCTTCCGACACCACCCATTTGAGCCTGGTAATGGGAGTAACCTATTCATCAGTTCCTGTTGGAATCAACGTTTGCTTTATTAACAGTTCGCTTCGCTTGGAACTGGCAATAAATTATGGGAATTTCTCAGGGAAATACCACCTTGGGGCAGGTTCAAGGATTGCGCTCAGGAAGCCTTAAACGGTTTAAATAAAACAGGGTGGCCGCAAATTGCCTCCACCCTGTTTGTATCTTCCGGGGTGATCCCGGCGCGATTCGAACGCGCGACCCACAGCTTAGAAGGCTGTTGCTCTATCCAGCTGAGCTACGGGACCGGGATGAGGGTGCAAAGGTAAGGATTTACTAACAATTGCACGACTATTTGCGCCGAAATTCTATATTTGCTAATCAAAATCTCAAGGCTATGCGTATCCTCAGAGACCGTTCCTGTTTGCTGGTAATTGATTTCCAGGAAAGAATCTTCCCGTTCATCCACGAGAATGAAAAACTGTTAAAGAATGTGCCTGTCCTCATCCAGGGCCTTAAGATTATGGAACTCCCGGTTATTGTTACAGAGCAATATACAAAAGGGCTGGGAGTAACGGTTCAGCCGATTGCTGATGTTCTGGACGGAATACAGATGATTGAAAAATCAACCTTTTCATGCTGCGACGAGCCCAGGTTTAACCTGGAACTGGCCACTTCAGGAAAAGAAAACGTGATCATTGCCGGGATAGAAGCCCATGTTTGTGTTTTGCAGACAGTCATTGACCTGGTCAGCCAGGGTTACCAGGCGGTGGTTGTTGAGGATTGCATCTCCTCAAGAAAGCCCAACGATAAAGCCCGGGCAATAGAACGTATGAAAAATGAAGGCGCGATCATCACCACTTATGAATCAATCCTTTTTGAATTGCTCAGAAGCTCCGGGGGTGAATCATTCAAGGCAATCTCGAAACTTGTGAAGTAAGCATGATGGCGCCAGGGCCGTTATGAAATTTAACCTGAACAAAGAATAGTAACATAGATAAATCCTGCAATGCAATCCGACGAGGAAAATAACGGAACAATCTCAAACGGCGATTCTCCCGAACTGGAATCCGGCTCCCTCTCCAAGACGATCCACCTGAACGACATGTACCAGGGATGGTTCCTCGATTACGCTTCCTATGTCATCCTGGAACGGGCTGTGCCTGAGATCAACGACGGCCTGAAACCTGTCCAGAGGCGTATACTTCATTCAATGAAGGAGCTTGATGACGGGCGCTATAACAAAGTGGCAAATATCATCGGCCATACAATGAAATACCATCCTCACGGGGATGTATCGATCGGTGACGCCCTGGTGCAACTCGGCCAGAAAGACCTGCTGATAGATTGCCAGGGGAACTGGGGCAATATCCTTACAGGCGACAGCGCGGCAGCTTCAAGGTATATAGAAGCAAGGCTGTCGAAATTTGCCCTTGACGTTTTATTTAACCCTAAAACAACCACCTGGAAATCATCTTATGATGGCAGGAATAAAGAGCCGGTAGCACTACCATCGAAATTTCCGCTCCTGCTCGCGATGGGGGTTGAAGGCATTGCCGTGGGACTGGCATCCAAGATCCTTCCCCATAATTTCAATGAACTCATAGATGCTTCCATAAAAATACTGCAGGACAAGGAATTTGAACTGTTCCCTGATTTCCTGACAGGGGGTATGATCGATGTCTCCAGGTATAACGACGGTTTACGGGGAGGGAAACTGAGGGTGAGGGCCAGGATAGTTCAGGAGGATAAAAAAACGCTTAAAATAACAGAGATCCCTTTCGGAACTACAACCGGCTCAATTATTGATTCTATTCTTACTGCCAACGACAAAGGGAAGATCAAGATCCGGAAGATAGATGACAATACGGCTGAAAACGTAGAGGTGCTAATCCATCTTGCCCCCGGAGTGTCGCCTGATACCACGATGGATGCCTTATATGCATTTACCGAATGCGAAGTTTCAATTTCTCCCAACTCATGCGTTATTCAGAACGGGAAACCTGTTTTTATCGGTGTTTCAGAGATACTCAGGCATAACACCCGGCAAACAGTCGATCTCCTGAAACTTGAACTGACCATTAAACTTGAAGAGCTCAACGAGCAGCTGCATTATTCCTCCCTTGAGAAGATATTCATTGAAAATGAGGTCTATGAAGGGATTAAGAAATGCAGGACCGATGAGGAAATCGATACAGCAATCCGAAAAGGGCTGAAACCATTTGCAAAACAGATCATCAGGGCTGTAAACGACGATGATATCAGGCGGCTCAGGAAGATCCCCATCGAACGTATCTCCAAATTCAATTCAGCCAAAGCTGATGAGGTGATGAAGGGCATCAGGCTCGATATGGAAGAAGTGCAAAACCATCTCGACCATCTTATCGATTATGCCATTGAATACTACCGGCAGATCCGGAAAAAATACGGCAGGAACCGTGACCGTAAAACCGAAATACGGAATTTCGAGGTTATCGAGGCCGTCAAGGTTGCTGCTGCCAACGAGAAACTTTATGTAAACCGTGAAGAAGGATTTGCAGGCACCGGTTTGCGCAAGGATGAATTTGTTTGCGATTGCTCCGATATTGACGATATCATAGTGTTCAGGGACGATGGTACTTTTATCGTGACAAAAGTGGCCGAAAAGGTCTTCGTTGGGCAGAACGTTACCTATATCAATGTCTTCCAGAAGAACGACAGCCGTACGGTATACAACGTGATCTACCGCGACGGCAAGAACGGGAAGATCATGGTAAAAAGGTTCAGCGTGCTGGGGGTTACCCGCGATAAGGAATATGCTTCCACTAAAGGCACGGCCGGCTCAAAGATGCTCTATTTCACTGCAAACCCCAACGGGGAGGCTGAGGTGGTGAGAGTGGAACTGAAACCCAAGCCCAGGCTTAAAAAAACTTCCTTTGACTTTGATTTTACCAGCATTTCAATCAAGGGGAGGAATTCCATGGGGAATACCCTGACGAAATACGCAGTGCGGAAGATCGAGATCAGGCAGGAAGGTGTTTCAACACTGGGCTCCCTTAACATCTGGTATGACGATACAGTGCAGCGCCTGAACACCGAAGGCCGCGGCCTGCTGCTGGGGGCATTCGAGGGTGCCGACCGTATCCTCACGGTGATGCAAAGCGGTTCGTACAAACTGACATCCTTCGACCTGTCGGCACATTTCGAAGAGGATATGATACTGATCGAAAAGTATGACCCGTCAAGGGTCTTTACATCAATCTACCAGGAAACGGCTACCAGGCAGTATTATATTAAGCGCTTCACTGTTGAACTTACCGAGAAAAAAGTTGAATTTGTTGAGCCAGGAGACAAAATGGTACTGTTCACGTTTGAAAAGTATCCCCAGCTGGAGATGCTGTTCGATATGAAGCTGAAAACCAAAGGAACTGAATCGGAAATTATCTCTGTTCATGAATTCATAGGCATAAAGGGAGTCAAAGCGAAAGGCAGGAAACTTACCTTGTATCCTGTGAAAAAGATAGACTGGCTGGAACCACTTCAGATTACTGAGCCTGAGATCCCGGCAGAGGGATCCGACGGGCAGGGAACTCAGGATGAACATGCCCTTGAGCCGGCCATTGAACTTCCGCTGGCTGTAACCGTAGAAACTGCAGAATCTCAGGAGATCCTGAATACGGCCAGTGCCGGTGAAAGTCCTGCTAAAGTGAAAAAGCCATCCGCAAAACAAAAAACCGAAAAGAAATCCTTACCAGGGAACAAACCCGAAGACAGACCTTCACAAGACCAGGTTTCAGGAGAAGAACCTAAAGCTGAACCCAGGCTTAAACCGGGGCCCAGACCCAAAGCGGGCATAAAACCCAAACCTGAACCTGAACCGGGAACCAGTTCTGGTATACAAGAAAAGCCAGCCCCGAAAAAGACAGGCAGGAAGAAATCCAAGGAAGAACCTGAAGGAGAACAAATGGAACTGTTTTAATTTTGCAGGCAGTACCGGTCCAAAATCAAAATCTTACTATGAACGACAATAAAATACTTGCTCTTACCGACGATGTTTCCTGGATAGGTGTTCTTGACCGTGATATTGTGACTTTCGATGTGGTCATGGAAACGAAATACGGAACTACCTACAATTCCTATTTCATCAACGCCGGAAAAAAAGTTGTTATTGAAACTGTCAAGGAAGGTTTCTGGGAGGTTTATCTCAGTAAACTCACCTCATTGGTTGACCCTGCTGAGATTGATTATATTGTAATGGATCATACCGAACCCGACCATTCGGGATGCCTTGCAAAACTCCTGGCAATTGCGCCGAAAGCAAAGGTCGTCGGAAGCGGCAACGCTATCCGCTACCTGAAGGACCTTCTTGGTTTTGAATTCCCGCATCTGACAGTGAAAGATGGCCATACCCTGGACATTGGCAATAAAACCCTGAAATTCATTGCGGCTGCAAACCTGCACTGGCCCGATTCGATCATGACATACCTGGTCGAAGAAAAAATTCTTTTTACGTGCGACATTTTCGGGGAACATTTCTGCAATGAAAATATGTTTGATGACGAGGTGCCCGATTTCAGCGATGCGTTCAGGTATTATTTCGACGTGATCATGAAACCATACAGCCGGTTCATGCTTCAGGCCATTGAACGTATGAGGCCTCTTGACATCAGCATAATCGCA
>Ga0194052_1000085_pt1 | contig 68512 bp, 61 predicted proteins | sample SepL226m_MetaG_FD_160117 | JGI IMG/M metagenome (GOLD analysis project Ga0194052, IMG submission 160117) | Anoxic zone freshwater microbial communities from boreal shield lake in IISD Experimental Lakes Area, Ontario, Canada - Sep2016-L227-6m | ecosystem: Environmental > Aquatic > Freshwater >...
AGGCCGAGGCCATCGAGGCCATCATCAAGGCCACCCCCGGCGTGGAGCTGGCCTACACCACCATCGGCACGGGCCTCAACGGGACCATCAACTCCGGCAACATCTACGTGAAGCTGAAGGAGGGCCGTCGGCCCCACCACATTCCGATCCGGCGCCAGCTCAGGGAGGCCTTCCGGGGCCTGCCTGGAGTCGAGACCACCGTGGGCACCGTCAACGACTTCGGCCAGCAGTCCCCCATCATGATCGCGGTGCAGGCACCGGACCGGGAGTCCGTGATCCGCGCCGTCCCCCTGGTGAAGGAGGCCCTGCGCTCCGTGCCCGGGGCTGTCGATATCGCCACGAGCCTGGACAGCGGCAAGCCCGAACTGCGGCTGGTGGTGGACCGCAAGGCCGCTTCGGACCTGGGCGTGAGCCCCTCCGCCGTGGCCCGGATGGTGCGCCCCCTCGTGGATGGCGAGAAGGTGGCCAAGTACGAGGACGAGACCGGCGAGCAGCGGGATGTGCGCGTGCGCCTCGCCGACCAGGAGCGGCGCCTCTCGACCCAGCTGGCCAACCTGACCGTGGAGAGCACCAAGGACCTGGGTGGCGGGAAGCATCCCCTCATCCGCCTGAACCAGGTGGTGCGCTTCGAGGAGGGCATCGCCCCCGCCAAGCTGCAGCGGCACGACCTCATGGAGGAAGTGGAGGTCAACGCCAACTTCGAAGGGGCTACGCTTGGCGAAGTGAGCGCCGCCGCCGCCAAGAAGGTAGAGGCCCTCAAGGCCAGCGGGAAGCTGCCCGAGGGCCTGCGGGTGGAGTTCCTGGGCCAGACCCGCGACAGCAAGGAGACCGCCGGCTACATGGGCCAGTCCCTGCTCCTCGCCGTCTTTTTCATCTACTTCGTGCTGGCCAGCCAGTTCGAGAGCTTCAAGCTGCCCATCACCATCATGCTCAGCCTGCCGCTCTCCATGGTGGGCATGGTCATGATGCTGCTGGTCACCGGCGACAACATGTCCATGATGACCAGCATCGGCATGATCCTGCTCATGGGGCTCGTGACCAAGAACGCGATCCTGCTGGTGGACCACGCCCTGCATCTGGAACGGGAGGAAGGCATCTCCCGGCGCCAGGCCATCATCCGGGCGGGCACCGTGCGGCTGCGGCCCATCCTCATGACCAGCTTCGCCATGATCGGCGGCATGCTGCCCCTGTTCCTGGCCCTGGGCGCCGGCGCGGAGATGCGCGCCCCCATGGCCCGAGCCGTGGTGGGCGGGCTCATCACCTCCACCATGCTGACCCTCATCGTGGTACCGGTCTTCTTTGAGATCCTGGAGGACATGAGCCTGGCCAAGGCCTGGGCCTGGCTCCGCCGTCGCCTCGGCCTCACGGTGGTCGAGCCGGATACCGTCCAGCCCCTGGCGGAGGCACCCGATGTCTGATCCCGCCTTCTACACCACCGTGGAGGCCCGGCGCACCGTCCGCAGCTTCCTGCCAGATCCGGTGCCCCAGGACGTCCTGGACCGGGCCCTGGACGCCGCCCGCCTTGCGCCCAGCTCCAGCAACCTCCAGCCCTGGGAGTTCGTGCTCCTCCGGGATCCCAGGGTCCGCGAGGCGGCCAACGCGATCTGCCTGGACCAGCTCCCGGCCAAGACCGCTCCGTTGCTCATCGCGCTGGTCAGCCACCGGGAGACCTGGCGGCGGAACCGGGACGAGATCCTGCGCGTCTTCGAGGCGCGGGGGGGCCTGCGCCCGAGCCAGACCAGCTACTACAAGAAGCTCATCCCTACCATCTACACCACGGGTCCCTTTGGCCTCCTGGGCCCGCTGAAGCGGGGGCTCGCGCGGGTCCTCTCGCTGTTCCGGGCCGTGCCCAGTTTCGGCTCCCGCACGGACCTGCGGATCGTGGCCCACAAGAGCACCGCCCTCGCGGCCGCCACCTTCATGCTCGCGCTGCGGGCCGAGGGCTACGACAGCTGTCCCATGGAGGGCTTCGATCCCTGGCGGGCCAAGGCCCTCCTGGACCTGCCCCGGGGGGCCGAGGTCTCCATGTTCCTGGCCGTGGGCAAGCGCGGCGAGCACGGCGTGTGGTGGGACCGGGTGCTGATGCCCCGGGACTGGGCCGTGCGCGAGATCTGATCGCTCGTCTCCGGGCGATGAATAAGGCACTCTGGAAGGTCCATGACTGCTGCGTCCCAAGACCTGAAGGAACTCCTGCGCCTGGCGGATGCGCCTGCTGAAGGGTTCACTGCGTCCGGAGCGCGCCTCCGCTGGGCCTCTCCACCGGCCCTGGCCCTGGTGCTGGCGCGGTGGATCAGCCGCGAGGGCCGCGTCCAGTCCCTCTGGGTCGATGCGCCCTCCGAGGCCGAGGCCCGGACCCTGGCCCAGGACCTGCAGGCCCTCCTGCCGGGCGTCGGGGTCACCCACTTCCCGGGCTTTGCGGCCTACGCGGGCGGCGAGAGCAGCCCCCCGGGCATGGTGCTGCGGGAACGGCTCTCGGCCCTGGTGGGCCTGCTGGAGCGCCGGGTGCAGGTGCTGGTCACCGGACCCCTCACCGCCTGCGAGCGGCTGCCCCACCCCACCTGGTTCCAGAAGCAGCGCCTGGAGCTCCGCAAGGGCGCCGAGGTGCCCCGGGAGCTGCTGCTGGAGACCCTGGTGGCCCTGGGCTACCGCCGCGCAGAGCTGGCCTCGGCCCCCGGCGAGTTCAGCTCCCGGGGCATGGTCGTGGACCTGTGGCCCGACCACCTGGACCAGCCCTTGCGCCTGGAGACCTTCGGGGACGAGCTGGAGCGCCTCAGCCCCTTCGATCCCGACACCCAGCGCCGCACCGGGGAGGCCCTGGAGTCGCTGATGCTCTACCCGCGCTTCGAGGGCGACCGCGGTGACGGCTCGGCGCTGCTGGGGGCCGTGGCTTCCCGGGCGGACCGCACGCCGGAGCCCGAGGATGACCTGGCCTTCCGCCGGGCGCGCCTGGCGACGCACGGCCACTTTCCCGGTGAGGAGCTCTTCCACCCCCTGCTGGCGCAGCCCAAGGGACAGCTCACCCACTGGGTGCCCCCCTGCCTGCGGATCCGGCTGGACGCGGCCTGGGAAGAGGCCCTGCGGGACGCCGAGCGGGCCCGCATCCAGGAGGGTCTTGCGGTGCTCCGCCGCGGCGGCGTGGTCTGCCCCGACTTCGAGGACCGCTTCCAGGACCTCGATCCCAGCCGGGCCACGCTGCAGCTCACCGAGTGGCAGAGCGAGGCCACGGTGCCCCTGGTGGCTCTGCCGCCCCGGGAGTTCCAGGGCCGCCTGGCCGAGCTGGCCGAGCACCTGCAGGAGCTGTCCCTCACGGGCCACCGGGTCTTCCTGGCGGGCTCGACCTCCGGCATGCGGGACCGCTTCCAGGAGTTTCTTCGCGAGCACGAGCTGCCCCAGGCCTATGGCACCGAGGCCGGGTGCCGCACCCTCCATCTGGCCCTGAGCGCGGGCCTCCACCTCCGGGAACCGGGCATTGTCGTCTTCACCGAGCGGGAGATCTTCGGCCGCAAGGTGGCCCAGTCCGCCCCCAAGAAGTCCCGCAGCGCGGCCTTCCTGTCCGACTTCCGGGACCTCAAGCCCGGGGACCGCGTGGTGCACATGGACCACGGCATTGGCGAGTTCATCGGGTTTGCCACGCTCACGGTGGGCGGCGAAGAGCAGGAGGTCCTGCAGCTGCGCTACTCCGACGGCGGCCAGCTGAACGTCAGCCTCGAGCGGGCCGACCTGGTCCAGCGCTACACCGGCGCCGAGGGCCACCTGCCGCCCCTGGACAAGCTGGGCGGCGCCAGCTGGGCCAAGGTCAAGCGCAAGGCGAAGAAGGCCATCCGCGACATGGCCGATGAGCTGCTCAAGCTCTATGCCCAGCGCAAGCTCGAGAAGGGCCACGCCTACCCGCCGGACGGGCCGGACATGGCGGCTTTCGAGGCCAACTTCCCCTTCACGCCCACGCCGGACCAGATCGAGGCCAGCGAGGCCGTCAAGGCCGACCTGGAGTCGCCCCGGCCCATGGACCGGCTGCTGGTGGGCGACGTGGGCTTCGGCAAGACCGAGGTCGCCATGCGCGCCGCCGCCAAGGTGGCCCTGGAGTGCCGCCAGGTGGCGGTGCTGTGCCCGACCACCGTCCTCTGCTACCAGCACTTCCGGACCTTCAAGGAGCGCTTCGCCGGCTTTCCGATCCGCATCGAGATGCTCAACCGCTTCGTGGACCCCGTGGAGCAGAAGCAGATCCTGCAGGACCTCGGCGACGGCAAGGTGGACATCGTCATCGGCACCCACCAGCTGCTGGGGGCCCGGGTGAAGTTCGCGGATCTGGGCCTCGTGGTCATCGACGAGGAGCAGCGCTTCGGCGTGGGCCACAAGGAGAAGCTGAAGAAGCTGCGGCTGAATGTCGACCAGCTCGCCCTCAGCGCCACGCCCATTCCCCGCACGCTCCACATGAGCCTCACGGGCCTGCGCGAGATCAGCCTCATCGAGACCCCGCCCAAGGACCGCCTCGCCATCGAGACGGTGGTGGCGCCCTGGAGCGATGAGCTGGTGCAGACCGCCATCCAGTTCGAGCTGCGCCGCGGCGGCCAGGTCTACCTCGTCCACAATCGCGTGGAGTCCATCGTCGCCATCGCCGCGCGGGTCCGTGAGCTGGTGCCGGACGCCCGGGTGGCCGTGGGCCACGGCCAGCTCAGCGACGACGGGCTGGAGCAGGTGATGCTTGCCTTCATGGAGGGCCGGGTGGACGTGCTGGTCGCCACCACCATCGTGGAGAACGGCCTCGACGTACCCAACGCCAACACGCTCATCGTCCACCGGGCCGACGCCTTCGGCCTCTCCCAGCTCTACCAGCTGCGGGGCCGCGTGGGCCGCAGCGACGTACCGGCCTACGCCTACCTGCTGATCCCGCCCAAGCACGAGATCAGCGAAGACGCCCGTCGCCGGCTGCAGGCCCTGGAGGACTTCTCGGAGCTGGGCTCGGGCTTCCGCGTGGCGGCCATGGACCTGGAGCTGCGGGGCGCGGGCAACCTCCTGGGCGGCGAGCAGTCCGGGCACATCCACGACATCGGCTTCGAGCTCTACGTGAAGCTGCTCGAGGAGACCCTGCAGGAGCTGCAGGGCCAGCCCAGCGGCACCTTCGACGTGAAGCTCGACGGCCTGGCCCCCGGCGCCCAGCTGAGCCGCCGCTGGATCGACCAGGCCAGCGAGCGCCTGGTGGCCTACAAGCGCATCTCGAGGTTGCGGGAGGAGCGCGACCTGGAGCTCTACCGGCTGGACCTGGAGGACCGCTTCGGTCGCATCACCGAGGACGATGCGGACACCCTGCGCTTCTTCGAGCTGCTCAAGGTGAAGCTGCGGGCCCAGGCGCTGGCGGTGTCCGAGGTGGCCGTCGAGAAGGGCCAGCTCAAGCTGCGGCTGAGTCCCCAGACGCCGGTGGATCCCGTGAAGCTCATGGCCTGGGTGGGCGCCCAGCAGGGCGCGAGCCTGAGCCCCGACGGGGCCGTGCGCCTGCCCGTGCTCGGCAGCCAGGAAGGCCCCATCCTCCAGGCCCAGCGGGTGCTGGTGGCGTGGGCGGCACTCTAGGGCACTCTGCTCAATCCGCGATAATGGAAGAAAAAGGCTTTGCCACCAAGACACCAAGGCACCAAGAAAAACAGCCGGTCTTCACCTTTGCAGTTCTTGGTGCCTTGGTGTCTTGTTGGTGATCCCTTTTCTGTTTTTTACAATTTGGGACCATAAGTCAGCCTGCGTCATGCCCCCGCCGAAAGAGGGGCATGGCTCAGGGACGGATCGCAGGCATCTGGGGCAGCCACCGGCCCGCGGTGGTGACTTCCGCCTGTTTCCTGGCGGCGGCGGGACTGGGGCTGGTCACGGCCCACTACGGCGGCACCCGGGACTTTGAGCCCATGGGCTTCGCCACCGCCAGCCGGACCCTGAACCAGATCATGGCCGTGGTGATGACCAGCATCGCCCTGATCCTGCCCCTCACCTCGAACCTCTACACGCCGCGACTGGTGAAGCTCTATGTCTCCCACCCCCTGATTGTGGGCGGGCTGTCCGTGTTCATCGTCGGCAACCTGCTGGTGATGGCCCTGCACTTCTTCCCCGCCGGGCACCCCTTCACGCGCTTTGGCATCTGGGCCGTTGCCGGCATCTACCTGCTGGTGCTGGCGGGCATCCTGCCCTACCTGTTCGGCATCAGCCGGTTCCTGCGTCCCAGCTACTTCATGCCCATGCTCACCCGGAAGGGACTGCGCAGCCTGGAGGAGCTGGCCCGGGGACGGAGCCTCGAGACCCACAAAGCCAACCTGTTCGAGATTGTGGACGTGGTGACGAACGTGGCCCTGACGGGCATGGCCCGGGGCGACCGGCAGCTGGTGCTGCTGGCCTTGGAGTCGCTCCACACCATCCTGGCCGGCCTCATCCAGTGCGACGGGCGGCACTCCGCCGCCTGGCGACGGACCCGGCCCTGGTTCGTGCCGGGCCTGGCCCGGGAAGGGCAGGACTTCCTGACGCGGGAGCAGGCCTGGCCCGAGGCCTATGTGCTGGCGCAGATCCTGAAGGTGGCCGAGGTGGCCACCCGCCGGCAGCACGAGCTGCTCTCGGAGCTGGCGGGCCAGCTGGTGGATACCGCAAGGCTGGCCTGCGAGATGGGCCGGGACGCGGTCATCGAGCTCCACGTCATGTCCCTCAATGCCCTCGTGCGGGAGGCCCTGGAGGACCGGGACCTGCGGCGCTTCCAGAACCTCTCCTACCACTACCGCCTGCTCATCGAGACCTTCCACTCCAGCCCGGAACGCATGCACGACGCGGCGCGGCATCTCCTGCACTACGCCCGGATGGGCTCCCTCCAGGGCCTCCACTTCGCCTTCGAGACGGTGGTCTATGACCTTGGGGAGCTGGTGCTGAGCCTGGGCGGCGAGCACGAGGAGGAGGCCGCAGAGCTGATCCAGGCCTGGGCGGGCCCCGTGTGGCAGGAGTGCATCGCCCAGGAGGGCGGGGCGAAGAAGGCCGGCTGGCGCGCCATCCTCCGCACCCACTGGGAGGCCCGGAGCCGGGGGCTCAAGGAGGTCGCCGACGCCATCTTCTGGCGCTTCCTGACCGACGAGGCCATCCACCGCGAGCAGCTGGAGATGCTCCTGGAGGACAACCGGGAGCTGCACTATGAATTCAACGACCGGCTCATGCGGTTTGCCCACCTCTCGCCCCCGGCGGTGGCCGAGGCTCAGGCCTTCCTGGAGCAGTGGTAGTGCTGGTCGGGGCTGTTCGCCGGTGAGTGCCCGCCGCTCACCGATCCGGCCCGGAAGCCTGGAGGAGAAGGACTAGCCTGGAGAGAGCCAAGGGGATTCCCATGCCGCTGTTCCTGAAATCCAAGGCCGCCGCCGTCTTCCTGGCGCTCCACGCCGCGGTCCTGTTCCTGTTCCTGGTCCTTGCCACGGCCGGGTTGCCCCTGCGCGCGGAGGAACCGCGCCTCGTCGCGCTGCATGGCCTCGAGTCCGCGGAGGTGCGCAGCCAGGGCTTCACGCTGCCGCGGTCCATGAAGGTCCACGTCTATGCCCGGGGCGCGGGCCTGCGGCGGCTGGGGCACAACCGGGGGGAGAGCCCCCTCTTCGCTTACGGCTGGATCCTCAATGCCGCCACCCGTGAGGTGGTCTGGCAGATGGACATGGTCAACTCCCGCCGGGAACGGGACTTCCTCATCGCGGATCAGTACCTGGACCTGCCTGCGGGCAGCTACGAGGCCTACTTCGCCAACCACGCCTTCGGCCAGGGCCTGTTCCTGGCCCAGTGGACCCGGAACCTCGACCGGCGCGACCTTTCCGCAAAGCTGTCGGAGCGGCCCAGGGGGTTCCTGGCCGCCTTCGGGGCGGACGAGGCCAGCCTGCTACGCCAGTGGCGGAAGCAGGTTGGGAGCTATGGCATGGAGCTCTACCTGCCCGGGGGCGATCCGGGCGAAGTGGGGCGCTTTGAGGCGCCGCTGCGCTGGGCCGGCGTGGTCATCTCGCTGGCAGCCACCCGGGACCAGGGCGAGTGGCAGCAGGCCTTCCACGTGCAGCGCCCGGTGGCCCTGCACGTCTATGCCCTGGGCGAGGGCTCGAAGCGGCGCCTGAGCGACTTCGGCTGGATCCTGGACGCCCGGACGCGGAAGCGGGTGTGGGAGATGACGCCCGAGCTGGCGCTGTACGCCGGCGGCGCCTCGCGCAACCGGCGCCAGGTGGAGACCCTCCAGCTCCCGGCCGGCGACTACGTGGCAACCTTCGTCACGGATGACAGCCACTCCCCGGCGGACTGGACCTCGGCGCCGCCCTGCGATCCGGGCCTCTATGGGCTGACCCTCTCGCTGCCGAAGCCCGGGGATGTCGGCGCCCTCACCCTGCGCTCATTGCCGGAGCCGGGACCCGTGCTGGCCGAGCTGGTGCGCGTGGGCGACAACCAGAGCCGCAGCGCTCCCTTCAGCCTCGCCTCGGACCGCTCCGTCCGGGTCTACGCCCTCGGCGAAGCCGGGGACTCCGACATGGCCGACACGGCCTGGATCGAGGACGCCTCGGGCAAGCGGGTCTGGGAGATGGTCAAGGCCCATACCCACCCTGCGGGCGGTGCCGCCAAGAACCGCTTCGTGGACGAGCTGGTGGCCCTGCCGAAGGGCAGCTACACCCTGCATGTGAAGACCGATGACAGCCACGCCTACGGGGACTGGAACAGCAGTCCACCGCGGGATCCCGAGCACTACGGCGCGACGGTCTACGGGGTGAGGTGAGGCCTTGAGCGCAGGTATCCCAGGTTGTTCACGTGCCCGTTGCCGTCGATGGCTGCCTCGGGGACGGTAAAGGCCTGCTGGTAGAGCCCGCGCAGAGTGGTGTCCTCCGCGATCTCAGGCATGGGCACCCCCGGGGTCGTGGGGCAGGCGCCCCCGGGGGGAGCGGAAGTAGGCGTAGGGTGTGGCCAGGAGGAAGTTCGACACCCGGCTGGTGTAGATGTCCGCATAGCGCTCGATCTGCCGGGTGAGGTGGCTCTTGTCATTGCCAGCGCGGGTGAGCAGGCCCCAGCGCGGGTTCGTCAGCTCGGTGCCGGCCTGCGCCAGGGGCGCGATCTCAGCATCCAGGGCCAGGAGCTGGCCGCGCAGGTCCTGAACCCGGGCCTCCAGGGTGGGTCCATCGGCGCCGGAGGCGGGGCCGTAGCCCGCGTGCAGGCGCTGCAGGGCCAGGCGGGTCTGGGAGAGGCGGGCCTCCAGGGTCGACTTGTCCTCCATGAGGCGCATCAGCTGCCCCTCCGTGGCGCGGTAGGCTTCCAGGGCCTCGACCTCGGCCTCCATCTCCCGCAGCACCAGGGCCGTGCGCCAGCTGAGGGTGCGCTTGCTCACGTGGACATCCCCGAACATGTGGTCGCCCACGTAGAGGATCTCGTCGCCAGAGATGCCGAAGTCCCGCTCGATCTGGCCGGCGGAGCCACCCAGGTAGAGGCCGCCCGAGCGCAGGGGCCCGACCAGGGGGCGCAGCAGGCCGGTCTCGTCCACCACCTCGAAGAAGGGGCCGGATTCGGTGAAGAAGGCGGGCTTCCGGGCACTGACTACCACGGCCTCGAAGAGATCGCGCCAGGTCATGCCCGCGGGCAGGTGGCGGTCGTAGGCGTGGGCCATCATCTTCGCCGTGAAGCTCCACTCCGAGTTCGTGATCAGCAGCAGTTTCTTGCCCGCGATCTTCTGATCCAGCAGGGCCAGGGCGGCCTCGGGATCCTGCACCACGAAGCGGTCGGGATCCGCGGCGATGGTGGCCTTGAGGTGGCCCTCAAGGTGCTGGGCGTCCACCCGGGTGCGGATGTGGCGGTAGAGGCTGGCGTACTCGAAGGGGCGGGGCAGGGCGCCCGCATCCAGCAGGTCCACGGCCTGGGCGTAGAGGCAGCCCTCGGACAGGGAGAACAGGGTGTTCAGGAAGACCCAGCGCGGCTCGTTGAGATCCACCAGCACCTGGCTGTAGGCCTTCCGCTGCTCCGCGAAGCCAAGCATCCGGGTGCCGTGCATGGCCCGCTTCACGAAGCCGAAGCGGTTGGCCTTGACCAGATTCCCCAGCTCCGTGTCGATCACCAGGCCCCGCGTCACCATGCGGCCATCGAAGGCGAGGCCGTCCATGGGCCAGGCCTCGGACACCAGCCGCTCCCGGGCCTGGGCATAGACCATCTGCTCGAAGGCGTCCACCCGGTAGTCCACCAGGGTGTAGTCCATGTCGTAGCCGATGGCGCGCACCGACCGCAGGTTCAGGGTCCGGTTGCAGAAGATCCCGCGGTGGCGGGGCGCTTCAGAGAGGTCTGCGTTCGTCATGGTCCAGGATACCAAGGCACCGCGGGGCCGTGCGATCCTGGTCCCCGCCTGGAGGTTCCATGTCCCCGCTCTGCCGCTGTCTGCTTCCCCTGCTCATCCTCGCGGCCCCTGCCTTCGCGGCCGAGAAGCGGGCCTTCCAGATCGAGGACCTGTACCGGCTGAAGGGTGTCCAGCACCTGGCCCTGAGCCCGGACGGGTCCCGGCTGGCCTTCGAGGTGTCCAGCCAGGACCTGAGGGCCTCCAAGCGGGACACCCAGCTCTGGGTCCTGGAAACCGCCACGGGAGCCACCAAGCAGCTCACCTTCTCCGGCAAGGCCGACACCTTCCCCCAGTGGTCGAAGGACGGCAAGACGCTCTACTTCCTGTCCACCCGCGAGGGCGGCAGCCAGCTCTGGGCCCTGGACGCCAGCGGCGGCGAGGCCCGCAAGGTCACGGACTTCGAGCCGGGGGTCGGCGCGCCGAAGCTGCGGCCCGGCGGCGGCGTGGTCTTCGAGGCCTCTGTGTTCCCCGAGGCCATGGCAGACGGCGCCAAGCACAAGGACCTGAGCGCGAAGCTGGAGTCGGGTCCCGTGCAGGCCCACCTGGCCGACTCGCTGCTCTACCGGCACTGGACCGAGTGGCGGGACTTCCAGTACTCGCACCTCTTCCGCAGCACCTCTGAAGGCAAGGTGGAGGCCCTCACCGCCGGCAAGCAGGACTACCCGGGCTTCTGGCAGACCTGGGACCTGAGCCCCGATGGCAAGGAGGTCTGTGTCACCACCAACACGGATCCCATGCCCGCCCGCAGCACCAACAACGACCTCTTCCTCGTCGCCCTCGACGGCGACCGCACTCCCCGTCGCATCACCGGGGACAACCCCGCCTCGGACAGCGACCCCAAGTATTCGCCGGATGGGCGCTTCATCGCCTACAAGCTGCAGGCCAAGCCGGGCCATGAGTCCGACCGCTTCCGCCTGGCGATCTATGACCGCACCAAGGGCACGCGGCAGGTGCTTACCGAAGCCATCGACAACTGGGTGGACGCCTTCCAGTGGTCCGCCGACGGCAAGGCCCTCTGGTTCACGGTGGAGGAGAAGGGCCGCTGGACCCTGTTCTGCGCCGACCTTGCCACCAGCCAGTGTGTGCGCAGGCTCGAGGGTCTGAGCATCAAGGAGTTCGCGGTGAGCCCGGACCAGAAGACGGTCTTCCTCACCAAGACCCGCGTGGGGGAACCGGTGGAGGTCTGGCGCCACACCTTCGCCTCCGGCGAGACGAAGCGGGTCACAGAGTTCAACCAGGCCCTGGCAGGTGCAGTGGACTTCCGTCCCGCCGAAGAGCAGTGGGTGAAGGGCGCCGACGGCAAGGACATCCACGTCTTTTTGGTGAAGCCCCACGGCTTCGATCCCGCGAAGAAGTATCCGGTGATCCTGAACGTCCATGGCGGGCCGCAGATGATGTGGTCGGACACCCTGCGCGGCGACTGGCAGGTCTACCCCGGCGCGGGCTACATTGTGGCCTTCCCGAATCCCCACGGCTCCACGGGCTATGGGCAGGCCTTCACGGACGCCATCAGCGGCGACTGGGACGGCAAGGTGATGGAAGACATCGCCAAGGTGGCGGACCACCTCGCGGCGCTGCCCTATGTGGACAAGGACCGCCTGGGCGCCATGGGCTGGAGCTGGGGCGGCTACGCCATGATGTGGCTGGAGGGTCGCACCACGCGCTTCAAGGCGCTGGCGGCCATGATGGGCGTCTACGACCTGCGCTCCATGCACGGTGCCACCGAGGAGCTGTGGTTCCCGGAGCACGACCTCACGGGCACTCCCTGGGACAAGGCCCAGGCCTACGAGCGCATGAACCCCAGCAGCCAGGTGCCGGCCTTCAAGACGCCCTGCCTGGTCATCACCGGCGAGCGCGACTACCGCGTGCCCTACACGCAGAGCCTGCAGTTCTTCACCGGTCTGCAGGAGCGGGGCGTACCCAGCCGCCTCATCGTCTTCAAGAACGACGGCCACTGGCCCGACGCTCTGAAGTCCATGCCGGTCTACTACAACGCCCACCTGGAGTGGTTTCAGAAATACCTGGGCGGTGAGCCCGCCCCGTGGAAGACCGAGGACCTGATCCGGAACCAAGTCTTCACCAACCCTGCCAAGAGATAATTCTGGACAAATAAGCACATGAGTCGAGGCCACGAATCCTCAAGCTCCTGGGGTGATTGGAGGCTTTTTTCCCTGTCCAGGATTTTGTAGGAGACCCTCGCGAAGGGGCCGCAGGCATCGATACATCAGCAATATCCCGACTTCGGAAATGGAGCACGCGGCATCCCTCCTCTTGCGACGTGGGGGTGGGCTCTCCTTGCTCTTGACTCTCCTTCGGGGCAGTTCAAGTTGAGTCAAATCCACAACCGAGCCGTCAGGCGGGAGTCGCCAAAGTTTCAGCCTGACGGTGCTCCCCTCTCCATCGCAGCGATTGGATCCCAGCCATGCTCACGAGTCCAACCACCATGCCCATCACCTTGAACTTCTGGCGCGGCTGGTCAGGGCCTTGGCCCACCTGTGGCGCCAGCCCCGAGCGGGGAGGGCTCCGGCCCAACTGGCCCCACGTCCACCACGCTTCTACCCAGAGAGAGGCGCTCCACTACGAAACCCTTGCAACCCGGCAGGGCGAGAATCTCAAGGTCTACACGAACTCCATGAGCGACTTCTGGGGGGATGGGCCCGACCTGGACGAGGCTCGGCGGGTGGCCCTGGACACCATGCGCCAGACGCCCCATCTGATCTGGATGATCCTCACCCGGCGGCCAGAAATAATCTTGGACAAAATTGCGACCACCCTCGATCTGGTCCTGGAAGAGGACGGCAGGGCCCCCAGCGAATCCGGGAGCGAGTTCATCCAGTGGCTGCAGGCCTGGCTCCAGGGCGACGCCCCGGAAAACATCTGGCTTGGCACCACCATGGAGGAAGCGGAGGGATCGGTGCTTCGTGTCTCGGAGCTGCTGAAAATTCCAGCGGTGAAGCGGTTCATGTCCTGTGATCTCTGCTGCCCGCGGCTGCTGTATGGGCCGGAACACGGCTGCCAGGGGGGCACGAACACGATCGCCAGAAAGGACCCTGTCCCCCTTGCGAACGGCTTCTGACCGAGGCCCGCATGCTTCTCCCCACCGATCTCCTCGAGGCTTCTGACCTGGCTGTGGCCGAGTTCAAGGGCCTCTGCGCAGGGCGACCGGGGCAGGAGGTGATCGTCGTCCTCCTCCGGGCGAACCCCGGGCACACCGAAGGCGACCGCTACCAGATCCAGGACCACCTCGTGACGGAGGTCCTGAAGGCCTCCGCGGTCGCGATCCGCAGGGTGGACATTGCTGATTCGGATGAGCTGGAGGTGCCCGTCCGCCTTGCCATGGTCTGTGATGCCGACTCTGGCAGCCTGCTCTGGCCCGTCCCAGCCCGCCCTGCGGCTGGACCCCGGCTCTCTGAGGATGGCTTCTGGGATGCCATCGGTCAGTGCAACCCTTCTATTCAGTTCTCAAAAGTGACTAATTTTTGGACATGAAAGGTCCACTACGTTAAGACCCATGGTCATTTTGGTAAATTCGCCCTCAGGAGCGAGTGTCACATGGGCAAGATCATATCGTTAGAAGTGATGAAAACAAACGATATAAACTTGTTTTTCAGAGTGTCTAGGTATTTCCATAATCGACATGAGCCACCTGGCCAGAACCACTTGCTAGATCTGGAAGAATTGCACTCCGTCGCCTTAGCAAAGACCCGAAGGGACACCGGGTGCCAATGTCCAGATCTCTGGCTGGTTGACAGCCTCCGAAAGCAGGCCAAGTTGCCCCTGAAGCCCGCGTGAGCCGCATTTCGTGCTCAACGGCGCTGAAGTCAGGTTCCTTTGGTGTCAGCAGAGTTGCCCGCCAGCGGGTTTTCCTGTGCCTATCCCAGCCCACCTTGAAAAGGCGATCCCCATGACTCCTCACCCCCTCTCCAGGCGCTCGGGCGGCTACTCTGTGCTGGAAGTGATGCTCGTCACGGGCATCGTCGGGATTCTCTCGGCAGTGGGGGCCTCCCAGGTCGCACCTCGCAGTGCCCCCGCCGTGCGTACGCTCATGGATGAAGTCGAAGGCGCCCTGGGAACGGCCCAACAGGCCGCCGCCACGGGTCGGGATGTCGCCCTCGTCACCTGGGGGACCTGGGATGGGGGCAACCCTCTGTTTCTGGCCCACGGGGACGCCGCGCTCAGCGATGCGAACATCCAGAGCGTGGCCTTGGGAACGGCCACCGCCAGCTCCCTCGGCTCCCAGGGCAGCACCGTGGGCACCGCGTTCAGATACCTGCCCGGGGACCGGGTCCAGGCCGGGGCCCGCATCGTGGCGCTCGGCTCGACGCAGTGGACGAATGCCATGCAGGCCATCCCTGGAGGCGGCCAGAACGCTGACATCACCACGGTCCAGCCTTTCGCGACGGATGGAGCTGCCACTGGCCTCATGCACGGCCTGGTGGTCGACGGGAACCGGCTCTTCCCCGAGGACCTCCACCGCGTGCTGGTCAGCGGCAGCAGCAAGCGGTACGTCTCCTCTTTCATCATTCCCATCGTCGGGACGACGGGCTCGGGCAGCGCGGTGCCCGGGGCGCCCATGGGGCTCCTCGTGGTGCTGGACAACGGGGCCTCGGTCTTCAAGTTCTACAACCCCGGCATCCGGGATGGGGACGGCCAGTGGCGGCGGATCTGATGCCGGGGAGCGGGGCCACACCTGGGCAGCCGCGCAGCCAGGCCGGTTTCAGCATGGTGGAGATGCTGATGACAGCTTTCATCATGGCCGTGGGCATCCTTGGGCTGGCGGCCCTGCAGGTGATGGCCCTCAAGGCCACCCGGGGCAGCCGCAGCCTGGGCACGGCCATCCTGGTGGCCGAGCAGGTGCTGGACCGGGCCGAGCTGGAAGGGCGGCTCAGCTGGCTCAACCTCACGGACCGCAATGCCACCAGCCCCAGCCTGACGGACCTCTCGGGCCTCCGCTACATCACCCTGGCCTCGGGCACGCCTCGGGTGGACAACTTCAACATGCAGGGCCGGCCTGTGGTTGCCGCCTCCACGGATCCCCTGGAGAGCGAGACCCGCTTTGCGGCCAGCACCACGCGGACCGCCGCCACCACCGCCGTCACGGGACAGCTCTCCGAGTTCACCGTCCAGGTGAGCTTCCAGGACGAGACCGACCAGGCGGGCGTCGCCGTCCAGCGCACCGTGCGCCTCACCCGGGTTGTCACCCATGGCTGAAGGGGTCCGGCGGCCAGGCGCGCGCGGCTTCTCCCTGGTGGAGCTGCTGGTGGCGCTGGCCTTCACCATGGTGCTCATGGCGGGCATGGCCAACGTCTACAAGGCCAGCCTGTCGGCCTTCTACACCTCCGGCGAGTCCATCTCCAGCAGCCGCCGCAACCGCATGTCCTTGGACCTGCTGGTGGGGGACCTGAACCAGGCCGGGATGGTCCTCACGGACCTCTCCTCAGAGCCCCCCGTGACCGAGGCCATGCCCACCTTCCTCATCCTGCCCAACATGCCCATCACCGGGCATGGGGACAACGACCCCGCCACCACGGACGAGCTCTACTTCTACCTGGATCAGCCCCTGCCCTTCGAGGGGACGATCAGCACCGGTGGCACCCAGCTGTCCGCAGGGGAGCTGGTGGCGGCGGGGACCGCTCTGACCCCCGCCAACAGCGCCTACACCACCTACACGCTGGCCTGCGGCAGCGCCCCCTATGCCAGCCAGGTGGCGGCGGGTCAGGTGCTGGTCTTCAAGGACGCCTGGGAGACCGCGAGCATCACTTCGGCCACCCCCTCGGGGGCCTCGGTCACCGTGGTGACCGGGGCCTCGACCAATGCGGGCATCACGGGCTCGGGGCCCGCCGCTCCCGCCGCCCGGGCGCCCCACGTGGCGGGTAGCCGGGTGGTCATCGTCCAGCACGCCCAGATGGCGCGCTACCGCATCCAGATGCTGCAGCTTGATCCCGGCGGCACCACCGGGGTCCCCTGTCTGGTGCGGGACCAGGGGAACCACAGCCCGAGCGCCTTCACGGCCACCTTGCCCCAGCAGATCATCGCCGAGAACGTGGCGGGCTTTGCGGTCTACCTCAGCACCAACGGAGGCACCTCCTGGGCGGGCTGGAACGCCACCGACGGGACCAAGGCCACCTATTCCGACTATGACGCCGGCTGGGATCTGGGGATTCGCACGGAGCTGGACACCCAGCTGCTCACCAGCGGGCGGCCCGGCGCCGCCACCACCCGCATCGGGCCCAGCTGGTTCCGCACCATCCCGGTGCTGGTGCGGGTGGACGTCACCACCCGCACCGCCACCCGGCGTTCGGAATACGCCACCACCCCCGATGCGGTGGCCCACCGTCTGCAGACCCAGAGCCTGGTCCTGGTGCCCCGGCACTCGGGCCTGGCCATGAACTAGGAGGCCCCCCTTGCGACCCTTCGCCCCCCAGCATCGGCAGCGCGCCCAGGCGGGCGGCATCACCATCGTCGTGGCCCTCATGCTGCTGGTGCTGCTCACCATCGCCGCCGTGGGCATGTCCCGGAACGCCATGCGGGACGTCGTCACCTCGGGGTTCGCCCGCCAGGGCGCCATGGCGCGCAACGTCGCTGATTCCGGCCTGGAGTGGTCCATCCACTGGATTGAGATGCAGAACGGTGCCGCGGCCCCCAGCGGGGGCACCGCCGCCAAGTTGACCCAGCTGAAGGCCGTCCTGCTGGACCCCAGACTGAGAGAAGCCAGCCTGCAGGGCACCAACATGGCGGGCAGGGCCTGGGATGTGAACTCAGCCAATGTCGCGGCGCCCTCGGAATACTTGCCCGGAGGCACCCCGCCCGCTGGCCTCACCCTCACCCCCTCTGGCAGCACCACCCAGGCCAGCACCCTCGGCCTCACCTACATGGGCAAGCTGGCGGTGGCCCTCACCAGCCAGGGCGTCGGCGCCGGAGCCTACGCCCCGGCGGCGGGTGGGGCAGGAGGAGCGGCCTCTCCGGCCCCCGACCTGTGGGCCATCCGCGCCGACGCCCAGGTGACCCAGGGATCGGCCACCTTCGTCCACGCCAAGGAACTCTGGGTGTCCACCCCCGTCCGCTAGTGCAGGAGCACCCCATGGCCCGTCCCAACCGCACCTTCCTCCACAGCCTCCGGGTCCTGGCCTGGGGCCTGCTGGCGGTGGCGCCCGCCTTCGCCCAGCTCGATCCCAAGCTCCAGGCCAGCAAGACCGACTTCCTGGACCTCTACCAGCAGTCCACCAGCCTCAAGGTCAAGCCTGAGATCCTGTCGGTCTTCGACTGCTCGGCCACCATGTCCCAGCTCATGTTCCACCCCCTCTACCGGAACAACGACGTCGAGGGCAAGGACGACTGGAACCGGACAGCGTTTGTCACGCTGAGTGGAACGGGTAACTTTTCCACTGACTACACTTTCACGACGCTAGCCAACAACAAATGCGCAAACTACCAGTATGGGTGGATTACCATCGCCGCCACCACCGGCTTGGTGACCTACGCTTCTTGCTGGTCTGCCGACACCACGCTCCAATGCAACCCGAGCGTCACCCCCCCCAGTTCCTGGTTTCTTGAAGCCACTTGGGGCGCCAGCAGCATCTGCGGCGCCTATGTCAACTTCGCGATCGACCCTGCCTGGACGGGCCCCACCGCCGCTCAGCCCTACCCCAAATGGAAGGTCTCAAGTTATAGTAACAACAATATTTCGTGGTCGTGTGCCAACGCCCAGTTCACGAATGTTGTCCTGAGCCCGCCCGCTGCCGGCGGTGTCTACTACACCCCGGGTGAAACGGTGACGGCCACCAGCACCATGTGGAGCCATGCGGGGGAGGGGATCACCAGCTACAGCACCGTCGGCTGGTGGCTCTATGCCCCTACCAGCGCGGGGTTCGACGATCAAAGCAAGACCACTACCACGACAACCGCGGAGCTGCCCAACGAAACCCACCAGTCCACTCTGACCTTCAAGATACCGTCCTGGACGGCACCCGCCCTCATCGACCCCATCAAGTGGACCGGGATGAAGGTCGTTAAGATCAACAGCACAACCGTCAACATCACCAACTGGGGCGAGCTGATCACCCGGGGCGTGAAATCAGGCGATGTCCTCACCTTTAGCCAAAGCCTGAATCCCGCCGGGGCCACCACCCAGATCGCCTGGAGTGTCAGCGGCGGCTCAGGCTGCTCGGCCGCAGGCCTCATCACCCCCGTGGCCACACCCACCAACCTCACCCAGCCCTGGACCGCCACCTGGACCGTGCCCGGCCCCTGCCCCCCCACGGGGAGCCTCTCGACCGATGTTTCGATCCAAGCCCCGGCAGGGACCTATTCCGTGCCCGGGGTCACCTACAACGGGAACTATACCGTCCATGGTCCCCTGGTGAAGCCGGATGGGTCCCTCGTGACCGAAACCGACGCGGAGGCGGCCAAGGCCCTCCCTGATGCCATCAGCCAAAAGGGGAAGTGGCACATTGTCAACTGGCTCCGCGCCGCCAGCCATGCCCGCCTGTACAACGGGGCCATCAGGGCGATTGATGTGCCCCTCCCCTGGAGGATCTTCGATCGCAACAGCACCGGCAATCCCCTCAGCAGCCAGACCGTGCTGGATACCAAGACCGCTACCGGCGGCAGCGGCCTGCCGATCACCATGGATACGCTTAACGGGACTACGGCTGATTTCGGGTCCTCGGGGGTTGTCAATCCCACGACGGTCACTATCCCTACCGTCACCTTCCCGCCGGCCTACCTGGGCTGGATGTTCAATGCCAAGTACCAGAACACCAATTCATCTGCCATGAACTACACCCCGGACAGCACCCTGGTGGGGAAGTATGTGGTCTTCGATGCCCAGTACCCCAACATTGCCGGACGCCAGGGCACCAACCTCAGCTGGGGCCAGGGGTTCGGGCCCTCCACTTCCGGCTGGGGCGATACCTACTGGCCGTCCTACAACATGGACGGGAGCTACGCAGGCCAGGTGTATGCCGATGCCTCCAGCTACCGCCTCCCGGCCCTGACGCGCCTCCAGGCCCTCAAGAAGGCCGCCATCCAGGCCTGGATCGAGCACCAGGCGGACGCCTACTGGGCCTTCCGGACCCTGAGCACGATCGAGTCGGGTGCCACGGGCACCAACTCGACCTACGACAACTACACGGATGGCACTGCAACCTGGAGGGTCCTGAACAACACGGCGGCCCAGGGCATCAACTCCACCACCGGGAACTCGGTGACGGGCATGGCCGCGATCTCCAGGCTCACGGCCGCTAGCGAAACCCCCCTGACCTATGGCCTGGCCCGCTCCCTGGCCCAGTACGCGGACCCCAGCAGTGTCTTTAATGCGGTGGTGGGGACGGATGTGTCCCAGTGCGGAAATTCCTACCTCTTGCTAATCTCCGACGGCATGGACAACAACGGCTACGCCGGGTCAGTCGTTCCGACCGCCTCGCCCTATTTCACAGGTTCCGGGGCCACCATGGCGCTGGACGCCGCCGCCGGCAACCGCACCATCATCGCCAACAAGACCAGCATCAACCGGACCGGGGCCTACTGGAATGCCTTTACCATGGCGGGCATCGGGGCCCACATGGCGGACGGGTCCCTGGGCACGGTCAACGTGGACTACCTGGCCCAAGGCACCCCCGCCAGGGTCACGGGCAAGACCCCCGATTTCTATCTGCCCCTGGCCATCAAGCAGCGCAGCGGCATCGCCCTGAACCGGGACCGGCGGGTGCTGACCATGACCATGGGGGTGGGCATGGGCGGGTACTACACCGACACCACCAGTCCCAAGCGCACCCTCTACCTGGCCGCTGTGGCGGGTGACCCCGGGATTACCTCTGGGCCCCTGAGCGGCTTCCGCCCCTTTGATCCCACGACGGACTGGCTGGTGGATCCCCGGGATCCCGGCAACTTCCCCACGGCGGGCAAGCGCAAGGACGGGGCGGTGTACTTCTTCGACGCCACCGATGTGGACCGGATGATCAGCTCCATGAACTACTTCTTCCGCGTCGCCACGGGGACCACCAGCAATCAGGGCACCACCAATCCCAGCCTGCCCTTCGTGGGGGCCGCCATGGGCAACCAGATCTACCTGGGCCGGTTCATGCCCCCCGGTGGTGGGGGGGTGCTGTGGCCGGGGGACCTGCTGATGTTCAGCACCAAGGAAGAGAGCGGCAGCGTCTCGATTCTCGACAAGAGCGGGGCGGCCACCACGACCCTGGATGCCACCACGGCCCAGTGGAGCGCGGCGGCAGCTCTGGCGGCTGGGCCCGTGGGCACGGCCCGGAAGCTCTACACCCGGGTCCCCGGCGGTGCGGCCCTGAAGCCCTTTACGGCCACGGGAACCAACTTCACCGACGCCACCACGGGCCTGAAGAACTACGTGGCCACGGGGCTGGCCATCACGGACACCGCCACCAAGCAGCTGGTCATCCACCACGCCGCCGGCGGCGACATCACCAACCTGGATGCCAGCAGTGTGCCCAAGACCAACCGGCCCTCCATCATGGGCGACATCATCAACTCCGCCCCCGCCGCCATCGAGTACAAGTGGAGCGAGGTGAGCGGGTCACTGAGTTCATACAGCACCCTGAGTGCCTTCGGAGGCACCCGCTTCCGCCTGGTCCTGGTGGGCACCAACCAGGGCTGGCTCCACGCCTTCGGCGAGGTCACCAAGACCGATGCCGCGGGCCGGGTGACGGGGGCTGTGCAGGAGCTGTGGAGCTTCCTGCCTACGGACTTCCTGGCCAACCTGAACTACCTGAAGGACAACGGCAACGCCCACCGGTTCATGGTGGATGGCACCCCGGTGATCTACCACCTGGACCTGCCCCCAAGTGGCGGGGGCCGAGGCAATGGCGTGGTGGACAGCGCCGAGCGGGCCGTGGCCATCTTCGGCCTCCGCAAGGGGGGGCGCAGCTACTACGCCCTGGACATCCACGACCCCTTCACTCCCACCCTCAAGTGGTCCCTGGTGCCCGATGAGGCCGCCAGCCTCACCGCCGACCGCATCGCCACGGGCGGGCCCACCCTGGACGCAGCGAAGGCCCTCCTGGCCAAGGCGGGCTTCTCCACCTCCACCCCCGCCTTCGGCCGCATCCAGGACAGCTCGCTGGTGCTGCGGGATGCGGTGTTCCTGGGGGGCGGCGCCAGCAACGCCGAGGTGGACGCCCAGTTCTCCACCAAGCTGGGGCGCTCCGTCCTGGCCCTGGATGCCTACTCCGGGCAGATCCTGGCCGCTGCGGACTTGACGGCCGCCTCTGCTGGGGGCGCCACCGTGGGCCCCGTGGCCAGCATGGTGCCCTTCGAGTTCATCACCAACTCGGGCATGGCCCAGCGAGCCTACTTCACGGACTACACCGGCGGCCTCTGGGCCTGGGGCTCCAAGGACACCATCGCCACGGCCCCCTACACGAACTTCCGGAAGGACAACGCCCTGGTCGGTTCCTGGTCCCTCCGCAAGGTCTACCAGGACGACAACGCGGGCAACGGGGCCCGCTACACCACCCTGCCCGCGCCCTTCCGGGTGGCTTCCTACCCTGTGCGCGCCGCCGCCGGGTCCGCCGTTCCGGCGGCGGTGGGCATCGCCTTGGTGAGCGGGGACCGGAACAATCCCTTGGACCGCTCCTACGCCGCTGGCACCAACCCGGCCCCCACCAACCACCGGCTCACCGTGGTCTTCGATCGCCAGGACAGCCGGGCCTGGGGCTTCGACACCGCCGGGGGGCCGGACACGGGCATCGGCATTACGAACCTCCGAAACTTCACCGCCAATGAGGTAACCTCGACACCCGGCACGCTCTGCACCGACAGCCTCTTCAAGGCCATCACCCCGGGCTGCGATGACTACTACCTGGCTCCCAAGGACGGCACCCCTTCCTTTGGTTACTACGTCGCCTTCCCCTCGGCCGCCAGCGGCACCGGCTTCGTCGCCAAGGGCATCAACCCGCCCCTGGTGGTGGCCGGCAGCCTGTTTTACTCGTACTTTACGCCGGTGACAGCCAACGCCTGCACCGGAGGCAGCGGGACCACCAGCAGCTGGCTTATCACCGACGTGATGAACCCCATCACCTCCGACACCCGCTCAGGGCTGTCCATCACCAGCGGCCAGAAGTTCACCTGGGCGGGAGTGGCTTCGGACTTCCTGTCCCTGGGCACCCGGTCTGTGGTTCAGGGAGGGATGAAGGAGCTCAGTGCCGCCGACGCCTCGAAGGGCATTGCCGCGGTCACGGCGGTGTCCCTGACCACCTCGGCCACCTCCGTCACCGAGCGCTACCCCAAGGTCCGGGTGTGGCGGTCGGTGCACTGAGGGGCACCGGGGCCTCCGTGTAAGCTGAAAGGGAGGCCCCGCCCCGTGGCGGGGTCCCCCTCTCCGAGCCCGGCCGCCCATGTCCACGCCCACCGCCATCCTTCTCATCTCCTGCCCGGACCAGCGGGGCATCGTGGCCCGCCTATCGACCTTCGTCTTCGAGCGGGGCGGCAACATCGTGGACTCGGACCACCACTCGGACCTGCAGGCGGGCCGTTTCCTGGGCCGCATCGAGTGGGAGGAGGGGGCCGATCCCGCCGGACGCCTCCGCCTGCGAGAGGAGCTGGCCGCCGTGGCCGATCCCATGGGGGGTCGCTGGGAGCTGCACTTCTCGGACGTGGTGCCGCGCATCGCCCTCTGGTGCAGCCGCCAGGAGCACTGCCTGCTGGACCTGCTGTGGCGCCACCAGGCCGGGGAGCTGGGGGCCGAGATCGCCTGCGTGGTCAGCAACCACGACCACCTGCGCCGCCACGTGGAGCCCCTGGGCATCCCCTTCCACGTCTTCCCCATCACCGCCGCCACCAAGGCCGCCCAGGAGCAGCGGCAGCTGGAGCTGCTGCGCCGGGAGCGGGTGGACCTGGTGATCCTGGCGAAGTACATGCAGGTGCTCAGCGGGGACTTCCTGCGGGCCTTTCCGGACGTCATCAACATCCACCACAGCTTCCTGCCCGCCTTCGCCGGAGCCCAGCCCTACCACCAGGCCCATGCTCGGGGCGTGAAGATCATCGGCGCCTCGGCGCACTTCGTCACCGAGGACCTGGATGCGGGTCCCATCATTGAGCAGGACGTCGTCCGCGTCAGCCACCGGGACACCGCCGAAGATCTGGTCCGCAAGGGCCGGGACATGGAGCGCCTCGCCCTGGCCCGGGCCGTGCGCCTGCACCTGAACCACCGGGTGCTGACCTACGGCAATAAGACCGTGGTGTTCGAGTAGCCCATGTCGGAGCCCGGCGGCCGCACCCTCCTGCTCCGTGACGCGGCCTGCGTGGCCACCCTGGACGACGCGGAGCGGGAGCTGCACGGGGCGTCCGTGTTCATCCGCGGCAACCGCATCGAGGCCATCGGGCCAGCGGAAACGCTGCCCGCCACGGCCGACGAGGTCATCGACGCCCGGGGGCATCTGGTGCTGCCGGGTTTCGTGAACACGCACCACCACATGTTCCAGTCCCTCACGCGGGCGATCCCGGCGGTGCAGGACGCGGAGCTGTTCACCTGGCTGCGCGGCCTCTATCCCATATGGGCGGGGCTCACGCCGGAGATGCTCCGCGTGTCCACCCAGGTCGCCATGGCCGAGCTGCTGCTGTCCGGCTGCACCACCACCAGCGATCACCTCTACCTGTTCCCCAACGGCTGCCACCTGGACGACAGCATCGACGGGGCCCGCCTCGCCGGCATGCGCTTCACCGCCACCCGCGGGGCCATGAGCGTGGGGCAGAGCGCTGGCGGCCTGCCGCCGGACTCGGTGGTGGAGCGCGAACCCGCCATCCTCGCGGACATGGACCGCCTGATCTCGCGCTACCACGACCCCGCGCCGGGCTCCATGCTGCAGATCGGTCTGGCGCCCTGCTCGCCCTTCTCCGTGAGCCGCGAGCTCATGCGGGACACGGCGCTGCTGGCGCGGCAGCGTGGCGTGCGCCTGCACACGCACCTGGCCGAGAACGATCACGACGTGGCCTACTCGCGGGAGAAGTTCGGCTGCACTCCGGCACAGTACGCGGAGGACTTGGGCTGGGTGGGGGCGGACGTCTGGCACGCCCACTGCGTGAAGCTCGATGCGGCGGGCCAGGCCTGCTTCGCCGCCACGGGCACCGGTGTCGCGCACTGCCCTTCGTCGAACATGCGCCTGGCCTCGGGCATCGCACCGATTCGGGCGATGCTGGACGCGGGTGTGCCCGTGGGCCTCGGCGTGGACGGCAGCGCCAGCAACGACGCCGCGCACATGGTGGCCGAGGCGCGCCTGGCCATGCTGCTGCAGCGGGTGGGCATCGCCGCGGAGCCCTATGGCTGCGACCGGGGTCCGGGCGCCATGACCGTGCGCGACACCCTCCGGCTCGCCACCCGGGGCGGGGCCCGCGTCTTGGGGCGCAATGACATCGGGCACCTGGCGCCGGGGATGTGTGCGGACCTGGCTCTCTTCGACCTCTCTGCCCTGGGCTTCGCCGGCGGCGCGGTCCACGATCCCGTGGGCGCCCTGCTGCTCTGCGCGCCAACCCAGGCGGCCTACACCCTCGTGGATGGCGTGGTGCGGGTCCGGGAGGGGCGGCTGGTGGCCTTCGAGCTGGAGCCGGTCCGGCGACGGCACAACGAACTCGCGGCCTCGCTGGTGGCGGGCTCCGCCCGGTGAAGGTGTCCTGACCACCCGGTGGAGCTACCCAGAAATAGGTAATCAATCAAGCTTATATCGTTTGCTTGATTAGTTTTATCTAATGGCCTATCGGAGTGGCCATGCTGTTTCAACCTCAAGGCAGTGTCTACCTCTTCCCCGGCCGACTGGTGGCGCAGTCCGGCGGCCCCGCCCTGGTCATGGACCTCAGCCGCCGGATCTACACCCCGGCCGAGGTGGACTACATCATTCCGGACGACGAGTCCCAGGGCCAGAAGCTCCGTACGGCAGGGTTCAACGCCCACTCAAGCCGCTGAGGGCTCAGAACCCCTGAGTGGTGCCGACCACCGGCCTCATCCCAGCACGGTCCCTGCGAATGCTGGGACAGGCTCTCAAATCCCGTACTTGCTCACAGTGTCGGCCCAGCGGCCCTGGGCTTTGAGGATCCGCTCGGCCACCAGCCGCAGCAGGCCAAGGCCGCCGGGCACCTCCGTCACCCAGTGACAGGCGACCTTCACCTCCGGCGCGGCGTCCGCGGGACAGCAGGCCAGTCCCACCCGGGAGAGCAGGGGCAGGTCCGGCAGGTCATCGCCCAGGTGGGCCACCTGATCATAGGCCAGGCCGTATTTCGCGCAGAGCTGGTCCAGCACCGGCAGCTTGTCCAGGTGCCCCGCGTAGCAGTCCTCTACCCCCAGGTCCTGGGCGCGATGCCGCGTGGCCGCGGCATCCAGGCCCGAGATGAAGGCCACGGGAATGCCGGCCCGCTGCAGCCACTTGGTGGCCGCGCCGTCGCGCACGTTGAAGGCCTTGGTGTGTCCGGGCTCCCGGCCATAGTTCAGGGCACCCGTGGTCAGCACACCGTCGATGTCGGTGCAGAGCAGGCGGATCTTGGCAGCGCGCAGGTCCAGGTCGTCCAAGGGAGTCTCCCTCACCAGCCTAGCAACTCTGCGCTGCCGGCATGACCTTCGTCACGTTCCACCCCTGAATTGCCAGTGCAATGGAAAGCTTGGCACCTTGATGCTCCGATGGGTATACAGTTCCTTAGGGACGGTTGGCGGTTTTTTTGGGCTTGACAATAGTCAAAACTGAATGAACATAGTCGCATGGAGTTGATTCCGTGAATCACCAGCTCAGCAATCCCATGATCGACGAAGTCAGTGGCCTCTTCAGTGCGCTGGGGGATGCCTCCCGCCTGAAGATCCTGCGGTCCCTGCTGGACTCGAAGGAGCCGCTCAGCCAGGGGGCTGTGGCGGAGTCCGCCGGGCTCTCCCAGGCCAATGCCTCTAAGCACCTCGCCTGTCTGGTGCGGGTGGGTCTGGTGAGCCGGGAACCCGAAGGGAACGCCGTCTATTTCGCTCCCGTCATGCCCCTGGTGGGGGACCTCTGCGAGCTGGTCTGCGGTCATGTGAGCGACCGGGCGCGGGTGATCTACAAAGCCTTAAAGTAAGAAAGACCGCGGGCCTCGGCCCCGGTTTTTTTGTCCAGGAGTATTCCTTTATGAGTATCAAAAGAATATCGACTCTGGTGGGACTGCTGGCGGCCAGCGCGAGCTTTGGCCTGGCCGAGGAACCCCTGACCGTGGCCCAACTCATCCGGAAGGCCTGGACGGGCCAGGCGGGGCTGCGCGCCGGCCAGGCCATGGTGGAGACCCGGCAGGCGGAAGCCGAGGGCTACCGGGATCTCCGGCTGCCTTCCGTCACCCTGAACGCCTACGGGATTCGCACCAACGAGCCCATGATGGCCTTCGGCATCAAGCTGAACCAGGCCCGCATCGGGGCGGCGGACTTCAACCCCCTCGCGCTCAACCACCCTGATCCCATCGGTGCCTATGGCGGCTCGGCGGTGGTCCAGCAGCCCCTCTACACCGGCGGCCGCCTCAGCGCGGCCAAGCGGGCCGGGGACTACATGGCCCAGGCTGAGCTGGCCAGCCAGGAGCGCCGCAAGCAGGAGGTGGCCCAGATGGTGGTGGAGGCCTACTTCGGCACCCAAGTGGGAGAGCAGGCCCTGAAGTGGGTGGACGACACCCGCGCCTGGATCCAGGGCATGGAGGATTTCGTCGGGGCCCGGGTCAGCCAGGGGCTCATGCTTGAATCGGAGTTGCAGCGCCTCAAGGCCTTTCATGCCCAGGCGGACGCCCAGAAGGCGGAGGTCATCAAGCAGGTCCGCTCGGCCCGCTCGGGTCTGGGCCTCCTGACGGGCACGGGTCCCGTGGAGGGTCTGCTGGCCACCACGCTGGAGCCCGCGGCTCCCACCACGACGCAGGGCGCGGCCCTGCGCGGGGACCTGGTCGCAGCAGATCTGCAGGCCAAGGCTGCCGGCGAGGGCGCCAAGGCCGCCAGGGGCAGCCTCCTTCCGGAGGTCGGCCTGGAGCTGGGCGCGGGCACGCTGCACCACTCCTGGTCCGAAAAGGGCAACTGGACCTGGGCCGGGGTGGGCGTGAAGTGGAAGGTCTTCTCCGCCCCCGATGTGGCCAAGGCCAAGGCCGCGCGAGCCCAGGAGCGGGCTGCCATCGAGATGCGCAACTTCAAGCAGCAGCAGGCCGAGCACGAAGTCCGCGTGGCGCGGGAGTCCGTCACCGCCGCTCAGGCCAAGCATGCAGCGGCCAAGGAGGCCCTGGCCGCCGCCGAGGAATCCAAGCGCCTGCGGGAAGCCCGGCACCGGGAGGGTCTCGCGCCCCTCATCGAGGTGCTCGATGCGGAAGCCGCCATCCAGGGCGCCCGCACCCTCATCCTCCAAAGTCTGTTTGACCTCCGTGTCAGTCGCGCTGGCCTTGATCTGGCCACGGGTAATCCCATCGAAGGAGTGAATCCATGAAGACTGCCCTGTTCTCCCTGACCCTGGCCGGCACGCTGCTTGGAACCTTGGCCTGTGGCCACAAGGAAGCGCCTGCCGCGGCGAAGGAGCTGCCCAAGGTGGCCGTCTCCCTGGTGGCCCAGGGCTCGCCTGAGGGCGGCGCCTGGGTGGCCGCCACGCTCCAGTCCACCCGCACGGCCATGATCGCAACCCGCATGGCGGCCCAGGTCCGGCGCGTCCTGGTCCAGGAAGGCCAGCGGGTGGCCGCTGGCGCCCTGCTCCTCTCGCTAGGCGATGAGGACCTCCAGGGTCAGTTGAAGGCCGCAGAGACGGGTCTGGCGACCATCCAGGCCCACCACCGGCGCATCCAGGCGCTCCAGGCCCTGAAGGCCAGCACTCTCGCGGAGCTGGAGCAGGTGCAGGCCCAGGTGGCCCAGGCCCAAGCTGGGGTGGACGCCCTGAAGGCGAACATCGCCTACACCCAGATCCGGGCGCCCTTCTCGGGCCTCGTGCAGTCCCGCAAGGTGAACGAAGGCGACTTCGTCGGCCCCGGAATGCCCCTCCTGGAGCTGGTGGGCGACGGCGAGCAGGAGCTGGTGGCAACGCTCTCCGACCAGGAAGCGAAGGGCCTGAAGACCGGCGCCAAGGTGAAGTTCGAGTCCGAAGGCGTGCAAGGCGAAGCTCAGATCACCGGCCTGGCCCCCGGCGGCGACCCGTACAGCCACAAGGGCACCCTGCGCGCCAAGGTGCTCAAGCCCAAGGGCCTTCGCCAGGGCTCGTTCGCGCGGATCCTGGTCTCAGGCATCGCGGTCGAGGGACTCTCGGTCCCCCGCAGTGCCCTGGTCCAGCGAGGTGAGCTCACAGGTGTGTTCATCGCCAAGGAAGGTCGTGCCGAGCTCCGCTGGCTCTCGCTGGGCGAAGGCGCGGGGAGTTATCTCCCTGTACGATCCGGCCTGAAATCGGGCGAAAAGATCATCGACCAGCCCGGCGCGCTCCAGGATGGTCAGCCCATCGAGCTGTCCGGCGGGGTGAACCATGGCAAGTGACCTCAAGCTGGGCTTGGCCGGGAAGCTCGCCAAGGGTTTCCTGCGCAGCAAGCTGACCCCCCTCATCGTCGGCGCCTCGCTGCTGCTGGGGATCCTTGCCGTGGTCATCACGCCGCGCGAGGAAGAGCCCCAGATCATCGTTCCGATGGTGGACCTCTACATTCCCTATCCCGGGGCCAGTCCCAAGGAGATCGAGAGCCAGGTCACCAACCCCATGGAGCGTCGCCTCTGGGGCATCCCGGGCGTCGAGTACCTCTACAGCATGAGCCGTCCCGGCATGGCCCTCATCACCGTGCGCTTCAAGGTGAACGAGCCCCAGGAGCCCAGCCTGGTGAAGATCTACCAGGAGCTGGCTGCCAATCCGCAGATGCTGCCGCCCGGGGCCATGAAGCCCATCATCAAGCTGCAGACCATTGACGATGTTCCGTTCCTGGTGCTCACCCTGCACGGGGAGGGGCAGGCCCCCGGCCAGCTTCGGACCCTGGGCGAGGTGCTGGCCCGGGAGCTCTCCGATGTCCCCAGCACGGCCCAGGTGAAGGTCAGCGGCGGTGCCCGGAGGATGGTGCGCATCGAGCCTGATCCCGACCGTCTGCGGGCCCTCAACTTCACCATCGCCGAGCTGCAGCCCGCCCTTCAGGCCGCCGAAGCCCAGCTGCCTGCGGGCGCGCTGATCGACCATGGCAAGCGCACAGAGCTCGAGGCCACGGGCTACATCCTGCAGGCCTCGGAGCTGAAGCGGCTGGTGGTGGGCGTCCGCAACCAGAAGCCCATCTACCTGGCCGATGTGGCCCGGGTGGTGGATGCGCCGGAATCCGAGCCGCCCATTGTGCTCTTTGCCGGAGCTGGACAGACGGGCTTTGAGCCCGCCGTCAGCGTCACCCTCTCCAAGCGGGCAGGCACCAATGCCACGGCCCTGGCCGAGCAGGTGCTGACCAAGGTGGAGGCCCTGCGGGGCAACCTCATTCCCCGCGACCTGAAAGTCACGGTCACGCGCAACTACGGCGAGACCGCCGGCGACAAGTCCAACGAGCTGATCGAGCATCTGCTCATCGCGACCCTCAGCGTCATCGCCCTGATCTTCCTGGCCATGGGCTGGCGCAGTGCCGTGGTGGTAGGCGTGGCTGTGCCAGTGACCCTGGCCCTCACGCTGCTCATCACCTACCTGTTCGGCTACACGCTGAACCGGGTCACGCTGTTCGCCCTGATCTTCTCCATCGGCATTCTCGTGGACGACGCCATTGTGGTGGTGGAGAACATCCACCGGCACATGCACCTGCCGGGGCATCGCAAGAGCTTCGCCACCGTGGTGATCGAGGCCGTGGATGAGGTGGGCAACCCCACCATCCTGGCCACCTTCGCCGTGATCGCGGCCATCCTGCCCATGGCCTTTGTGCGCGGGCTCATGGGCCCCTACATGCGGCCCATTCCCGTGGGCGCCAGCGTGGCCATGATCTTCAGCCTGGTCATCGCCTTCGTCATCAGCCCCTGGGCGAGCCTGATCCTATTCAAGAAGGAAGCCCACCTGCCGGAGATCGACGAGTCTGGGCTGCACCCCGCGACTCCTGACAACCAGGCGCCGGAACCGGTCCACGACTGGCAGGACAAGAACCCCGAGGTGGCACCGGACACCAAGCTCTCTGCCCTCTACCGAAAAGTCATTCGCGCGCTGCTGTTCAAGCCCACCGTCCGCTGGGTCTCCTTTGCCGGTGTGGTGGTGCTGCTCATCGGTGCCATGTCGCTAGTGGGCCTGGGGGTGGTCAAGGTCAAGATGCTGCCCTTCGACAACAAATCGGAGTTTATGGTGCAGCTGGATCTGCCGGCGGGCACCCCGAAGGAAGATGCCGTGGCCGTGGGTCAGGACATTGCCCGCCGCCTGCTGAAGGAACCCACCGTCAAGGATGTGCAGGTCTATGCGGGCGACGCCGCCCCCTTCACCTTCGTGGGCATGGTCCGCCACAGCTTCCTCCGCCAGGAGGCGGAGATGGTGGACGTCCAGGTGAACCTGGTCTCCAAGCACGACCGCAAGGAGCAGAGCCACGAGATCGTCGTCCGCCTCCGCCCCGAGCTGGAGAAGCTTTCCAAGCCCGCTGGGGCTCGGATGAAGCTGGTGGAGATTCCGCCCGGACCGCCGGTCATGGACACCATCGTGGCCGAAGTCTATGGTCCCACCGAAGCCGAGCGGACCCGTCTTGCGACGGAGGTGCTCGGGGCCTTCAAGAGCGTGGACGGCATCGTGGACGTGGACTCCACCCTCAACGCCACCACCCCGAAGATCAGCCTCGTGTTGGACCGGGAGAAGGCTGCCCTCCACGGCGTGGCCCCCGCTCACGTGATCCAGACCCTCTACCTGGCGGGCTACGGCCATAACGCCGGCACGTTCCATGTGCTGCGCGGCTCCAGCCAGGTTCCTGTTGTGGTGCAGCTTGCCCCTGAGAAGCGGCAGCGGCTGGACCAGATCCTTCAGCTCACGGTTCCTGGTGCCCGGGGTATGGTGCCCGTCAGGGAACTGGTCACCGTGAAAGAGGGCCTGGAAGAAGCAACCATCATGCACAAGAACCTGATGCCCGTAACCTATGTGTTCTCCGACCTGGCCGGTGCCATCGAAAGCCCGGTGTACGCCCTGGCGGCGCTCAATAAGAAGATCGACGCCATGAAGGGCACGGCCGGCGCTCCCGTGCCGCGCTTGGGCCTGGCCCATCCCGAAAACACCGAGTCCCTGGCCCTGAAGTGGGACGGCGAGTGGCACATCACCCTGGAGGTCTTCCGGGACCTGGGCATGGCCTTTGCAGCCGTGCTGGTGCTGATCTTCGTGCTGGTGGTGGGCTGGTTCGAGAGCTTCGAGATCCCCTGGGTGATCCTGGTTCCGATCCCCCTGTCGCTCATTGGCATCATCCCGGCTCACGGCCTGCTGGGAGCCTTCTTCACGGCCACCAGCATGATCGGCTTCATCGCCGGGGCGGGCATCATCGTCCGCAACAGCATCATCCTGGTTGACTTCATCGAGCTGAAGCTGCGTGAGGGCATGCCGCTGGCCCTGGCGGTCGAAGAGGCCGGCGTGGTGCGGTTCCGCCCCATCCTGCTCACGGCTGCGGCCGTGATCGTGGGCTCCCTGGTCATGCTGGCCGATCCCATCTTCCAGGGCCTTGCCATCAGCCTCATGGCGGGCTCGGTGGCGGCCACCCTGCTGTCTGTCCCTTCCATTCCCGTCCTCTACTACCTCGTCGCTCGCCGAGGCCGCGCCGCGGACCTCCAGCGCGAGGCCTCCAACCTCAGCGTTGAACCTTAGGAGCCCTCCATGAATGTCGATCGCATTGTGCACACCGTCGCTGGCGCCTTCATCCTCGGGAGCCTCGCCCTGGCGAAGTTCCACAACCCCAACTGGATCTGGTTCACCGTCTTCGTGGGCGCCAACCTGCTTCAGAGCGGCCTCACCAACTGGTGCCTGATGTCCACCATCCTGAAGAAGCTGGGCGTGCCCGAAGGGGCCGGCGTGGGGTGCTCCCGATGAAGGCCACAGCCATCCGCTTCGCCCTGGGCCTCCTCGTGGGTGGCGCGCTCGGCTACGGCTGGCACCGCCTGGTGGGCTGCAGCACGGGCTCTTGCCCTCTGACGGCCACCCCCATCCGGGGCATCGGCTACGGGGCCTTCATGGGCTTGCTGTGGGCTTTTGGGGGGAGAACCTGATGGTCGACTACTGGATCTACCTCATTCCCATCGCCGCGGTGGGCTACCTGCTCTGGAGCCGCCGCACCGCACCCGTGGGGGACCTGAAGGTCCTGCTGGCGAAGGGCGGTCAGATTGTGGACGTGCGCACCAAGGGCGAGTTCAAGGGGGCGCGCCATGGCCGCGCCATCAACATCCCCCTGGATCAGCTGGAGGCCCGGGCCAAGGAGCTGGACCGCGCTCGCCCGGTGCTGGTCTGCTGTGAGTCCGGTGCCCGCAGCGGCTCCGGCGTCGCGATCCTGAAGAAGGCCGGCTTCACCGAGGTGGCCAACCTGGGCTCCTGGCGGCGGATCGAGAGCCTGCTCGGCTAGTATCGATTTGCATTTCTCAATCGCGGGTTGAGCTCAGGGATGCGTCTGGTGCCGCGCCACGATCCAGTCCACGACCTGGTCGAGGCTCATGGTGCTGGAGTCCAGCTCTTCGGCATCGTCGGCCCGGCGGAGGGGGGCCACGGCCCGGGTGCTGTCAGCCAGGTCGCGGCGCTGGAGATCCTGCAGCACCTCCCCCAGGTCGGGGGACTGGCCCTTGGCCTGGAGCTCCAGGAAGCGCCGCTGGGCGCGGGCCTCGGGACTTGCCGTGAGGAAGACCTTGCAGCAGGCCCCGGTGAAGACCACGGTGCCGATGTCCCGCCCATCCACGACCCAGTGGCCCCGGGCCCCGATGCGGCGCTGCTGGTCCACCAGCACCTCTCGCACGCGGCCATCCGCGCTGACGGGAGTCACGAGCTGGGTAATGGCCTGGCTGCGGATCGCCTCACTGACATCCTCGCCCGCGAGGAAGATGCGGGTACCCTCCTGGCTGAGGTCCAGGGCCTGCAGGAGGGCCTCCAGAGCCGGGCGGTCGGCCAGGATGATCCCGGCCCGCTGGACGGCCAGGGCGGCGGCGCGGTACATGGCCCCGGTGTCGAGGTAGTACCAGCCCAGACGCTCGGCGACCCGTCGCGCAGTGGTGGACTTACCCACACCGGACGGACCGTCGATGGCAATCAGGGGAAGGGCGGGGGCAGTCATTCCGTCATTCTGGATGACCGCGCCCTGCCGTTCCATACCTACAATCCGAAGGTCTTGAGGATCTTCGGGTCCTTCTCGTCCTGGGCCAGGATCGTATGGCAGGTGTCGCAGTCGCCCTTGATGGTCCGGCCGTCCGCGGAGGTGTGGCTGCCGTCATGGCAACGGAAGCAGCCCACGGCCTCTTCGTGCCCGATGTTGTTGGGGTGGGTGCCCCAGGTGATCTTCATTTCGGGGAACACGTTGCGGAGGTAGATGGCCTTGACGGCCTCGCCTGCGGCGTCCACCTGGGCCCGCTTGTGCTTGAAGATCTCGGGGTAGGTGTTCCGGTAGTACTCGGCCAGGGCCACGGGGATCTTGGCGGCTGCGTCCTTCTGGTCAACGTAGTCCACCTTCAGCAGCTCGACGGCCTTCTTCTTGATGAAGGGCAGCTCGGTGCTAATCCGCTTCTCGACGAGCATCTTGTCCATGGCCCGGTCCGGCAGCTGGAAGGCGTGGGTGGGGCGGTTGTGGCAGTCGATGCAGTCCATCCCCCGGGTAGTGGCCTTGTCGAGCTTCTCCTTCGAGAGGTTCTTGAACTCGTCCGTCACGTATTCGACCGTCTGGCCGTTGTCGTCCCGGTAGATGACCTTGGGGATCTCCTGGCGGCGGCGGTCGGTGGTGATGTAGCTGATGCGCTCCATGGCGTCGAGGTGGCGGCCGTGGATGCCCGTGGTGCCGTTGGGCGTGTGCCCGCCGATCTTCAGGAGGAGGATGCTGGTCGAAGCTGTGTTGGCCTCGTCATCGGCGAAGTGGGTACGGACGATCAGCTTGTCGTTGGTGAACTTCTGCGGCCAGTGGCACTGCTCACAGGTCTCGCGGGCGGGACGCAGGTGCTCGACGGGGCTGGGAATGGGGCGCGAGTAAGTGCCGAAGGCCACCGCGAACAGCTGGCGGGTGCCGGAGATCTTGGCCCGGACCAGGGCGGGGGCGCCGTGGCCGATGTGACACTGGGCGCAGCCCACGCGGGAGTGGGGCGAACCCAGGAAGGCGGTGTATTCCGGGCTCATGACCGTGTGGCAGGTCAGGCCGCAGAACTGGTTCGAGTCCATGTATTCCACGCTCTTGAGGCCGGCGGTGCCCATGATGCTGACGTTGATGAAGGTGAGGATGCCGATGAGGGTGAGAAGCCGGCGCACGGCGGGCTGCTTGAAGTCCACGGCCTGGAGGGGCTGCGGCGCTTCGCCGGCGAGCCTGCGCTGGCGGCGGATCCGCAGGATGCCCAGGGGGATGAGCACCAGACCGACGACGAAAAGGGCCGGCAGGATGAGGAACAGCAGGATGCCCACGTAGGGGTGCACCGAGCGGGGGCTGGTGAGCTCCATGAACCAGAACCAGACCAGCACGAAGGCAGAACTGGTGGTCAGGGCTGCACCCGTGAGGGTGATCCAGTTGTTACCCAGCTGGAAGGCCAGGCGGGTCAGATCTCTGACGCGTTCTCCCAAGCTCATGAACTCACCTCTGCAATAGGGTTGCAACACTTGACACTTGTGTATGAAATGTCTTCTTTCACCCTAATTTCCTCCCAGGATCTCTGCAAGCCAGCGATGCCACCCCACCCAGATAAACCGTTATGTATCAATCGGGACGGTTCCGGGTTGTGACAGATGTCCAGGGCCCTTCAGCGGGCCAGCAGCCGGAGAAAACTTTCCCCATACTGCTGCAGCTTTTTCGGCCCCACACCGCTCAGAGCCAGGAACTCGGCCTCGGTGGCCGGTTGGAAGCGGGCCATCTGCTGCAGGGTGGCATCGCTGAAGATCACGTAGGCAGGCACGCCCTTGGCGTCGGCGAGCCGCTTGCGAAGGATCTTCAGCTCGATGTAGAGGGCTTCCTCGCCCTCCACCGGGGCTTGCGTCAGCGGGGGCCTTGTGCCCCGGGGCGAGCCGCGCTTGGCCTTGCCGGGCGCGGGCGCGGCGGCCAGCGGGTCCGAGCCGTCGCAGCACTCGCAGGACGTGCCACAGGGTTCCATGCGCTCGCCGAAGTGGGCCAGCAGGGCCTGGTGGCGGCAGCGCGGGGACTCCGCCAGGCGGAAGAGGTCGCGGGTCTGCCGCTGCTGGGCCTGGGCCAGCTCGGCGTCGACGCCCTCGGTGAAGCGGTCGTAGCTGAGCACGTCGCCCCAGCCATAGAACATGATGCAGTCGGCGTCGGCGCCATCGCGGCCCGCCCGGCCGATCTCCTGGTACCAGCCCTCGACGCTCTTGGGCATGTCGCGGTGGATGACGTAGCGGATGTTGCTCTTGTCGATGCCCATGCCGAAGGCCACCGTGGCCACGATGACGTCCACATCGTCCCGCTGGAAGGCCTCCTGGGCGGTGGAGCGGGCCGCGCTGTCCATGCCCGCGTGGTAGGCCGCCGCGCGCACCCCTTCCGCGGACAGGAAAGACGCGGTGGCTTCGACGCTCTTGCGGGAGAGGCAGTAGATGATGCCGCTTTCGCCCCGCCGGGCGAGCACCAGCCGCAGCAGGGCCTCGCGGACCGGCGGCAGCCCCTCGGCGCCCTTGCGGTAGGCGCTCACCTTGAGGTTGGCGCGGAAGAAGGAACCCTGCACCTCCAGGGGCCGGCGCATCTCCAGCTGCTCGACGATGTCGCGGCGGACCTCAGGCGTGGCTGTGGCGGTGAGGGCCAGGACGGGCACATCCGGGAAGCGTCGCTTGAGCCCGGCCAGGGTCCGGTAGGCCGGTCGGAAGTCGTGGCCCCAGTGGCTGATGCAGTGGGCCTCATCGACGGCGATGAGGCGCAGGTCCACCTCCTGCAACAGGTCAGCCAGATAGAGTTCCAGGCCCTCGGGAGCGGCGTAGACCAGCTCCAGCTCCCCGTTCTTAAGAGCGCGGATCCGCTCCCGGCGGGCCTCGGGGGTCAGGCTGGAGTTCAGGAAAGTGGCGCGGAGCCCCGCCTCCGTGAGGGCATCCACCTGGTCCTTCATGAGCGCGATCAGGGGCGATACCACCAGGGTCACGCCGCCCAGCAGGCGGGCGGGCAGCTGAAAGGTGAGCGACTTGCCGGCCCCCGTAGGCATGACACCCACCACGTCCCGGCCCGCCAGCACGGCCTCGATGATGGCTCGCTGGCCGGGCCGGAAGCCGCCGTAGCCAAAGGTCTCCTTCAGTGCCGCCTCCAGGTCCGGCGGGGACTCCAGCTCGGTGGCGAGTCGCCGGAGCGCGCCGATGGCCTCCACCCCGAAGGCGCTGGGTGCCTGGCGGTAGCGGGTCCGCAGCGCCTCCAGGCCCGAGCGGCAGGCGGTGCGCTCACCCCGGGTGAGCAGAGCCTCCAGCCGGCCGATCTCTTCCATGATCTCGGACAATCAGCAGCCGCCGTCGAGGAGGGGCCCGATGGCGCTCCAGAAGGCCTGCATCTCTTCAGGCTTCCCGTAAGTGACGCGGACGTGGTTGGGCAGACCGTAGGCGTGCATGGGACGCACAATCACGCCCCGCTGCAACAGCTCCCGGAACAGGTCCTTGGCGGGGAAGACACTCTCCAGCAGCACGAAGTTGCCGCTGGTGCCTGAGAGCTGGCACCGGTGCAGCGCGGCTTCCAAGGCAAAGGTCATCCGGGCATCGGCGTTTTTCTGGCGGGAGAAGGCCTCGAAGGCCAGGTCTTGCACGGCCACTTCCGCGGCGACTTGGGCCAGGTGGTTGGTGTTGAAGGGGCTGCGGACGCGCTCGATGCAGCCCAGCAGGTCCTTGGAGCCCAGGCCATACCCGATGCGCAGGGCGGCCAGGGCGTGGATCTTGGAGAAGGTGTGGAGCACGAGCAGGTTGGGGCGCTCGGCCAGGTAGGCGGCAGCGTCCGGGTAGTCCGCGGGGTCTTCATATTCCGCGTAGGCCTGATCCACCACCAGCACGATGTCCTCCCGGAGCTGGCGCACCAGCCGCTCGAGGGCCTGCTTCTCCAGCCGGATGCCGGTGGGGTTGTTGGGATGGCCCAGGTAGACGAGGCGGGTGTCTTCGGCCACGGAGTGCAGGAGGTCATCCACGTCCAGCTCGGTGGCCGAGCCCCTGGACTCGATGACCCGGCCCCCCGCGGTCTGGGTGGCGATGCCGTAGATGGCGAAGCTGTGCCGGGGGATGACCGAGCTGCCCCCGTCCAGGAAGGCGGCCTTGGCCACCAGCTCCAGGAGCTCGCTGCTGCCGTTGCCGAGGACCACGCAGTCCAGCGCCACGCCCTTGCGCGCGGCGATGGCCCTGCGGAGGTAGTGGCCGTCGCTGACCGGATAGAGGTTCAGCCCCTCGGTGTCGGACCCGGCGATGGCCGCGGCCACCCTAGTCTTCACCGCCTCGGTGGGACCCCACGGGTTCTCGTTGGAGGCGAGCTTGACGATCCGGGACAGGCCCATCTCCCGCTGCACTTCCTGGATGGGCTTGCCCGGCACGTAGAGGGGAATCCGTGACAGGTGCTTGAATCCATGAATGGTGGGAAGGCCTGAATGCATCAGGCCGGCCGTTCGGACAGGACCTTGTCCACGATCCCGTACTGGAGGGCTTCTTCGGCACTCATGAAGTAGTCGCGGTCCATGTCCTTCATGACCTTCTTCAGGGTCTGGCCCGTGTGCTTGGCGAAGCTCGCGGACAGGCTCTCCTTCAGCCGCTGGATCTCCTTGAAGGTGATCTCGATTTCCGTGGCCTGGCCCTGGGCCCCGCCGCTGGGCTGGTGGATCATGATGCGGGCATTGGGCAGCGCGAAGCGCTTGCCCTTGGTGCCGGCGGCCAGCAGGTGGGCGCCCATGGATGCGCACTGGCCGATGCAGTAGGTGACAATGTCATTCTTCACGAACTGCATGGTGTCGTAGATGGCCAGGCCCGCCGTCACACTGCCGCCGGGGCTGTTGATGTAGATCTGGATGTCCTTGTCGGGGTCCTCACTCTCGAGGAACAGCATCTGGGCGACGATGGCGTTGGCCACGCTGTCGTCGATGGCGGTGCCCAGGAAGATGATGTTGTCCTTCAGCAGGCGGGAGTAGATGTCATAGCTGCGCTCGCCGCGGGGAGTCTGCTCGATGACGATGGGGGGATAGTAGCTGCTGGGCATGGACTCTCCGGCTGGACGGTCAGGATACCAAGAAGGCGCCTCGCGGCGCCTTCTTCGCAAGGGCTGGGACAGACTACTGCTTGGGGGCCTTCTTGGCCTTGGGCTTCTCGACGGCGGGGGCCTCGGCCTCCGGGGCCTCGGCGGCCTTGCGGGGAGCCTTCTTCTTGGGCTTGGCCTCTTCGGTCTCGTGATCGTGGTCACAGTCGGGTCCGTGGACGTGGTCTGCGGCTGCCACGGTGGCCGGTTCGCCGCCCTCCTGGTCCTCGAGATCGCCCCCTTCCATGCCACCGGCATCGAAGCGGTTCACCGGGAGGCCCGCCTCGCGCTTGCGCTCCAGCTCGACGAGGGCCTCGAAGGCCGCCTTGTCCAGCAGCTCCTCGGTGACCTGGGCGCTGCTGAGCAGGTGGTCAAAGATCCGGTCCGTGCGCAGGCGGCCCTTGATCTCGGTGGTGTTGCCACGGCGATCCATCTCGGCCTTGAAGGCCTCGAAGGGCTGCTGCACCTGATTTTCTGCCATGAAGGAGCGGACCTCGGCATCGATGTCCGCCTCGGGCACCTCGATGGACTCGGCATTGCCGATGGACTGGAGGAGGTAGCCGCTGCGGACCGCGCGCTCCGCGTCATTCAGCCGGTATTGGCGGTAGGCCTGCCAGTTCACCTTCTTCGGATCCATGCCCTGGCGAGTCACGTGCTGGCCAAACTCCTGGCAGTAGTCATCGAGCTGCAGGATGACCATGGAGCGGGGCACCTCGAAGGGCATGGCCTCCAGCAGGGTGTCGAGCATGTTGGCCTGGAGGCGGGCCACGGCGTCGCGGTCGGCGGCCTCTTCCAGATCCTTCCGGACCGCGGCCTTCAGGGCTTCCAGGTTCTCGAAGTCGCCCATGTCCTTGGCGAAGTCATCGCTCAGTACGGGCACTTCCTTGCTGCGGATGTCCTTGACCTGGACCTCGTAGGCCAGCACCTTGCCGGCCAGGACCGGGTTGTTGTCATCGGCGGGGTGGGTCAGGGTGAAGCTCTTCTTCTCGTCGGCCTTGAGGCCCAGCAACTCGGCGTCAAAGGGGCGCGTCCCGTCGATCTCCAGTACCTGATCCTTGTAGGTCTGGGCCTTCAGGCCCTGGGGCTTCACGCGGATGTCACAGGTGGCCACGAGGCCAGGGGCCACGGCCCCATCCTCGACCGGCAGGTACTTGATGGCCCGCTGGCGGAGACCCTCGAGGTGCTCGACCACGGTGGCCTCATCAATGGCCCGCTTCCTCTTGGTGAGCACCATGGTCTTGTAGTCAGGCAGGATCACTTCCGGGGCCACGTCGAACTGGGCGCGGAACACCGCGTCGGCGCCTTCCTTCAGATCAAGCTTTTCCAGCGAGGGGTGGGAGATGGGCAGGGCGCCGGCCTCCGTGGCGGACTTCCAGAAGTGCCGCTCCACGAGCTGCTGGGCCACGTCCGATTCGATCTCGCGGGCATACTTCTGCATCAGCACCGTGCGCGGGGCCTTGCCGGGGCGGAAGCCGGGGATGCGCACCTTCGGGGCGATCTTGGCCACCACCTCGTCGAAAGCGGCTTTCACCTCTGCGGCGGGCACCGTCACTTCGACGGTCTTGCGGGTGGGGGACTGGTGCTGGAGGGTGACGGACATGGAGGCTCCTGGAGGTGCGGGGTAGGGTCGAGGTGGGGATGGGGTTCCGTCTTGTCTGGCTTCTGAATCGCCGGAGCGATTCAGAAGTGGTGCGAACGGTCGGACTCGAACCGACACGGTGTGAACCGCTGGAACCTAAATCCAGTGCGTCTACCAGTTCCGCCACGCTCGCCAAAGAAACCAATTGTCAACCAGTGGTGCGCCCAGAGCGACTCGAACGCCCGACCCTCAGGTTCGAAGCCTGATGCTCTATCCAGCTGAGCTATGGGCGCACACCGAATCCTCTAGTCTACCTGGAAACGCGATCTCATCGACCCCCGGGTTGGCGGGATAGAGCGCCGGGTGCCGTGGGGTGGTCTATCCACTTCTAATGCAGGCACCAGGCGTCTTCGGCTCCGTGGCGGCGGAGGGTCGCCAGGTCGTTGTCGCCTAGGCCCATGGCCCGGGCGGCGGCGGTCTCGGTGGCCAGGTCGCAGGGGATGACACCCGGGTCGTCCGTGCCCAGGGCGCAGCGCACCCCGGCGGCCAGCATCCGGGGGAGGGGATGAGGGCTGACATCCGAGGCCAGGGCGCCGTTGGAGCTGGGGCACACATCGACGGGAATGCCGCGTTCCGCCAGCAGCTCGAAGGTGGCCTCGTCGGCTCGCAGGCCATGGACGATGCGCTCGACCCCGCCTTCCAGGATGGCCTCGCGGACATTGGATCCGGGGCCATTCTCTCCAGCGTGGGCCGCGATGCGGAGGCCTGCGGCCCTGGCCCGATCGAAGACGGGAACCCAGTCCCGGAAGGGCGATCCCTCCAGGCCTCCGGTGGAAAAGCCCTTCACGAAGGGTGGGAGCTCCGGCAGCACCAGGTTGAGCACCGAGTGCCCATGTTTGGGGCCGAAGTGGTTGACCGCGTCCAGCACCACGCAGCTGGCCAGGCCCCAGGAGCGCGCTTCTGTGAGGCCTTCACTCAGGCCAAACCAGAAATCCGCGAGCGTGATCTGAGCGCGGTGGACGACCAGGAAATGGGGTGATACCCAGAGGTCGAAACCTGCACCCCCAGCGCGGAGGGTGCGGCGGGCTGCGGCCAGGGCTGCCTCCCGCACCGCGGCACGGCTGTCCAGCAGGGCCGCGCCGAACAGGAAGGCCTCGATGAAGCCCTTGAAGGGGGTTGCATTGCCCTCCCACAGGCCGATCAGGCTGGGGGGCACCGTTAAGCCGCGACGCCCGGCCTCGGCCCGTACCCAGACGGGATCCAGGGCACCCTCCAGGTGCGTGTGGCGGTCGATGAGGGGCGGGATCGCGGGGTGGCTCACCGAATCAGTATGCTCATCGCAGGCAGGGACGTGCCTACTCGTCGTAGTCGTCCATGCGCAGGTCGCCGGGATCGAAGCCTTCGCCGCGGCCCCCGCGCTCGATGGCAACACCACTCTCCGTGAAGGTCTCTTCGAGGTTCTCGGCTTCCGGTTCGGCGGTGAAGTCGTCCTCGATCACATGGACGCTCTTCTCCTTCTTGACGGCCTTGGGTTTGGCGGGTGCCGCCTTCTGATTGGCCCCGCACTTGGGACAGAGAGCCTCCGGCTTGTCGAAGTCATAGAACTTCGCCGCGCACTGAAAGCAGGTGTACTTCTTGCCAAGATTTGCCATGCCCATGTCCTCGTTCAAACCCAAAAGAACATGGTTATACCAGGGACCACCAGGGTTGTCACCCGGTGGCGTCGGTCTAGCTCAGGCCCAGGGCGCGGGGCCAAGCCTGCTGGCATCGCCGTTGCAGAGTTGCTGGATAAGGATGGTGGTAAAAATGCGGTAATTATTTTCAACATCTTCGCCGAAACGCTCCACAAAGGTGGCCCGGCTGCGGTCCAGCTCGTTGGGGAGCAGCTGGTAGAGGTTCCCCTGGCTGCGAGCCTGGGCGACCTGGGCCGGGAAGTAGAGCTCGAGATCTTCCGCGAGAACCCTGGCGAGGCGCTCGGCTGCGGCCCGGGTCTGTGGGTCCAGGCTGGCAAGGGGTGGAACCTCCGGCGCGGCCGGGATGCCCTGGACAGGGGCCGGTTTCGGTGGCGGCGGCAGGGTGGCGGCCTTGGGCTCATCTTCTTTGCCGACCGCCAGGGAGGCCAGCAGGGCCGAGGTCGCCAGGACCAGGGCCCGGACCAGCTCGGGATGGGGTAGGCGCGGGAGGAGGTCGCTGTCCACCAGGAGCAGGGCCACGGTCTTCCCCCGGTGTCGGACGGGGAAGATGGCACTGTCGGCCGCTTCGAAGTCGCTGAGGGGGCTGACCAGGGCGGTGTAGCCAGGACTCCGGTGGCGGAGCGAGGGACTCTGCCCCTGGATCAGGCCCTCAAGGTCTGGCGTCGGCGGCACTCCGCCAGCCTTGGCGGCGGCCTGGTCACCGAAGCCCCGTTGGGAGTAGAGGAAAGGCTGACCCTGCCTGAGGATGTAGAGGGCGCTGCGAGGGGCGAGCGGGGCCAGGGCCTCCAGCAGCCGTCGTAGCAGGTCTCCCTGGCTGGTGGCGCACTCCACCAGGTCCAGGGCCGCTGAGAGCCGCTGCTCCCCCAAGGAGGGGTTCGGGGCCGGGACGGGCGGGGCGGTTTCGTTGACCAGCTCTGTGAGCAGGGCCTCGTCGGGGTGGAGCCGGGACAGCGCGCCCTGCCAGGCGACCACCGCCTCCTCCAGGAGGGCCAGCCTCTGTCGCTCCAGCCAGGCGTCCAGCCTGCTGCGGAGGGCATCGCGCTGTTGCTGGTCCGCAGGGCGGGCATCGCTCATGGGGGCCTCGGCTTGGGTTGGCCTCAAGGGTAGCCTAAGCACCCCGCGGAAGTTGCCACCGGCATCCGGACAGCAGGCGGGGTTCCCCCGAAAGGCTTTTGAATGCTTGGACAGGTGCGGGAGGAACCGCTAGGATGGCCGAAGTTCCTTGGAGTTTTCGAATGGCGGATCTTTCCATCGCGGTAAGGCACATCGGCGACGTGGCGGTGATCCTTCCCGCGGGATTCATCAACGCCCACACCGTCCGGGAATTCGAGGAGGCCCTCGAGGGTCAGGTCCAGCAGGGGCGCTACAAGATTCTCCTGAACTGCAGAGACCTCAGCTACATCAGCTCGGCCGGGCTGGGGGCCATCATGGGCCTCATTGAGACGGTGCGGGAAAACGACGGCGACATCCTGCTCTCGAACCTCCAGGAGAATGTCTTCGCCATCTTTGACACCCTCGGCTTCACCCAGCTCTACCGGGTGTTCCCCGAGGAAGACCAGGCCCTGGCCGCGGTCGCCCCGGAGCGGAAGGCCTGATCGTGGCTGCGAAGGTGGACCATGCCCAGTTCCGGCTCGTGATCCCGAGCCAGACGCGCTACCTCAACCTGGTGACCGGTCTGGCCAAGCGCGCCTCGCTGGTGGCGGGCCTGGACGACGCCACCGCGGCCAAGGTGAGCATCGCCGTGGATGAGGCCGTGACCAACGTGATCCTCCATGCCTACCGGGGCGAGGGTGAACACAGCGTGGAGCTGGAGCTCCGCTTCACTGAGCAGGCCCTGGAGATCCACATCTGGCACACCGGCCAGGGCATCCGCAGCGACCAGCTGGTGCTGCCGGATCCCAAGGAGTACATCAAGCATCCCCGGAAGGGGGGGCTCGGGCTGCTGCTCATGAGCCGGTTCATGGATGAGGTCCAGTTCAAGGCGGATGAAGTGTCCGGTCGCAACGAGTGCTGTCTGATCAAGAAGATCAGCTGAACCGCCCGGTCTGACTGCGATGCAGAGCCATCCCTTCGACCGCCTCCGCCAATTGGCGCTGAAGATCCCCGAGGGAGCGCAGGAGCTGCTTCCCCTCATCGATTTCCTGGAGACCTTCCCCGATCAGGGCAGCGAGGAGGACCTGATCCATCTGGTGGGCACCACGGCCATGGGCATCGCCAAGGCCCGGCATGGCGGGCTGTGGGATGGCGGGAAGTGGCTCTTCCTCCGGGGGACCGCACCCGCGTTCCCGACCCACCCGGGGGAAGGCTGGGAAGTGCGTCCCTGGCAATACGGCGATGAGCGCTACGGCCACCTCGTGCTGCGCGCGGAGACCCTGCCGGACGCGGTGCCGCTGCTGCTGACCATCAGTGCGCCGCTGCTGGCCTGGCGGCGGGCCGAGGCCGTGCGGAGCTCCCAGAACCAGACGCTGGCGCTGCAGCTCTCCCGGCTGAACACGGTCTTCGAGCTCACTCGGAACCTGGGCGAGGTGGAGACGGGCCGCGACCTCATCCGCCTCATGGCGAACACCCTGATGGGTGAGTTCCGAATCATGCGTCTGCTGGTGGTGGATGCCCAGGGTCAGGTGGTCCTGGCCAAGGGCCTGGGCGTGCTCCCTCAATATCTCGATGGAGAGCTTCTGAACGAGCTCCTGCAGGCCCGCTCGCTGGTGCACGCCATCGAGCTGCTGGACCAGAACCACAGCCATGGTTTCGCCTATGTGGCGGAGCCCGCCGTGGGCCAGCTGTCGGAGGACGATCTCATGTTCCTCCACACGCTGCTCAATCTGACCTCCTCCCAGCTGTCTAGCCTGGAGCTGCGCGAGCAGCGCATCCAGTCGGAGCGCATGGAGAAGGATCTGGAGCTGGCGCGCAACATCCAGCGTAGCCTGCTGCCGAAGGCCCTGCCGGAGCCCGTGGGTTGGCAGTGTGCGGCGGCGAACCTGCCCTACCAGGCTGTGGGCGGGGACCTCTACGACCTCTGGATGGCCCAGGATGAGGCCCATGGGGCCCGCCTGCACTTGGCGGTCGGCGACATCTCGGGCAAGGGCCTGCCCGCCTCGCTGATGATGACGCAGCTGTCCGCCTTCCTGCGGGCCATGGCGGATCAGCGGGTGAGGAACTGGGGCCACCTGGCTGAGCGGGTCAACCGCCGCATGAACGACGTGCGCGATCGGAACCGCTACACCACCCTGTTCGCGGGCAGCCTGAACCCCCTGAATGGCGACCTCCGCTACGTGAATGGCGGGCACAACCCCCCGCTGCTGGTGCGAGCCGATGGCGAGGTGGCGCGGCTCTCTCCCACCGGTCCCATGGTCGGTCTGCTGCCGGGCGTGTCCTTCTCCGAGGGCCATGCGCACATGGAGCCAGGGGATGTGCTCGTGATCTTCACGGATGGCATCGTGGAGGCCGAAGACCCCGCCGGCGAGGACCTGGGGGATGGGCCCCTGGCCGAGGTGGTGCGGAGTCGGCCGCAGGCGGGGGCAGACGAGCTGTTCGAGGCTCTGCTGGTCTGCGCCTTCCAGCACCTGGGCGAGGGCCGGTTCCGGGACGACGTGACGCTGGTGGTCATCAAACGGATGGGCGCTTGAGCCCCTTTGTATCCTGGAACCAGGAGGTCGTTTCATGAATCAGGCGAAGACCCTGCTCCTCATCGTCGCCATGACCGGGCTGCTGGTCCTGATCGGGGATCAACTGGGCGGCCAGTCCGGCATGATCCTCGCGCTGGCCCTCGGGCTGATCCTGAACGGCGTGAGCTATTTCTTCTCGGACAAGATCGTGCTCGCCAGCTACGGCGCCCAGCCCGTGAGCCAGGCTGAGGCACCCCAGCTCCACGCCATCGTGGCCAACCTCGCCCAGCGGGCCGGGCTGCCCATGCCCCGCATCGCCATCATCCCCGAGGACACGCCCAATGCCTTCGCCACCGGACGCAACCCGGAGCATGCCGTGGTGGCCGTCACCGAGGGGATCATGCGCGTGCTCAGCCGCCCGGAGCTGGAGGCGGTCATCGCCCACGAACTGGGCCACGTCAAGCACCGGGACATCCTCATTGGCAGCCTGGCGGCGGTCTTGGCCCAGGCCATCATGTTCCTGTCCCGCATGGCTTTCTGGATCAGCCCCCGGGACGAAGAGGGCCGCTCCAACCCCCTAGCGGGCATCGCCATCCTGATCCTCGGGCCCATTGCCGCCATCCTGCTGCAGATGGCCGTGAGCCGCTCCCGGGAGTATCTGGCCGATGACTACAGCGCGCACCTGACGGGTCGGCCCGACCTGCTGGCCTCGGCCCTGGAGCGCCTGCATGCCTACAACCAGCAGCTGCCCATGCAGTCCGCCGAACCTGCCACGGCCCACATGATGATCGTGAACCCGCTCAGCGCGGGTGGCCTCATGAGCCTGTTCTCCACCCACCCGCCCATGGCCGAGCGGGTGGAGCGCCTGCGGCACATGCCCATCGAGGCCCGCTAGCTAGCCGCCTGCCGGGACCGGCTGCCTGGATTGAATTGTCCAGAATTCCTGCCGATACGATCCCCATGCGGGACCACCTCGGAAAATTCGAAATCATCCGACTCCTTGGCAAGGGTGCCATGGGGGAGGTCTACCTGGGTCGGGACCCCCGCCTGGGTCGGGAAGTGGCCCTGAAGGTGATCTCGGAGGGCTCCGAGTTCGGGGACGAAGCCGAGGCCCGCTTCGAACGCGAGGCCCGGGCCGCAGCCCTCCTGAACCACCCCCACATCGTGACTGTCTATGAATTTGGCGAGGAGGACGCGGTCCACTACCTGGCGATGGAATACATCCAGGGCGAGGACCTCGAGGCCCTCATCCAGGGGGGCCGGACTCCGAAAGCAGAGCTCCTGGGCCTGCTGGCGCAGGTCTGTGAGGGGCTTGGCTACGCCCATGAGCAGGGCGTGGTCCACCGGGACATCAAGCCCGCCAACATCCTGGTCGCACGACACGGCAAGCGTCTCGATGCCAAGCTCATGGACTTTGGCGTGGCCCAGATGGGTCCCTCGGGCCTGACCCAGACCGGGACCTGGATGGGCACGGTGAGCTACATGGCGCCCGAGTACCTCGATACGAGCCATGCATCCTGCAGCTCGGACCTCTTCGCCTTGGGGGTGATCCTCTACGAAATCCTCACCGGGGGGCGAAAGCCCTTCCAGGGTGAGACCACCACCAGTGTGCTGAACCGGATCCTGCTGCACACCCCCGAGCCGATCCTCCCCGATGATCTGGAGGGCATCCCGCAGGGGCTCTTGTCAGTGGTGGAGCGGGCTCTGGCGAAGCGCCCGGAAGACCGCTACCCCGATGCGGAGACCCTGGGAACCGCGATCTGTGAAGCCCTGAGCCGACCCGTTGAAGGGGCACCCAAAGCCTCCAGAGCCAAGGTCCAGGCAGGCCGGTCGCTCCGGGACATCACCGGCAAGCAGATCCGGGTGGGCAAGGGGGGCCAGGGGCAGTGCCTCAGCCTGAAGGTGGCCTTGCGTCAGGCGCTCCCCGGCACCGAGATCATCCTGCTGCCTGGGGTCTACCGGGAATCGGTCCTGGTGGACAAGGCTGTGGCGATCCTGGGGCTGGGAGCACCGGGCGAGGTGATCCTGGAGGGTCAGGCCGGTCCCGTCCTGCTGCTGCGGTCGGCCGGGGTCAGCCTGCACGGGCTCACGGTCCGGGCTGGCACAGGGGAGGTGGCCATCAAGGTCGAGGGCGGCGCTGCCCAGGTCGAAGACTGCGAGATCCTGGGCGGATCGGTCTGGGTTGACTCCGGTGCACAGGTCTCTCTCCGGGGTTGTCGAGTGAGCCCCAACGGCGGAGTCGGCCTGAAGGTGCGGCCTCGAGGGCAGGCCCTGGCTGAGAACTGCGCTTTCGCGGGCGAGAGTGGGGCCGTGGAGCTGGAGGGGAGCGCCCGGACGCAGCTCACCGGGTGCACGCTCATGGGCAGTGCCTTCGCGGGACTCTTGGCCCTGGAGCTGAGCCATGCCGTGCTGGAGGACTGCGACATCGGGGGGCACGCCTGCGCTGGCGTGCACGTGCTGGCGGGCGCCAACGTGGCCCTGCGCCAGTGCCGCCTGGTGGGCAACGCCGGCTTCGGGCTGTCGGTCATGGACCGCGGACTTGTCACACTGGAAGGCTGTACCGTGCAGGCCAACGGCGGGTCCGGCCTGCTCATCCACCACGGCGCCACGGTCCAGGCCCGGAACAGCACGTTTTCCGAAGGGAAGTCCCTGGGCGTGGACTGCGCCGATGGCGGTCAGGGGGTGTTGGACACCTGCGAGATCTCTGGCAATGCGGGCGTCGGGGTCCAGGTGGAACCCGGGGGCAGCCTGCTGCTGGTGCGCTGCACCCTCAAGGAGGGTCGGGACACGGGCCTCCTGCTGCTGGAGGACTCCCAGGTGACGCTGGAGGAGTGTGTGGTCCACCGCAACGCCCGGGGCGGCATCCTCCTGGCCAAGGACGCTGCCGACCCCATCCTCCGGGGCGGCAACCGGATCGAAGACGGCCTTCAGCGGGTGGACGGTGGCGGGAACCTCGTGCGGGTGGCGCCGCTCCAGGGGGGCTAACGGGCGGCGGGCTCCGCCTGATGCAGGTGCGGGGGTCCGGGGTTGGGCGCGCAGCGCGGGGCCCCTGGATGGGACTAGAGCAGCCCTGCCAACTCATCCAGGAGGAGGGGCCAGCTGGGATCAGCTACGGTGGGCCAGGGCAGCGTGGGGAGGAGCGGATCCGGTGCGTCGGGGGCCGCTTCGTCCCGGGTGAGCAGGATCACCTGCAGTTCCTTCCGCTCACCCAAACCCTGCTGTAGGAGCTGGAGATCTCCCAGGGAGGTGCGATCGGCTGGGCCGGGCTCGAGCAGCACCAAGGGCAGTGTGGTGCCCTGATCCAAGCGAAGGTCCGTAAGGGCCTGCTCCAAGGTGTCCACGGCCGCCAGCCGCTGGAAACCCTGGGCGCCCAGGGCCCCGCAGAGCTGCTCGCGCTCGGGTCCGGGGGCCATCACGAGCAGGAGCCGGGTGCTGCGTCGGCCCAGCTGGCGCAGGGCGTCCGGGGTCTGGCTGCCGGCCGGGGGAACCCGCGCGGCAGGGCCCTTCGGTTCGGCCGGGCTCCGGGGGCTCCCGTCCCGGGGGGCGTCCCCGGGCAGCCCAGGGGTGGAGCGCTGGACGAGGTCGCGCAGATCGAGGACGGCCTGCAGCTCTCTCAGCTCACCTTCTCCCAGCTCTCCGAACTGGATGCCCACGATGGTCTCCCCGCCGCGCTCGTAGGCGTTGGCGAGAATCCCGCGGGCCTCGAAGACCGGAAGCTTCGGCAGGTCGCGGACCTTGAGCATGGGGAAGGCCTTGCCCCGCTCGAAAAAGCCGGGTTCGGGCGTCACGCGCAGGTGGTCATCCAGGCGCATGACGCGGTCGAGGCGAAAGGCCAGTCCACCCAGGGAGAGGTTCACCAGGGGACCCGAGAGACCATGGCCGGGAACAGTCCCGTCCTGGACCACCACGTAGGCCTTCTCCCGGGGGCGGAAGGGATACCGCTTGTGGCGGCGGCGGTCCGAAGGAACCATCTGCGTGGGGATGGCGAACCGGTAGAGCAGGTAGGCTTCCCGGCCGTTGAAGACCGTGGGCGCCTCAAACCGTTGCTCGCCCACAGAGAAGACCATCTCGAAGAGGGCCCCTGCCGTCATCTCGTGGGGAAGGGGCCGGATGAGCTTGAGGTGGAGCATCCCCTTCTTGGCATCCAGGTGAGAGATCCGGGCGGTGTAGGGCAGGGTGTGAGTGCCCTCAACCTTGATGGGGAACTCCGTCTCCAGCTGGACGAGGTCCAGCATGATCTGCTGGATTTGCGCAGGGTCCTCCATGGGCGCTCCGCGCCCCGATCCTGCCCCTGCTTTGCCCTGGTTCATCTCTGCCTCACCCTTGGCATCGGGCCGTGAGCGGCGGGTATTGAGTCCTAGACGTTAAATAGGAAGTTCATCAGGTCGCCGTCCTTCACGATGTAGTCTTTGCCTTCGGTCCGCATCTTCCCGGCATCCTTGGCGCCCTGCTCGCCTCCGCACTGGATGAAGTCGTCGTAGGCGATGACCTGGGCCCGGATGAAGCCCTTCTCGAAGTCCGTGTGGATGACCCCCGCAGCCTGGGGGGCCGTGTCGCCCTTGTGGATGGTCCAGGCCCTGACTTCCTTGACGCCCGCCGTGAAGTAGGTCTGGAGGCCCAGGAGGTCATAGCTCGCGTGGATCAACACATTGAGCCCCGGCTCGGCCAGCCCGGCCTCTTCCAGGAACAAAGGGCGGTCCTCTTCGGGCAGGTCCTGGATCTCAGCTTCGAGCTTGGAGCAGATGGGGATGCAAGGGGCCTGACGGGCGGCGGCCAGAGCCAGGAGGCTCCGGTAGTGCGGATTGGCTTCGGGGTTCTGGATGTCCTCTTCCCCGATGTTCCCGACAAACAGCGTCGGCTTCAGGGTGAGCAGGCCATAGGACTTGACCAGGGCCTTCTCGTCGGCGCTCAGGCCGGCGGTCCGGGCCCACTGGCCGTCGTCCAGGGCGGCGAAGACCCGCTCCAGAACCGCCACCATCGCCACGGACTCTTTGTTGCCGGTCTTGGCCACCTTCCGGTGACGCTCCAGGCCCTTCTCCACGGCGTCCAGATCCTTGATGACCAGCTCGGTCTCGATGATGCTCACATCCCGCTCCGGATGGACCCCGCCCTCCACGTGCGTGACGTTGCTGTCCTCGAAGCAGCGCACCACCTGGACGATGGCGTCGGTCTCCCGGATGTGGCCGAGGAAGGCGTTGCCGAGGCCTTCGCCCTTGCTGGCCCCCCGGACCAGTCCGGCGATGTCCACAAACTCCTGCGCTGCCGGGAGGACCCGCTGGGGTTTCACGATCCCCGCGAGCACCGCCAGCCTGGGATCCGGCACGTCCACCACCCCCGTATTGGGCTCGATGGTGCAGAAGGGATAGTTCGCCGAGGCCGCGCCAGCGCGGGTAAGGGCGTTGAAAAGGGTGGACTTTCCTACATTGGGCAGACCCACGATGCCACAGGCAACAGCCATTCAATCCTCCAAGCCTTCCAGTATCACCTACCCGAGATGTGACGAAAAGAACGGGTTCTGCCCCTTGCGCAGTCACCCAGTGCGCCATACTCTCCCCGCCAAGGTCGTAGAACGGTGAAGGGGGACAGGATGATCGTGCGGGCAGAGTGGCCGGGCTATGTGGTGGATGTGCTTGTCCGCCCTGGCCAGGAAGTGGAAGAGGATGAGCCCTTGGTGATTCTCGAGGGCACGGATGCTTCCCGCACCTCGTTCTACATCAACGCCCCGGAAGGGGGGAAGGTGCGAGAGGTCCTCATCGAGGAGGGCGACTTCGCTGACGAGGATGACGACCTCGTGGTGATCGGCGACTCCGATCGGGACGAGTAGCTGGCTACACTGGGGCCAGACGTCCTTTGCAAGGGGTGCTGATGGCCGTGCTGCGAGCTGAGATGGCGGGGAAGGTGCTGCAGGCCCGTGAGGCCGAAGGCGACGTGGCGGAGCCAGCCGGGCCCCTCCTCAGCGTCGAGCTGACCTGATGGAGATCCGGGTCGAAGCACTTGCCGGTGAGGATGAGGGCATCTTCCTTCTGGGCCTGGACCGTCCCGCGGCGAAGAATGCCCTTGGGCGGCAGCTCATGGCGGAGTTCCGCCAGGCCGTGACCAGGCTTCGCGCCGATCCCCTGGTCCGGGTGGTGGTGCTCCACAGCCTGGTGGATGGGGTCTTTTGCCCGGGCGCGGACCTGAAGGAGCGGGCGGCGCTGCCCCAGTCCGAAGTTGCGGGGCTCGTGCACGGCCTGCAGACCGCCTTCACCGACTTGGAGAGCCTGCCGATGCCTGTCATCGCTGTCCTGGAGGGCGTGGCCGTTGGCGGGGGTATGGAGCTCGCCCTCGCGGCGGACCTCCGCGTGGCGGGGGCTCAGGCGAGCCTTGGCCTGGTGGAGACGGCTCTGGCCATCCTTCCCGGGGCCGGGGGGACCCAGCGGCTGCCCAGGCTCATTGGCGCTTCCCGGGCCAAGGAGCTGATCTTCACCTCTCGCCGGATCAGCGCCACCGAGGCAGAGCGCCTGGGCATGGTGGACCGGCTGGTGCCCGCGGGGAGCGCCCTGGATGCCGCCCTGGCCCTGGCCCGGGAGATCCTGCCCAATGGCCCCGTGGCTGTGCGCATGGCGAAGCTGGCCATCAACGCCAGCCAGAACATGGACCTGGCCGCGGGACTGGCGGTCGAACGGGCCTGCTATGCCCAGGTCATCCCCACCCGGGACAGGCTCGAGGGACTGGCCGCCTTTCGCGAGAAACGCAAACCCCGCTACCGGGGGGACTGATGAGCCACTCGCATGGCTCCACCACCACCACCAGGAGGCTCGGTCTCAGTTCGTTGATCTTCGGCCTGAACTTCCTGGTCCAGGGATTGGGGGGGATCTGGACGGGCTCCCTGGGACTCGTGTCCGACAGCCTGGAGAACCTGAACGATGCGGTGGTGAACCTGCTCGCCCTGGGCAGCATCCGGGTCGCTAACCGCCGTGAGCCGTGCGATCGCTGGACCTATGGCTGGCACCGGATCGAGATCTTCAACACCCTGCTCGGGGGACTGCTGCTTGTGGTGCTGGCGGTCGCGGTCCTGGTGGAAGCCTGGAACCGGGTGCGGCATCCGCATCCCATTCTGCTGGGTTGGGCCATCGGTTTCTCGGCGCTGGGACTGCTGCTGAATCTGGCGGCCACCCGGGTGCTGGTGCCCTCCGAGGGCTCCCGGCAGGAGCGGGATCTCAACCTGCGCAGCGCCTACCTCCACGCTCTCGGGGACAGCCTGGCCAACCTGGCCGTGATCCTCGGCATGGTAGTGATCCACTTCACCGGTTGGCGCTGGGTGGACCCCCTCCTGGCGGCGGCCATCTCTGCGCTCATCTTGCGCGGGGCCTACCTGCTACTGAGGGATGCCTTCGGGATTCTCATGCACCGTGCCGCCTTCGACCACGAGGAGGCGAAGGCGGAGCTGCTGCGGCTGCCCGGTGTCCTCGGCGTGGAGGACCTCCGCTCCTGGCGCGTCTGCAGCCACCTGACGGTCTGCACGGCCCACGTCATCGTGGAGGCGGAGCAGCTCGTGGACACCGAGGCCCATCAGCACCGCATCGAGGACCTGCTGGCGGAGCGCTTCGATGTCCGGCACCTGACCCTGCACTTCGAGACCCCGGCCATGGCGGAGCGTCACCACCACCGCTTCCTGCACCAGCACGACCAGGAAGCGGAGGCCCACCACGATTGTTCCGGACATCACTGAGGCGGCTCGCGCCGCCTCAGTGATGTGAAAACAAATTGACTCCGGAGTTAGCTGCCCATGCCGTGCTTCTTCATGATCACGGCTCGGGAGGCATCGAACTCTGCCTGCGAGATCAGCTGGCCATCGAAGAGCTCTTTGAGGTCCGTCAGCTCCTCTTTGAGCGACTTGGCCGGGGTGGCCGAGGCCGCGGCGTTGCCGGCGGGGAAGGGCTGCTGGCCCATCTGCTGGGCGGCGCCGCCCATCTGCTGACCCATGACGTTGCCCATGCCGAAGCCGAGGCCCACGCCCATGCCCATGCCCGCAATGCCGCTGGGATTCTGGGCGGCGAGGGGAATGGCGTCGGCGACCTGCATCTGCGTGTAGGCGCCCATGACCGGGGCCATCATGCCCACGCCGGTGCGCTTGTCCATCATCGCCTCCACTTCCTCGGGGAGACTGATGTTCTCCACGAAGAACTTGGATAGCTCCAGGCCCATGGTCTTGAACTCGTCCTGCAGCTTCGCCTTCACGAACTCCGACAGCTCGTCGTATTTCGCGGCCAGGTCCAGGGCGGGGATCTTGGCTTCGCCCAGGGCGTCCGTGAAGCGGCTCATGATGGTCTTGCGCAGCTGCTCAGAGATGTCAGGCACGGTGTAGACACCGTTGGTGCCCACGAGCTGCTTGAGGAAGGTACCGGCGTCCACCACCTTGATGGAGTAGATGCCGAAGGCCCGGATGCGCAGCATGCCGAAGTCGGCGTCCCGCATCATGATCGGGTTGGAGGTGCCCCACTTCAGATCGTTGTAGAGCTTGGTGGAGATGAAGTAGACATCGCTCTTGAAGGGGCTCTCGAACCCGTACTTCCAGCCCTTGAGCGTGGCCAGGATGGGCAGGTTCTGGGTGGTCAGGTTGTGCGTGCCGGGCTTGAACACGTCGGCCAGCTGGCCTTCGTTGATGAAGACGGCCTCCTGGCTCTCCCGGACGACCAGCTTGCCGCCGTTCTGGATCTCCTGGCCCCGCATCGGGAACCGCCACGCCAGGGTGTCGTTGGAATCATCCAGCCACTCGAGGATGTCGAGGAATTGGGCTTTGCCCCAGTCCATCAGACCCATGTGTCAGTCTCCTAGTGGCATCGGCCACGGGTATGATTCTAGGCCGGACTGTCAACCAAAGCAGGGTCTGAGATGGTAAAAACCGGTGAACAGCCGGTGGGGACCGGGCAGCGCCCTTCAGCCGGTGCCCTTGACCACGCGGGTGGGGCCATCCGAAGGGCCCTTGGCACCGGGCTGCTCAATGCGGGTCTTGCTGTGGACCAGGTGCGTGTCCGCGTCGATGATGCAGCGCCAGCCCCTGGCTTCGCGGGGCATGCGAACCTCCACTTCCCAGCCGCCGGAAGCCCCGTTCAGGGGGACGCGCCGAGCTGAGACAGCCTTGCCACCGGTCTCCTGCTCGGCGATGGTCTTGGCCTCCTTGACGGACTTGACGGGGCCGGACCTGCCCTTCCGGGACTTCGGGGTGCCCGCACTGAAGAGCAGCACGGGCAGAAACAGGGCCATGGCCAGGCAGCGGCTTCGCATCGGATCTCCGGGGGACGAAGCATTCTAGGTCCGCCACCCGCCCTGGCAAGGCCTCAGGTGCGATAAATGGCCGCGCCCCAATGGAGTCCAGATCCGAGGGCCGTGAAGGCTAGATTCATTCCTGGGCGAATGAGCCCGAGGGTGCGGCACTCGTGGAACAGGATCGGCAGCGTGGCGGCGGTGGTGTTGCCCCAGCGCTCGATGTTGTGCGGAACTTTCTCGGGCGGCAGGCCCAGGACCTTCTGCACGCCCTCGATGATGCGCATGTTGGCCTGATGGACCAGGAGCAGGTCCAGGTCCTCCACGGCGATGCCGGAGGCCTCGCAGACTTCCCGGACCACCTGCGGCATGAGGGTCACGGCCGACCGGAACACCTCCTTGCCTGACATGAACGGTAGGGTCTCTCCACTCTGGATCTGGTCCACGGTCACGAAGGGCCGGCGCTTGAAGCTGGCGCCATGCATGGTGAGCACGCCGGCCCCGGTGCCATCGGTGTGGAGCCGGACCACGCCCAGGCCCGTTTCTCCTTCCCGGCCCTCGATCACCACGGCCCCGGCACCGTCCCCGAAGAGCACGGTCCGGTCGCGGGTGAGGGTGTTCTCGGCGCGCTCGGCTTCGGTGATCTCCCGGGTGGACTGGCCGATGAGGGTGTCCCAGCCCAGGTGCCAGGGCATGAAGCCGGTGTGGACCTCGGCGCCCACCAGCAGGACCCGGCGATACCTGCCGCTCTGGAGGAACAGGTCCGCCAGCTCCAGGCCATACAGGAACCCGCTGCACTGCTGGCGGATGTCAAAGGTGGGGACATCACGCAGACCCAGGGCGGTCTGGAGCAGGGGGCCGTTCCCCGGCAGCATGTGATCTGGCGTCATGGTGGCGAAGATCACCGCGTCGATGTCTGTCGGGGCGAGGCCCGCATCAGCGATGGCGTTGCGGGCCGCCATGACGCCCAGGTCCGTGGAGCCCTGGCCGGGGTCCGCGTAGCGCCGCTCCTGGATGCCGCTGCGCACCCGGATCCACTCGTCCGAGGTGTCCATGAGCCGCGAGAGGGCCTCGTTGGTGACGACATTCGGAGGCACGCCAATGCCGGTTCCGATGATGACACTTCGCATGGAGACTCCTGGGGTGCGCGGATAAGCATAGCGGGAAGTGGATTTGTGGATCTGATTAGCTTTGCGGAGGTGCCTGTGCTTCTTCCAGGCCAAGCCGGCGCAGCAGCTCCGCCTGCTCGGTGGGCCGTTCCACCCGCAGCCCCTGGGCTTTCAGGGTGTGGATCCTCAGGGCACCGTCAGCGAAGCCGAGGAGCAGTCCTTCCCCGCACAAACGGAAACCCCCAGCCCGGCAGGACTCGGCACTCGGCAGGGCCCAGGCGACCTTCACCGTGCCCAGCGGGGTCTCCAGGAAGGCGTTCGGCCAGGGGTCGGCCACGGCCCGGATCTGATTGAAGGCCTCCTGGACCGTCATGGCAGCGTCCAGGCGGGAGTCCGCGGGCTTCCGGCCGCCAAAGTAGGTGGAAGGGCCGAGGGTCCGCTGGTCGATGCGCGGGCTGCTGCCATCTACAAGTCCCGGGATGGCCCCGGCCACAAGCTCGCTGCCGGCCGCCGCAGCCTTGGCCGTGAGGCTCAGGGCTGTCTCATCCCAGGCGATGGGCAGGCGGGCCTGGGCCACGATGAAGCCGTCATCAGGCTTGGGCGTCATGGCGTGCAGCGTGATGCCTGTCTCGGTTTCCCCCTTCACCAGCACCCAGTTGAGGGGCGCCCGCCCCCGGTATTTTGGCAGGAGGCTGCCATGCAGGTTGTAGGCGCCCAGGCGGGGGATGTCGAGGACGCGGGCCTGGATCATCTCGCGGAAGTAGAAGCTGAACAGGAAGTCCGGCTGGTGCGCCAGGATGGCCGCATAGACGCTGTCCTCGTTGAAATCCGGAGCCTTGTGGACCGGGATGCCATGGGCCAGGGCCACCGCCGCCGGGGGCGTGAACCACAGCTCATCCGCGCCCTGGGGATACGTGTAGAGTGCGCGGACCTCGACGCCCGCCTTCAGCAAGCCCTCAAGAGCAGCCGTGCCCACACTGGAATAGGCGCAAACGACGGCACTGGGACTCGGCATAATCCCTCCAATCCTCCGAGCATCTCATAATCCATTGATCTTCCTGCCCGTAGACCTATTCTGGATCGGAGTTTTCCATGCGTCTGCGAGTTCTGCCGTTCCTCCTGAGTGCGCTGCTCCTGTCCGCGGGGGAGGACCCTTTCGAGGCTCCCAAGGAGCTGCAGGCCTTCGCCCGCCAGCACACCCTGAACCAGATCTCGGTGACGGCCAAGGTCGGGGCCCTGCTGAGGGCCTTCTTCTCCCCTCCGGAGGGTGGCGGGCTCGGCATCACCTACGACAACAGTTACACCCGCACGCCCATCGAGACCTGGCGGGATCGCAAGGCCAACTGTCTCTCACTCACGGCCCTGTGCGTGGCCGCCTGCCGGTCCGTGGGCCTGGAGGCACGCTACGGGGAGTCCCTGCGGATCAGCCGCTGGCGGAGGGTGGGGACCACCATCCGCTACGAGCGCCACATCGTGGCCGTGGTGCCCACGGGGGCCATCGGACAGGAGGTCGTCGCCGATTTCCTGCCGGAGGTGCGCCGGAATCCCCACCTTGTCGTGCCACTCGAGCCCAGGCGGGTGCTGGCCCTGTTCTACAGCAACCGGGCCGTGGAACTGCTTGAGGAGGGAAGCCAGGACGAGGCCCAGCAAGCTGCGCTCCGGTCCATCCAGGTGGACCCGAAGCTGGGGGTGGGCTGGAACATCCAGGGGGTGGTCCAGCGTGCCCAGGGCCAGGATGCTGAGGCGGAGAGATCCTTCCTCCGGGCCATCGAGGCCGATCCACGGGACGGCGCACCCTGCGGCAACCTGGAGAACCTGCTCAGGGCTCAGGGGCGAGATTCGGAGGCCCAGGTCTATCGGGACCGGGGCCTGGAGGTGCGGAAGAAGGACCCCTTCTTCAACGCCTTCCTCGCGGAGGAAGCCCTTGCGGATAGCCACTTTGAGGAAGCCGAAAAACGCATCAAGCAGGCCATCCGGCTGCTGTCCCAGGACCCGGACTTCCACTTGATCCATGCCCGGGTCTGCTTGGCCCGGGGCAAGCAGAAGGATGCCATCAAGGCGCTGGAGCAGGCCAGGAAATGGGCCATGCCGGAGATGCAGGCCCGGCTCGATGGCAAGCTGGCCCTGCTCAAGGGCGACAAGCCCTAGCCCTGCAGGCAAGCCGTCGATCGCCGATCGCTGATAGCTGATAGCTGAGAGGCCCTAGTTCGCTTCCAGCTCCGCCAGGCGGGTCTGGGCCTCTGGGCTGTCGGGGTGGTGGAGCAGGCACTCACGGAGGTAGCGGCGGGCGCCTTCCAGATCCTCCAGTTCCCGCCGGGCCTCGGCGAGTTGGATCAGGGTCTCCTCCTCTTGGGGTTCCAGCTGCAGGGCCTTTCGCCAGTGGCTCTCGGCACGGTCCCAGTCCCCCAGCTCGGCACAGGCGTGGCCAGCATCGAGGAGGTAGCGCAGCGTCTGCGGGTCCATGCGCACGGCCCGTTCCAGGTCCATCCTGGCGGGCAGGCCTTCGCCCAGGTTGGCGTAGGCCAGGCCACGCAGGTGCCAGAAGGTGGGTCGCTCGCGGCAGCTCTCGCCAAGCCCCTCGAGGAAAGGCAGCAGGGCTTCCCAGGCATCCATGCCGAGCAGGCACTCGCCCTGGAGCAGCAGCAGGTCGGGATCCTCGGGGCTCCCTTGCAGGAGGCCGACCACCTCGGCATAGGCCGCCTCGAACTGGCCCTCAGCCACCTGGAGCTGGAGGTGGAGCGGGGGGTGGTGGTCCCCCTGCGAGTCGGGGGGAACGGAGGCCAGCAGCTCCCGGGCGAAGGCGGGATCGTCTTCCCACCAGAAGGCGAACTCCGCGCGCCGGAGGTGCCACTCCTCCCGGAGCGCGACCCCCTCTGCACCGCTCGGAATGGTGGGCCAGGCCTGGTCCAGGCTGCGGTGGGCCTCCCGGTCCTGGTGCAGCTCCAGGGCGATCTGGTGCCGCTCCATCCAGAGCCGGAAAGACTCGGGCTGATCTGCCAGGGCCGATTCAATGACCCGCCAGGCTCCTTCCCGATCACCCAGCTGGCGGCGGGAGACGGTCTCCACCAGCCAGAGCGCGGGATGATCCCGGCGCTCGGGAGGCAGGCCCTGGACGAGCGCGAGGGCCGCCGCCGGACGGCCCTTCCGCAGCAGGTGCATGCCCGCGGCGCCCCGGTCCCAGGGAATCCGGGCGTCTCCGTGACGAGCACAGAGCACGGCCAGGCTCTGCTCCAGCATGTCCTCCCGGCCATGCTGGAGCCCCGCCAGCATCAGGTCTTCGAGGACCAGGGGATCCTCCCAGGAGAGCGGTAGCGCCGCCTCGAAGTGCTCCCAGGCCAGGTGCAGGGCCTCCGGTTCTGAGCTTCGAAGCAGGAGGATGCCCTGCAGGTGTCGGAGCCTTCCCATGCGCGGGGCCAGTCGGATCAGCCACGCTCCCCAAGCGAGACGGCGGGCCGTGGGTGTGTCTGGACTCGGGCGGAAGGCCCGGGACAGAAACCAGTACTTCCACCAGGACTGCCGCACCAGCTGTGCCTCGAGCAGGTCGAGCCAGGCGCGTTCCTTGTAGCCGAGGGAGGCGTGGGCCAGTCCGAGCAGCAGATGGATCCGATAGCCCAGCTCCCCCCGGGCCAGAGGGGCGCGGCCCAGGAGCTCGGCGACCTCTGAGGCCGGGCCAGATGCCGCCCAGCGGGCCTCCGCCCGGGCCAGCAGGCCAGGGTAGATCCAGACCTGCCGGACGGCCCAGCCAAGCCAGCCTCCGAGGACCATCGCACCCGCCAACACCCACCCAGAGCCTGCTCCCATTACCCAGCCTGCACCGGCCAGCAGGACCGCCAGCAGCAACAGGAGGGCGCCCTGGACCGGGCGTGAGAGCGGGAGGGGCTTTCGCATGGCCCCAAGTATGAGCCCTCTTCGCGGTGCTTCGGTCGGATGGTGGCGATGACGAGCCGCTGGATCTGGTTAGGGACGAACGCCTGGGCCCCGCTCGCGACCCGGACGCTCCAGCGGCGCTAGTTTCCCTGCTGGATCTCTTTCGCGATCACCAACCGCTGGATCTGGTTGGTTCCCTCATAGATCTGCAGGAGCTTGGCGTCGCGCATGAACTTCTCGACGAGGTAGTCGCGGCTGTAGCCGTTGCCGCCGAGGATCTGGACCGCATCGGTGGTGACTTCCATGGCCGTGTCCGTGGCGAAGGTCTTGGCGATGGCGCTCTGCTTGGAGTTCTTGATGTTGTTGTCGGTCATCCAGGCGGCCTGCCAGGTGAGCAGGCGGCTGGCCTCGATCTTCTTGGCCATGTCCGCCAGCATGAAGCTGATGGCCTGATTGGCGAAGATGGGCGCACCGAACTGGATGCGGGTCTTGGCGTAGTCCAGGGCGATCTCGAAGGCGGCCCGGGCCACGCCCACGCCCCCGGCGGCCACGGCGGCCCGGGTCTGGTCGAGGGTCTTCATGGCGATGATGAAGCCCATGCCCTCCTTGGCCAGCAGGTTCTCCACAGGCACTTCCGCATCGTTGAAGTAGAGCTCCACCTGGTTGCTGGCGCGCTGGCCCATCTTGTCCAGCGCCTTGCCCACCACCAGTCCTGGCGTGTCTCGGGGTACCACGATGCAGCTGGCACCCCGGGCGCCCTTGCTGGGGTCGGTGCTGCAGAACAGGGTGTACCAGTCGGCGTAGCCGCCGTTGGTGCAGTAGCACTTGGTGCCGTTGATGATGTACTTGTCACCCTTCTTCTCGGCACGGCAGGTCATGCCCCCGGCGTCGGATCCAGCGTTGGGCTCGGACAGGCTGAAGGCGGCGAACTTGGGCTCTTCCGCGATCATGCCAAGCCACTTCTTCTTCTGCTCGGGGCTCCCCGCGATGAGCACAGGCGTCATGGCCAGGCCATTCGCCATGATGGAGGTGTAGAGCCCAGCGCAGCCCCAGGCCAGCTCCTCGCAGACCACGACCTCTTCCAGCTGGGAGGCCCCAGGTCCGCCGCAGTCCTCGGGGACCATGGCCTGCAGGTAGCCGAAGTCGAAGGCCGCCTTGTAGACGTCTGTGGCCCACTCCCCGGTCTCGTCATATTTCCGGGCCACCGGGCGCATGATCTTCTCGGCGAAGGTATGGGCGCGCTCTTTCTCAGCCTGCAGCTCGGGAGGGAGAGTGAAACCGAACATGGATGCCTCGTCGAAAGGGGAGGAAGGTGGGAAATCGGGATGAATCCGTTTGGGTCAGTCTATCGTCAGCTCCGGTCCGGGGCAGGATGACCCGGATCACACCCCCCCACCGCGCTAAACTGGACCACCGGAGTGCCTATGACCATTCACATGTCTGACATCAGCAAGGCCGTTCTCGCGACGGAATACGCGGTGCGAGGTTCCATCGTGGCCCGGGCCGGGGAGCTGGAGAAGCAGGGGCGAAAGATCATCTATTGCAACATCGGCAACCCGCAGTCCCTGGGGCAGGCCCCCCTCACATGGATCCGTCAGCTGCTAGCCCTTTGCGAATACCCGGCCCTGATGGAAACCGCGCCGGGGGCCTTTCCCTCGGATGCCATTGAAACCGCACGAGCCATCCTCGCGGGCACGCAGTACGGCCTCGGCGCCTACAGCGAGAGTCGGGGTGTGCGATCCATCCGGGAGGCCGTGGCGGCGTTCATCCTTGAGCGCGACGGCATCGGCGTGGATCCGGATGACATCTTCCTGACGGACGGAGCGAGCAAGGGCGTGCAGACCGCCCTCCGCATCCTGATCTCCGGACCCGGGGACGGCATCATGATCCCCATCCCCCAGTATCCTCTCTACTCGGCCAGCATCACGCTCTACCGGGGACGCATGGTGCCCTACTTCCTGGACGAGGCCGATGGCTGGAAGGTGAGCCGCACCATGCTGGAGGATTCGCTGGCCAAGGCCAAGGCCGAGGGGACCCATGTCAAGGCGATCTGCGTGATCAACCCCGGCAATCCCACGGGCGCGGTGCTGGATAAGGCCACCATCGCCATGATCATCGACTTCGCAAAGGCCCACGACCTCTCGATCCTGGCCGACGAGGTCTACCAGGAGAACATCTACCAGGCCGGCGATGCGTTCGTCTCCTTCGCCAAGGTGCTTCATGAAAAGGAGGTGAAGGACGTCTCGCTCTTCAGCTTCCACTCCTGCTCCAAGGGGCTCCTGGGCGAGTGCGGCCACCGGGGCGGCTACTTCGAGTTCCGGAACGTTCCGGACGACGTGGCGGCCCATATCCTGAAGCTGCAGAGCATCGCACTCTGCGCCAACCTCGCTGGCCAGGTCGCGGTCCACGCGATGGTGTGTCAACCCAGACCAGGCATGCCCTCCTACGCCCTCTTCACGGCGGAGAAGCAGGCGATCCTGGACACGCTGAAGCAGCGGGCCATCCTGCTGGTGGAAGGCCTCAACCGCATCCCGGGCATCACCTGCAACACCATCACCGGGGCCATGTACGCCTTCCCGAGGATCACCCTCCCCCCCGGCCGCACCGACTCGGACTACGCCATGGCCCTGCTGGAGCAGACGGGTATCTGTGTGGTCCCCGGATCGGGCTTTGGTCAAGCGGAAGGCACTGCCCACTTCCGGACCACCATCCTCCCGCCCACCGATCAGATCCAGAAGGTCGTGGAGGCCATGGGCGAGTTCCATCGCACGTTCCAGTAAGACGCGAAGAGCAGATCTCTGCGGGCATCGCGCTCTTGAGTGCAGGTTGAACCAAGTCATCTGAGGAAGACCCATGCGTCCCGAACATCCCATCGTCCTCATCACTGGCGCTTCCAGTGGCTTTGGCGCTGCCATGGCCCGGCTGCTGGCCGCCCAGGGCTGCCACCTGGCGCTGGGTGCCCGTCGGCTCGACCGGGTGCAGGGGTTGGCGGAGGAACTGGCCCAGGCCCACGGTGTGCAGACCTTCGCGGGCCAGCTGGACACCCGGGATACTGCCAGTGTGAATGCGTTCGTCGAAGCTGCCGCCGCGGCTCTGGGCGGCCTGCACGTCCTGGTGGCCAATGCCGGCCTTGCCAGCGGTACCTACAAGCTCTGGGAGACGCCGGACGAGGATTTGGAAGCCATGATGCGCACCAACATCGAGGGTGTGGTCAAGACCATCCGCGCGGGTCTGCCCCATGTGCGCAAGGCCGGCTGGGGCCACGTGTTCTTCATCGGCTCCTTGGCAGGCCACCAGTCCTACGAGGGCGGCAGCGTCTACTGCGCCAGCAAGATGGGCCTGCGGGCCATGGCCCACAGCCTGCGCCTGGAGCTGAATGGCGAGCAGATCCGCGTCACCGAAGTGGACCCGGGCATGGCCGAGACCGAGTTCTCCAGCGTGCGTCTCAAGGACGAGGCCAAGGCCAAATCCATCTACCAGGGGGTCAAGCCGCTGAGCGCCGAGGATGTGGCGGAATGCGTCCGCTGGTGCCTGGCTCTCCCGGACCACGTGAACATCGACGAGATGCTGATCAAGCCCGTGGACCAGGCCGCCCCGCACAAGCTGCACCGCCGGGTCTGAGTCAGTCCCGGCTCATCCGCAGCGTCAGGGGCAGCACCGCAAGCATGGCGAGGGCGCCCAGGGCCCAGCCCAGGCGGTAGCCGTAGTGGCCGATGGTCCAGCCCAGGCTGAAGCTGCCGAGGCCGATACCGGCATCAAAGGCGAACAGCAGGGCGCCGAAGGCCGAGCCGCGCCTCAGGGGATCCACAGACTCCAGCAGCTTCGCGTTGAGCAGGGTGTGGAGCATGCTGTACCCTGCGCCGTAGAGCAGGGCCGAGACCACGTGGCGGACCGTGCCACCGGGCAGGAAGGCCAGCAGGGCGAGGCCCGCGATGGCGCCCAGCAGCATGGCGGGCAGCTTCCGGATGGGCCGGCGGCCGAAGCCCCGCCGCAGCATGACGATGCGCATCAGCACCATGCCAATGGCCATGCAGGACAGGAAGGCGGAGGGCAGGGGCAGGCCCAGGGCCAGGGCCTCCTGCGCCGTGTAGGTGCCCAGTGCGCCGTAGCCCAGGGCCACGCCGAAGAGGACCACGCACGGCCCGATCACCGTGGCGTTGGGCCACTGGAAGCCCTGGGCCCGGCGCTGGGGGTGGTCTTCGGGCAGGGTGGTCGCCAGGGCCCCCAGAAGGAGGAACAGGCCCGCCAGGTACCAGCCGATGGGTGCGAACCCCCAGCGCTGCTGTATCCAGAGCCCCAGCAGGGGACCCACGATGACCCCGCCAGGGCTGGCGAGGCCATACAGGCTGAGCCCGTCGGCCCGCCGCTCATCCGGTAGGACGTGGGCCAGGGACGCCATGGTGGCGGTCAGGAGACCCGACCAGACGATTCCGTGGGGAAAGGCCAGGAGATAGAACCCCCAGCGGGTGGGCAGGAAGGCATAGGCGGCCAGGAATCCCGCGTAGCCCACGGCGGAGGCGATCACCAGGCGTCGGTGGCCCACGCGGTCGCCCAGGTGCCCCGTGAAGAGCGCACCCAGGGCGCTGCCCAGAGTGAAGAGGGTCATGAACCGGCCGCTCTCCGCCAGGCTGGCCCCGAGCTCCCGTAGCCGCAGGGGCACCGTGGGGAACAATTGGAAGGCCGCGAAGAAGGTGATGAAGGTCAGGGCCCAGACGAGGGCGAACTGGCGGGTCATGAGTCGCGGGCGGGAATTGGAAAGGGCCTTCATGGCTCCAGGATGGCAGAGGGGCTGGTCCCGGTTGTCATGGTCTGGCTCTCCCGCGCGATGCGCCGGGCGGCAGGCATGGCCAGGGCCAGCAGGAAGACGCCCGCGGCCCAGCCCCAGCGGAAGCTGGTGAGCTCCATGCCCCAGCCCAGGCCCAGGGCGCCGAGGGCGGTGCCCACGTCAAAGGCGAAGAAGAGGGCCCCCACGCCAGCCCCTCGCCGGTCCGCCGGGCAGGTGTCGATGATATGCATGAAGAGGAGTGTGTGCACCATGCCGTAGCCGCCGCCATAGACGAGTCCGGCCGTCAGATGCCGACCCGCGCCGCCTGGCAGGAAGGCCAGCAGGGCCGAACCCACGGTGGTCACGGCGAGCATGAGGGGCAGCAGGGCCACCGGGCGCCGGCCCATGCCGGTCAGGCTGAGCAGGGCCCGGATGCCGACCATGCCGAGGGCGAAGCAGGTGAGGAAGGCCGACGGCCAGGCCATGCCCAGGGCCTTGGCCTCCTGGGCACTGTAGGGGGGCATGGGTCCGAAGCCCAGACCGAGCAGAAAGAGCAGGAGCACGGGCGCTAAGACCGCGCGGTCCGGCAGCGTGAAGGAGGCCTGCGGCGCTACGTCCCGCCTGGACTCCCTGGGCAGGCTCCCGATGAGCAGGTGCAGGACGGCGAAGACCGAGGCCAGGATGGCCAGCATCCAGGCGAAGCCCAGGTGAGGGAGGAGCCAGAGGCCCGCGAGAGGTCCCAGCGCCACGCCCCCGGGGCCAGAGAGGCCAAAGAGCGACATGCCCTGGGCCCGGTGCTCCGGCGTGAGGATGCCCCCCACCTTGGCGACGGAGGCGGTTCGCAAGGCGGACCAGAGCACGCCGTGGATGGGCGCCAGGAGGTAGAAGCCCCAGCGCACCCGTAGCAGCGCGTAGGCCGCGAGGATCAGCACCAGGAGCAGGGAGGACAAGCGCAGGACCCTTCTCGGGCCGAGCCGGTCACCCAGGGGACCCGTGAACAGCGAGCCGATGCCGGAACCAAGCATGAAGGCGGTCTGGAAGCGGCCGCTCTCTGCGAGGCTGGCACCCAGGTCCCGCAGGTGCAGGGGCACCACCGGGAACAGCTGATATCCCGCTGCGAAGACCAGGAAGTAGAAGGCCCACAGGATGAGGAACGGACGAGTGAAGATCCCCTTCTGCGCTGTTTCTGCGTCCTCTGCCATCCCTCCAGGATCGTCTATTTGTCCCGGAATTTGGCGTGGCAATCCGCGCAGGTGGCCTTGAGCTCGCCCAGCCGAGCCTTGATCACGACTTCATCCCCGCTTGCGGCGGCGTCGGCCACCGCCTGCGCCAAGTCAGACACCTTCTGGTTGAACACTTTGCGCTCGCCCTCAACGCCCCCTGCGACCTTGGCCGCCTGCTTCGAGAGTTCCTCGGCATCCTTGGCCACCTCCGGGAGGTTCTTGGCGGCCAGGTTCTGGCGCATGGCTTTCACCCACCCTGCCCGGGCCTGCATGAGCTTCTGAAGGGGGCGCAGCTCAGACTGGGCGGAAGCAAGGGTGGCCAGGCCCGCCAGGATTAGCGATATCGGGAAAAGGTAGGTTTTCATGACTGCGTTCTCCGTCAGAGGTTTTCTCTGTGGACTCCACGTTAGGCATGGGAGCGCGCCAGTGAACCCTCCGGGTTAGAGATAGGTGCCAGTCCGGTGGGGTCGTCGGCCGTCGTTTTTCCCGGGGCCGAACCCGCCCTGCGCTATGCTTCCGGACACCTTTCCGGAGGCAGGCATGTTCCGACGCGTGGAGGACTTCAAGTCCATCTGGCAGCAGGAGGCAGAGAAGACCCTTGCCGTATTTGCTGCCATCCCCGATGCCGCGGCCCATCAGGCCGTGGACGCCCAGCACCGGGATCTGCGGCGCCTGGCCTGGCATCTGGTGGAGACCATCCTGGAGCTGCCCCAGAACCTGGGCCTCAAGGTGAAGGGCCCGGTGGCCCTCGGTTCGGATGGCTTCATTGGCGCCCCGCCCCCGACCATGGTGGAGATCGGCACCACCTACCGGGTCGTGAGCGAGTCGCTCCTGGATCACATGGGCAGCTGGAGCAATACGGAACTGGGCCGCAACTTCACCTTGTATGGCGAGACCTGGACCGGCGCGTTCGCCCTCTATGTCCTCGTGTCCCATCAGACGCATCATCGCGGCCAGATGACGGTTCTCATGCGGCAGGCGGGCCTGGCGGTGCCCAGTGTCTATGGCCCGACTCGCGAGGGCTGGGCTGACTTTGGGCTGGAACCCCCCAAGGTCTGAAGGCCCCCTTCAGGGGGTGGTTTGAACATCGGAACCCAGGTGAGATGACTTCCTGACAGCTGACCTGCAAGTCCATCGACCTCCGTGCCAGTGGGTTCAGTCACTTGGTTTGGGCGGAGGGGCAGCCTGCGGTCGCCCAAAAAATTCTGGACGAATCCTTCCCAGGGCTCACGCCTACTGACCGCAGGGCCTGGCAAGGCCTTGTAAAAATTTAAATTGCTATCGATTGATCAATCTCAATTTTCCTATTGAACTCTTAATCTGATTGATTCTTTGATGAATATGTTAATTATTTAAAAATACTTCATTTGTTAATAAGGTCTTTTATCAAAAGACAAGCACGTCTCTTCTTGGGTTGCTTGACAGGTTCGAGCGGGGCTTACACTGAAGGCCAGGTAAGTAGTTTTACGTATATCCATTTTGGCCGACAGGACCCCGTCTCAGGTCCGTTCCTTTCGCCGCCTCGTCGGGCCTTTGGGGCAGTTGTGCCACCCGGGCCTCCAGGAGCCCGACCTCCCCCTTTTGAAGGCCAAACCATGAATCCAAAGCTCTTCAGCCTGCTGGACTTGCTGCGCATGGCCATCATCCGGTGTGGGAGCATCCTGCAGAACCCCCAGCGGGATAGCTCCGGGTCCTTCCTCATCCAGGTCACCCCAGGACCCGCGCCGCTCCTCGTGGAGGACCCGTCCGTGGTTCGATTCCTCCTTGCCATGCAAAAGGAAGGGATAGACCTGGGCTTTCACCTCGAGTCCAAAGAAGGCCAGAGCCAACAGCTCGTCATGAGCCTCCGCAAGCAGGAGGCTCAAGTCGCAGTCTCGGTTCCCAGCACGGCCCCTGCTGGGGGGGGGACCGGGAAACCGTTCCCGGCCGCAGCACTGAACCTGCAGGCAATTCTCACGGGGCTCTCCAGGGCCCTAGTCGAGCTGAGGTATTCCGCGACAGACCGCCCGCCGTCGCTCCAGGCGGGCCAGGCCCGTGGCTTGGTATTGCGTCAGGCCATGGGGTTCTCATGAGGCTCTCACGAAGCGAGGTGAATGGACCGATGCTGTTCCCGAGGATGTCACCCTCCTTCCCACAGGGAGTGTTCGCGCAGGCCTTGGGCTGCGGGAACGCGCTGCCCGAAATGAAGGCCGTACTGCCACTCGCCTTGGAGAAGGATCTGCTCGTCAGCGTCTCCCCAGGATGCGAGGCCCAGGTGCATGCCTACCTGGGGGAGTTCGGCTTCGGGAAGTATGCCTGCGGGATCCTTGGGATCACCTACCAACCCGGGTTCCGCCGGTATCTGCCCGACGGTGGGCACTGGCTGCCGACGGAGGCTGAGGCCTGGTCCTGCGCGGAGAGGGTGCTCAAATATTTCGCGTCAGGGCTGAGGAAGCGGACCCTCCTCAGGCTGGAAGAGGGACTCCCGGCCAACCTGCTGGTGGCCGTGGTGATTCCGCTGGAGGGGCCATCGAGCCGCGAAGCTGCGGGTAGGATCCTGGGCGAGGCCTTTCCCCCCAGCAGAATCAACTTCAGGCCAAATTAACTGTATTTTCTGACCAGGACACCCAGCACCGGCGACGAGTTGAGCGGTATGCTCGGGCCCGGGTTCGCCTGGGCTTCCCGCTCAACCCCGGCCCATTTGCTTCGTAGCTGATCCAAGTCCTTCTCTTGAGGAGTCCCAACCCATGAACCATTCCTTACTCCTGACTCGGCTCCTGCGGTCAGGCCTTGCCTTGGCCCTGGCCCTGCCGCTGGCCGCGGAGGGAGTC
>Ga0194052_1000087_pt1 | contig 68385 bp, 51 predicted proteins | sample SepL226m_MetaG_FD_160117 | JGI IMG/M metagenome (GOLD analysis project Ga0194052, IMG submission 160117) | Anoxic zone freshwater microbial communities from boreal shield lake in IISD Experimental Lakes Area, Ontario, Canada - Sep2016-L227-6m | ecosystem: Environmental > Aquatic > Freshwater >...
AGATATTTTTCTAAAACATGTTACATATAAACCTTATGATGGTATAATGGTTATAGTTGGTAAGTTGAAAAGGAGACGGAATGCCAGTAATAAGAGTCGTACTTGCTGATGACCATAAAATGCTTCGCGAAGGTTTGCGCATTTTACTTGAACATATCATCGAAGTAAAAGTTGTTGGCGAAGCTGAAAATGGTTGGCAGGCAATTATAACAACAGGCGAAACAAATCCAGATATTGTAATAATGGACGTAAACATGCCAGGTATGGATGGCATTGAGGCTACTGCCGCCATCTCGCATAAATATCCACACGTCAAAATAATCGCACTATCAGTACGTCAAGACCCAAGAGGCATTAATGATATGATTTCTGCTGGTGCATCTGCGTTTGTTTTAAAAACAAATGCTTTTCACGAATTAGAAATAGCAATTAGAGAAGTAATGAACAACAAAGTTTACCTTAGTCCGCAAATCGCAGATACTGATTTGCTGAATAAGAATAAAGGTGATATCTTAGACATTCTTTCAAATCGTGAAAGAGATGTTATGAAGATGCTGGCAAGTGGAATGAAATCAAGTGAAGTCGGCAATGATTTAGGAATAAGTTCACGTACAGTTGATGTGCATAGACAGCATATATTTGATAAATTAAAAATTAATTCTACCGCAGATATGGTAAGAATAGCCATTAGAGAAGGTTTATCTGATTTAGATTAGAATAAAACAGAGTATGTCTTTACGATTCACAAATCCGCAATATCTATTTTTATTGCCTCTTTTTATAATATATATCTGGTACGTTTCACGTCATACTCTGGCAGAGCTGGATAAATGGCGTGATAGAGTATCGTTTTGGATCCGCACAGTAGTTGGTACAGCTATCATACTTGCTATCAGTGGCATTCAAATTATTAAGCCTACTACTAATCTTTGTACTTCTTTTGTTGTTGATTTATCATTCAGCTCACAACCTATGCAGCAGGAAGCTCTTTCATATATTCAAGAAGCCATCAAAAAGAAACACTCCGGCGACTTGATAACTGTTGTTGCATTTGGCGGAGATGCATGGCTTGATAAATCAGCTGAAGATAAAGAAGGAAAAATAGACAGAATATATAGCCTGCCAAAAAAATCACGTACCAATATATCTGCTGGTATTCAATTAGCAATGGCCGCGTTCCCGGAAGAAGCAGGAAAACAGATTGTTATTTTAACAGACGGCAATGAAAATCAGGGGAATGTCTTGTCGCAAGCTGAAATAGCAGCTGCCAATGACATAAAAATATCTGTTATCCCTTTAAAGAGAAACAATACAAATGAAGTGCTGTTAAGTAAAATCACTGCTCCTTCTGTAACAAAAATAGGCTCACCAATCAATATCTCTGTAACCGCGGAAACAACAAAAGATATCACCGGCAAGTTGAATATTTACCGTAATGATACATTATATGATTCTAAAACCGTTAAATTACAAACAGGCAAAAATATATTTTCATTCGATGATTTTCTAAATGGTGCCGGGTTATTTCAATACAAAGCAACTATTGAAGTGCCAAAAGGAAATGACGAACTTCCCGATAATAACCAGGTTTATTGCTATACCAGAGTAGCCGGTAAAACATCAACTTTAATAGTTGAAGGTGCCGAAGGTGATGGTGAACATCTGGCCCAAACATTAAAAACAAATGGCATAGAAGTCGTTCTGGGAAAAGCAGAAAATGTTCCCAAAAACTTAGCTGAATGCAGCAAATGGGACAGTATAATTTTTGCTAATGTACCGGCATGGCAAATTTCACCGAACTCTATTGCTGCTATACAGGGTGCGGTTAAAGACACCGGAATGGGCTTCATGATGACGGGTGGAACTGACAGTTTCGGTGCTGGTGGTTATTTCAGCACTCAGATAGAAAATATCTTGCCGGTATCAATGGATACCAGAAAGAAGAAAAAATATTCATCAATCGCAATTGTACTGGTAATCGAATATTTAGAAGAACAAGCAATCACAAACCGGTCAATTGAAGCAGCAAAAGCGACAGTTGATATGCTGCTTCCTACTGATAAAATCGGCGTAGAAAATTGCGGATATGACAAAAATCTATGGCCAATCCCTATGCAGCCAGTACAGGATAAAGAAAAAATCAAGGCTGAAATGGATCAAAAACTTCAGGAAATGTATGACCCTCCCTCTTATGAAAGTCACTTGCAAGAAGCTGCTAATGTATTAATGAATACAAAAGCAGATGTGAAACATATTCTACTGGTGGGAGATGGCGACGCTTATATGCCCAATACAATGCTTGCGACCATACGTAAAATTAAAAGAGAAGGTATTACAGTATCCGCTATATCAACTGGTGTGGATGGACCTCCAGGACTGGCAGAGATGCAAAAAATAGCGTCACAAGGCGGTGGTGTCGCTTATGAAGCAAAACGTCCTGAAGATCTGCCGCGATTACTTGTACGTGACCAGCAATCCGTAACCAGACCGCCAATATATGAAAAACCATTTCGAGTTATTCCTATTGATACCACACATGCTTCGACTAAAGATATTGATTGGGGCAATGCCCCCCCGTTGATGGGATATACAATTACATCAAATAAGGAAAATGCTCCTACAGCAAGAATATTGCTGTCTTCGCCGGAAAATGACCCTATATTCGCAGTTTGGCAATACGGGTTAGGTAAAACGGCTGCTTTTGCATCAGAACCTTCGTCACATTGGGGATTGCATTGGATGGATTGGCCGGATGAACAAAAATTTTGGATGCAATCTACTCGCTGGATTTTAAGAAATACAAAAGAGTCTGACTTGCAATTAGATGTATTCGAGCAAAATAGTAAAGGTATTATTTCAATCGAAGCAGTTGATAAGAACGGACAATATAAAAATGGTTTAAATTTATCAGCCCGCGTTTCCCATATACAAAATGATGCTTTTTTAGATCCTAAAACAGAAACAGAGATGGTAGACATTAATCAGTCTGCACCAGGCCATTACGAAGGTTTCTTTAATGCGGGTGATAATGGGGCATACCAGATTACTGTTATAGATACAAAAACAAATGGTGAAAAATCGCTGCAGCAAGCCACATTGGTTATCCCCTATTCACCTGAGTATGGGATAATGAAAAATAATGACTCGTTAATATCTCAAATTGTAGAAACTGGTAAAGGTGAAGTAAACCCACCTGCTGACGATATCTTCGGCAGAATGAGATTCGGCGCTCGAACATTATCTGATCTCTGGACCATACTTATTCCCTGGATTGCATTTATTTTCATATTTGATGTAGCAGTAAGAAGAGTTGTTATTCCGCCAGCTGATGTTATGGTATTTATTAAAAAACTCATTAAAGCATTCAAAAACAGATCTTTTTCGTCCCCGACAGAAACAGTATGTAATGAAAAAATCGAAGTTCTGTTAAATACAAAATATAAAAAAAGAGATACTGTTGAGTATGTTCTACCTGCTGAAGCATTAAAAAATGATGATAATTCCAAGTATATTACCGAAGTTGATGAAGATGAAATCGTACCAGAAAAAGTTGCGCTACCAATACCAGCACCAGAAGAATCAACAGCAGGAGTGCTGCTAAAGAAAAAACGAGAACGCAAATCTGAATAATAAAAAATGCGTAATGGGCAAAGTGCCATTACGCATTTTTACCTCAATATTTTAAATGCTTATTTTACATTCTTATAAAAAATTGGGCATTCTTCAGTACCAGCATAAACATCTACAGTTACTTTATCCATTTTATCGCCAACTTTAACAGCATCAGCAACATCCTGACCTGACTTTACCCATCCAAACACAGCATATTTGCCATCAAGGAATGTAGCATCACCAATAGTTATGAAAATCTGTGAACCGGCTGTGTTGGGGTCATTTGTGCGTGCCATAGAGATAGCACCTTTTGCATGTGATAATAATGGACTGATTTCCAAATTAATATTGTAACCAGGACCACCGGCACCATTGCCTTGCGGATCACCGCCTTGAATAACGAAATTCGGTTCAACGCGATGATAGGTTAATCCATCATAATAACCGGATTTGATTAACTTGATGAAGTTGGTGCTGGTATATGGCATTAATGCAGATTCCAATACAACTTCAATCTTTTTCCCGGATGTCATGGTGATTGTCACTAAATGACGACCGGCCTTCTGTGTTTCTAAGGTCTCTGCCACTGTAGGCGGAGTAACTTTCATCTTTTTCTCCTTTTTTTCGTCACCCGCTGCAAATGCGGCTGATAATAAGACACAAAATAATATTACCACTGGTAATAAACGATTATACATGACTTGTCTCCAGATAGTTTTTTTTGCATAATAAGGCTGACACAGGTAGAATAATAATCGAAGAGTATAATTGTCAAGTTTTCATTTAAAATGAGGTTAAAATGAATCAAATTAATATTCATGTTGAATTATGCCGCGAAGGCGCAGTATTGCCCAAATATGCCAACACACATGATGGCGGGATGGATGTTACATTGCCTGATGAAATTACAGTTCCTGCTGGTAAAACCTTAATTGCCCCCACTGGTTTAAAAGTTGCATTACCTGTCGGTTGGATGCTGCTGGTATTCCCGCGTTCAGGAATCAGTGTAAAAACCGGTCTGCGTATTGCTAATAGTCCCGGGTTAATAGATGCTGGTTATCGTGACGAAATTGGCATCATCCTGCATAACACGAATGATGTAAATATTACATTACCAGCCGGCACGAGAATTGCACAATTTGTCTTAATGCAAAAAACAGAGATTCTCTTTGAGCAAGTTAATTCGGTAGCTGAAATAGGTGAAGACCGCGGTGGTGGATTCGGGTCTACCGGATTATAATTCACGCATCATTTCTACAATAACATTATTGGCAAACCTGAAATTTTCACGAGACAATTTCAGGTTTCCATTTTCCAGCTTTAAAATCCCTTCAGATAATAATCTTAGATATTTATCTGATGCATTTGCAAGTTTATATTGCCATTTATTTTCAAGTTCTATAAGGTTAAATCCATTACACATTCGTAATCCTAACATTACTTCTTCCAATAATCCGATTTTCGCACTGGCTCTTTCCACATAAATTATTGGTGAAATACCTGCATTAATTAATGAAATGTATTCATTAACATCATCACTGTTTTTACTTCTTAATTTATTAATATACGATACTGCAGAAGAGCCAACGCCAAGAGAATCATCACCATGCCAATAACCTATATTATGCTTGCACATATAATTGTCACTGGCAAAATTTGATACCTCATATTGTACATACCCGGCATCGCTCAGAATATCAACTGCAGTCAAATACATCTCATCTTCTATGCTATCATCGGGTAAAGCAATTTTACCGTTTTCAATCCAACTGCATATTTTAGTTCCTTCTTCAATTATCAGTGAATAAGCGGATATATGGTTCGGTTTTAAAGCAATAGCCTGTTGTAATGTTTCTTTCCAAGTCGCGAGTGTTTGCCCTGGAATTCCAAACATTAAATCAATGTTCAAGTTATAATGTTCATTTAATCTATTTATCGTGTCAATTGCGATATTTTTATTGTGAATCCTTCCCAGTAATTCAAGTTCATTATCATTGAATGATTGAACGCCGATGCTTACGCGATTTATATCAGTTTTCAGTAAAACTTCCAATAATTCATCGGTGACAGTTCCGGGGTTTACCTCTATTGAAAACTCTAAGTTATCTGACAAATTGAAGAAAATTGGCAATGAATTACAAAGTAAATAAATCAAATCTGCGTTTAAAACCGTTGGAGTGCCACCACCGATATATATCGAATCTATCACTTTATCTTCAAAATAAATAGATTTTGTTTTAATTTCCTGCAACAATGCTTTGATATAATTTTGCTGTAAATCTTTATTTGCAGTTATTGAAGCAAAATCGCAATAATTACATTTTTTAACACAAAATGGTATATGTATGTACAAACCGAAATGGCAACTTGCGGTTTCAATCATTTTTTAGACTCAGCAGGATTTAAGGTTTCAAAATATGATTTAACCATTTCTTTATTGGCGGCAGGAATCTCTTCATTGTCTACAGCCGAATCAGCTCTTTGCTTATATTCACCATAATATTCATAATACGGCACTTTGCTATTTGTCGATTTCCCCGGCCTGCCTTTTACCTTTGATGGTATCGTTACCGACATAGATGCATTTGAATAATCTATTTTTAATTCTTTATTCCCATCAGTACTGCCTGGCTGCGATCCATTATTTTTACCTGTCAATGTACCGTGTTTACCGCCATTATTTGGACCTGGACTTCCATTATTAGAGCTATTATTATTTCCATCACCTGACTTGCCTGATTGACTGCCAGACTTACTTCCATTTTGACCAGATTTTCCTTCACCTTCTTTTTCTTCTCCTCCCCCGCCTTTCATCATCTGTTTTATACTTTTACCGCTGCTGTTTCCATTTGCCATACGCCATTTTATCTTTCCACCAGCATTTTTTAATGACTGACCAGCATCTTTAGTGCCGTTTTTCTTATCGCTTTCCAACTGTTTCGCTGCTTCTTTCAAAGCTTTTGATATCTCTTCGGATGACATGTTTTTTAATTCATTCTCTAATTTGCGCAATGCCTCAGCCATCTCTTTTTTTTCAGCGTCAGACATCTCTCCCTGCTGCATTTCGTCGCCAGCTGCCTGTAATTGTTCTGACAAACCTTCCATATCGGCATTTTGCAGCATTTCAGAAATTTTCTGCATTCTTTCTTCTATTTCTTTGGCTAACTTATCTTCTGGCGGCAATTTATTTTCATCCGCACCTTTTTTGATTGCTTCATTTACTTTACCAGCATGCTCACGCAATTTTGTCATTTTCTTATCTAACATCTCTTTCAAGGCTTTGCCGGCACTTTTCATCGCTTCACTATTTTTCTTGAACTCTTCTGATGTAATTTTCTGTCCTACTTCATTCAACTTATTTTCAATTTTATTTAGTTCTTTCATTGCTTCTTTTTTTGTAATTCGCCTTCGTTCCATCTTTTTGCCTAATGTTTGCATTTTTTTGGCAATTTTCTTTAGGTCAGTATATTTCTCTGCTTCTGGTGTTTTTTCTATTTCTTCTGCCTTTTGCTGTAAATTAATACCTGTAATATGAACTAATTCACGGTCAGTACGCTGCGCAGGAGTTAAAAACCAGGGAATTTCAGGCAATAAATACAATAAAAACACCACTGTCCAAACCATTGCAATATAAATATGATTTCGACGCCATGATAATTTAAATAAATTACCCGGGTGTAATTCTTGTAAATCTTTTAATGCTTTTGTATGAATTGGATGATAAAACTCATTATCTGTATTGTTAAGCGTTGCGGCAGTAGAGATTGAATTATCCGATTCAATATATTTTTCAATAGCCCGTGCTATTTCGACTTCATTAATTCTCCTGATAAGGACAATAATAATACTTATTGCGATACCGAACACAGCTATTGCCAATAACATTAACGGAGTAATAAAGTGCTCAGTCAACAAATCAATTATTAATAAAGAAATTGCAAATATACCACTGAAAAATAATCCTTGCGTTACAGACTTCTCAGCCAAAAGCAATTTAATTCTATTCTTGAACTTAATTAATAATAAACTCAATTCATTTGGTTTTGTCATGTCCATCCTCAGTGGTTGTTGGCAATTTTGTAGGGTCATACCGTACAGGTAATGTTAAATAACCCATTCGGCGAGTACCCATCATTATATCCATTCGTATTTCATATATCATACCTTTATGCGCAGATTTTGGAATGGATAATTCCCTGACAATCTCCTTTTTCGAAAAAGGCACTAAGTTTGTTAATTCAGATTTGCCTTCTTCACCACCCGGTTGCTTGTTAAATCGCAATTCAACAGCAAATGGACCGCCAATAAGCAACTGGTCATTAAACAAAGATATCTGAACTTTATTATGCAATCCTTCATGAAGTGTGATGCGAGATGGTGAAAATTGGACAAATGATACCTGTAAACGCTGAACATCAAAACTCTCACCTAAATCCACAAATATCGGAAACTCATTTAAAGGGAATATTGCAGTGTTTTCAGTCGGCTTTAAATCTATCACATTACCCCATATATCACTTGTTGAAATAGCTGTTGCACGAGTATTTATTGCTACTGCCATTTCGTCCGATGTAGTTTTCACCCAAGCTACTAATTTATACCTGGGTTTGGCAGCATCTTTATCTTTAGATATCTTGCCAAATTGGAATATATATGCATAAGTATTTCCAGCATTTGGTGCAGGCAACGGCATACACGCAGTAGCGCCATTCAGTAAGCTTAAACAATTTCTTAAAGCAATTAATGATGGATTAGCAGAACCGTCTCCAGAAATAATTGGTAAATCATAAGGCGAGTCGGGATTATTGCGCCAAAATGTTCGTTCTATTTCATATACGCGATCAAGAATGGTAGCTCGGACTATAAGAGCAGCCTGTAAAATTGCTATTGGCAAACTACTTTCTTTGGCAGGATCTAAACCATATTCCATAACCCAGAATTTAGGAGACTTTTTCAATTTACTCTTTGCTTCAGAACGAATATCTGACAAGTCATTTATTGGCGGTGCAGGATTAGTTACCATTTCAGGAATACCGCCAAAACTATATTGCATGCCAATTATATCGTCACCAGAAGGCAATTTATTATCAAATAGCTCTTTAGCATTCCACTTGCATGGATACTCTAATGTGTAAATTGCTTTCAAACTATTATCTAAATTCTTAATAGCTTCTCTTCCCTGCTTTAAATGTCCAAATTTTATGCCACGCAATTCTGTGTATGTTGGATCTGGTTTTACGCGCAGCAATTCCCAATATTTAACCTGCGTCTTATATCTTGATGCGGCGGCAACTAAAGATTCGCGATAATCTTTCATCGCCTGGGTAGGATTTAATGAAGGATTTAAAATTGCTTCTGGTACAAACGCGGCAACAACATTCATTTTTCTTTTTGTTACTGTTTCTGAAATAAAGCTGTCATAACTTGATGTTTTAGGCTGAGTAGCCCCACCTGGTGACCATCCAAATAAAGGAAATCTTACCCACTGAATCCCTGCAGATTTGAATAAATCAAGATCAGATGGAACTCGGGGTGCATCTAATGCTCCAGTGTAACTGATACCGAAGAAATCATTCATGGTATCAATTGGACCATCCCAGACACAAGCATTAGTTTTTGAATAGCCTAAGATCTCACCTTCTACCCACACCTCAACAGAATATGGACCACGGGGTAATTGGTCTGAATTTGCAAAAGTTATTCTTTCGAAAAATTTATTTTTTGCAGGTAAAGTTCTTTTTGCTTCATTACGATAATATTCGCATCCAAATGGGGTCGATACCCGAACTACAACAGTTGATTCCACTTCTTCACCAGGATTATATAAGACAGCATTCATATTAAATGGAGTGCCATATTTGAATAAATTACCTTTTTCAGAACAATCAAAAGTAATAGTTACATGGTTCTGGTCATATTCAGGCAAAACTATATTATTATCACCTTGTGCTGACACAAATATTGACGATAATATGCATAATACGACGATAATCTTTTTCATTATTTCCATTCTAAAATTTCTCCCAATGGTCTTCTCGGTTTAAAGTCCGGTGTTTCAGCCGTCTTTCCAATAGTTATTAGACCAGCCAACTCCTCTTTAGGTTTCAATTCCAAAGATAATTCTATATCATTTCGCGCAATAAATGCTTCGGTAATCCAATTTGAACCATATCCGCGGGAATGTGCTAACAATGTCATGTATGCCATCACTGCACCTAAAGATTGATATTCTGGATATGAATATAATTTATCAACTTCCCAGGCAGACATGCCATGGTCCATTAATATTGAATTCATTGGGTGAGAATACCCGGTATTAACTACAGCTATTACCAACGGGGCTTTGCCGAATGATAATGCCGATTCTTTAATTACAGATATTTTTTGTGGAGCCATCGAAAATTCTGGCCATTCTACCATTGCGTCAATTCTCTTTTCAACTAATCGCGCAATCAGACTTAATAAATTCGTGTCAGCAATCGCAATAAATCGCCACATCTGCCGATTGCCAATATTTGGTGCTTGATGTGCCAATGTAAGGATTTCACGAATAATCGAAATAGGTACTTTTTCAGTAGTATATTTATATATTGACCTGCGGGTACGTATTAACTCATCAATTATATGTTCCGGCATTTTTTCTCCTGTGGACATATTAGCCCGTAAGTTTTAGAATATCGATGTATGAATAGTTTATTTATTTTATCTTTTTCTGCGCCGATTGAAAATAATTTTATCATTACTGGTCAAACATATCAGCATTTAATTAAAGTAATGCGAAGAAATGTCGGTGATACACTGACTATTGCCGCACCAGACGGTGAAACATATATTGCTGCTATATCAAAAATAAATCGTAACGACGTTATAGCAACCATAATTGAGAAAACTGATATGCGCGGTGTGTCACCTTTAAATATTACCCTATTTCAAGCTGTAATAAAAGGTGACAAATTTGAATTAATTATTCAAAAAGCAGCAGAATTAGGGGTAAACTTTATAACTCCGGTTATTTCAATACGTACAGTTACAGATATATCACCGGAAAAAGTCGAACATAAGTTAGAAAGATGGCAAAAAATTGCTGATTCAGCTTGTGAACAATGTGAGCGAAGTATACGATTAATAGTAAATCCACCGGTTAAATTTAAAAATATTAAATTCAACGAAAACACTGATTATATATTTTTACATGAAAGAACCGGCGGAAGATGGCCGGATACCATCAAAAAAGATATCGCATTATTTATCGGTCCCGAAGGCGGTTGGGATAAAACAGAAACTGAACTAATGGTAAAAAACAATATCTCTTCTGTAAATATGGGGAAGCGTATTTTAAGAGCAGAAACAGCCGCTATAAGTGCCATTACAATAATTCAGTATAAATATGGCGACTTTAATCAGGAGCCGAAATAATATTCCACAATAGAAATATTCGGTTTATCTATACAAATTTTCTAAATATATCAAAAAGCTGCCATAAGTGAAGCAATATTTTATCAACTTTCTTGATTTAGCTATTTGCCAAATGCTCGAAAAAAGATACAATTTATAAAAGGAGAGTTTTATAATGTTTAGAGTTTTAATATTGTTGGCTATTATTTGCTTATGCCTTGCTGCGTATGCATACCCAACATTGAATGGTGATACCGGACTTATGCAGATTCCTACCGCTGACGCGATTCCTATTACAGGGTTTCAAATAGCTGGTGATATTATTGATTTGAAGACTGATAATGGCATGCCTATGCGATTAACAGTTGGCAAAAAGAATGATATGGAAGTATTCATAACATACTTCAACCAAAATGGCGGGGCGAAATTACTCGGTGGCGGTATGAAAAAAGTTCTCTGGGAAGAAATCCCCGGAGTTACTTCTTCAGCTATAGCAGTTGGCGCAAGAAGTTTGAAAAATGATAATACTGGAGTAAATGCTGTCGAATTATATGCAGTGGGTTCAAAAATAATTATGGGTGAAAAATTTGCTGCCTATGGTTCTGCACCATTACGCGGTCATTTAGGTTTAATGGTATCCAGGTTTAGCGGTGCCGGCTCTTCTACGACATTCTCAGCATTCGGCGGTGTTTCTATTTCAACAAAAAATGGCGACAGCTTCATGCTTGATTACATGCCGGAAATTAAAGGCAAAGCTGTCACATACAGAAATGATTCATTAAGTGCTGCTGTTCGTTTAAAAGCAGGTGATAATCTTTGGCTTCAAGCTGGCAATTCCAACCCATTTGGCTTGCGCACAAACGGCGTGACTACCATTGGGGTTATGTATGAATATGGTGACGAAACAGAAAATTAAACAGGTATTATATTACCGGGCAAACTATCATTGGTTTGCCCGGTTTTTCTTTGACTAATTCATGCTATTTACCGTATAATTTTAACTGATAATGTATTTAAAACACCTGGAACTATATGGATTCAAAACCTTTGCAGACCGCACCGAGCTTCAATTTGGCCCGGGCATTACTGCTATTGTAGGTCCTAATGGTTCTGGGAAAAGCAATATCAGCGATGCAATATTATGGGTACTTGGTGAACAAGGAATGAAGTCGCTCCGTTCATCAAAATCCACTGATGTTATTTTTAATGGTTCAGACTCACGGAAACAACTCGGTTTCGCCGAAGTTCATTTAACTTTAGACAACAGCAAAAATCTACTGCCTACAGATTATACTGAAGTAACAATCACCAGGCGTGTTTTCAGGTCAGCAGAATCAGAATATCAAATTAATCGCGTTCCAGTACGTCTTCGAGATGTTCAAGATTTATTCATGGATACTGGTCTTGGTAAGCAATCCTACTCAATTATCAGCCAGGGTGAAGTAGATGCAGTATTATCTTCCCGTTCAGAAGACAGACGCGCATTATTTGAAGAAGTAGCTGGTATAACGAAATATAAAGCTCGAAAAAAAGAAGCGCTGCGCAAATTAGAACAAACCCGTCTTAATTTATTGCGGGTATCAGATATCATCGAAGAGTTGCAGGGGCAAATATTGCCATTATCAGAACAATCGGAAAAAGCAAAAATGTATCAAAAATTTTCCGACGAATTAACCGACTTAAAATTGTCGTTGCTGGTAATGCAGTATCAAGGACTGCATAGTTCACTGCAGCGATCGAAGGAGCGTGAAGAAGAAATAATTAAAGAATTAGAGTCGCTTCGTCACGAATTGCAAATTATAGAGATTCAAGAAGCAACCTTGCGTGCTGAACTGCAACTATTGGAAGATGGTTTAGAAGAACAAAGGAAATTGGAAGGCAGGATGGCAACCGCAGTACAAGGAATTGAAAATCAGATCGAGTTAATCAAAGAACAGCAAAAATCAAATGATCGCGAAATTGATAGAATCAACTTGGAAATTGCTGATATCACAGAACAACAAGCGAAATTCTCTGAAGAAATTGCTACTGCAAAGACAGAATCGGAAAAACTGGCTATTGAATTAAAAAACTTCGATACAGAGATGTTAAATGTTGATGCTGAATATCAGAAATCAGGTTCTTTAGTTGCTGACAAGTTAAAAGAAATTAATAGATTGCGGGATGAATACATCTCAACTTTGGACAAATCTGCGCGGGCAAGAAATGAACTGACTAAAGCCGAATCTTTTTTAACGACATCTGAAAACAGAACATTGCGCATAACGGATGAAATTGCCAGCCTGGAGAAGATTTTACTTGAATTAAAATATTTATTAGATGATGCCAGAAAAAAAGCTGATGAGAAAATTGCAGCACGTGAGAAATTAACTTCTGATCGTTCTGAAATGATGAAACGGCGAAACGAAGCAATAGAAAAACAAACTTCATCAAGACGTGAAGAAGGTAAAATACGCGAATCACTCGCGGGATTGAAAGCACGTCAGCGCACCCTTCAAGAACTTGAAGAATCGCTGGAAGGTTACTATCCGGGGGTACGCGCAGTAATATCAGCATCAGAAAAAAGATTTATAAAAGGTGAATACTATCCAGTTTCAGAGATTTTACAGGTACCTGCTAACCTGGAAACAGCAATTGAAGTTGGATTAGGTGCTGATTTGCAGGATGTTGTGACCGATAGTGAACAATCTGCGCGAGAGGCAGTTTCTTTCCTTAAAGATAAAAAAGCTGGTCGTGCAACTTTTATCCCATTAGATATCGTAAAACCTGCCCCTTGTGCTGATTATCCCCCCACCCCAGGTATTCTTGGTGTTGCAGTTGATTTAGTAAATTTTGAAAATAGATTCACTCCGGTTGCAGAGCACTTATTAGGGAAAATTATCGTAGCAGAAGATATTGATTCCGCATTATCATTAGCGAAATCAGGCACAGCAAGGGGATGGAAAAGCATCGTTACCCTTGATGGCGAGGTAGTTACTCCTGCAAGAACTATAACCGGGGGCTCAATGGGTAGAGGAAGTGGTTTATTAAAAAGAAAACGCGAATTAACAGAACTTAATGATACTGTAGAAGCAGAAGAAAAAAAAGCTAATCATGCACGCAACGCAAGTCAGAAAATAAATATCGACATACAGAATTTCGACACAGCAATTTCTAAACTCGGAAAAGATGCAGAAAGTATTGCCAGTCAAATAAATGAAGCAGAAAGAAATATCGCAGGAATAAATCGGGATGTAAAATCCCGGGATGAAATATCTGAAAAATATTCTGCGCTGCGTGTAAAAATGACTGAACTGAAAGGCCGGCAGATAAATTCTGTAAATGCTGGCAAACGCGCTGAATCTTTACGCGATTCATCAGGATTACGTTTAAATGAAAACGGCGATATCGTAAATAAATTAATTCAAAACAACAAAGCACTTCAAGAAAAAGAAGCCGAAACTGTTAATGAATTACTGCGTATGCGCGAACAATTTGCCCGCACCTGTGGCGATCTGGATACCGCAAAGACCAAACGTGCTAAAACTTTGGATAAAATCAGCGAAAATATGGAACTACAAAAATCAAAACGTGAAATAATAGAAAAAACATCGGATAAAAGACATAATCAGGAAATTCGAACAACACAAATAGAGTCCGAAATTGGATTTTTAGAAACACAATTATTTGATGATTATAAACTGACTACTGACCAGGCTGCGCAAAAAGCTGCACCTATACAAAATAAAGGTATGGCACTTATCAGGATGAAAGAATTACAGTCATCAATTGATGATTTAGGAACTGTGAATGTCGGTGCTATTGATGAATTTGAAAGGGTAAAAGTACGCCTTGATTTTCTTACCGGGCAACGAAAAGATTTAGAAGAAGGACGTGACAGTTTATCTAAAGTAATTATTGAAATAGATTCAACATGCAAAGAGAAGTTTATCTGGGCATTTGGCGAAGTCAAGCGCGAATTTCAAGATCTTTTTGTCCGATTATTCGGTGGCGGGAAGACAGAACTTGAACTGTCAAATCCCGACGATGTTTTAGAAAGCGGAATTGATATTAATGTAACAGTACCCGGCAAGAAAAACCAGAACTTGTTGCAATTATCCGGCGGAGAACGCGCATTAACTGCATTGGCTTTGTTATTTGCCATGTTGCGCATAAAACCGAGTCCCTTTGTTGTGCTCGATGAAATTGATGCACCATTGGACGAAGCGAATGTCGGCAGATATTGTGATGTGTTGCGGGATTTTACCAAAGATACACAATTCCTGATAATCACCCATAACAAAGGTACTATGGAAGCGGCAGATGTATTATATGGTGTAACGATGGAAAAAGCCGGCGTCTCGAAAATAGTCAGTGTAAGATTAACCGACCATCATCATCATGATGAACATGCTGCGTTATCACCGATAACAGACCAGGAAGGCCCATTTAAAAATAAGAGGTAATAAAATGAAAATAACTACAACAGAAAATATCTTAACCACATCAGCAGATGTACTGGTTATTAATATTTATGAAAATTTAGAGCTTTCTGAAACATCTTTGACTGTTGATGAAAAACTTGGCGGATGGTTAAACACAACGATGAAGAATCATCAATTTACCGGTAAGTCTGGTACGTTATTAACTATTCCTACTTTTGATAAGCTGCCGGTTAAAGTTATTCTGCTGATTGGACTGGGCAAAAAAGCAGAATTGAAGAATGATGATATTAGAAAAGCATCAGCAAAAATTATCAAAGCTGTTAAAGACTTGAAAATGGAGAAAATTGTATCGACATTACCTATAGTTGATGATATTTGTACCAGTGTTCAAGCATATATCGAAGGTGCAATTCTTGGTGATTATCAATTTAATAAGTTCAAATCCATTTCAACTGAATCACCTACAACAGTAATTAATGAATTAATAATTGAAGAAAAAACACCAGATGTAAAAGAAGCAATCCAGCGTGGAATAATAGTTGCCACAGCAGAATGTATTTCACGTGACCTGGCAAATGAGCCACCCGATAGCATGACACCCGCGATACTTGCAGGCAAAGCACAGGAAATTGCTGATAAATATCAATTAACCTGCACCATTTGGGATGAGAAAAAAATCGTTGAAGAACGCATGAATTGCCTGTACATGGTTGGACGTGGCAGCACTAACCCACCGCGATTTATACAAATTGAATACAAACCCGAAAATGCAACTAAAAAAGTATGCATTATCGGTAAGGGATTATGTTATGATAGCGGCGGTTTATCATTAAAACCATCAGATTCTATGCGGACGATGAAAGCAGACATGGCAGGCGCAGCAGCAGTCATCGGTATAATGCAGGCCGTCGCACAATTAAAACCTAACATCGCCATAACCGGTATGATTCCAGCTTGTGAGAATATGATTGATGGCGGTGCTTACAAAGTTGATGATATCCTGCGGGCACGCAACGGAAAAACAATCGAAATTGACAATACCGATGCAGAAGGAAGACTCGCTCTCGCAGACGCGTTATCTTACGCTTCCGAGTTTGAATTTGATGAAATTATTGATATGGCAACTCTTACCGGTGGTTGTGTTATAGCTTTGTCGCGGGTATGGACAGCAGTGATGGGAAATAACGAAGAATTACAAAATCGCTTAATTGAAGCAGGCAAGGCAACTGGAGAATTAATGTGGCCATTGCCATTCGACAAAGAAGTTCGCGACTTTTTGGACAGTGATATTGCAGATATTAAAAACTCTGGCGGCAGAGAAGGCTCCGCAATTCAAGGCGGCATGTTCCTTCAGGAATTTGTTACAAATAAATGCTGGGCACACCTTGACATTGCTGGAACTGCCTTCATCGATAAACCTCGTCCATACCGCGCAAAAGGCGGCACTGGAGAGCCAGTACGCGCAATAGTAGAATATTTAACGAGGTAAACAATGGCCGATAATGAGTTAGTCCAATTAAAAGAAAAATGCAATAAAATACGGGAACGACATAATGAGAAATCTGCAAAAAGCAATTTTGATTGCAGTGTTTGTCCCGCTCAATTAATTTGCGATGTACCGTTAAAGAAGCGATGGCTGTTATTCAGCAATGGAAAATAAAAATTAGCCGGGACGATATCCGTCCCGGCTATTTAATCTACGCTAATCGCGAAACAATGTCTGCGGTTACCTGATTTCTCAGCTTTTTACCATCAATAACCCTGAACATTTCATCAATTTCAAATGACGCCATTCTCTTGCATTCATCTCCCAATGAACCGGCAATATGCGGGGTGTAAATACAATTTTTCAAAGTATAAAATGGTGAATCTGCCACTGGCGGTTCAGGTTCAGTTACATCCAACACAGCATATATTCTTCCTGATTGAAGCTCATTTAATAAAGCAGCCTCATCAACTAATGCTCCACGTGCAGTATTTATGAAAGTTGCCCCTTCTGGCATTAAAGAAAACAGATTTGCATTAATTAATTTATACAACTGTGGGAGATTGGGAGCATGTAATGATACAATATTGCATTTCATTACATCTTCAAGACTTACTTTTTTTGCTCCCAATGCTAATGCTTCTTCTTCAGTTACAAATGGGTCATACAATGATATCTCAAATTCAAAATTAGCAAGCAGTTTCATAACCTGCCTGCCAACTAAACTTGCGCTGATAATACCAATTGAAGATCTGTAGTTGCCCGGCATTGCATGATATTCTTTAATCCCGGCAGCAGTTTGGAAGAAACGTTTATTGGCAAGTAAAATTACTCCCAAAGTATACTCTGCAACAGGAATAGCATTTACAATTGCCGCTGAACTGATGATAACTCCCCGTTTCCACACTTCATCAGTAACAAAGCCTTTTACACTGCCGGCAGCATAAAAAACGCCTTTTAATGAATTAGCATGAGAGAAAAATTCTTCATTCATTAAAGGCATTCCCCAGCTTGATAATATATAATCAATACCGGATAATTGAGATTGAGTGTCAATGGAATTTTTGAATCGCAAATCAATTAATTCGCATCTCTCTTTAATTTTTCGCAAATGACTTTCATCAAATACTTTTTCAACAGCCCAATCTGGTGCAAATAATGCAACTTTTGGTTTATTCATAATTAATTTCCCTCCGGATAACTGCCAAATATTCTAACAAACAAACAATGCTCACGCATTTCATCTAATGCCGCAACAATTCGCGGATCATCAATATGCCCTTGAAAATCTATATAAAATAGATATTGCCATGGCATTTCTTTGGTAGGCCTTGATTCAATCAATGTAAGATTTATACCATGATTTTCAAGTACCCGCAAAGCATGATTCAACGAACCAGCAGTATGCTTTACAGAAAATACCACCGAAGTTTTATCTCTGCCGCTTGGCTGCGATTTCGCCTGTCCAATAACATAAAACCGGGTTCGGTTATATGGTGAATCTTCGATACGATCAGCTAAGAGATTTAAGTTAAACTGCTCTGCCGCCATTTGCTGGCAAATTGCAGCACGTTCAGGATGGTTGGCAACAATTTCAGCAGCCTTAGCGGTAGATGATGCGGTCTGCAACTGAACACCTGGTAAAACTCTGTGCAGCCAATTCCTGCATTGTGCCAGCGGTTGAGGGTGAGAATAAATCTCTTTCACATCTTTTAAAGAACCACTGCCCCATAAAGAATGCCTCACCGGGATATTTAATTCATCCGCAATTGATAAAGTACAACGATACATAGCATCCAATGTTTCGCGGATTACTCCTTCTGTTGAGTTTTCAATAGGTACAACACCGTAATGTGCCTTGCCATGTTCGACCATATCGATAACATCACTGATAGAATCAGCTTCAATAAGCTGGCTGGTAGCACCAAAACGCAGTTGCGCTGCATAATGGCTGAAAGTAAAAGGAGGACCTAAATAAGCCACCGATACCGGTTGTTCAAGATTTCTGTTAGCGGCAATAATCTGTTGAAAAATTGCGCGAATGGCATCATTAGGCAATAACCCTTTATTAACCGATTCTACATGATTTAATACAACACGCTCACGAGTCGGCACAAATGCTATACCATCATCGGTACTTTTTAATAACCCTACCTGACGGGCTACTTCTGCACGTTTTGATATTAAATCAACTATAGATTCATCAATGCTATCTATTTCCAGCCTTAATTCCGGCAATGATTTTCCACATTTTTCAGGTAATAACTGATCGCTCATTTTATCCCCTTGTATTTTCTTCGGTAATCCACATTGATGTCTTTTCAACCACATCTGCTGTCCAGGATGCAGTATAAAAATTATGTGGCGCACCTTTGATTTGAATAATTTGATATGCTATTTTATTCTTTTTAGCCCATTCCGTAAAAAAAGCACCTGACCCGGCAGCTTCAGGATCATTTTCGCCAAAGATAAATAGAATCTGTCCGGTATAACCAGCTAATTCTTTGGTGATAATTCGTTTTGATTTCTTTCTTTCTTTCTCTAAATCATTCCCTTCTTTATCTTTTGCAAGGGTTTTCATCGCACCGCCTACATTAGCCTCGCCACGCAGTAGTTTTTTCCATGTTTCAATTCTAAATATCTTTTTCATATACCCAATAAGCATCTGTTTACGCGGAGTTCCCTGTTTTGCTGCTTTCGCTTTATCTTCCATAAATGGCAAAATAGACCAGCATACAACTTTACTAACTTCTTTATGTAATGATGCAACCCCCAGCGCAACATTTGCACCGCTGCATATACCAACCAGGCTAATGTCAGTTATACCATGATTAATTTTTAACCATTTTACCGCCATAGAGACGTCGTCAATCATACAGTCTAAAGTTGTATCATTAGGATTGCCTGGTGAATCGCCTCTGCCCCGAAAATCCAATCGTAATGTTGAATAGCCTGTCATTGCTAATGCTTTTGCGGTTCGCCATAATATTCGTTGTGGACCATATCGTGTACCACTCCAGCCAGAAATTAATATTACAGCTTTTCCACCTGTAATTTCCACATCAGCAGCAATTGTTATATCATTTTCGGTAATTAATACTGGTGTTTCTGCCATTTATATTACCTCATCTGTAATTATCTTAACTAAATCTGTATATTCACCCGGTGAATGCGAATTCCAAAAAGGTTCATGTATATATGGTTTTATTTTATCATCATTCCCACCCCACATGTTATTCAGCTTTTGAAAGTCAGCCATCACCCGGGTGTTGAAAGAAAATTGAAGTATTTTATAATTAATAGGAGCAGTTGCCGGCATTGTCATCTCGGATAATTCTGTATACAAATCTGTTGACAAAATCTCGCCATCTAATTCATATTCATCTATTATCGGTGCTTCTCCTGTAACTGAGTTTTGAACCATTCGACGGGTTTTCATCTGTTTTATCATGTTTGCGCCATTTATTATTGGTTGGCACAAAATCATTTTTTTTAATTTATTCAAATCAGCATTTGCTGCAAATAAAGCTCCACAGCGAATGGCTATCAAAGTTATTTCATATTCTTCCATCGTATTAATAAGCCCATTAATATCATCAATCCATTGCCCCTTTTTCAATTCCTGCATGTCACTCTGACTGTTGCCGGTACCTGTTAAATCTGCATGGATGACAAAGTATCCTACTTTGCTTAATGCATCACAAAAAGTAGCAACTGCGCGATGCGAAGAGCGTTTCTCATCGAATAATGCTGGAATAACTAAAATACCCTTTCCATTACTGGTTATCGGCATATATTGTGTTGTATGTATACCATTAACTATTTCTAATTTCATTTCTACACTTCTATCTTAATTTTATTAATTATTCGTCATCTTTATTGCCAATCCTTTAAGATATTACGCAGGTAATTAAGTGCAAATGCAGAATTAATTAAAGAATTATATAAAGTGAGGAACTGATGACCAATATTAATTTGTGCGGAACCTGGCATTTATCCGCTGTTGAAAAAGATATATCTGTACCTGCCCAGGTACCTGGTTGTGTTCATACTGATTTATTGGCTGCCGGGGTCATTGAAGATCCTTACTATCGAGATAATGAATTAAAACTGCAATGGATTGGAAAGACCGACTGGATATATTCCCGAACATTTTATGTCGAAAATGATTTATTACAAAATGATAAAGTATTTTTAAATTGTGATGGATTAGATACACTTGCAACGATTACTTTAAATGGCCACAAAATTGCCTCTACAGATAATATGTTCAAAACATGGAACTTTGATATAAAGCAATATTTAATTATTGGTGAAAACAGTATTGCTATTCGATTTGCATCTACACTGCCATACATTGCAGAAAAAGAAAATAATATCCAGCGACTTCCTGGAGTTAATGCGTGGTGGGAACCTACCGGACGATCATGGATACGAAAAGAACCATGCAATTTTGGTTGGGATTGGGGACCGGTACTTATTACATGCGGTATTTGGAAGAACATTGCAATTATAGGTCTCAACGACGCAAAAATTAAAGATCTGCAAATTATTCAAACCATAAATAAAAACTCATCATCAGTTAAACCGAATATTAAAATTGATATTATCAATGCTGATGATTACAAAGTAATTTTTACTTTATCATATAAAGACAAATTATTACAAAAACAAACCGTTTCAATAAATGATGGAACTTGCTCAACAGAATTTATTGTTGATGCCCCTGAATTATGGTGGCCGAATGGTATGGGATCACAGCCGCTATATATCGTGGAAGCGCAATTAGTAGTTAATAATTGTAAAATTGATTCAACATCAAAACGTATCGGAATAACTTCAATTAAATTAGACCGGCATGATGACGAATGGGGAGAATCATTTCAATTCACAGCCAATGGAATACCATTTTTTGCTAAAGGCGGCAACTGGATTCCTGCGGATACATTTGCAAATCGTGTATCACACGAGCATTATTACAAATTAATTAAGGCATGTGCCGATGCCAATATGAATATGCTGCGAGTATGGGGTGGCGGAATATATGAAAATGATGATTTTTACGATATATGTGATGAATTAGGTATAACTGTATGGCAAGATTTCATGTTTTCCTGTGCTACTTATCCTGCTTTTGATGAATATTTTATGAAATCAATTGAAGCGGAAGCAATAGATAATGTGAAACGATTACGACATCACCCTTCAATAGCATTATGGTGCGGCAATAATGAACTGGAAATGTGGCTGGTGGGAGATAGTTGGAGTAATTTCCAAATGGGTCGTGAAGATTACGAAAAGATTTTTGATGTTTTGCTGCCAGAAATAATTAATGAATATGATAATGGTCGTGATTACTGGCCAAGTAGTCCACACTCGCCACACGGGGAACGTCAGGACCATGCCAATGCCAGTTGGGGTGATGCACATCTGTGGGAAGTATGGCATGCTAAACAACCATTTGAATGGTATCGAACATCATTTCACAGATTTTGCAGCGAATTCGGTTTTCAATCTTTCCCGGAACCTAAAACCATAAATAGTTACACTCAACCAGATGAACGAAATGTGACCAGTTATATAATGGAACATCATCAACGTTCCGGTATTGGCAATTCTGTAATCATTCACTATATGCTCGAATGGTTCCGCCTGCCAAGTGGATTCGAATCATCTGTATGGCTAAGCCAGATTTTACAAGGTATGGCGATGAAGTATGCGGTAGAACATTGGCGAAGAAATATGCCTCGTTCTATGGGAGCCTTATATTGGCAGATTAATGATTGCTGGCCTGTAGCATCATGGGCGTCAATAGACTCGCAATGCAGATGGAAAGCACTGCAATATATGGCTAAAAAATTCTTTGCACCATTAATGATCTCAGGAGTCGAAAATCCTGCCTCTAAATCAATTGATATTTTCGTTAATAGTGATAAGTTAATGCCGATAAATGCAGAAATTGAATGGGTTGTTACTACTGTAACTGGTGAAACTGTTAAATCAGAAAAGATGGCAGTTGTAACCCCTATAAATGGTAGTAAAAAATTAGCTGAAATATGCCTTGCTAATGAATGGGACAGCATTGGAAGCCGTAACATGGTTATATGGTTAAATCTGTATATCGAGAAGAAGATTATTGCTGCCAATCTTGTAACTTTTGCCCGTCCTAAACATTTATCCCTGCAGGAACCAGATTATAAAACAATCGTAAGACAAATACACAATTCATTTGAAGTTACCGTAGAAACATCAGTACCTGCGTTATGGACTTGGATGGAAATGAAAGGTGATATAGATTCTACATATTCAGATCGTTTCTTTCACTTGCAGCCAAATACACCTTATACCATAATTATGACGCCAGACAAGCCAATGACTATCGTTGAATTTGAAGATAATCTGGTAATTAAATCTTTGTTCAATACATATCAAGGTTAATCTAAGGGAGGTTTATAAATTCCATGTCTGAACTATATAAAGCTGTATCATTTACCGATGTAAATCTGGAAGACACTTTCTGGATGCCGCGTATGGAAACTAATCGTTTGCGTACAATACCTATCGAATATATTCAATGCAAAGATACCGGCAGACTTGATGCATTTAAATTAAAATGGAAACCAGAAATGCCAAATGAACCACATATTTTCTGGGATAGTGATGTAACAAAATGGATAGAAGCAGCGGCATATACATTAGCCACAACGCCAGATACTGAATTGGAAAAGCTGCTTGATGAAGTTATTGAAGATATTGCATCAGCACAGCAGAAAGATGGTTATTTGAATACCCATTTTACTGCTGTTGAACCTGACAAACGTTGGACTAACCTGCGCGATTTGCATGAATTATATTGTGCAGGACACATGATGGAAGCTGCAACGGCATATTACCAGGCAAGCGGCAAACGCTTGTTATTAGATGTAATGGAAAGATATACAGACCATATCATATCTGTCTTCGGTATCGAAGATGGTAAAAAACGCGGGTATTGTGGACATGAAGAAATTGAGCTTGCATTGGTAAAAATGTATCATACTACTGGCGACAAAAAATATTTAAAACAAGCGCAATATTTCGTGGATGAACGTGGGAATTCGCCTTTATATTTCGACATTGAAGCAATTGCACGCGGTGAAAAACCCGAAGATTATTGGGCTAAAAAATATGACTACTGCCAGGCGGATAAACCGGTAAGAGAACATGATAAAATTGCCGGTCATGCTGTTCGTGCAATGTACCTATATTCTGCAATGGCAGATTTAGCGCGTGAAACTAACGATATAGGATTAAGAAAAGCATGTGATCGTATTTGGGATGATATGACCAATGGCAAAATATATATTACCGGTGGAATCGGACCATCTGCAGCAAATGAAGGTTTCACCACACCGTATGACTTGCCAAATGAAACCGCTTATGCAGAAACATGTGCTGCTATAGGACTGGTATTTTGGGCGCACCGAATGCTTCAACTTGAATGTGATGGTAAATATGCAGATGAAATGGAATGCGCTTTATACAATGGAGCGTTATCTGGTGTTTCTTTAGATGGTGAAAAATTCTTTTATGCTAATCCTTTGGCTGCCCATCCAGGAATTAACCCAAACAGCAATTCCTGGGCTGGCAGTAGCGATTATACGTATCAACGCAGCGAATGGTTCGGCTGTGCGTGCTGCCCCCCAAACATTGCTCGTTTAATCGCATCTATCGGTAATTACATCTACTCAGTTTCCGACAATACTTTAGCGATACATTTGTATTCAGCAGGAACCGCCAAAATGCAAGTGAAAAATACTGGTGTAACTGTTCGTCAGCTTACAAATTATCCATGGGATGGACAAATCGCCATGATGCTTGAAGTTGCTCATCCGACTGAATTTGCCATAAAAATGCGTATTCCCGGCTGGTGTGGTGGAGCGGTTGCATCCATAAATGGTCAGGAAATAAATGTAGCAGAACATACAGAGCGCGGGTATTTAACCATTACTCGGGAATGGCAAACCGGAGACCATATCACATTGGTATTACCGATGCCGGTGGAAAGAGTATATTCTCACCCGGATGTACGCCAAAATAATGGTTGTGTCGCCTTGCAGCGCGGACCGATTGTCTATTGTATTGAACAGGAAGACCACGAAGTGCCAATTCATAGAATTATTTTACCAACACAAGCAGAATTGCAGCCTGAATATAATTCTGAATTGCTGGGTGGCGTAGTCGTTATAAAAGGTGAAGCAATAACTCCAGAAATGAGTGCCTGGAAAGATGTGCTTTATAGAACAAACCGACTTAATGCAGAAAATAAAGTGAAATTAACAGCAATTCCGTATTACGCCTGGTGCAACAGAACTCCCGGTGCAATGCGAGTGTGGATTCCTGAAACGGGCGGGTAAAAATTACTTTCAAGTGGACAACAATATTGCTGTCCACTTGAATTACATGCTTAAAACTCTTTCTTTAATAAAGCAATCTCTTCAACTAAAAAATCGCCATATCCCCACCCTATTTGATCAGCATGTTCAGCCAAAGCTTTAATTCGACTGCTGAATAATCGATATGTATCTACTCCGCAAATTCTTATCATGTTGGACATTTCTTCAAAAGCTGTTTCCAAACTATCATAAAATGGCTCATTGATATCACCATTAACAACGGTATACTCAGTGCCGCATTCAATAAAAGTTAGCAGCAAATCAATAATGCCAATTGTATTACGAGTAGTTTTGCTGTATTCCTGAACCATTCTTTTACTATCAAGCAACATATTTTTGCTGAAACCGCGATTAGTTATAAAATTCTTTTTTATATTTTCGCGAAATAGCTCTAAAGTGGTATTATCATTGCTTTCCACCATATTGGCCTGTAAAATAGCTTGGGCTTCTGATGAAAAATCAAAAATTTTCTTGATTAATTCAATTAAATCTTCTTTTGATTTTTCATTTAACTGTTGTTTTATAGATCCCCATACAGGAACTTTCTTCTTTTCTTTCATTTTTACCTCATTACCTTACACTGAATAATACAAATATTCGCATTAAACATCAACTGCTAAAAATTATTATGTAACAAAAACAGAATTTATTCGTATAATATAAAACGTTCCTTTCGCAGTATTGCGGAAAACAAGGAGTTTATATGCGTACAATAATTATCACAATTCTATGTTTGAGTGCAATTACTATTTTTGCACAACAAGCAGTACCAACAAAAGTAGTTAGCGCTGCTTTATTTAAAAATGGTTACGGATGTATTGTTCGTGAAGTAACTATTCCTGTAGGCGATAACAAAGTAACTTTGATTGACGATGTACCGACTCCGGTACATGGCACATTCTGGATTATCCCATCACAAGATGTCAAATTGATTTCAGTTACTGCAACCGACGGCGATAAAAAACGCGAATTGTCTGCAATAACCCTTAATGAACTGCTTCTGGCAAATGTCGGTGAAACTATTGACATCAAAACAGCAGATGGTTGGATATCAGGTAAGTTAATATCAATTGCAGAAAACAGGAAATATGATAATTCTCTTCCACCCAACATTCCATCTAATTCTTCTTACTACGGTTATTATAATCGATGGAATAGTCAATCTGAAAATAACATCAGAAGTGCAGATGCTGGCAATTTGCTGACTATTGATACAGCAGATGGAGTTATGGGGATACCAGCAAGCTCAATAGCACAACTTAGGAAAAAACCGGGAACCGGTACACTGAAGACAACTTTCAGCCATGAAGATACAGGAGCCATCTTAAAAATTATAACCAATGGCAAGGGTGGAAACGCAAGAATTGCATATCTTACTCGGGGATTAAGCTGGGCACCCAGTTACAGATTGGAACTAAAAGATAAGAATACGACAAAATTAAGCGCAAAAGCAGTTTTAATAAATGATGCTGAAGATATAGCAACAGACGATATGTCATGTGTGGCTGGTTACCCAAATATTAAATTTTCTCAGGTTATTGACCCCATGGCAATGCAAGGTGATATCTCACAATTTATCTCACAACTGCAAACACCGGAAGATAACCCATACGGACGTCAAAATGCGGCGACCCAGCAAGTGATGATGAATAGCGCATATAGTTCACAGACATACCCAACTGTAACAGCGAATCCTGATGACGATAAAGACTTGCATTTTTATAACTTTAAAAACATTAATATTAAAAAAGGCGAACGGGTTTATATGCCGTTATTTGAGTTTACCACTCAATATGCTGATGTCTATAAATGGGATGTCGTTAATACTCGCGATTACAATAGTTATGGGTGGCGAAATCAGAATGACCCCAACAACCCGCAGCAGTCGGAAGATATCTGGCATGCTATTCGATTTAAAAATAATGACAAGCAAGTATTAACTACTGCACCTGTTACAGTTGTACAAGATGATAAATTCATTGGTCAAAATCTGTTGTATTACACTTCTACAAGTGGATATACAGATATTAATGTTACCAAGGCCGTTGATATAAAAGCCAAATCCACTGAAGAAACTTTAGAAGCAAAAGATAACATTAATATAAATGGCAACTCATATATAATAAATATAAATCGAGGCAAATTAACGATAAACAGCTATAAACAGGAAGATGTGAAGATTATAATAAAGAAAGATATTTATGGAGATTTAACCTTTACTTCAATAAAACCAACCGCTGTAAATGAAAAACCAAAACAAAATGGCGTAAACACAATATCGACTACTGTATGGGAAGTAACGGTACCGGCTGGCAAGACGCTTGAGATTGAGTATAAATATAAAGTTTTCGTTCGATAAATGACTACTTATGGGCGGGAGATAATCCCGCCCATAATTTAGTTTTCTTTTATTCTGATTTCTCTTCTTTAGCGGCAGCAGCACGCTGGGCATAATTCATTTGCAATGTTGTCAGCATATTCTGCAAATCACGCATTTCATGCGGCTCTAATTTGCCTTCTAAAATCCGCACTAAAGCACCGAATCCATCAATAGCCAACCGGGCTTCTGACAAATCGGTTTTCAAATCACCAGTAGCACGGTTAATTTGAACACCAAGATTTACCCAAGCCATGCTTGCATATTGCATCATAACATAGTGAGTTAAATCAAGAACTTTAATTTCCGGCATTGCCTGTTCTTCATTAACCTGGTCTTTCTGTTCTTCTGACATCTTATACCTCCAATTTATTTTTCGTATTCTTGCATCATTGTATTAAATTCATCCTCGGTGAGGATAGTGACGCCTAATTTTTGAGCTTTTTCAGCTTTTGATCCGGCTTTATCTCCAGCTACAACATAATCAGTCAATTTACTTACACTCGACGATGCTTTTCCGCCTTGATTTTTAACTCTTGCTTCAGCAACTTCGCGCGGTACAGATATGGCACCGGTAAATACAAATGTTTTGCCTTTTAACGGACCATCAGTTATAGCAACTTTTTCAGTCGGGTTAACTTCTGCATCAAGCAGTTTCTTCATCATAACTCGTGAAATATCTTTCGCAAAGAATTCTGCTACTGCTTTTGCCGTCTGTCCGCCAATTCCTGGAACCTCCTCCAGTTTTTCTTTAGTAGCTGTTAAGATATTCTGCATATTCCCGAAATGATTTGCCAACAGATCTGCAGTCATTTCGCCGGTGTATCTAATGCCAAAAGCGTAGATCAATCTGGATAAATCTGGATTTTTGCTTTTCTCTATCGCAGCAATTGCATTCTGAGCAGATTTTTCTCCCATGCGAGGTAATGCAGATAGCTGCTCTTTAGTTAAATAATATATATCACCAGGATCAATTAATAATCCTTGGTCAACCAGCAAATCAATTAATTCTACCCCTACCCCGGATATATCCATTGCATTGCGACTGACGAAATGTTCAATTCTTCCTTTCATCTGCTGCGAGCAATTATAATTAATACAACGTGCGGCGGCTTCGCCTTCTACTTTCTGAACTTCACCATTGCATATAGGACAAAATACTGGCATTACAAATTCGATTTCCGCACCAGTTCTTTCTTCAGTTACAACTTTTACAACTTCTGGAATAATTTCACCAGCTTTTTGTATAATTACTTTATCACCGACTCTTACATCCTTGCGGCGAATTTCATCTTCATTATGCAAAGTTGCGCGACTAACTGTTGAACCAGAAAGCAAGACCGGTTCCATCACTGCTACAGGCGTTAATGCCCCTGTACGCCCCACCTGCACGATTATGTCAATAATTGTAGTAATAGCCTGTTCAGGCGCATATTTGTATGCCACAGCCCAACGTGGATGATGTGATACAGCTCCCAATCTTGCCTGGTCAGTATATGAGTTTACCTTGATAACCACACCGTCTATATCATAAGGTAAATCATGACGTTTATGATCCCACTTTTCACAAAAATTAATAACATCATCTGCACCATACGCTATAATATAATTTTCATTTACAGGAAAACCCGCTTTTTTAAGAAATTTTAATAATTCAACATGGCTATTTATTGCCAGGCTGCCTTGCTCGCCAACAGCATAGCAAAATATACTTAGTTTTCTGCTTGCTGTTACCCGCGAATCTAATTGACGAATTGAACCAGCGGCAGCATTACGCGGATTCGCAAATAACTGTTCATCAGCTTCTTCACGTTCAGCATTAATGCGTATGAATTCTGCATGCGGTAAATATATTTCACCGCGAACTTCTAATTTTCCAGGAACATCAACTTTCAATTTTAATGGAACCGCATTAATGGTTCGTACATTTTGGGTAATATCTTCGCCAATTGTACCATCTCCGCGGGTTGCTGCATTTTGTAATATACTATCAATATAATTTAATGAAACCGATAAACCATCTATTTTAAGTTCGCAAACGTATTCAACCGTAGAATCCACATCAACATTAATACCTTTTTTAACGCGCCTGTCGAAATCCCGAAACTCATCTGGTCCGAAAGCATTATCCAAAGATAACATTGGTTTGCCATGTATAACTTTTGCAAAATCAGTTGCAGGTGCCGCACCCACACGCTGCGTTGGAGAATCGCTGGTTATATATTCAGGATATTTCTCTTCAAGTGATTTTAGTTCACGAAATAATTTATCATAATCAGCATCAGATATCTGCGGATTAACATCAACATAATATAGATGAATATGGCGATTTATCTCATCACGAAGAACAGACATTTTTAATTTAATATCGTTATTATCAAAAAATGATAACTGATTATCCATCTTTTTTGCTCCATTTATTGTTCATCTTTTAAATTTTACCTTAAATTTAAGATTTAGTGAATATTATACTTGACCTTACTGCAAAAAATTTATATACTTCTTTCGTCAAATGGCCTCGTAGCTCAGTTGGTAGAGCAGCGGACTGAAAATCCGCGTGTCACTGGTTCAAGTCCGGTCGGGGCCACCATATTATAAATTACCGTCTTTATTATAAAGACGGTTTTTTTATTAAAAATGCCCCGGGATATTTCACCCGGGGCATTGATATTTAATGCTTAATATCCCAACACCTTCATTATCGCTCCCATATCTGCGGGCAATACGGTAATCGGGTCTGCCTGTTTTATTGCATTATCCGGGTCTTTTAAGCCATGTCCGGTGACAGTACAAGTGATTATCCCATCTTCATCAGGGAAATATCCGGCATTTGTTAATTTAATTACACCAGCAATTGATGCTGCTGATGCAGGTTCAACAAAAACGCCTTCTAAACGCGCAAGAGTTTTGTATGCGGCTAATATTTCTTCATCTGTAACCATATCAATTAAGCCGCCGGACTCATCACGAGCAGCAACAGCAGATTTCCAACTTGCCGGATTGCCGATTTTAATTGCAGTTGCAATGGTATGCGGATCTTCGATTATACGGTTATATACAATCGGTGCAGAACCTGCCGCCTGGAAACCAAGCATTCGCGGTGCATGGGTAGCCTTACCGATTTCTAAATATTCTTTGTACCCTTTCCAGTATGCAGTAATATTACCAGCATTGCCTACTGGCAACACATGATATGTCGGTGCATCGCCTAATACATCAACAATTTCAAAAGAAGCAGTTTTCTGACCTTCAATACGAAATGGATTAATTGAGTTTACCAATGTTATCGGATATTTTTCAGTTATTTCAATAACAAAACGCAATGCATCATCGAAATTTCCATCAATTGCTAATACTTTTGCGCCATGAATCATCGCCTGGGATAATTTTCCGAGTGCAATATTGCCATTTGGAATAAGAACAATACATTCCATTCCGGCACGTGCAGAATAAGCAGCTGCTGCAGCAGAAGTGTTGCCGGTTGATGCGCAGGCAACAGCCTTGCATCCGGCTTCTTTAGCCTTGCTTATCGCCATAGTCATACCACGGTCTTTAAATGAACCGGTGGGATTCAAACCTTCATACTTTGCATATATTCTTTGTTTGATGCCAATATGTTTTCTGAAATTATCTAATGGAATCAGCGGTGTATTACCTTCCATTAAAGTTACCACTGGGGTAGCATCAGATACTGGAAGAAACTCTCTGTATTTCTTAATAAGACCTGGCCAACCAGCACTTGGAGAATTCATAATAATTCAAGCTCCTTAATTCGCTTGATACATTATAAAAATTTCTGCACTTTTTGTCACGAAATTTTGTGACAAAACAGAGGGTATACTCTTAATTTTATATATTAGTCATCAATTCCTGCAGCTTTTTCGTGACAAGGTATGTATATCTGCGATATAATTTATTCAGAAAACAATATCAAAATTAAGAGGAAAATTATGCCTGCTACAACAATGGAACAACTTGTATCGCTATGTAAACGACGCGGTTTTATATTCGCTGGTAGTGACATCTATGGTGGACTACAAGGAACCTATGATTACGGACCGTTGGGAGTTGAGCTAAAAAATAATATTAAGGCTGCCTGGTGGCGTGCTAACGTATATGAACGCGATGACATGGAAGGTATTGATGCATCTTTATTAATGAATAAACTGGTGTGGAAATATTCAGGTCATGAAGATACTTTCGTAGATCCGATGATTGACTGCAAAAATTGCAAAAGTCGCTGGCGCGCAGACCATGTTAAAAATGGCAAGTGCGAAAAGTGCGGTTCCAGCGATTTAACAGAACCACGACCTTTTAATATGATGTTTAAAACTACTGTTGGCCCAGTGGCTGATGATGATTCTTATGCATACCTGCGACCAGAAACAGCACAGGGAATCTTTGTTAACTTTAAAAACGTAGTGGACTCTACCAATCGACGTTTGCCTTTTGGTATCGCTCAAATTGGCAAATCGTTCCGGAATGAAATTACTCCGCGAAACTTCATTTTTCGAGTTCGCGAATTTGAACAAATGGAAATCGAGTTTTTTGTTAAGCCCGGTACTGATGAAGAGTGGCATGAAAAATGGATTGAAGACCGCGTAAACTGGTGGACGACCCTTGGTATCAGACGCGAAAACCTGAAACTTTATCATGTACCTGCAGATGAATTGGCGCATTATTCAAAAGCGACAGTTGATATCTTTTATAAATACCCCATCGGATGGGAAGAAATTGAAGGTATTGCAAACCGTACCGATTACGATCTGGGTTCACATAGTAAAAACCAGGCTGACCTTGGTTTAACCGCTAATGTCATGAAAAATGAGCACAGCACTGCCAAATTAACGATTCCTGACCCGGAAACAAATAAACCAATAGTTCCTTATGTAATTGAACCATCTGCTGGTGTTGACCGCGGTGTGCTGGCATTGCTCTGTGAGGCTTATGACGAAGAAATAAAGCCAAATGGCGAGATGCGTACTGTCTTGCGTCTAAAACCAAGCATAGCGCCAATTAAAGCAGCTATCGTGCCGTTAAAACGCAATACACCTGAAATTGTAGAAAAAGCTAAAGCTATTAAGCGTCAATTGCAAAGTACTGGTGAAATGCGTGTGGTATATGAAGATACCGGAAATATTGGAAAAGCATACAGCAGGCATGATGAAGTAGGAACACCATATTGTGTAACAGTTGATTTCCAGACATTGGAAGACGATACAGTTACTGTACGCGACCGCGATACCATGGATCAGATTCGCATCAAAACTGATGAACTGTATAGTTTCATACGCAAAGGTATCAGTGATACATTCAACAGATAAAACAGAAGCATATATATTTTCTGATAATCTCGATGATTTTGACTTTAATGTAATAACTGCCTGGCTGGCCAGTACCTACTGGTCGCCAGGTATTTCACGCGAGAAAGTTATTCAAGGTTCTGAAAATTCAACCGTGTGTGTAGGAGTATTTAATGCTGACGGACAACAAGTTGCTTTTGCGCGCTGTATCTCAGATACTACACGATTCGCGTATATTGCTGATGTTTTTGTAGACGTAGTTTATCGGAATCAAGGAATTGCCCAAAATATCCTGCAATTTTTCTATACACATCCAAAGTTAAAAGAAGTAGGTTCGTTTTATTTATTAACTCAAGACGCACAAAAAGTATATGAAAAAGCCGGGTTTAATTTATATCCTCATCCTGAACGATTTATGGTGAAGAGAAGAACTGAATAATTTTGTAATACTTAAAAAGAAAATCCCCCTGCAAATTAAATGCAGGGGGATTTTTTAATTTAACAATTTAGAACCCCAACATTGGGGTGACCACTGGCGGTAAAGCAACACCCGGACCTACAGTCTTAGGGCGTCCGACACTTGGACCAGGCCCGGCACCCATATTACCATCATCCATTGGGTCATTATTATTTGCCTGCACCTGTGGCTGGTCGTAAACTTCATCTTTACTTACTTTTTCAAATGAATACCTTAATACCCCACCTACAGGAGGAATAACTGTTATTCTTACTTGTATACCTTGCAACGTTTTTTTCGATGCAGCTTCAAGGACTGGGCCTTCGAATACGACTAAATCACCTTTGCGCAAATCAGGGACATCACCTTTTAAAATCATCGATTTATTAGCTTCATTGTAATATGAAACTCGAACGGTGGATGGCAATACTTTAACACCAGCCTTAATAGTAGGCTTGGCTGGTTGAACCGGCGGTTGTTGAGTTTGCGGTGTCCCATTCGGGTTATTTGGCTGATTTTGATTATCAACTATAACTGGGATACCGGTATTATTACCATAAGGTGTAGGCATTCCGTTTACAGTCATAACAATTTCAGGACTATTTGGAGTTTGAGGAATAATAATTTTTTTACCGGGTTGAACTGTTGGAGCTGGATTTTCAAATATAGCCATTGGTATGTTATTAATAGTAACTACTCTCATAAACTTGTATGGCATATCAGCGGTTAAAATCAGTGGCGCATCATTTGGATTCATGTTTGGTCCCGCACCATTGGGTAAACCGGGAATAACTTTTGGTTGCAATACCGGATATTTATATCCAGGAATTTCATTATATAATTCTGCTGGCTGCGCCTGTGTTGTATCAAATACCGTAATCCCAGTTACCGGATGTGAGATTCTCAATATTTTACGTTCGTTGCTGCCTGTACCGCCGATTCCTGGAACTCCAGTTTGCGGTTGCATTACTGGAGTAGGCTGTGGCTGTGGTTGCATACCATTCGGGTTTGTCGGCTGAGTAACAACAGGCATATTCTGATCCAATACTACGATATCACCAACTTGCCAGCTTGGTGACGGATCAAGGAATGCAACAGTACTATCTGTTAATTCAGTCATTTTATAATCAATATTAACCTTAGTAAACATTACATTTGGTTTATATTGTACAAGTCCCTGCCTGCCTGGTTTAGCAGGTCTGATAATATCAAATGGTGTTGCATTTGATGCGGTAATAACAGTAACGCCATATTTTTGCTCAGTCGCTTCAACTTTTAGATATTTTTCTTCATTTACAACCGGCGGGTTAATTGCCAGATATAAATAAGAACCAACAGCAGGTTGTGTATCTATCGCGGAAAATGTGATCTTAGTAAAAAATTTATCTTTTGTATCCATTCCGGCAATCTTTACTTTATCATTAGTTGGCAATATTGCAACACAATTCTCTTTTAATCGAATTGAAGGCACAACAACAGGAATAATAGGATCAGGTACTATTGGCGCATTAGGGTCAGTAACCGGTGCGTTAGGATCGCCTGGTTTTCGTTTCGGCAATGCTTTAGTTGGGTCAATTCTACTGGTGTTTACCGTTATAGATCCATCAGCATTTTTCATGGCAGATTCAACGTAGCGACCAAATTTGAAAGAGCCATTAGCTACATCACCTGCAGTAAGGAAATCTCCAGCTTTAATAGTTGGCACATTACCTGTTAATTTCCAAGATAATTGCGTTTTGTAATCAGTAGGTAAAGTTACATCAGCACCTAAAACATGGACAGTATCAGCATATCCAAAATTATTGCTTAATTTTACTGGATCCACTACAGGAGGCGGTGGATTCTTTAATGAATAATACGAAAAATCACGAGTTGTTATTGATGATTGCCTAAAATTTGTCTGACCGGCAGCAATATCCTTAGATTGTATAGTTCTTTTTGTCCAGTTTCCTTCGAGATCAAACTCATAACTATATTTAAATTCTCGCGCTTTAATATCGTTAATATATTCAGCTTTCTCAATAATATTTCCCATATTATCATAAGCGAATTTCTCAACTTTATTCTTTTTTGCGTCTGATATACCAGTACCGCGTTCATCTTTATTACCGGAAGCATCATATTTATAGCTTTGCTTAACAAATTCGTTATTGCTGTTTAAATTAAAATACGAATAACCGACTACATTACCAGCTTCATCGTAATAATCTTCTCTTTTAATTTCTGTCTTTACACCACGCTGCCACAGAAATACTTTTTTAAATTCATTTGTTTCAGGATTTGTTACCTCTGGCCCACGTTTGATAGTATAGTCAATTTTACCATCATCTTTATATGTATAGCCAATCCAGAGATTACCATTTTGCGTAGGACTAAAGTCGTACCTAAGTGTAGGTATGCCATTTTCACTTATTAAAACGGATTTAACGTCACCGACTAATCTTAATTCTTCCCGGTCGCTCTTAACATTAGGCGGTGCCGCAAAAACAGTTACTACTGTTGCGACCACGACTAAAAATAATTTTATTATTCGGTTTAACATAACTCACACTCCAGAACTAATCATTCTGCATGACTTATTTTATCATATTCATAACAAATACGCGCAACCTGATAGTCAGGTTGCGCGTATAATTTCATATTTTTTTATTATTCTTTCTCAAATTCACCAATTTTTCTAAATTTTGCGTATCTTTTATTAACTAATTCTTCTTTTGATAATTTATCAACTTTAATTGTTAATGCAGCTTCCAAAGCATTTCGATGAGCACCACCAATCGGTTCCGAGATAACTTCATCAATAATTCCCATTCGCAGGTTATCATGAGCGGTAATTTTCAAAGCTGCGGCGGCTTCCCCACCACGAGTACCATCACGACCGAAAGTATCTAATATCGCTGCACAGCCTTCCGGGGGAATAACGGAATAAATAGTATGTTCAAGCATACAGATATGATCGCCGACAGCGATACCTATCGCGCCGCCACTGCCGCCTTCGCCAATAACAACAACATATATTGGAGTTTTCAAACGGGACATCATTGCCATGCTTGATGCGATAGCTTCAGATATGCCGCGTTCTTCAGCTTCCAATCTTGCTTCTGCAGCAGGAGTATCAACAAATGATATTACCGGAATATTCATTCGTTCTGCGATATCCATTACCCGCATAGCTTTGCGGTATCCTTCTGGTTTTGCACTGCCAAAGTTGCGGAATGTGCGTTCCTTAACGTCTCTTCCCTTCTGGTGTCCAATAATCATCACCGTACGACCATTTAAGGTAGCAACACCAGCAACAATCGCCGGGTCGTCGCCAAATCTGCGGTCGCCATGCAATTCGATGAAGTCATCGAAAATAATCTTGATATAATCAAGTGTATAAGGCCGGTTAGGGTGACGTGCCATCATTGTTTTATCCCACGCTGACAAATGTGTGAAAATATGCTGGCTTAATCGTGCATATTCATCACGCAAATGTTTAATTTGTTCACTGCGGTCTATTCCGTGTGAAGTGGTATATGATTCTAATTGAGTAATCTGTTCATCAATTTCTTGCAATGGCCTTTCAAATGGTAACCATCGACTTGCATTATGACTATTGTTGCTCATTCTGCTGCCTCCCCAACCTCTTTAACTGCTGATGTAGCAGCGTGAGGTGCCATCATTGCCACTAATTTAGCAACTGTACTGCGTAAATCACGACGATGACTGACCATATCGATCATTCCGTGATTCAATTGGAACTCAGAAGTATGTGTTCCTGGAGGCAATTTAATTTTAAGGTTTTGTTCAATAACGCGAGGGCCAGCAAAGCCGATTAATGCTCCTGGTTCTGCAATAATAATATCGCCAAGTGAAGCGTAACTTGCTAAAACGCCAGCAGTTGTTGGATCAGTCATCACAACTAAATAAAATTGTCCGGCTGCTTTTAATTTTTCACAGGCTGCCGATGTTTTTGCCATCTGCATAAGAGAAATTATTCCTTCTTGCATTCTGGCACCACCAGAGGCACAAACCATTACAACCGGTTTCTTTAATTCTGCACCGCGTTCAATACAACGAGTAACTTTCTCGCCATATACAGAACCCATGCTTCCACCCATGAATGCGAAATTAGCTACACCCAAAACCGCATCAGTACCACCAATGATTGTATCACCAAATACGAAACCTTCCGGCTGTTTTGATTTTGCGATGCTTCTTACTAATTTTTCTTCATAGTCTGGGAAATCAAGCGGGTTCCCTGGACGCAAATCACCATCAATTTCATTAAACATGCCATCATCAGTCAGCAAGTTAATTCGTTCAATAGTATTTAAGGCAAAATGATATTGGCAACTATAACATACCCTTAAGTTTCGTTCTAATTCTTTGATATAAAGCATCGAACGGCATTTTGGACATTTTTGCCATAATCCTGCTGGAATGTCTGCCATCATTTCTTTAGCAGGTTTTTGTTGCGACGTTTTGGCGTCAGTCATCAGCGTAACACCCTTGTTGGTTTATTCTCGTGGAATTATTTGCCACACAATCAACAGGCCGATACACGGCGCCATTGTTGACGTATCGTATCAATTTTTAACAAATTTTACAACTGTTGAACGTAGAACTTTGTCTTTTAACAGAAAAATAATTCTAAATTAATCAAAAATTATCATAGCTTTGTTAACGCCATCCTGATAATTATGCACTTTCACCATTGCTTCACCTAAATCATCTATCATGTATTTATGAGTGATTATAGCTGATAAATCAAAGGTTCCAGCCGCAAGCAACCTAATGGCTGGTTCAAGATTGAAATTAGAACGCCTGGACATAATTATGTTTAATTCTTTTCGACGCAGCGGATGAGGATATAAGGAAATACGATCAACAGTTGGAATGCCAATTATTACAACAGTTCCACCTGAGCGCACAATTAAAGTTGCATCATCTATAGAATCCTGTACCCCTACAGCCTCAAAGGCTATATCAATCATACCAGCCGCTTCAATAATCTTTTCTTTAGCATTTTTATCAGCCGAATCTATAACCATATCTGCACCCATTTGCAATGCTAAAGCACGTCGTTCAGGTATCGGGTCAGTCATGGCGATAAATGACGCTCCGGCAGCACGTGCAGAAACAGCAGTTAATAAACCTATCGGTCCACAACCAGCAATAAATATTCTACTGCCCATTTTCATATTTGACATATCTACTGCATGAATCCCTACCGCTAATGGTTCTAATAATGCAGCAATTTCGTAAGAAACGCTATCTGGAATTGGCACGCAAAGATGTTCTTTAAAGACATGATATTCTTCATATACTCCGGGAATTGGAGGTGAACCTAAAAATTTCACTAAAGCACAGCAATTTGGCCTACCAGTCTGGCACAGGTAGCATTTTCCACAACTATCTGCAGGTTCTAACGCAACACGGTCGCCAACTTTTAAATGATTAATCTCTGTACCAAGTGCAACTACCTGACCAGAAGGCTCATGTCCTAAAACAAAAGGAAAATCGCATACTGCGTCACCGATGCGGCCATCTGCGAAATAATGAACATCGCTGCCGCAAATACCGACAGCTTTTATCTTTACAAGCACTTCACCAACACCAGGTTGCGGTACCGGGTTATTAACGATTTCAATCTTGCCTTTATCAGCAAGAACTGCAGTTTTCATAGTTTGTGGTATATTATAAGACATTGTATCTCCCTGTAATACAATAACAAAATATCGGTAAATTTGGAAATTTCATTTATTAATTTCACATAGCTGAAACTTCCTTGCCGTAACCCCTACCCCGTGGTAATATATAACAGACACCAACCCGTGTATCACAGTCTATTTTCAGCAATTCCGGAGGGGTTATGGCAACGCAAAAATCAGCTGGCAAACAAACTGCTTCATCATCAAAACGGCAAAAGCCGATAAGGTATGAAGTACTTGGTATCGGTTTAATTGTAATTGGTATCCTCATACTTATTTCCTATTGGTCTCATGGTTTAATTCCTGATGGGTTATTGAAAGTTACCAGTTATTTATTTGGTAAATACGGTGCCTGGATGCTTGCACTTGCCTTAATTTCGTCTGGATTATCAATCCTTATTCATTTATCACACGAAAATGTAATGGCAACATTTGCTGGCGCAGGCATGCTGTTTTTCGTATTGATTTCCTTATTTCAATTGCCTTTTGTCAATGCTATTAATTGGGCACGTCCTAAATTTGAAACATACGATGGTGGTTTTTTCGGTTCAGCAATCGCCTGGGGTATTTTAAGCCTGATGGGTAAATTAGCTGCCTGGGTTTTATTAATCGGCATTGGACTAATTGGCATATCATTATTGACTGATGTTAAATTATGGACAATGTTTTCTTGGCCATTTATAACTCTCTGGCGCGGAATTGCAGCAATTTTCACAATTAGCAGACCTGCATTCAAGATAGATGCAATAAAAGAAAAAGTTGAACAATTAAAGAAAGAGGAAATAAAGATCAAAAATCGTCCATTTGAAGAATCCGCAGAAACTGAAGAAGAAAAAGAAAAAAGAATTTTATCAATATTAGTTCCTAAAAATGAGAAAACAAAGCCTATTATTGCAGAACCAATAGTACCGCCAGCAACTGTTGATAATCCATCAGATGAGGCATCTGCAATTGCAAAACAGGCAGATAAAATAAAAGGCAGCATTGTCGGAGTGCCATCTAAAGGAAATCCTGAGCAAATGGCATTCCCAGAAAAAACAACAAATAAAGAATATATTTTGCCGCCGACATCATTGTTAAGTGTTACCCCAAAGCCAAAGACGCAAGTAAAAGAAGATATGCGTGAGCATATTAAATCGCTTGAAGATACTTTATTAAGCTTTGGGATTGAAGCGAAAGTTGAAGCAGTAGAGCGCGGACCCCGGGTAACGCGATTTGAAGTAATTCCCCCTCCGGGTATTCGCATCAGTAGAATTACCAATCTGGCAAATGATATTGCTCTTGCATTGAAAGCACTTGACGTGCGTATAGAAGCTCCAGTACCAGGTAAAGGTGTTATAGGAATTGAAGTACCAAATAAAGAAGCAGTGATTGTAGATTTGAAAGAGATAATTGACAGTGAAATAATGCAAAAAAACAAGTCTCCCCTTGCCTTCGCGTTGGGCAGAGATATTGCCGGGCATCCTCGGATAGCAGATATTACAAAAATGCCTCATATTCTTATTGCCGGTCAAACTAATTCAGGTAAATCTGTTTGTATTAATACTTTGCTATGTTCGATATTAATGCGCGCGACACCCAAGCAAGTAAAGTTTCTACTAATTGACCCAAAACGTGTGGAGTTAACCCTTTATCAAGAAATTCCTCATCTGATTGCACCGGTAGCTTATGATGCAAAACACGCAGCAGGCTTGCTGCGCTGGGCAATTCGTGAAATGGAACAACGATACCAGTATTTTGCAGAAAAAGGCGTTCGCAATATTTCTGGTTTTAATGAACTTGCCAAACTTGAAGGTTTGGATGATATGCACTATATCGTTATAATTATCGATGAGTTAGCCGACTTAATGATGACTGCAGGCGCAGAAATTGAAACCTCAATTTGTCGAATTGCTCAACTCGCCCGCGCAACCGGAATACACTTAGTTGTTGCCACACAAAGACCATCAGTAAACGTTATCACCGGTACTATTAAAGCAAATATCCCGTCGCGTCTCTCTTTCGCTGTTGCATCCCAGGTTGATAGCCGTACAATTTTAGACATGAACGGTGCAGAACGATTAGTTGGTCAGGGTGATATGCTGTATCTACCGGTTGAAGCAAATAAACCTTCCCGAATTCAAGGCGCATACATGACAGAAGCCGAAATTAACCGTGTGGTACAACATGTAAAAGACCAGGGAAGACCATTCTTCAGCGATGAGATTGCCGCAATTGAAGAAGATGCCTTGCGTGAAGAAACTGACGGCGAATATGGAAATGATGCGCCAGACGATGAATTATTCACGAAAGCACTGGACTTCGTAAAACTCACCGGTAACGCTTCTACATCAAGCCTGCAAAGAAAGTTTCGAATAGGTTATACCCGGGCAGCACGAATTATGGATATGATGGAAGAGCGCGGATATGTAGGTGCGGCACAGGGAAGCAAACCTCGAGAGATTTTAGTAGGTCCAGGTTCACCTACAAACAATAGCCCGCGACCAACAGAAAGAAATAATTTTTTAGCAAATAACGATGAAATATTTCCTGATGACCATGATGAATAATATAACTCCCGGTCATAGCCAGAATGACCGGGGTTATTTAATGTCATAATAAACTTCAATAATTAATTTGCGTCTGGTCCAGCATTGAAATTTCTTGTAATTTGTTCTTGCGTGAATGCTTTATCATACACAGCAGCGAGATAATATTTGCCATAATAGCTGCGCTGCCATGATAAATCATTGCCAATTGAAATTATTCCTGATGATGCCCATTCCGCAGTTCCCCAATTACCAGACAAAGCAGCAACCTTCTGACCATTGCGATAATAATATGTATTCGTCCCATCCCAGGTTACTACAATATGCGTCAAACCGGTCCGAAATGTTCGCATTGTATCAAATGCGGAATCACCATAAAATTGATATGCGCGATAATCAACATTAGTAGAATGAACCAACATTCCCAAATATGATTGTTTATGTCCAAAACTAAAGTTAACCTTGTCGCCAGGAGCTTGCCAGGAAAATATTGCACCTTTCCAATTATCGCTGGTTTCACGAGGCGGGTTAAGTGTATCTGTACTCAGCCAGAACTCTAAAGTACATTGTTTTTTTGTGATGATAGATGATAATTTGTCGTTTGTTTTAGATGTAGATATAATTCCGCCATCAGAGATATGAATCCCTCGCTTTGGCAGCCATGCTGTTTTACTCGGTTCTATTATTCGCATATCTGCTATTGGATCAACGCCGCTGACATCTTTTAAATCCCTTCCAGTTCCTTGATCAAATCGATATAACAATCTTATATTATCTTTGACACGTACCAAGTTTGAATCACAGGCAAGAAAAGAAATATTAAATGCTCTTGATTTATTTTCACCATCAACTATATAGATTTGATACCAGTAATAACCTGGTTTTGTTGGATTTATAACAGCTTTTGTACCGATAAAAGTAACGGTGCTGGTGTCTCCATCAGGATGCTGCTTAATCTCGCTGATGAACTTCAAAGGTTTATTAGTAACCGACCATGAGGTAGATAAATCCAAAGTCAATTTATCACAGATATTTACCCATTCAGGAATGGCAGGATGCTCAATAAATATCTTTTGTTCTGGCGCTGTTTCTGTTTTTCCATTATAAAATAATCGAACACGAGCGACTGAAATGCCACTATTAAATGTCCAGACAGCAGGTATGCCGCCTTCTATTGGTTCGTTGTCTGTGTATGACAACATGGTATTTCCGTCTAATAAGAAATCAATTTTATTCCCGATTTTATGTAATTCAACATGAAACCAGCGCCGATGGGCGTCTTCATAACCTGGCATAATATTTGGTATAGAGGCAATTTCAACACCATTTCTTAATAACACTATCCGTTGGTTAGGATTGCCATTTATATCATCCGCGCCATAAATAGCGGCATAGCCATTACGCGGGTTAACACCATCTCCACATATTGTTATACCGACATTTTTATATCTATCGTAATATACTTCTGTCTCACCCGGATATTCCATGGTAATGCCTACAAAAGCTTCGAAATCCTGATTGCCAAAGAACTTATTTTTATGCCAAAGTACCGCGTCACCACGACTTGATCCTCCCAGGAATGACCATTGCGGTGAACATGCCCAGCGAACAGTAGATAACCATGTTCCTTCGGTTGTCCAGTCTGTAGGCGAGTCAGAAAAAGTGTAATCCAGTATCTGTTTTCCTAAAGCGAGAGTATTTTTCACAGAACGATATGCTTTAATTCCAATGAAAGCCGGTCTATTGCCATTAGGTTCTGGTGCTTTATCTGTATCTAAAACTGTATCGCCATCAATTTCAAAAATATACTTCTTGCCTTCTTTTGCGAATCGCAGATCATATTCTTCATTTGGATTTAATTGCGGAATCTCCTTTTCGGCAAAAACTTTATCATCCATGCATATTCTCAAATTTGTCTTGGGTTTATCGTTTACAGTTGCTGCTGGTTTACGGTTTATCTGCGCATAGACACCTGTTTCAATCTGTATGCCATTTGAACCTAACGCAATTGTAAGTGTTCCGCTATCTTGTGCAGATGGAGTCAGTTTTAAAGATACCCATTGATCTCCTGAAACATCATAATGATAAATACCGCAATATGCACCAGATGGATACGATAATGTCCATTCGCGATTGCTGTCAGTCCATACGCTCATCGCGCCATCTTCACTAACTTTTTCAGCAATCCGAGCAGAAGCATGTTCAGCCATGATATCTGTTTTAACATTTTTACCATAAACAGAAATATCATCATATAAGGCACTTTTTGCACCGTCTGCATAAAGTCCTATTTTCCCATGCCAATATACCGGATTTTTTAATGAAATCTTTTCGTTGCCATCAATTAAAAACTTTATTTCATCGATAGTACTTACTATACTGATTTTGTACCATTGATCAGGAATAAAACCACCGTTAATGGTTGAAATCACTGTTGTTTTCCCATCGATAATTTGACATAATTCTAATTTATTAGCTTTTTCAACTGTCCCACTGGCTGATGACCAGCGAACTAAGTATCCGTCATTATTTATATTCAGATTAGCGGCTAAACCTACTATACCGCCATCACGCCCTCGAACAGCTGCTGTATATACATAATCATCCCAATTTAATTCACCATTTACACATAAGGCAGGAACATCAGCATCCCGCTTTCCCACCCATGCGAATGGATTTTGGGCATATCCAGCACTTAAATCTTTAACTGCACTTTTATGCGGGTCTTCGTCCCATGCGGTTTGCAGACCCCATTTGCCTGAAACAGTTTTCCATGTAGTTGTTTCATCAGCAGTGCGCATAAAATTATCAGAAAAAATCACTGGTTCTATCGCCTGCAAAGATGGGTTCACAAGATTAATTCCATCATCAGCAACGATGCCGACTTCTGAACCACCTGGATTCTTCACAATTTCTGCAAGAACTTTTACATTATTAATTGATATGATAATTTTTTCTTTTCGGCGTGATGCGGTTATTGCATATGATGTAGAAGTATTAAAAGTATATTTAACATCAACATACCTTTTTGAGATGCCTTTTTTTACATCATCAATTACAATACGATCACTGGCGATTCCTATACGGGTAAATACACCTTGTTCAACCCAATTCAGATAAATATTTACAACATTTCCCACGGCAGCTTCTGGATTTCTTGTCAATTTAAAATTAACATCATATAAGGCATCTGCTTCATTACTTAATAATCCCGGCACACCAGCAAAAATTAATGCTGATGATATCAGCATGATGAAAACGATTAATATTTTATGCATATTTGTATTTTTATTCACTTTACAGAAGATTTCGTCTTATATATATACACTTTTACATGGTATTTTGTTTCGATTTTACTATTGGCATCAGCATTATTTTTTATTTTTGACTTTGAGGTTAAAAATACTGTAATATTTAAACATAATTATGCCAAACATATCACCTTTAGTCGGCGAATATATCGCTATAATATTAATTTCTGCATTTGCATTGATGCTTGTCACCAATATGCTTAATATGCGCATGACATCACAAGGAATACCTAAATCACGCAAACGTGGATTGATTGCAGAGGTGTGGATAACCTTTGCAATCATAATTTCTGTATTCTGTTATACAAGCAGAATCATTCCACCCAGAATTAATAGAGACCTATTCGCCGATTTATTTAATTTATCAACATTGCCCGCTGATAAATTAACAGTTGTTATAATTGCTTTTGTAATAGCATTGATAGCCTTCATCAGGTTAATCACAAATATTCGCAAAGTTGATAGCGGCGAACTCATGACACAGGAGATTACAAATGACAACGATATTGAAAAATAGATATTTATTATCAATAGATGACTATACATCAGAAGAGATTACATTAATACTTGCAGCAGCGGCTGAAATTAAAAAAAGATCATATCGAGTTGCAAACATTGCATCCGGTATGACTATGGCGATGATTTTCGAAAAACCATCGTTGAGAACTCGCGTTACATTTGAAACTGGAATGACTCAAATGGGCGGACACGCTATCTATCTGCAGCCATCTGACATCGGTATTGGCAAAAGAGAAACAGCAAAAGATGTCGCATTAAATCTTTCACGCTGGGTAAATATCATCATGGCACGGGTATTTGAACATAAAACAGTTGAGGAATTAGCGTACAATGCTACTATTCCGGTAATTAATGCCCTATCAGATTATGAACATCCATGCCAGGCACTTGCTGATTTCCAAACAATCATAGAGAAAAAAGGCGACCCGAAAGGATTAACCCTTGCTTATGTAGGCGACGGTAATAATGTGACTCACAGCTTGATGTTATTGGCTGCTAAGTTAGGCACTAACATTCGTGTCGGCTGCCCTGCTGGATATGAACCGGATGAAGCGGTAACTGCAAGAACACTCGCAATCTGCAAAGAAACTGGGTCAGAAGTTATTATAACTGCTGACCCGATTGAGGCAGTAACTGGCGCAGATGCAATATATACCGATGTTTGGACCAGTATGGGGCAAGAAGAAGAAGCAGAAAAAAGAAAACAGATTTTCCCACCATATCAATTAAATAGCAGACTATTAAATGCAGCTAATCCCGGCGCATTAGTCATGCATTGTATGCCGGCACATCGCGGTGAAGAGATTACTGATGAAGTAATCGACGGACCGCAGTCAGTAGTATTTGATGAAGCAGAAAACCGGCTTCATGCTCAGAAAGCTGTTATAGCGTTGGCTTTAGGCTGGAAGATGTAATTTGTTAAAAAATTAATATTTAGTTTTATGGGCAGGATATCCTGCCCATTATTTATCTTGATAATGCGATATTAAAAACATCTTCCAATCCGCGCATAGGTTGGCAAATTATATTCGATTTTAACTTTGGCGGCTTACCCGGAGGACAAATACAAGTTTTAAATCCCAATCTGCCACATTCAATAACTCGCCTATCTGAATGAGAAACTGTACGCAACTCGCCTGTTAAACCAACCTCGCCAAAACATACTACGTTAGGATTAACCGGCACATCACGAAAAGATGACGCCACTGCAAGTGCAACCGCTAAATCTGCGGCAGGTTCGGTTACTTTTAAACCACCAGGAACATGTATAAAAACATCCTGATTGCTTATCTGCATACCAATACGTTTCTCTAATACCGCGAGAATATGGGCTACTCGTTTTATATCAATACCGTTTGCATTTCGGCGTGGTGCGCCGAATGGCGATGCCGGCGTAACTAATGCCTGGACTTCAGCCAGTAAAGCGCGAGAGCCTTCCATCACTGCAACAACAGCAGATCCGGGAATACCTACCTGTCTTTCTGCTAAAAATACTGCTGATGGATTAGGTACTTCCTCCATTCCTAATTCACCCATAGTGAAGATTCCTAATTCATGGGTGCTCCCGAAACGATTTTTAACTGCTCGTAAAATACGATAAGAAAAATCACGGTCGCCTTCTAATTCCAAAACAACATCAACCATGTGTTCTAAAACACGCGGCCCGGCAATTTGCCCTTCTTTTGTAACATGACCGACTATGACTATTGTTGCGCCGGTCTCTTTTGCAGTCTTAATTAAGCGCAATGCAGCATTTCTAACCTGACTTACTGATCCTGGAATTGACTCAATTCTGCTATCAAAAGTCGTTTGGATGGAATCAACAACAACAAATTCAGGTTGTAAATGATAAATATGAGCAATTATGGTTTCTAATTCTACTTCTGCCAATGCCAGCATATCTTCATGCAATACTTTCAACCGTTCGCTTCGCATGCGCATTTGCTGCAATGATTCTTCACCAGTAACATACAATGCTCGATGTCCGCGACATGCCAATGCATAACCTGCCTGCAATAATAATGTTGATTTCCCAATGCCCGGGTCACCGGCAAGCAGCACTGCCGTGCCAGGAACAGCACCACCACCCAAAACACGGTCAAACTCGCTCATACCACTCGGACGTCTTGGTTCTACTCCTGGTGGAACATCACTGATAGGTATAGCAGCGGAACTATGTAAAGTGGTTGCTTGCCGGGATGGGCTTTTCGCACTAACCTGCACTTCTTCGATTAACGAATTCCACTCTCCACATTCAGGACATTTACCATGCCAGCGTGATTGTTTTGACCCGCATTGACTGCAAGTATAAATAATATTACTTTTCACCATTATTCTTTTCCAATACAGTTCGAACTCTATTTAATAAATCATGCGGTCTAAACGGTTTCGCCAGCATTTGAAATGTTTCTCCCGGCTGCAAGTTGCTATGCAATAGACCGTCTGAATAGCCAGACATGAAAACCACAGGGAGATTTGGTTTTGTTATAGAGAACGACCGATATAATTCTACTCCATTTTCCTCTGGCATGATAATATCTGTCAACATCATATCTATTTTATCTGATTCTTTATTAAAAATATCTCGCGCTTCTGATGGAGAAGCGGCTGCCAAAACTATATATCCAGCATGATTTAAAACGGCAGTTACAGTTTTACGAACAGACACTTCATCCTCGACAACTAAAATTGTTTCTCTACCTTGTCCTTTATAAATCATAGCAGGAGAAGATGTTTTTACATTAGATACTATCGGCGAAAAATCGGATTGACAAGGAATATAAACATTAAAAGTAGTTCCAGCATTTTTAGCACTATCGACTTTAATATATCCGTTATGTTTTTTTACAATACCATAAACAGTAGCAAGTCCTAAACCTGTTCCTTGTCCGGTATCTTTTGTTGTAAAAAATGGTATGAAGATATTTTCAAGCGTTACTTTATCCATACCATCGCCAGTGTCTCGAACTGTAAAACATACATATTCACCCTCGGTTGACCCTGGGTTATCATTTACAAAAGCATTATCAATAATTGCATTCTCAGTAGAAATATAAATGTCTCCGCCATTTGGCATTGCATCTTTCGCATTAACAGCCAGATTCATCAATATCTGCTCTATTTGCCCTACATCAGCCAAAATGGCACAATTCTGTGAAGATGGTTCAAAATGAATAGCAACATCTTCGCGAACAAGACGAGACAGCATTTTTATAGCATCTTTAATTAAAGCATTTAAGTCAACAGGAACCATCTCGATTGTTTGTTTGCGACTGAACGTCAATAATTGACGGGTAAGATTGCTTGCACGTTCAGAAAGCTCAATAATTTCTTTCATTCTGTTTATTGTTTTTTCTGTCTTTACTTCCCCAATAGTTAAAGAAGCCTGTCCTAAAATACCAGTCATAATATTATTGAAGTCATGAGCTACACCACCCGCTAAACGGCCTACTGATTCCATTTTTGCAGCTTGCAGCATTTGTGCTTCGGACTTAATTCTATCTGAAATATCGCGAGAAAACATCAGAAAACAATGATTTCTATTATCATAATTTGCGCTAACTTCAACATCCAAAATTGTTCCATCTTTTTTACGCAGCTTTGATATAAATCTATCTGAACCACAGTCTACAATATGCTTTAATAACATTTTTAATGAACTTTTATCAAAATGAGCTTCAATATCTTTTATATTAAGTTTTAATAATTCTTCTTCAGTATACCCCAACATATTAGCATAAGCATCATTTACTTCAATTATCTGGCCACCAGGATATTTTATGATATTAAAACCATCAGGAGCCGTTTTCAGCATTAACTGATGTTTTTCTTCGGCCCGCCTGATATTAGTAATATCTTCACCAGATGATAGCAAGCCAGTTATATGTCCATTTTCATCTTTAATAAAATTATTTATGAATGAAATTATTCTTTCATTTCCACTGGCAGTCAATACAAGGTTTTCATGCTCTTGAATTAAATCTAATTCATATTCATTATCCATGATACTAATGAACATACGTTTTAATTCAGTAACAATAGATTCAGGGATACATTTTCCAAACCAATTCTTACCAATTAATTCATCATTATGATATCCTAATATTTCATATCCCTTATTATTCAACATTATGATATTTCCATCTCTATCTAATGCTAATATCATTACTCCTGCTATATCAAGATATAGTTGCGCCTGGTCGCGTTCTTTTTGCAATTCGAGCATAGCTGATGTTCTTTCTTTTCTGATGCGAATAGTGGCAATTCCGTAAGATAAGTCATTAGATAACTCGGTCAACAGTTTTACTTCATCATTATCAAAAGTGTTAATTTTCGTTCCTGCAATATTTAAAGAACCGATACAAATGCCGTCGATAACAATAGGAAAAGCTGCAATCGAAACAAAACCACGTCTAATTAATTCTTCACGATTAGATATTTTTGTTTGTTCAGTAAAAACGTTACGAATAATTAAAGGTTCAATTATAAAAATACCTGATTCTGTTTTTTCTATGCCTTGTTGATCATTACCCCAGCATATTGAAACAGATTTGAAAAATTCTTCATCTTTATTAGTAATTGAAATCGGCAATATTTTTTTATCATTATTTAATTCGTCCTTATAACACACCCAGGCTATTTTATATCCGCCTACTTCAACTAATATTCTACAAATATCTTCTATTAATTCTTCCTCATTAACTCCGCGTACTACCGCTTGATTACATTCGCTTATTGCATGCCACGCTCTTGTACTTGATAACAAAGCATTATTAATCCTTATTCGTTCAGTTATATCTTCAACTATTGTAAATAAATATTGTTCATTATCAAATTCGATGTAGCTTTCATGCATTTCCACAGGAACTATTGTCCCATTTTTACGACGCTGTCGGCTTTCACCATGATGCTCTTTCATTTCACACATTTTTGGCCATGTTATATCTATCCAGTGGTCTTTATTTACAGTCGCATCTATCTGCCAAATGTATAAATGTGTTATTTCTCGAAAGGTATAACCTAAATGTTTGCACGCTGCATCATTGGCATATATAACAGCTCCATCAGAACGTACCCAAAAAACAGGAACATTAAATTTAGAGATTGAAGCTTCCATTAATCTAAGCTGATTGTGCAATATCTCATTGTATGTTTCATCTGTTAGTGTAGCTAAAATACAGTCTTCACCAGATATTTCAATTTTTCTTGCTGTTATGTTGACTATTTTTATTTCAGAGCTTTTTGTTCTAATTTTAATTTTATCTTTAAAAATATCGCCTTTTTCGTTAAAAGTCGATGACATCCTACCTAAATCATTAAAAGTATTCCACATTCCTATTTCTAATGATGAACGATTTATAACTTCATCACGGGTATAATTATACAGAGATAAACAGCTTTTATTTATGTCTAATATTGTCCCATCTTTTATTTTCATTATTACTAAAGACGATGGATTTTCTTCAAAAGCTAAAGAAAATATATCATTAGTATCAAAGTTGTCATCTTTAGAAATACAGGATAGATTATCATCTTTTGATAAGTTTACTAATTGGGCATTATTAATTATTTCGTTTTTTTTCATTTTTAACCATCAATTAAAACAATTTACATTAACTGGTTAAAATATACCATATTTTGATACAATATTTGATATATGTATATGACTTCTTTAGATTATTATTGTAAATTTCTCCAAATATCCAATATCTTCTCAGGTTTTTCTATTTCTTCTGCTGTTAAAACTGGTTGAAATATCAAACCGCGATATGTACCGTATGTATATCCTATTACTCTTTTAAAGTAATCCGGTAATGATTCGTTTGGTTCACGATATACACTACCGATATAAACTATATTTCTCTCAATTAAATCTGGTATTACTTTATTAAAATCATGACGTTCCGGGTTGCCAAAATTAAGTAATCGTACCAATGGGTTATTTATGACACCGTTATACAATGCGTTATTATCGCCACAATAATGTATAAATCCGCCACCGAAAGGCTGCAATGCTTCCTTTTGATAAGGAATAACGTATTTATCTATTGATTCCTGATTTAACAATGTTGAGGTGTCTTCACAAATACGCACCCCGCCATTCGATAAGATATTAATAGAGTGATACCCGGAACTCAATTCTTCACCGACCCAATTTTTCATCATTTTAGAAGCTCTTATATACAATTTAGTTACTTTTTGCATTAATTCTGTAACAAATTCCGGGGCATCATAAATATCGTAAAATAATTCATCGCCATATAATAAATGTGCAAGATCAAATGGTCCTTGTGTATCCGCAAGGAATGTATGAATAAAATCAGGTAGAACTGCTTTATAACAATCTACATAACTTTTAACTTCTGGCATTATCCCCATTTGATTAAAATCAGCATCTGGATTGAATTCTTCTATCTTTTCTTTTGTTATATGAATTGTCCATGGTAGTGAATATTCAGAAGGTAATAATGTGCAGCCAGCAATTGTAGCAATAGTGCCGCAACCAGTATTGGCACGAACAGCTAATTGACCATCACTGCCAGATGCAGCTAATCCAATCAATCCAAATATCTGATCATAACAATGCTTTTCTGCAGGAGATAATTTTATATATTCATTACTGCGCTTAACATTATGATTTGTCCAAAAAATTATAGGAAGACTATCAGTTGGTTTACCTTCCAACAGCTCTGTCATTCGTCGTTTACCATCTGATACAGCAATATGGTTAACCGGAAACTTGTCATACAACTCATAAAATACATCAGCATTCATTATTTTCTCCAAGAAAACAGTTGCTACATTTCTAATGTTCCTTGTGGTTCGTTATATTCTACTGCAGCGCGAATAAATTCTTTAAATAATGGATGTGCGCGATCAGGGCGCGACTTGAATTCCGGATGGAATTGTGATGCTATAAAGCACGGATGTTCGGGGATTTCAGCTATTTCAACTAATCTACTATCGGGTGAAGTACCGGAAAATACCATTCCCGCAGCGGTTAATTTATCGCGATATTCATTATTCACTTCAAATCGATGACGATGTCTTTCATAAATCATGGTATCGCCATAACATTTATAGGCTAAAGTTCCCGGGGTAATCTTACATGGATATTGCCCTAATCTCATGGTCGCACCTTTATCTGCGACTAATTTCTGTTCCGGCATAAGATCTATAACTAAATTCGATGAATCTGGATTAAACTCCAGACTGCTGGCATCGGTAATTCCGGCTACATTACGGGCATATTCTATAACCATGCACTGCATACCCAGACATAATCCAAGGAAAGGTATTTTGTTTTCACGGGCATATTTAATTGCCTGAATCTTGCCTTCTACGCCACGGTCGCCAAAACCACCGGGAACAATAATACCATCACATTTGGAAAGTGCTATCTCCACATCCATTTCCTGCAATTCTTCAGCATCAATCCATTTAATTTCTACCTGTGATAAATTAGCTATTCCACCATGCCGTAATGATTCATAAACACTGATGTAGGCATCAGCAAGTCCCATGTATTTGCCGACAAGACCGATGGTAACTTTATGCAGCGGATTTAATACCCTATGAATTACTTCGCGCCACTGTTTATGGTCTGGTTCACGTACCGGTAATTTCAATCTTTCAATAGCCATGGCAGCCATTCCCTGTTCTTCAAATACCAAAGGAAGTGCGTATACCGTTGGCGTATCAAGACTCTCTATAACTGCGCCATTCGGCACATCACAGAATAATGCAATCTTTTCCCGCATTTCAATAGACAATGGACTTGCTGAACGGCAAACTAAAATATCGGGATGTATACCAATATTTCGCAATTCCCGGACACTGTGCTGCGTAGGTTTTGTTTTTGCTTCTGCTGCAGGTCCTACTGTAGGTACCAGGGTTACGTGTATATACAATGTGTTATCGTAACCTTCATCTTTACGCATCTGCCTGATTGATTCTAAAAATGGAAGACTTTCAATGTCACCTACTGTACCGCCAATTTCTACTATAACAACGTCTGCGTTGTCGCGCTGTGCAACAACATGGATACGTTTTTTAATTTCATTTGAAATATGTGGAATTACCTGAACTGTCTGGCCAAGATAGTCGCCGCGTCTTTCTTTCTTAATTACAGCTTCATATACTTTCCCGGTAGTTATACTGCTATTTGCGCTTAAATTAATATCAACAAATCTTTCATAATGCCCAAGGTCAAGGTCAGTTTCTGCACCGTCGTCTGTTACAAATACTTCACCATGCTGATGCGGGTTCATTGTTCCGGCATCAACATTTAAATATGGGTCAATTTTAATGATTGAGACGGTAAAATCACGCGAACGAAGCATTCTTCCCATGCATGCAGTAACTAAACCTTTACCCAATGACGATACAACGCCACCGGTAACAAATATGAATTTTGCCATTAAATTTGCTCCTATAGTTTAACACCGAAGGGGATAAAAGCGAAAGAACGCGATATGCCCGAGCGGAGTAATAATTAAGTTGGCTCGGGATATATAAATTCTACCACTGTCGTATAAATTCCTTTTTATTTTGAAATATTTGACAAAATAGTTTGATAGCTTCATCATTTACACATGCAAGAGATGAAGAAAAAATCAAATAAAAAACTTACATCAATTTGGCATCTATTCGGGTGTGGCTGTGGTGCCATTGGTGCAATTGGAATACTTTTAGTGTTCACTTTTGTATTTTATGAATACGCCAAGTCATATAAAAACCCCCGATGGAATCGAGATGACCTTGCTTCCTGTCAAATGAGAATATTATCATTAAAAACAAGTATCTATAATTATCGTATTGACCATAATGGAAAAAATCCTTCTAAACTGACTGATTTAGAACCACGGTATATTATTAATAAGTCAGTATTAAACTGCCCAAGAGCTGGTCAAAAAGATGCTGAGAATTATATTTACTCTCCAGATGCATATAATGCGAATGATGCTTTGATAACCTGCCGAAATCATGCTCAAAGAGTTATTATATTAAATGGAATTCTACAAGTACCGATGCAGGAAAAGGATAAAACATACGGCATAGACCCGCGTGATAAATAGTCTTTTGCTTTTGATATCACCTTTGCGCTATAATTAGCCAGATAAACAAGATTAAACCAACTTTGAGGTATTAGAATGTCTGAATATAGATATGATGTAATTGTGCTTGGCGGTGGTCCTGGCGGATATGTAGCAGCTATCAAATCTGCGCAAAAAGGTTTTCGTACCGCCATTGTAGAGAAATCATTTATTGGCGGAACTTGCTTAAATATCGGTTGTATACCAACTAAAGCATTATTATCTTCAGCCGAAGCATGGGCATCAATACGTTCCATGCGCGACTTCGGTATTACAATTGAAGGTGCTTCATTTGATTTCACGAAAATTATGAATCGCAAAGACAGAGTTGTTAAACAACTTCGCGGCGGCGTAGAATTCTTAATGAAGAAAAATGCGATTGATGTTTATGCCGGTTCTGGTAAATTATCCGGGACAAATAGCATTACTGTGAACAATGATGAATTAACATCTGAATATATCATTCTTGCAACCGGTTCTGCACCTTCACGTCCCCCGATTCCCGGATTGGATGGCACTAATGTAGTCACCAGCAATGAAATGTTAAGCCTTGAAAAACTGCCTGAATCAATGGTGGTTATCGGCGGAGGTGCTATAGGCATCGAATTCGCATATTTATGCAATACTTTAGGAACTAAAGTAACACTATTAGAAGGTTTAGAGCATATTTTACCGCAAGAAGATGAACAAATAGCTGCAGAACTTGCTGCATCATTAAAGAAAAAAGGTATCAACGTTATTGCTAATGCCATGGTTAAGGAAATTTCTGATGTACCAGAAGGTAAAGCAGTCTCATTCAATTTAAAGGGTGATGATGAAAATATTCAATCGCAAACTGCCGAATTAGTACTGGTAGCAACAGGCCGCACTCCTATAACAGAAAATTGTGGTTTTGCTGAAAATGGTATAACTATTGAAAAACGAGCTGTAAAAGTAAATGCAAATATGTATACCGGAATAGCCGGGATATACGCAATCGGTGATGTTGTTGGCGGCATGCTGCTGGCTCATAAAGCATCTGCAGAAGCGGCGGTAGCTGTTGATAATATCGCTGGAATTAAATCCGAAATGAGCTATCGTGCCATTCCGACAGCATTATATTCATCACCACAGGTCGCCTCAGTTGGCTTGACTGAGGCAGCTGCAATAGCAGCAGGTATTAATGCTAAAAGCGCTACATTCCAATTCCGTGCCATTGGCAAAGCTGTTGCAGTTGGCGAACGCGAAGGGAATGTTAAGATAGTTATCAATATTGATGATAATAAATTAATAGGATGCCAGGCTATCGGACCGCATGTTACTGATATGATAACCGGTGTCACATTAGCGATTGAGAATGAAATGACCGTACAACAGTATGCTCATTCTGTTCATGCTCACCCCACCCTGTCAGAGATTTTCCATGAAGCCGCTGAAGCTGTTATGGGACATCCGGTACACATGTAATGAAAATACTTTTTTTCGGCGATATTATTGGCCGTCCCGGCAGACATGCAATAGCAACAATTCTACCGCGTTGGCAAGCTGCGTATTCGCCGGATATCATTATTGCGAATGGTGAGAATACAGCAGCAGGCATGGGAATAACCCATACTGTTGCTGATGAATTGTTTGGCGCCGGAATTAATGTGTTAACCCTGGGAAATCATACATTCAGTAAAAAGGAAGCAGAACAATTACTGGTAAATGAGCCGCGGATAATACGCCCGGCGAATTATCCGGAAGGTGTTCCAGGTTTTGGATATGGAATTTTTAAAGCTGGAAATAAGCGTCTGGCAGTAATAAACTTACTTGGTCGTACTTTTATGGAACCTGCTGATGATCCGTTTAAAGTGGCTGCAGATTTGCTCCCCTTGATAAAATCTCATACTAATTGTATTCTTTTTGATGTGCACGCTGAAGCAACTTCAGAAAAAGCAGCCATTGCATGGCATTTTGATGGTAAAATAAGCGCAGTAGTGGGTACACATACTCATGTACAGACATCAGATGAACGCATCTTGCCGCAAGGTACTGCTTTTATAACTGATGTAGGTATGGTAGGACCACAGGATTCCATATTAGGAATGCAGAAAGATGGGGTTTTGAAGAAATTTCTCACCCGCATGCCTTCTCGTTTTGAGGTTGCCGGTGGAAATGTTACAATAAACGCGGTCGTTATTGAGGTTAACGACGAAACTGGAATGGCTCTGAATATCACACGTATTCAGGAAATAATGAAATCAAATATTACTGATGATGGACGCAAATAATATTGTAATACCATCACAAAAAAATAACCCGTTTTAATGTAAAATTCGACGTAAATGCTAAAATATAAATCGCAGTAAAAGGAGCATTTCAATGGAAGTCTTACGGGTATCCGCAAAATCGAACCCGAATTCGGTTGCGGGCGCGCTTGCAGGCGTGATCCGCGAGCAAGGTGTCGCTGAGTTGCAAACAATTGGAGCCGGCGCCCTGAATCAAGCTATAAAAGCACTCGCAATAGCGAGAGGCTTTATGGCACCTTCCGGTATTGACTTAATATGTCGCCCCGCTTTTACCGACTTAGTCGTAGATGGTTCTGAAAGAACTGCTATCAGATTAATTGTTGAGCCGCGATAATCAGCCGATATTATGGAAAATTGAATATGGAAGTGTAGGAAATGACTGTAATGCAGCAAGACAAATTAACTGAATGGGCTGATAAAATATATGAAGCAATGAAACCGTATCTGCACCAGATACCTTATGGTAATCTGCGTGCAGAGTTTTCCAGTTGGATGGAAGAACATGGTAAAATTGAGAATCTGGCTATTGTATACGAAGTGCCCGGCGGTTCTACTAACCAGATTAATGTCACATTCCACGAATCCGGTAATAAATATTCTTATATTGATGTTGATACCCACGATGAAGTTTTTACAGAAAATATTGATGACATTATCTCTTTCATAATAAAATTAGTTTTAACTATCCCGACGATTAGAGTAAGTCGACTACAAGAAGATATCGACCGCTGGTATGCAATGGGTATGTGTCAGAAAGATTTATTCCAAAAAATGACCAAGCTTCTCCAAATTGAAGATTTGCGCGGTGGAACCATCACAATGCATGAAATGAAAGCAGGAATCGCGTATATTCTGGCGCGTACAAAAACATAATTTAATAGAGTAAAAATACGTAAAATCACTATATCATATCATTGCAAAAAGAAATATAATTGTTATATCAAATTAGTTAATGTATCTTTATTATTGCAATAAGAAAGGTATTGATATGCAATTTCAAGAAGAAATCAATCAGCTTAAACACGAGCTGGCTGTCCTGCAACAAGAAAATAGCTTATTGCGGGGATCTGATACCGTACTAAAATATCTGTCAACTTCTTTCGCAGCATTAACTGCTGCTGAATTTTTCGAACAAATTACCAGCCATCTGGCAGTCAACATTGGTATTGAATATGCATTTGTTGGCGAATTGCTTCCAGATAATGAAACCATTCATATATTGGGCGGCTATGCCGCTGGACAACCAATGCCTTTATTCTCATATTGTTTAACCGGTACACCATGTGAGTTTGTCATTGAGAAAAATAAAAAGTTATGTTCTTATCCTGCAGGTGTTCAAACCCAATTTCCTGATGATATACTACTTCAACAAATGCAAATCGAAGGTTATGTTGGTACTCCACTCTTTGATACGACGGGAAAACCTATTGGTATCATCGTATTGTTATCTACCCAACCAATTGAACATCTGGAATTGACAATTACTCTTCTGAAAATATTTTCTGACCGTTGTGGCGTAGAAATTGAAAGAATGAGATATGAAAAAGCTTATCAGGAAAGCGAATTAAAATACCGCACATTAATTGAATGTATAAAAGATGGAGTCTTTATTCTTCGCGAAGCAAAATTAGAATATATCAACCCTGCTTTCTATGAAATGCTGGGATATGAACCTGACGAATTGAAAAATTACTATTTCCCCGATTTTATTGAGTTAGAGGATAGAGATAGAATTCTTGATTATTATCACCGGCGATTAAACGGTGATATAGTACCTACTACATACTCAGTAAATTTAATTAAAAAAGATGGCACTATCCTAAAAGCAATAATTAATGCTATCCTTGCAGATTTTCAAGGCTCAAAATATGTTATTGGCACTGCAACAGATATAACAGAACAATACAACCTGGAAAAAGACAAATTTGAATTAGAACGACAATTATTGCAAGCGCAGAAATTAGAAAGTATCGGCGTTTTAACCGGTGGAATCGCTCATAATTTCAACAATTTATTAATGGCAATTATAGGAAACCTCGACCTTGCAATGTTACGCATGATAGATATGAACTCAGATATTTCTTTACTCAACAATGCAATGGAAGGTGCAAGAAGAGCCGCTGAACTCACAAATAAGATGCTTGCTTATTCTGGTAATGGAATATTCAATATAAATACAATAAATTTGAATGACTTGCTTAAAGAAAATTATAATCTATTACGCCAATCTATTAGCAGAACAATTGATATTAATATAGATTGTTACGATAATTTACCTGAGATTAAAGGTGACTCGGAACAAATTGATCAGATTGTAATGAATCTGGTTATAAATTCTGCAGAAGCAATTGGTGAAAAACATGGTTCAATAACCATTAAATCTGGAATCATGAATTGTGACGATACATATTTGAAAAAAACTAAACTCGATGTTATTCAACCTGCAGGACAATATGCCTATCTTGAAGTTATTGATAATGGATGTGGGATGAATGATGAAATTATACAAAAATTGTTTGACCCATTTTATTCTACAAAATTTTTGGGACGAGGACTTGGAATGCCTGCAGTTATGGGAATTATTAAAGCGCATAAAGGAGCAATTATCGTAAATTCAATCGTTGAAACTGGTACAACAATCCGAGTATTATTACCATGTCAAATTGAAGAAATTATTGACTTGCCATCAATCATTGAAAACGTTCCAGAAAAAAATATTATTAATAATCTTTATTGTGATACTATACTTATAGCTGACGATGATAAGAACATCCGCAATATTTGTAAAGAAATAATTGAAAGTATTGGATACAAAACATTAATGGCTGAAGATGGTTATGAAGCAGTCAAATTGTACACAGAAAACGTCAACAATATCTGTTGTATTTTACTTGATTTATCTATGCCAAAGATGAATGGCGCAGATGCATTGCACGAAATTAGAAATATCAATCCTGATTCGTTAATTATTCTATCGAGTGGATACAATGAACGCGAAGTATCAAGAAGGTTATCCAGTGATAAACCAACTGAATTTATTCAAAAACCGTATACTGTTAAAGGATTACATGATTTAATTAATCGAGTAATGGGAATATCAGTTAATTAAAAATGTAATTTATACCGTCAAAACAAAAACTTGTAAGCAGTGTCTAAAATAGTGCAAAATAAAACAGGAGAAAAATTAGATTATGAAATGCCCTTCATGTCAGAAAGAAATCCCGGATTCGTCATTAATATGTATTTTTTGTAATGCAGTCTTTTCATCAGATGGCAAGATAATTGCCGGCAGCAAATCTGCTACCTTGAGATCCGGGAAAATTAAATACCGCCTCATCATTACCGGCTTAGTTCTTGCAGTAATTTTTATTTTAGCTGCTACTATAACAATATATAATAACAATAAAAAGAAAACGATAGCTACATATAGATCAACTTGTCTATCAAATCTAAAAAATATCAGCACTGATCTTAATATGTATCTGCAAGATTCAAAAAATAGCGTACTTCTTCCACCTGCTGATTCAAATTGGACTGCTTTTATTAAAGACAGTAAAAATCTTACATGTCCTGCTACCGGACTTGCTTATGGTGCTATAACTTACGGCTATAATGGTAATGTCGGTGGCAAGAATATAATATCCTCATTCAATGGAGATTTAGAAAGTATTCCTTTAATATCAGAATGTGATAATTCAACTCATTTAATTATGAAAGATACTGATGTCGCAAAAAGTCGCCATTTTGACGAAAAAGGTGCTGCCGGTTATTGTGTATTAACTATGAGCGGTTCGATTTTATTTATTTCAAATACCGTTTCGTATAATTGGGATAAATTACCATTAATTGCACCAGCAACTATTGGTACTGAAACCACTACATCAGGAGATGCTGCCGCAACAACCGCAACAACACCAAGTGTAGCAGATACAACTACAGTACAGCCGGTATCGCCTGCTGCAACTACACCGCCATCCGCATCGACAAAGCCAGCAACATCAACACCAGGAAAACGATAATTAATTTTTCATAAAGTGCAGAGAATATTTCTCTGCACTTTTTTTGTGTCTAAAATTTGCAGTTGATGTAACAAAAAGGTATTATTTCAATCGAGGTTTAACTTTATGTCAGATTCAATTCATGTTGTTTCAGTAAGTCTTGGCTCATCATTACGCGATAAATCCATCATTGTCACTTTAGGGAATTTTCAGGTACATATTGAAAGAATCGGTACCGATGGCGACATGAATGCTGCTATAAAAATGATAAACGATTTTGACGGTAAAATAGATGCCATTGGCTTGGGCGGCATAGATTTATACTTGATCGCGAATGGTAAGAAATATACTATCCGCGATGCCAGAAAAATGGCAGATGCTGCAAAAATAACACCAGTAGTTGATGGCAGCGGTTTAAAACATACATTAGAAAGAAGAGTTATTCAGAAAATATCTGATGATGGTATAATTAATTTCAAAGATAAGAAAGTATTGCTGGTAAGTGGCGTCGATAGATTTGGTATGGCAGAAATATTACCAGAACTCGGTGCAAAGGTTATGTATGGCGATGTTATTTTCGCTTTAGGGATGCCGATTCCATTGCGAACATTGAACCAACTTAAATTTATTGCTGCACTTCTATTGCCGATTATTACAATCATGCCATTTGATATGATCTACCCAACCGGTGAAAAACAAGAGAAAACTACCAGCAAATACGGTAAGTATTTTGATGAAGCAGATATTATAGCTGGTGATTATCACTACATAAACCGATATATGCCGGAAAAAATGCAAGATAAAATTATTATTACTAATACCACCACTGCTGCTGATATTGAAAAACTGCGTTTGCGAGGTGTGAAGATGTTAATAAGTACCACACCTGAGTTTGATGGAAGGTCATTCGGGACAAATGTAATGGAAGCCGTAATTATTGCTATGACTAAAAAAAGACCAGAAGATATGAAACCGGAAGATTATTTAAAAACCCTCGATGAATTAGGCTGGCAACCGCGAGTTGTTAATCTGGAGGAAAAATAATTATGATGGGAAGCGGATTTCAACACGGCCCAGGAGGTGGAAAAGGACGCGGCCCAGGTCCAGTCGAACATACAAAACCAAGCAACCCATGGAAATCATTCAATCGAGTAATATTATGGATTAAACCTTATTATCTTGTTGTTTTATTTGGTTTGATTTGCTTATTAGCTTCAACATGGCTGGACATGCAGCCAAACCTGATAATTAAAAAGCTTATTGATGAAGTGATACCTAATGGTATAAAAAATAACAATACCAAAATGGTACTACAACCAATTCTAATTCTGCTTGGGATATACATCTTATCGCAATTACTTAATCTGCTGCGCACTTACTGGCTGCATGTTTCTGGACAGAAGTTAATTTATACCCTTCGTCAGCAAGTATACAGCCACATGCAATCATTATCACTGACATATTACGATAACAAACAAACCGGTGATATGATGTCGCGTATGTCGGGAGACATTGAGCAAGTTGAAACACTGATGGTTCATGGGATGGATACTATCATCAGTGGATTTTTCGGCATGCTCCTTGCATTTTATTACATGTATACATTAAGTTCGCATACCCACCCCAATTTAGCTTTATTAGTGTTAATACCAATGCCGCTGATTGCTGTATCAATCTACTTTTTCAGCCGCAAGATTCGTGCTGTTTATCGGGACATCCGCGATACTGTCGGACAGATGAACGCAAAATTACAGGAAAACTTTTCTGGAATTCGTGTTATCAAAGCGTTTAATCGCGAAGAAGATGAAAAGAAATTGGTATTTGAAGCCAGTAAACTGGTTATGGATAAAAATGTCCGCGGTATTAGAATGTGGTCAACATTTGGGCCTTTCAACCGTCTACTCGGACTCAGCGGCTCATTGATAGTTCTTGGGATTGGTTCTGCCGCAGTTATACAAAGTAAAATGACTGTTGGTGCGTTATTCGCCTTTTGGGGGTATGTAGGTTCATTTTATGGTCCTATCTGGATGCTGCTGCAATTTAATGATTCTATTATGAGAGCACTGGCCGCCAGCGAACGGCTTTTTGAAGTACTTGATACTAATTTAGAAATTAAAGACCCGGAAATACCGATAAAAATAGATAATCCTATCGGTGAAGTTGAATTTGAAAATATTTCATTCAGATATGCTGATACTGGAGAGCTAATTTTAAAAGAGTTATCCCTTCATGCTTATCCTGGACAACGGGTAGCTTTAGTAGGACATAGCGGGGCTGGGAAAACAACTATTATCAACCTTATTCCGCGTTTTTATGATGTGCAGGATGGTCGGGTATTGATTGATAAAGTAGATGTGAGAGATGTAAATCAATCAGATTTGCGTAAAAACATCGCGATGGTTTTACAAGATACATTTCTTTTCAATAACTCAGTTAAGGAAAATCTGCGATATGGCAAATTAGATGCCACAGATGACGAAATAATGGAAGCTGCTAAAATTGCCAATGCTCACGAATTTATCGAAAAATTACCAGATGGTTATGATACAGAAATCGGTGAACGCGGTGTAAAATTATCCGGTGGTCAAAAACAGCGGATAGCAATTGCCCGTGCAATTCTTGCAAATCCTAAGATACTTATCCTTGATGAAGCTACATCATCTGTTGATTCAGAATCAGAATATCTAATTCATCAAGCGTTAGACAGGCTTATCTCTGGGCGTACAACATTTATAATTGCTCACAGATTAAGTACCATTAAAAATGCAGATATCATTCTGGTACTTGAAGATGGCGAAGTCGCTGAACGAGGCACACATGATGAATTAATAATTGTTGATGGCAAGTATGCACAAATGCATCAGAGACAATTCTGGGTAAACGACACTTTAAATGCTGGAGTAATCTAATGAAATTCTCACTTATCTTCCTTGTATTTATCATTATATTATTTGCTGGCTGCAGTAAAAAAACAACCTCCTCACAACCTGCTAATATTGTCAGGGAGGCAGGAGCTTTTTCAATAACTGTTACCAAGGCTGACAAATCAGAATATCTTAAAATCAGTAAAAATGATAAAATTTATGAAATTTATAATAACGGTAAAGTTATAGGGACGATTGAAGATAAAGGCGATAAGTTAAAGATATACAATGCCGATAAAACCGAAGCAGGAAAAGTACAATTAGATGGCACTGACCTAAAATTAAAAGATAACAAAGAGGCCAGAATTGCAAAAATTAAAAATGAAGATGGCAATATATCAATTAAAGACGACACTAATAATAAGTTGTTAAAAATCAAACCTGATGGTAATAATTATAAGATTGATGACGCAAATGGTAATAAAATTGGTAAAATAAAGCATAATGGTGATAAATGGCATATCACCGACAATAGCAGCGATAAATTTATTATCTCCGGCAATACTTCTGGTGGAATAACCGGGATATTAATGACTGATAAATTTACTCTATTGCAACAAGCGGCATTAATAGCCGGTTATAATTTATTGCTTCAAAGTGGTAATTAATTATGAAATGCGCAGAAAAAGCAGGATTTTTATTACTGCACGAATGTGGAAATATTGCAGAAACCCGCTGTATTTATTGCGGTAAACATATCTGCAATCAGCATACCTATGCCTTGTCGCAAGATATGATATTAAAATTGCCACAGATACCACCAGCCAATGTAAAAGCTATTGGATGCATTGAATGCTTTAGGAAAAATCGTGTTGAGCAACCGCAGAATTCAACACAACAATCTCAAACCTCTGGTGGGATGCAGCAAAATTTAACTGGTACGCCTAACAGCAATACCAGAAGCAACATAAATAATCCTGATAGCGACCCCAATTACCGTTATCCATACTTTGGCGGCTATATGCCATATATATTTTACTCCGGTTTTAACAATAATGACCGCACCGTATTCAATAATCCCGGGTATGGCACAACAGAAAACAGCTCTGACATGATGGATAGTTAAATTGCTTTATCCACAGATTGATATCTTATATTATGCTTGCGGCGGTGGAATGGGACATGTAAATCGCTGTGCGGCAATATTGCGAAAATTAAAAGATAAGCGGGTATTAGCTATTGCATCAACACCTCAAATATTTCCACTTTTAAATGAAAACATTCCCTACATTAATCTCGCAGGATTAAATTCTTCTGATGTTTATAAACATATTCGCTGGCTGGTATTAAACTATGACCCAAAAGTAATAATAATGGATACATTTCCACATGGTTTAGTCGGTGAGATGGAAGAAATTTTAAAAGAAAGCAATGGAAAAAAGATTCTTATCTCACGGCATGTTAAACAAGAAGTGACATTAGCATGGCAAGAAATAGTAAATAAATTTAATCTTGTTATATCTGTCGAAAAACCTTTGCAATATAAATATGCCAATTACGAAGAAATCGAACCAGTACTGCTTCGCGATGCAAATGAACTTCTTTCTGCAGTTGAAGTCCGTAAAATATTATCAGTCAACAATAAAATACCTGTAATCGCAGCGGTATCAACAGGTGATTTTGCATGGGAAGCAAACTTTTTCAATTTATTTTTAGATATTTGGTTGAAATACAAAGATATATTTCAACCGATATTGATATCACCTAATATACAGGAACAAGCAACTTACCCCTTAATTGAACTTTTACCAGGTATTGATATTGTTATTGGCGCAGCAGGATATAATCTATTTTATGAGGTTAAAGCAACAAAACGTCAGGGTATATTTATGCCGCAACCCAAAAGATATGACGACCAGCATTGGCGTGCGAGGAAATCCCCCACCCCGCAAACAACTGAAGAATTAGAAAATATGATATTAAGTACCTGCAGCCAACTACACAATCATGAAATTAAATATATTAACGGTGCAATTAAAGCCGCGGAATTAATTAGAAAATTTATTTAGCTTCTTTACCAGCAGCACTGTACCATTTTTGCTGGCTAAGGTATAATTCATACACAAACCCACTTTAATTTGAATGGAAATATTGCAACATGTCAGAATTATATGAATTAACCGCATCCGTGGCTTCACAGATGTTAGCCAATGGTGAAATATCTTCAACTGAATTAGTTAAATCAGTTCAAAATAGAATAGATAACGTAGACAAAGACGTAAAAAGTTATGTTATGTTAATGCGGGAATCTGCTATTGAACAGGCAAAGTTGATAGACGAAAAAAGAAATAAAGGCGAAAAACTATCTTCACTTGCTGGAATTCCTCTGGCATTAAAAGATATCTTATGCACCAAAGGTGTCCGAACAACCTGCTGTTCGAAAATATTGGAAAATTTCATACCGCCATATAATGCTACTGCTGTTACAAAGATGCAGGAAGCCGGCATTATATTCATGGGTAAAACCAATATGGACGAATTCGCTATGGGTAGTTCGACGGAAAACAGCGCATTCGGACCGAGTAAAAACCCATGGGATTTAAACCGGGTACCCGGCGGCAGCAGTGGTGGTACAGCCTCAGCAATCGCTGCTGATGAAGGCCTGATAGGAATCGGTACCGATACCGGCGGATCAATCCGACAGCCTGCAGCATATTGCGGCGTTGTCGGACTAAAACCTACTTATGGCCGAGTATCAAGGTTTGGGTTAATAGCTTTCGCATCATCGCTTGACCAGATTGGTCCAATAACAAAAGATGTTCGTGATGCTGCCATGCTGTTAAATGTCCTTGCCGGACCTGATAAAATGGATTCTACATGCCTTCCCGAAGCTGCTCCTGATTATACCGCAAATCTTGGCAAAGATATCAGAGGCATGAAAATTGGTATTCCAAAAGAATTTGTTAATAATGATGAATTAGCTATAGACCATGGTGTAGCTGATGCTATAAATAAAGCTATTGATACCCTTTCATCTCTTGGAGCAGAAATAAGCGAATGTACTTTGCCAAACGTTAAATACAGCCTACCGGTTTACTACATTATTGCACCTGCAGAAGCAAGCAGCAATCTGGCGCGTTATGACGGCGTTGAATTCGGATTCCGCGAGATGTTTGCCCGTGATACTGTAAGCATGATGACAGAATCACGCGACAAAGCATTTGGGCAAGAAGTTAAACGCCGTATTATGCTTGGAACCTATGCCTTATCTTCAGGATATTATGACGCTTATTATACAAAGGCCAGCATGGTTCGCACATTAATAAGAAAAGATTTTGAAGACGCATTTTCCAAATTTGATTTGCTGCTCACTCCGACAACCCCAAGTGTGGCATTTAAAATCGGTGATAAAGTTGAAGACCCGATGCAAATGTATATGAATGATATCTGTACTATTCCTATCAACATGGCCGGTATACCTGCGATATCTATTCCATGCGGTTATGACAATGGACTGCCAGTTGGCATGCAATTAATCGGCGCACATTGGCAGGAAGAAAAAATACTTCAGGCCGCATTTGCTTACGAACAAGCAGCCGGTTGGAAAAGAAAAGCACATATTGGCATAAACTCTGTAACGGCAGCCGGGTAAATAATGAAAATAAAACACGCACAATTAGCGAAACACGGTCCTATTGGACTGAATAACAGCATCTGGATATTAATACAAGGCAATGAAACACACCAGAAGAGAATTGTTGCTGAACGATTGCGTGAGCAATTGCTATCTGGCGATGATGCTTTTAATTTAGACCAGCTTGATGCAAATGACCGCTGGGAAAAAGTAGCTGATAGTTTTGACCAGGCAAAGCGAGACAAAATACCTACACGCGCAGATAAAGTTCTTTCATTAGCGCAAGCATTTCCTTTTCTTGGTAGCGGCAGAGTATTGATTTTAAAAAATGCTCACTTACTTGATACTGACAGTCAGAAAAAAATAGCATTGCAAATAGATTCAATACCTTCAATGAATCACGTAATATTGATTACTGGTGAAAGCGAAGATAATAAAAAGCCTCAAAAAATGGCAAGCGCATTAGAAACAATCATTGAAAAACAAGGATTAATAATTGATTGTTCGTCACTTACCGAGGCAGAAGCGGCTATCTGGGTTAAAGACACTCTACATACCTGGGGTCAAACAATTGAACCTGCAGCAGTTGATATCCTGATAAAGCGTGTTGGTACAGAATTACGAAGATTACAGATTGAAGTAGATAAACTGTCACTTATGATTGGCGATGCAAAAGTAATTCGTGAAGCAGATGTAGAGCGAATGACACCGCGACTGGCAGAAGAATCAGTTTTCAGATTAGCAGACGCAATATCAGACAGAAATGGTTTTCAGGCATTAAATGTTTTACATGAATTAATGGAAGTTCAATTTGAAACTCCTTTTAGAATATTCCCGATGATTGTGCGGCAGTTCAGATTAATCTGGCAAGTAAAAATTTTACTTGAACATGGCTGGCAGCCAAATTCTCCAGCAGACCGTTGTCCGGGTGTTGATTTGATACCAGACCAGGCGATGCTTGCTCAATTCAGTGGCTGGATG
>Ga0194052_1000090_pt1 | contig 66903 bp, 44 predicted proteins | sample SepL226m_MetaG_FD_160117 | JGI IMG/M metagenome (GOLD analysis project Ga0194052, IMG submission 160117) | Anoxic zone freshwater microbial communities from boreal shield lake in IISD Experimental Lakes Area, Ontario, Canada - Sep2016-L227-6m | ecosystem: Environmental > Aquatic > Freshwater >...
TTTTCCTGGTTATAGACAACTTCATTCAGACGGTCAAATCCGTTTTCACCACTCAAAGGGTGCGGCGCCCAACTTGTCCACTCAGAAAACTCTACCAGCAAGTCAAAAATAAAAGTGTGGTGAATGGCAATGCCAAGGTCCGGCGTCATCCAGGGGATTAAATCGTCGCCGGCTTGCTCGCTCCATTCCAACATGCCTTCGGCGCATATCGCCATATCTTCCGCCATCTCCAGGTGGCCGCCATTATTGAAATCGTATTCAAACAGGTTTTTCTTTCGCACCCAGTATGGGTCCTGGCGCACGACGATCATTAAATCGCCGGGTTTATTGGAATCGTAAAACCGCTGGTATCTCTCCGCGCGGGATTTTATAGCTTGCATCATATTAGAATATTCCTTGTTAATGAATTTAACCACAAAGAACACAAAGAGCACAAAAAACTATGTGTTCTTTGCGTTCTTTGTGGTTAATTATTTGTTAGGCGCAAAATTAAATACAACAGTATGCCGATATTGTATACATCTTTAACATAAATTGCAATAATTCGTAAAAAACCTATTGCAGTTATTAAAAAGGTTGCTATAATTGGCAGGTGTAAATATATTCAATTTGTATTTAAAATATTCAATCATAAAGGTAATTACAATGACAACAAAAATGCTGAAATTGGGCGACTCTTCTTTTGAACTGTTAACTGATGGCGATAGTTTTACTGGTATTGGCGCGATAACCATTGGCGACACAGTGGTTCGTTCCGGCCGCTTACCGTTGCGTCCATTCACGCAATCATTCTCCGGCAATCAGTTGAGCGTGTTAAAACTGCGCAGTGTTGACACCGGTACCGACGAATTACGCATTCGCCTGACAGCAGAGTTTTCACCCATGCCGGTAAAACTCATGCGCGACCACAGTTTTGACCCGATTCATGAACTTGGCGACTGGAACACTGAAGTTATTTCAGGATTAGGTGAGATTGACATCGTAATTAAAAAAGCCGCAGACTCTTTTAACGGCGTTGAATTTGGCGGTTTTTCGTATCATTATGAATATGACAGCAAAAATATCGCGCTGTTTTACCTGCTTGATATGGCGAGTTGGGAATTAGACGGCGATATCGTCGGCTGCACAGTATATACACAATCTTCATGTTCACCACCGGTGGTTAAATTTGATAATGACACTGTATGGTCTACCGAAGGATTTTTATTCTTTCTGGTTGACGGCGGGCAAAACCCGGTAATGACCCACAACCTGCCGCGTTGGGCTGGACATGGCTCATTTGATTTTCAATTCAAGGGTGATGTCACCATGGTCGGTGTATTTGAACGGGTCGAATTAATACGTTCAGTAGTATGCCGTGATGCAGAAAAAGCGGAATTAAAAACTTTTGATAAGCACATCTTTGACAATACCATGAAATACAGTACCGCAGCAAAGTCGATAATGATAAATAAAGGCGCGAAAACAGTCACCGACCAGCAGAATATCTGGACCTGGGTATCTGAAGAAGTAGACAACCGCGCCCGTGCAGAATATGGCATTAAAGATGAACCGATGGTGGTAGACCTGTACCAGAACTTCTGGCGCAATTTCCAACTGGAAGACTATTACAAAGACCTGGTACCGGCAGCGGCGAATATCGGCGCAAAGAGAATATTTGTCGATAACCTGAAGAAATCATCAATGACCGAAGACGCTCCGCTGAAAGGAAAATGGCAGTGGAACATGTGCTGCGGCCATGAATATGAAATAGCCGACATGTTTGGTGGTAATGCCGGAGTGAAAGATTTCGTCAGCAAATGCGCTGATCAGGGTGTGCAGGTGATGATATGGACCAATAACGACCAATCACTGGCAAGTCCAATTAATTCTTCCGAACGCGACGAAAAAGGTTGGTATGTGTTGCTGGAAGACTGTCGTCTTAAATACGGCGGGGCATACGCCGGCTGCATGAGCGTGCTTGATTTCTCCGTCCCTGACGCCCTGAACTATTTTGTGGACAGCCACCTGAAAATCGCGGAAGAAACCGGATTAACCTCGTTGTTCTTTGACAGTTTTTACAACCTTGGTTTCATGCCGATCAGCTATCGAAACTGTTCGCCGCATACCATGTGGAAAGGCTGCCTTTCCATGGTAAAATCGCTTCAGGACGCAGGGATAAATTTGGAAATCGAGTCGTTTGGCCCGTTCGGCAAGCCATGCCATGGCCATCCGTCATCATATAACATGGATACAATCTTTATTTGCTATCGCGTGGGACTGGGCAATGATTACACCACCGTACCGACCAATAACCCGATAGTCGTGCAAAAAGATTTATCAATGTCAGCAGACTTCTACAGCCTTGCCCACAAGGCAGGTTTGGCATCAGCCACCGCCATGTTCAATGCTGATAATATCCGTATCGACCAGCGTTGGAGCAGCGAGCAAGTCAAGATGCTTAAGATTTACCACGACAACCTGGAATCGATGCACACCCGCTATCTGCAGCAGGACGGGTTGGCGGTTATCTGGCACAATGCCGAAAAGACCCAGGCAGTTATCTGGAACTTCGCAGACCGCAAGGTTAAACTGCCAGGCGTTGTGACAAACATGTCTACCGGTGAAAAATTAACCGACGGCGAATACAGCTTGAATGCGAATAACATCTATTCGGTGACTGGTGTGGAATTGCCGACAGGGATTTAGAATTAAAAATTAAAAATGAATAATTAAAAATTACGAATTGCGAATTACGAAGGCTTCAGGGACTGACATCAAGCGGCGAAGCCGTGCCGTGTCTGTCCCAAAAAGTAGGGAAACGTCTTATTATACCGGTTCGTCATGTTGGGACAGACACGGGTTACCGTTCCGGCACATCCGTGTCAGTCCCGAAGGCTCGCCTGTTATTTTATCCCGGACACCTTTGTCAGTACAGCGGTTGCGGTTACTGTGTCGGACGCTAAGGTTGCTGCATTTTTAGCGATGTCATTTCTTGAGTAAGCTGTTGTATTAATAGTCTGGGTTGGCGGATTGTTTACGTCGATTACTTGCCCGCTGTATGTGACAATTCGCAGGAACAGTTTAACGCTTTCACCCGGTCTTAATGCGCTTAACAGCCAACCGCCATTGTATACTTCTTTAGTGTAATCTTTGCCGCCAATGTCAAATATTCCTACTTTCCATTTGCTGTTCACAGTAGAATTACTGGTAATGATAAAATTATCCGGGACATTGCCGGTGTTTTTCACAATAATGGAAAATTCACTCTGGCGATTTATTGGCTGGTCTACCTTAATTGTTTGCTGGCTGCCATCATTATTTACCACCCCAAACCCAATCGGTGGCATGGTACGCTAAGCAATCGGGTACAGCACGGATACTGTGTTTTGCTGGTGATTGAAAGCATGTAGGTAATCGCAGTATTCAAGCCAGTCCCCGGCAAGCTATCGTTCCAAGCACGAATCATTTTAAATGTTTTTCATGAAAATATTCAATATCATTCATATATATTATTTTAAAATCAGGATTTCGTTCGGTCACATATTGGATGAAAGGTATTAATAACTTTTCGTTATCGAAAAGAATTGGACGCATAAAATTTCTAAAGGGAATTCTAAAATCAGGAATATCTTTAAATGGTGGGGCGTATGTCATTAATACTCCATAAATAAGCAGAGAGCCATCTTTATGTTTCAACCGCAACGTGTGAAAAGAGATGTTATTTAAAAGTGATTCTATATCTGCTATAGCTAATACTACAGTTCTTTTTCGGGATATAAATTTGCAGGTAACACCGTCAACGTTAATTTGATATACAACATCATGATAAATGAAAAGTTCAATGATACAGATGATGCTGAAACATATAGGATAAATAAATCCGGGGGTGGAGTATGCAGGATATAAATAGTTCCAGATGTAAGATGACAATGCCATGGTAAACAACACTATTACAAAAATAGTATCATTCCGCATTCGTTTTACAAAATAATGGTTGTGATAAATTGTCTCTGGCATTGTTGTGTCCTAATGAACTGATTTCTATTTGTATATTTGGATTTTAGTAGAGAATATCCTGCTTTTTTGCATTGATTAAAATGTTTTACTTCTTCTCACCATCCAACCCGTTAATTAATTTAAATTTCTTGTTTCTTTCGCTGATGTATTTTATGAACGGGTCTATCATTTTTTCTTTTTCTGATGTTTTAAGAAGGAAGATTTTATTCCATCGCAGGTAGAATTCCTTGTTCAGGTTGGCATCGTCAACCAAAAGATATCCATTTATCAGGATAAAACCAGCGGTATTTTTTAAACGTAGGGATAAGACGTTATTTGGTAATGTAACGAGGGATTCTATATCTGTAACCGGCACGGTTGTTGACCTTATTCGCGAGATGAATGTGCAGGTGCTTTCGTTGATATCGATGCGAAATATCGCGTTGCGGTACATAATTAATTCAATTAGCGGTACTGCACTGGAACAGAAAATGATAAAAGCAAGAGCATAATGATTATGGTTAAACCTTGCCAGTACAATACCAGCAATCGCGACGCACCATAGCAGCAGAATGACGATAATCTGTTCTTTCATTAACTGTTTGTATTCTTTATTAAAATAGATGGTTTGCGCCAAGTCAGTTTTTCCCTTAAATCAGTATAGTTATTATATTCCATAATGCGCCAATATGGAATGATGTCAGGTATTTTTTATTTAAATTTTACATCGATTAATAGGATTAATAAGATTATATTGACCGCTTTCTGCAAGCCGTGATAAACTGCCGCCATAGTTGTTATACAGCTAATGAAAATCAAGGAGAGTTTCGCGATGATTCCTGGATTCATTATTTCCATTCTTACGTTTCCCGGTGTTATTGTTCATGAATGGGCACATTTAATGATGTGCCGACTGGTTGGCGTCAGGGTACATGAAGTATGTTACTTCCGGTTCGGCAATCCCGCGGGTTATGTTGTCCACGAGGCTCCACGAAACCCTTGGGCAAATATTCTCATCGGTTATGGGCCATTGATTATTAACACTATAGTCGGTGCCATTATAGGTGGTTTATTTTGGGGAAAAGAGACACCAAATGGCGATAATATCTTCACTTTTATCATGATTTACCTCGGCGTATCTATCGCAATGCATTCATTCCCCAGTACCGGCGACGCGAAATCAATGTGGTCTGCCATCTGGGCAAAAGGTTCTCCCTTTCTCCTGAAAATAGTTGGTACCCCATTAGTAGCAATTATTTTTATCGGCGCACTCGGTTCTATATTCTGGCTCGATTTAGTATATGGAGTTTTCGTAGTAATAGGCGCGTCAGAGTTTGCGAGTACCATGCATTTGAAGTGGTAAAGTTATAATTGGCAGATTATATTTATCACAGGAATTATATCAAACACTAAATATATTGACCCCAGCGGGGTCGCATATTTATAGATAAGAATACAAGCAGCAGAGAATTCAACCCCAGCGCAGGTCGCATATAATTTCTGATAATGTGCCTATTTATATGCGACCCGCGCTGGAGTCGAAATCTATAAATACAAATTCTATAAATATGTGACCTCGCTGGGGTCAAAATAACACCATTTTCACTAAAGTAAAATGGAGAATGTGGCTATTTCATTCTATAAAATCCGGGTTTTACATCTTTAAATAATTTATCGTTATCGCGTTTTATTACCGCGCCGGTTAATTCTTCCCGTAATTCTGCCACTTTAAGATATGTGTCACCGAGGTTGATTTGTGGAAATGCGAAATCATCTGGTTTTCCATACGGGGAAGGTATAATCAGTAAATCATCTATGACAGATAAATCTCCCGGTAGCCAGGTGAAGGCATCGCGACCGCCTTTTTCAACCAGCAGTTTCAGCATATAGCGATTATGTTCTTCCCAACCCGGCTTATCATTAACTACACAATGCCCGGTAATCGGTGCCAGTCTAATTCCACCGTCCGATGATATACATTTACCGCCATGGTTTCGCAGACTCATCAAGAAATCGCGGGGGCCATATCCGTCAATGCCGCGTTGGGTATTAGCAATAACACTGAACATTTCTAACGGCATATCCATTGCTGTTCCTTCACCGACTATAATAGCTTCCGAGTCGCAGGATTTTATATAGGAATACATTTCATCCATGAATGATATAGCATGAACTGCGGTTTCACCCGGGTAACGCATGAAAGAACGCGGGGTGAAATCCGGTGGGATAGGATGCCCGCTGCAATCAAAGAATATTCCTTTGCAGCCACATTCCTTAATGTAAAAATCAATCCACTTTTTTGTGTATTCAATATATCCGGGATGGCCGGGATTGATGAAAAACATGCTGGTCGCGTCACTATTCCCCCATGACGCTATCATGCGTCCGTCGATACCGCGAATGAACCAGTCGTCATCAACATCCAGAGCGCCGGGAACCAGGCCGGAATGCGACATCCAGATAATCATCGGCACCCCGCGTCCGGAGATACGTTTGCACATCCGTTTGAACTCATCCCTGCTGCCGTGACGGGTATCCGGTGCATATCCGTGTGGAGACGTACCGCATAGCATTGACCTTTCTGTTACCAGGCTGATCCAGATTGCATTGAATTGCCCGTCATCAAGTTTTTTCTCCCATACATCAGCTTGCTCTGTCCAGGTAGGTTCATTATTCCATGCTACACCTTCACCCCACAAGACATTATATGTCCATGCTGGTGGTTCCGGGTAATAAAATGTCGCGTAATCTGCCATCCACCGCTTCATTTCGTCAGATGTCTCGCCGTGGTAGATGGTGATTTCCGGCATTCTAAAAGTTGTTCCCAACGGCAATTCCGCATGGAAAGTAAAGTCGAAACAGATACCGCGTCCGGCAGAATCAATATTCACGATATATCCGATATTTGGCTTGCGGCAAGTTATCGCTACCCAGTGACCGGTTTTTATATTATAAAAGACTGCGCCGTTAAGCACTAAACCACCGGGATAATGACGGCGGAATATATGTCCAAGGAATTTCTTGGCGTTTTCCGGGGTGTCATGTTCATAACCCATGTGCCCGTTTTCCTGGTCTGGCCCCATGGAATAGGCATTGGGGTAAATCATCCGGGTATCTTCTCCCCAGAATTTCCAATTCCAATTCAATAGTGTCAGTGTATCAACATACATCGGCGCTTCCAGCACTGGTCCGCCGGGTCCCGGGCACTCATAAGATAATTCAGCGGTTTCACGCTGCAATCCATATTGAATGCCGATGGCATTAAAAGAAAGTTTGGGACGTGTGCCGATGACCCGCGTCATCACCAAACCCATGCCGGTATACTGGTTGACGAACTTTTCGCCGCGCATGCGCACTGAAGTTTCCGGCGGTCTGGAGCCAGCACTGTCATGTGGTACCGCGCGCATGGCAAATGGTGCGCCATTAAGCAACAATTCGCTGGAAGATGCTGGGGAGTTGTCCAGCAATTCTTCACCATACAGGTTAAACGACACCACACGCCCGGTAGCCGGGTCGCAGGTAATTACAGGTTGTTTTGAAATATTAGAGATCATAATGTCTCCTGATTGTTATAGACTTTTAATGTTACGGTGTATACCGGATTACAGATTATACCAATTAATAATCTTTTTATCAAGATTTTATAGATATTTGTTTTACTTACCATCCAACAAATCATAACAGACCACCCATTTTTCGCCGCGCAGATATAGATGGCCATTGGCGATGGTGGGTTGCTGACATAGGCCAAAGTCTATGCCAGGATTCACGCGGCCTAATTCTTTATAACCGGTCGGGTCTACCGCCAACATAACCAATTCACCCGGTTTGCTGATGGCATATATTAAACCGTCCGCAATTATTAGCTGCTGTTCCGCACCCCAATTTTTGCTTTCTTTTTTCCAGAGCAATTTGCCATCGTCAAGGCGCGAACATTCTATACTGCCAGATGAGAAACCGTATATGATATTATCAACTACGGCGGGGGTGTTGTACATATTCAACTGTACTTTATTGTCATAATACAACTGGCGCATGCGGATTTTGCCATCTTTTATATACATTTGCAGGCAGGCGGAAAAGCCTGAACCGCCCTGGCCATTGCAAATTAATACTTTTGAACCTATGGCAGTCGGCGTTGCCAGCAGACCGTTGTGGGTGTTGCATGGGTAGCGCCAGAAAATCTCGCCGGTTTTTGCGTTTATCCCCCAAACTTCACCGTTGCTGTGGCCGCCGACACCAAGTATGATTTGCGGAATGCCGTCGAGTATCTGATAGCTGATTGACGCGGCGCCGCTGCCGGCCTCATTGGATGTTGGTGGAGTTTTCCAGACAATTTTCCCGGTCATTTTATTAACTGCTATCACCGCCTGGTTCTGCTGTGTGGTTCCTATAATTAGCAGGTCATCAATTATCAGCGGAGTAGTGCCTTCGCGACCCCAGAATGCGGTATTTTCGCGCCATATTTCCGATCCGTCGATGGCTCGCAGGCAGGCGACCACTGCGCCGTTATCGTCCCAATTGCCGCCGGGAATGAAATATACCCGGTCGCCGTCCGCTATCGGACTAACAGATGGTCCGTCTATTACATGGTGCGATTCTTTGTCTACCAGCAGATGTTTCCAGATAGTCTTGCCAGTTAATGGGTTCAGGCATAACGCCCACTGTTTACCATCTGTCATCACTGTTGTAAATGCCCGGCCATTAACTTCAATCACTGCGCTTTTACCATGGCCAACTTCCGCGCGCCATAACTCCTTCGGGCCTGTTTTTGGCCACGTTCGCAGCAAATCTTTCGCGTTGTAAACGGTATTGCCGTCAGCAGGGATAAACCGTTCAAGGTCGGTATTGGCAGATAGCAATTTTCGTACCGGGGTGGCTGTCGGTTGAATTACTGGCTCGGTGTGCGCCTGCAGTTTTTCCAAAGCCGCGCTGGCAAGTACCCGGTAAGCGGTCAATCTGCCATATTCCGGGTGGAACGGGCCATTCACTCGTTTGCGCAAATCCGCGAGAATATCCGCCAGGGTTTTAGCAAAGAGTTTCGCGTCATCATAACTGCCTACATCCGCCAAGGCTTGTGCTGCCGTAATGGCGACGGTGGTGTCGTCATTGTTAAGCAGCACCTGTAATTGCGGCTGATAACCGGCTTTTATCTGTTGATTCAGCAAATTGACGATGGCTAACGTATATGGCGAATCTTTTTGCATATTCTGCAGGTACACATTATCCAGCGCGACTTTTCGACATTCTGCCGGCTGGTCGGTGAAGTTCAACACAGCCAGGCAATTTTCTTCGACCAGCGGGTCGCCGGTCGCCATCAATGCCTTAACCAGCGGGACATCAAAAACTGTTCCCTGTACTCCTGCCCAATATATCAGGTCGACGAGTTCCGCCGATGGTAATTTTGCGATGGCGTCTTTAATATATTTCACGGTGGGGTATTCGCCAAAGTGAGTCTTCAGCGACCGGGGCAGCGGCTCGAAATGTGCAACTGCCGGCAATGGAACGGGTTGTGCGGATACCATGCCGTAGCGGTCGGGGAATGAATGTTCCATGCCGTCGCCAAACAGCTTGTAAGTCGCGTCAATATTGTTCCAACCCTCGGTAGATAGTTCAACCATATAATCCTGGTCCATCAGTCCAAAATCGATGCCCAGGTAAGCCGGCATGGTTTTCATCTTCAGTGTTTTCAGCACAGATGCGCTGTCCACCCGGACTTCATAGGCAAATCCGCCGTCAATCAGTACAGACGCAAAATCAGAGTTCCAATCTTTCGCGTTTTGGGTGTTTACGGTATTTGGCGTAACCTGCAGTGTTTGCGGACGAAAGCCGAATTGTCCCATCGATGGCGGTGCCAGCCATTTTGTATCGCGTTTAGCGTTCCACTTGGGAAAATCCTTGTCGCGCGCCTCGCGACCATAATCAAGATATAACTCCAGGTAATCGCCCAAAATCCAATGCGGCTGGTCTTCCACAAACCGCTGATTGTCCTTTACCACCACCAGAAAATACAGGTCATTGCTGCCTCTTTTCATCCCGCAACGTACGCTGGACGAAAAATCCGCAGACGGCTGATAATCCATCTGTTTTAAAGTAGCATGAAAACGTTCAGCAGGAATAACCGGGATATATTTCCACTCCGACAAATTGCCATCCGCCGCCGCATAATCCGGCAACAGGTAAGTCGGCAAGGTGGTAGTAAAAGGGTCATAAGCCTTGCCCGCTAATAACATTAGCGGGTAAGTCAGTAAAAACAAAACAAACAATTTTCGAATATTCATGGTGGATATATTCCTTATCCGCTTATACGGATTTCTACCAATTTTACCAGTTCTGCAACATCAATGATCCTATTGTTAAATAATCAAACCAGATATTTTACACATAAACATTAAGTTTATCACTGAAATATAAGATCACCCCAATTTGCTGGGTGAATTACTAATTCCCAAACAATGTCGTCAACAACATTTGTAAATTGATCACTCCAACTGGTTCGTAAACGAGTACGTTGACCAGAAGTATCACCATGGGTAGCGCCAAAATCACCCCGAAGAGCTAAGCCTTTTAATGGTTGTATTTCAAGCGCGCTTAACGGAATAGCGGCTTCAATAATATAACCTTTTCCGGGATTGACTTTAACATTTATTTTAGCATCCTGTATCACTAATACCGATTCCATTAAATATGCCTTTACCGTGCCTGATGTAAAAGTGCGGGGATGCTTGTTTTGTGCAAACTTGCGATATATTACTGCTGTTGGCTGTCCCTTTAGATTCCCGATAGAAATACGCATGTCACCCAACACAGCTTCTGTTCGTTTTTTGTCTGCCATGATATTCGTTCCCAGTTGGAAATCCACAGTATCGCCGCATTGATACATCTCAGCAGCATCCGAAGCACCATTTAGCCACGATGTCTGGTCAACAACCTGCCAGCCTAAATACAGATTTTGGGTATCCCATGTTGCTGTAGAGCGAATATTCGCAATTTCTGATTTCTGATAAGAAATTATTTGCGCGCCAGCAAAATCTACATCCAGATTTCCGGTAAATTTTGGAACAAACTGTTTAACAGTTATAGAACGCCCTGATGCCGATTGCTGTAACATTTCAGTTCTAAATTTCATGGCATTGGCTATTTCAATATTAGTGACAACAGGTAAATTTCCTGTACCGATTTTCTTTATTTTATCCAATCCTGTTACTTCCAAGTTCCAATATCCTGTTTTACCAGCCTGAATATAAACTTTACCATCGATACCTTTTGTCACACAACCGCCAAAATCCTCACCGCCCATACCAGATGGACAATCATCCATAATTGCTCCCGGTACAGCGGCTTCCGGCCATTTATGTAAGGCAAAATCTCCCTGGAAAAGCCGTGAAAGATAATACCCGTCACGGGTTATTAGATGCCACTCACCGCAATTAGTCGCGTATACCCAAACATTGCCTATGGGTTCTGGCAAGGTAATAGTGCCTAAAGATTCAAATGACCCACGCAGCATACCCGGTTGTGGTACACCCGGGCCGCGCATTGCGCCACCAACATTAGTATAATCATTGGGATAACGCCATCGAACTACACCAGTTGTTTGATCATAACATACCAGATTACCTGGCGAGTTGGGCAGGAAACCATCATGTTCGCCGATATGCTGAACAAAATATTTACCGTCACCACTGCCAATTCCGGATACATGCTTTTCCACCGGGACTGGTAATATTTCCGGTTGAGCAAAATCGTAACGGGGTGCACCGCAAGCAGTAAAGCCTTTCATACTAAATCGTGCTATTTTCCCGTTATAAGTGCTGGAGCCAAAACCACCGGGATAAAGCGACATATCTGGTGTTAAGCGCAAATACCATGCACATGGAAGCACCCATCCCTGTGTAGTGGTTAATTCATCTATTTGAGATATTCCATCGCCATTTATATCTGTCCAATACGTAGTAACTTGTTTTTTATCAATTGTATCATTAGTTAAAGTGGCGCGCAGAAGATAATCCGCTTCTCCACGACGCTCGAATATCCACATTGTTCCCGCGGCGCGCTTTGGGCCAGTAATAAGATAGACGCGATTATTTGATCCTATAACATATTGAGCCACCCCACTTGCGTCCCGCGTTACAACCGCTGTGCATTTTGCGTGCCCGGTTTTCGGGTCTATCCGCCATTCGCATCCTTGACCAAACATCACATCAGGATCCTGTGGGTTTATGGCTCCACCAAGAGCACCATATGCACTCGGTCCGAATAATTCTTGTATAAATTTTCCATCTTTTGCCTGCCAGACACTGAAGCGTTTGGGAACTCCATCATTTTCAGTAACCCACAATTGCCCTTTCGTGTCTACTGCCAAATCACTGATAAAACGCAGTCCCAGCGAATCCCATTTTCCTAATAAAGGCCGACCTCCTTTTCGTCCGATGGTCTGTATCAGTATGCCATTAGATGAAAAACATTTTACGATATTCTCCGGTTCACCCTCACCTACATAAATAATTCCCTGCTGATCTACTGTTAGCGCGGTAGGATTTGTCAAGCCATTGATTACTGGCTTTGAATTACCATTAACATCAATAAGAAAAACTGATTTTTCGGACAACACATAAATATTATCATTGTCTGCTGCTTCTATAGCAATTGGTGCGGGTACTTTAATTTTGCGTAATAAAATGCCGGTATTTCCATCGAGTACCGTCACGAGATTTGACTTAGTCACAGCAAGGTAAACCTTACCGTTTCGCGCACTCGCAACATCGGCGCGGTCAGCACCTATAATATCGGTTAAAGGTAAACCAGCAGATTCGCTGCCTTGCCATGGTTTGTATTGTCCCGTTTTTGCATCAATTCTAAATAGACCGCGCAGTGCGCCATATGTGGTGCATCCATATAGAATACCATCGCTGATTGCCAGAGGAAATGCCTGGTCCACCCCCATTGGTGCACGCCATTGTACATTGCCATTTGAATCACATGCGACAATACCACGGCCAGCCTCAGCCCCGCTCCATCCCAGATAAACAGTGTCCCCGTCAGTTACGCAAGCTGCGGGATTGCCGTGATCGCCTCCCCAATTAGAATTCGGCGTTTTATCCCACGGAGCACTACCGCTATTACAGGCCCAACCGCGCAACTTTAATCCCAGACCTTTATGCCAGATAGCTTCCCATTGATACTTGCCTTCCGCCACCGGTTCACCGGGAATGGTAAAATGCGGATTAGTCAATCCATCCCACTGTACAGTATGTTTGCCTTTTGTAAAAAATTCACAATTAAGCAATTGTCGCATAACCGTTTTATTGGCATCTTTAATATTAAGGGATATATATCCATCTTCAGGCATTTTAAAGGTTACCGGAATAAATCCTTTCAATTCACGCCGCTTAATTAATCCTGTCCAATCAACAACTTGCAATCCACGTTCCAGCTTAATAGGGAACTCACGTCCATCTGCTATACGGGCTTGTTGAATTGGTATATTACCAGTTTTTTCCAGTGTCGCTACACCCCATAAATCACCAGCATTGTAAGGGGTAACACGATTAGGGGTTATACCCGGTCGCCACAGGTCTGGTATATGTATTCCGAAGGGAGGACTGGTAAAATGTCCATGCAAATGTAGTACCATATCGCTTCCCGCTTTTAAAGATTGCCCATCTTGTGTCAGCAATTTCCATGGAATAGAAATTTCCTGAATATATCCACGTTTGTCCGAATTAATTGCAAAAGATTGTTTTGCGCCAACTGGATTTCTACCCGAACCGCCTCTGAAATCCAATCCATAAACATAATCAATCACTTCATTTCCATCCGAACCACGCCAGGCATTCCAATGCGAGGCGCGCTGTGATGGTGTCTTATATCCGGTGATAATGCGAAATTCCAGATCATCACCCTGAAAAGAATATCCACCAGCCGTACTGGAAGGATTATTCAACGGAGAATCGTCCACCCAACGCGCAAGTAAATAAAGATTATCAGCATCATACATGGCAGATAACCATATTGCCGCACGTTCGCGAAGCGTTTCTACATAGCTGCAGGAAAAACGACTGCCAGTAAGGTCCCAGTCATTAAATTTACTGTCAATCGTCACTTTACCCGGTGCTGGTAAAATACGGATGTTAATATTTTCTGTCTCAGTCGCCCATGCCATACTGCATAAGAGCAACAGTAACAACATAAAATTATTTTGTTTACGCATAATAATCTTTCTCCTTACTTTCACCTGAAAGTAGTGTTTTATCATTAATTTTAATAATTTATAAAGGTGATATTAAGTATTTTTAGACAAATGAATATAAATTGTTTGAGATTTTTACACTGATATTGTTTAGACGGTTTCCCAATGCAAAATATTGAATGTGTCATGGACAATAGCGCATATTGTTAATATTCATTTCTGATAATCACTATTTAACATCAATGGGTATCCTGTATTTAAGATTCCCGATTATTACACGAACAGCGGCGGTCGTAGTGTTGCTTCGTGCACGTACTAACGCCGGCCGTGTATAATCTCCCTGAAGAACAGGGCATTCAAGTTTAACAGTATCACCATATTTTATCGTTGCCATACCGTTTGCCACTGTGATTACGATATCCTGCAAACCATTAGCATACTTCCAGTCAGGGGAGGCGGCGTTCAGCAATTCGTGATTGTTAAACACAAGGTAATTCGTATGACCTGCATTTTTCGTGATGTTTGGTTTTGCGTCTCCACGGAACATATAGAGTGAAATAATGGACTTACCGTCAGCGTCCAGCACTTCGAATAATGCCTCATCGTTAGCGTGCATAACATTGAAGTTCCCGCGGCATGACAATACCCATTCAGCAATGGGTTGTCCAATATCCAGATTTAGAGTGTCAACATATTTTTGCGCAGCAACAATGCGGTCATAACAGCGATATCCGGAATCCTTCGGCATTCGGATGGCGACTTCCGGCATTACAGATTCATTGATAATGTAATCCTCTGATACTTCGGGCACAAATCGGATGGTTGCACCACTCGAAAGCGCTGGATTATCGATGATTTTAATAATGAGTTTTGCTTCCCGCTTTCCAGCCTCGATGACTATACTTTGCTGCTGAGCAGGAATATAATCAATGCCTGGTTTAGCTGTACCTACCAATTTAAACGGGATGACAAGTGGTGCATCAGCAGGTCCTGTTCGTTCAATCCTGAATTGAACCTTATCGCCGCTATCTTTTAAGATAACAGTAGATAACGATGATATATTTAATACAGTTGACTGCGTGTCGGAATACATTGCAGTCTTTGGAATATGCGCTACGGGCAAATCAAGAGCTTCCCAATTGAGATGCACCTCTGGTTTATCACCAATTCGTCGCAATTCCATGCGAATAGGATAACGATGTCCTGCATGCAGGTCCACTGGATACGACCAAAATTTACCGCCGGCTTCCCAATTATCAATGAGTAAACGACCTCCTAACCACAGTCTTATTCCGGCATCTGTGGTATAAACTGAGAAAGTATGATATCCGCTGACCACTGGTTCTATGGTACCTGTCCAACGGGCAGACCATTTTTTTTGGACCCAGGTACGCGAATCATCTAAATCTTTCTGTTCATCAGGATTTGTTGGTTCTTTATTATCATCTGAAAGCCAGGCATTTTTGCTGTCAAACCAAATGCTGGCGTCAACACGCTTTAGTACGGCTTCGCCTTCCAGCTTGTCATTTGGAAAATACTCTGCCTGTAATCCGGTACCTTTACGCGTAGCGGTTCGTGGCGTTGTCGGCACCGCGACCGTGCCTTGCTGCCGCTTTATCTGGTCCCACCCGGTGATGTGATAGACCGGCATATTGTTCCAGCCACAACCGAAGAAGAGAACGTCGCCGTTGCGTCGCGTGGCAAGGTTGCCGCCCACCAGCATGTCGTATTGCAGTAAGGCGAGGTTATCAGTGAAGTCATCGCCTTTATTAATATTCACACGAAACCATGAATAGGCGCGTGGATGCGGCCCATCGGCGTGACTGTCGAAAACACCACCAATGTATAACCCATCCTCGGTCCAAAACTCGGCGGGATTCTCTATGTAATCCGCAAAGCCGACACAACCGTGCACGACACCAAGGGTGTTGATAGGGTAATGCATCTGCCCGCGCGGATGGGGCAGTCCCCGCGCGGCCCGTTCGCCGGCCTGCCATAGCATCGTGCCATCGGGGCCGGTCTTCACAACGGCGGTGGCATTAACGAACGTCGCAGGCCACTGCCAGTTGTGATTGTAGCCGTCACCATTATACGCAGATGTCTGATAGACGTTACCTTTTGTGTCTGCCCATAGCGACCGGGTCTGACTGAAGGGAGTATTGGGCCCGGAACGTTGCCGGCTCCAGTCCCAGATTGGGTTGCCGGTTGGTGTTCGACCCAATACTTCGACAACGCGGTAATCCGGCCCGCCCGCGGCATCCGATCTCAGGTAGATATTTAAATTATCCTCTATAAAAAGGGTACTGCCGGTGCCGCCTGCATTGGAGAGTTTCAACTCTCCAGCCTGAATCACGTAATCATCGTTCGTGTCGGCCCACGCGAAATTCGCCAGTTGTGACCGCACCGAAGAATCCTCAGGATTTTTACCGAGTAGCCGGATCGCTTCAGCCCAGGCGGCTGGTTTCACCGGCGCCTTAATATCTGGTGCACCCTCGATATCGACTATACTCTCACTCAGCTTATCACTCGCATTCTGGGAGAATACTGCTTTTATGGCACTTATGCTCGCACCGTTTGTGGTGCGCAGACACAATCGGGCAGGTTTTTTCCAGTCGCCTTTGAGAATCGGACGTTCGAGTTTGACTATCCCTCCATAAGTCAGTGTCGCGATACCGTTAGACACAGTAATCTTAATTTCCTGCAGACTGTTCGTAAGTTTCCAATTTGGACTGTTCCCGTTAAGCAACTCACCGTCGTTAAACACGAGGTAGTTCGTATGGCCAGCGTTGGAAGTGATGTTCGGCTTGGGGTTGCCACGGAACATGTAGCATGAAACGATGGGCTTACCATCAATATCCAACACCTCGAGCCAGCCATGTTGGCCTTGATTATAAATCGCCCACTTCACCGCGGCCGAAAGCGTCCACGAGTCTGGCTTGTCAACGTCGGGAATTGGCACCTGCCGGGAGGTGTCAACCGGCACGACGAAATTGCCGGGCACACTGCCCATTGTCGCTACCGGTCTTAATAGTCCGGCCGCTTCATCTACCTTGAGCAGCAATGGCAGGTTCCACTTTGACATCAGGTAGGTTTCCATACGTCCACTGCCGACCAGATCAAGACGCTTAACCTGAAAACCACTGCAATAACCAAAACCAGCAGTAATCATATCGCGGTCAATGCCGTCTCCAAACCTGTATGTAGCAAGTGGTTTCCAGGTCCTATGCTCATAATCAACGGCTAACTGGGTAATCCAACCGTCTGAATGCATCCACAATCGATCGGGATTATCAGGCTCAGGAGCTACATAACTGTAAAATGATTGACCCCCGTACCACTCGTTGACGACCTTGCCCGCGGCGGAGAAGTGCGTGGTTCTTCTGGGCCCGGAGGTTTCGGTAATCACATACCCACCTTTGCCATCTCCGGCGAGATCTGAAACATCCAGAAAATCCTCTGGTTTGTAGACCCCAGTCTTACGGCCACCTGCACGTCCAAAAACCTGTTGTAGTTTCCAGTCCGGACTGAAGTGTTTGATTTGTTGACTCGTTCCCGCTTCAGCAATAAAAATATCACCTGTGACACGATCTACGGCGATGCGTTGCGGAGATATGAGGTTGGCGATCCGGACAGTTCGTTCAGCTTTTCCGCGTGCCATCTCGATGATGTCATTTCCCGAAATAGCAAGAATCCGTCCGCCACCAAGTAGAGAGAAATCCGTCAAACCGCCTTCGACGCTTAACCGGTCTCGTTCTTCCCCCGTTATCGGATCGAGCCAAACGATTAGACCAGATAGTGACGCGATGACCAGTTCACCATCGCGGGCGTCCACCCGACGCGGGTGGTCAAATTTCTCCACATGCCAGTTGGGGTAACCTCCCCAGTTTTCTGTATTGCGGATACCAGGTTTGCCTTGGCCATTTTCAGCCTGCTGCACGAAGAGCCTGGCATCGTTACACATTGGTCCTCCGAGGAAGTATAGTGTGTCACCATCCAGAGCCAGGTCATTCCCGCCCATCCAGCCACCGGTCGGTCCAGAGACCCATCGCCATTTACCATCAATATTCATGCAACCAGTTTGCGGTGCGCCTTCCGACATTCCAGCGGTTACAAATATTCTCGATCCATCAGTCTGTACCGCGCACAACGGACCATGTTGGGCGGGCCATATATTCTCCCGCATACTGGTACCGACTGATAGCAGGTACTCGGAATGCAACCCCTGGCTTGTTGCCAGTCGCCACTGCACATCACCTGTCACAGGGTTTCCTTCGCGGTCGAGGCCGTCCCAGTCGACGGTATGTTTCCCAACCGTCATGGGTTCGGCCCGTAACAGGGTGCGAATCATCCGTCCCTTCGCGTCATAAATCGCCAGTGATACGTTGCCAGACTTATCGAGTGTGAACGGGATGTCGACGGCGTATGCTGACGACATTAATGCCAGCATCACGAATATTACAAAAGACTTTATTAATAAATTCATAAACTGTCACCCCAGTAAAACCTATAGTTATATGATTAATTCGATTTTATTGCCTCATTGTATTGTGTTGGAGCTAATTAAATTCATGAATAGTATTTTAACACTATATATCGTGATTTAAATCGTTTATATCGTTCTGCAACGTAATAAAACTGTATGGGTTATTCATACGCATTACGGATGAATAACCCTATGGAATTATATCTTATTATAAATTAAGGCAGTGAATGACCGCAATTTGCGCAGAATTTTAAAATAGATTAAAATTAGATGTTAGAAATTACCCCACATTAAACTTTCTATATATATATTATTACCACCATAAGGTTGGATGCGTATATATTTTGGGTTTTGCCAATTTCCGGTGGCTGGTCGTTGGACTATATATTTATTTGCATATTCCAACGTTACATTACCGCCGGCCGCAGAAATCTTGATAGGATTCCATGATAAGGTGTAGTTTTGAATACTTGGTGTTGTCGAAGTCGAACCTACCATATAGTTGTTAAATACACCCCGATTAATATGACCTGAATCAAATCCCACACCGCCACCCCAGGGGTCGCCACGGCAAAAACAAAAAGATGCTATTACAGTTCCCGCGCTATCAACTACAGAAAAATAATTATTGTCGCCGCCATTAAGTGAATTGGTGTAATATTTAATATTTGTAGTAACCACCCATGAAGTTGCATTAGTGATAGTTCCTAAATCACGATTTAATATCATAGATGCGCTTTCGCTGGTAGCTTTTACATCAATATATGGATTCATACACCCGTCACCCCAGGTAACAGTACTGGTACCTGTACCAGATGTCGACCATGTTGATGGCAGTGATACACCGGCATAAATATTATCGACCAGGCTAATGGTAGGATTAACAAATGAACCTATTGTTTTCACCGTTGATTGATGACCATCAACATAAGAGACAATGGCAGAGCTGCTATGACGCAAATCAACATCAGATGTTGCAGCAAGTATATTGTTTGACGCGCTGCTATCACCAATTAAAACTGTAGCGGCGGGATTAACAAGCTCACCAAGCGGCATACCGGCAGCTCCGATGCTGTAACCGTAGGTATTTTTATCTTTCATACCTGCCGTGGGACAGCTCAATGATTGCACCGGCATATTTATATCCGTCCATACGGTCTCCTTGGCTGGAAGCACATCACCACGGTCCTGTGCCATTAACAGCATTGAAGTCGTAATTTGTCTTTGATTATTCATACAGCTTGTTTGCCGTGCTTTCTCGCGAGCACGGGCAAATACCGGAAATAATATGGCGGCCAGCACAGCAATAATGGCAATGACTACCAGCAGTTCAATCAATGTAAAACCTTTTAATGATTTTATATTCAACATTTCATACCCCCTTTCATGATTTATATAGTGCAGCCAAATTTAAGCAAATTTATCTGATAACCTTTGTTCGCGCTATTATTTTGGTTTTCAGTAAAGTATACCGTGGATGGACTGAACCACTTTCCGTATGATGGCATTTCCAGGTAAATGAGTTGCTTACTGGTGGAATCTTTCATTTGAAATACCGTACGTCCCCGCGCGCAAGTTATAACTATTTTGGTCCAATCGCTGGTAAATGTTGTCCAGGAAGTTCCACTACCGGCGTATATTGCGGTTGTGGTGTTATATGTCAGGTAGTTGCTACACCCAAAAGGACCACTGTCATTGCGATTGTAATCCAGGCTGACTATGGCATTACCCAAATCATCACGTACCTGCATATAGGCATGATCACCGCCATTTGAAGGCCCATGATTACCTTTAATTAGCGCTGTTAAAACCCATTGTCTGACTGTTCCACCTTGCAATGACCGATAGGCTGTTTTGTTGTATCCATTTATATCAATCCATGATGTTGATTGACCATCGCCAGTCTTTACCTGAATTGCGCCTGCGTTTGGTGAACCAGTAACCACTGTCCAGGATGCAGGTAATGATGAACCATTTGCCAATCCGCTTATATCAGTCATTAAGTCTTGATCCGCCACTAAATCAGGCAATGCTATCTTTACTGACCCGACATGACCATCAATATAAGCAATTATGGCATTTTTATTATGTCGTAAATCATAGTCAAGCCAGGAAATAACAAAGTTTTCTGGATTAGTACTATCCGCTATCAATGGTTTTTCATTAGGCACCTGTATTTCGCCTAATGATTTTAGTGAAACCGTATAGTTGTATCCATATCCATTTGTTATTAATGAACGGGATGGATCAACCAGAAGTTTTGGATCAACCGAAATATCTCTCCAAATAGATGCTGTTGATGGTAACATTTCTTCATGATCTTGCGTATACATTAATACGCTAGCGGCAATCTGTCGTTGATTGCTGGTACAGGTAGATTGTCGCGCTTTCTCACGTGCCTGTGCAAATACCGGAAATAAGATGGCGGCGAGGATGGCAATAATGGCAATCACGACCAACAATTCGATGAGGGTGAAACCTTTTTGATGTGATTTGTTCATAGATTTCTCCTTTTTTTGATGAAATACAATTTACTTTCACGTGAAAGTAAATATTTATTTTTTATTATATTTATTTTTACATGCGATGTCAATATATTTAACCATCATTTTAAAAAAAGTTAAAATGATGAGTATGAATGGTTTATCTTTTTCTATATATGTCCCTTATAATAAATCTGTTCGAATTGACGGTGAATATTGCGATGATTATAATGAAAGCATGACTGATGAAGTATTATCAAAAAAAGTTGTTACCCAGCAGGATATAGCTAAGCGATGCGGTGTTACACGCACGACAGTATCGTTATCCCTATTGGATGACCCACAGATTCCAATTGCAACTCGAAAGCGAATTCATATTGTTGCTGAAGAAATGGGTTACAATTCCGCTATGCAGCATTCAGCCCGTCGCCTCATTCGTCGCAGATATGGAACTCAATTTGTGAATCATGCCATTGGTGTATTGTTGCCTATTCATTATCACCATTCAAACTACTTTAATGCTATTCTACAGGGGATACAGGATGTGCTGGAAGAAGCCGGTTATGCCCTGGTAATATCATACGCGCCAACCGCCACAATTTTATTATCCCTACCGCCTATTTTTACCAGCGGTGAACTTGACGCGTTACTGGTATTTTCCGGCGAACAATATTTTTTACCATTGTTAACTAAATATAGAAAAGCCAATATTCTGAGTGATTGTTCAGTTATCAGCTTAATCACATCAATTACCGGTTGCTCACGCGTACATACAGATGATGAACAAGGCGCGTATCTGGCAACCCGCCACCTGTTGGAACTGGGACATCGCCATTTTTTGCATAGTTTCAATCCTGATTTAAGTGACATGATTGCTGACCGCAACAAAGGCATTCACCGCGCGGTACAGGAATGGGGATTAAGTTCAAATGAACATGTATGGTATAGCGGATGGACGCAAATGCCCCGTTCTCCCGGGACCCACCTTTTGATTCCTGATTTTGCTTATCCAGAAACTATAGACAAATCAGACCTTGCAGCATATATGCAATATCAGCAATTTCTTGAAGACCATCCGCAGATAACTGCTATTTTTGGTTTAAATGACGCTGACGCACGACGGATAGCATATCAATTGCAACACATGGGACGACGCATACCTGAAGACTACAGCCTGGTCGGATTCGATGATGTCGACATTTTATCAGACGACCGCGGACAAAACTTTCTCACTTCAGTATATCTGCCTCTAATAGAAGTTGGCCGCAAAGCTGCTCAACTGGCATTGTATCAAATAAACTCTCATGTACAAACAATTGAAGATGTATTATTACCGACATCATTAAGCGTTAGAGGGACCACAGGTCCTGTTCCGAAACGTTGATTATATTCTGATTAATGTGCATTGATAATGATAATGATAAACAAATTCAATAGCCGTTTTCATATATTATTACTTTCTCGCTTCATCCACAAACGCCAGCATATTTTCCAGCGGGGTGCCGTTAAGGATGTCATCGCTGGCTCCCATTATGTGGCGATAGCCGGCGGTTTCTTCTTTTACGCGGCGCACTTCGGCGCGGATTTCTTCTATGGGGCCGTCGTGAAGCAATTGCAGGTCAATGTTGCCTTTGGTAGCAATGCGCGGGTCTACGCGTTCGCGTCCCCATTTCAGCGACGGCAGGTTGCCTACCGGCGGTTCGCTCATGGTTTCGAGTATTTCCGGCAGGTAGCGGTTGTAATATCCGCGATAGACAAACTCGGTCACCAGACCGCAGCTATGCCATACTATGCTGCCGCCCATATCTTTCCATTTGGAGATGGTGGTTTCGGTATATGGCGCGATGAACTCCTCGAAATAGTTAGGAGATATCCATTCGGTGCCGTCAACGCAGTAAAACAGGAAGTCGTACCCCATCTCGCGGAGAATATCAAGGCGTTTCAAGTCGACCTGGAATTGCAGATCAAGCAGTTCTTTATACAACTCGGAGAATTCGGCGATGTAGACGAACAGGTCGGCGCGGTCGATGCCGCGAACACCTGGCGGTCCCCACCACATGCCAGTGAGACCCTTGTCGCCAACGGATGACAGGTTTTCCTTGCCTTGCGCCACTGCGGCGGCAACGTCAATTTGCCCGGACTGTTCGATAAGCCAGCGCACTTTGACGAAATCTTCTTCAGTTTCCACTTCCGGCTTCACCGTTCGCTGGGTGGCGGCTATTTCGGTAATTGATGTCAACGGACCATACGGCGTCTCAGTGCGATTCTCGATAATCCGGGTATTTCCCTCGACGCGTTCAGTGGTAGAGGCTTCTATCGGCTTGATTTGCGGGAAATCAGCCCAACAGTAAAACAACCCGTCGTACCCGCAAATTTCTGCCATCGCCATCTGCTCCGCAAAGCCATGGTGGCGATGCCCCACCGGGAACGGCTCCGGCTCATTATATGGCCAGTAATAAGGAATATCCAGCGACCAGTTGTCCACCAATGGCGCAACCATTGGCCCGACATCTTCGCCCCTGAAATAAGCAAACCATTTTTCACGTGGTGACATAGTTTTCATAAATTACCTTTTTAGTTTTTAGTTTTCGGTTTTCAGTTTTCAGTTTTCAGTTTTCAGTACAAAATAATAAATTAAAAATGAAAACTTAAAACTATACACTACACACTTCAGTTGCCATACATCTCATCAGAAATCTTTAAAAATTCTTTACACATCACCTCTACCGCTTCCGGGGTGTGGCCGGCGCCTTCGGGGTCGGTGTACCATCTGGGCAAGATTCCGCCTTCCGGGCGGCCGAGGAGTTTTACCATTTTGCGGGCGTAGGCGCGGATTTCGTCGGGGATTCCTCTTGCCAATGTCATCTGGATATCGACGCCGGAGTAGAATGTCAGTCGTCCGCCGAAACGTTCTCCCAGCAGTTCCAGACCCATATTTTCCTGCTGATCCATGTGGACAACCTGCAGGCCGGCGTCAATCATGTCATCAAGCAGGTCAACGATGTGACCGCAGGAGTGCATGAAAGTTTTCAGGCTGTAGGCGTGGCAGCAATCCCATACTTTTTTATAACGCGGTTTCCATATTTCCCGCCATTTTGCCGGTGATATCATGGGACGGTTTTGCAGGCCCCAATCGTCAGGGAATATGAAGCCGTTTGCGCCTGCTGCCGCAAAGCGCGGTATCGCCGACAGGTTCATGTCGACAAGAATATCGATAAGATGCCCCAACTCATCTGGATTTTCATAAATGTCGGCCCATACTTCTTCTAATCCGCGAACGAAATGGGTGCGTTCGTATAACGATACGCCGTAGGAAAGGATGAATTTATCCCCGGCGGCGGCGCGCTGTTCTTCCAGCGTTTCCCAACGTGCCGGGTCGTTGATGTCGGGGATTTTCAGCTTGTCAAAATCAGCCCAGTCTTTCAGCGGGTATTCCTTAACCTCGCCCAGCGAACATACACCAATATTCTCCCAAACCGCTCCCCATTCATCAACCCCGCTGACACCTTTTCCGTAAGGACGCATATCAGGGGAAGGACGCATCCCCATGCCGGCAAAATCGGTGCCAAACGGCTCTGGGAAATCGTGGGCAAGACGTTGCGGTCCACTGAAATCAATGGAAGCAATAACATTTTCACGCGGTGTCATTTTACTTTTCATTTTAAATCACCTATCATTTGATTATTTCCATTGTATATTTTATATATCTATTATCAATATTAATAATATTTTATTCCTCACATAAATAAGGATAAAATGGCATATTTTCTTCTTGTGGAGATATTCCTGTTATTTCATCTCCGCGCCATTTTAAACGATATTTTCTTCCAGACGGCATTACTTCTTCAGTGTATTTTACCGGCAAATCGCAACATAACACAATTTTGCAATTTTCCGTTAACATCTCACGCGAAATCCAGGCGAAATCACCCATTTTTGTTAGTGGAATTAACTTGCCGTCAATTGAAATTGTCACACTTTCATCAGGTGTCCATTTTGGCACACGAATTAAAATATTATCAGGACGTTTCACTATAACAGACAATTCATGCTTGTCATTTCTTCTACTGACAATTTTAACATCTGCATTCTCATAATCAAAATGTAGATTAACCTGAATACCCGGGGAGTTTTTAACACAGATATGGTTATAAATATCGCATAAAGTATGCGTTACCGCCGCCAGCACATCTGGAGTACAGCCTTTTTCGCCGTGAGAAGAACCATGAATTGCCCATGCACCATATTCACACCGTGGTTTTTCGATATTTTTAAAACTCTCGTCAAGACATTGCGACGGGATAATGCGGCAGCGAACAAGACGTTCCACATCATCAAGCAGGTCGGTACATCCGGCATGCAGTGCCAACCATAACGCGATTTGTGCGGCATCACCGGTGCTGGCCGGATCGGTTACCGGGTCGCCATATTTATTGGGAAACCGTAATTTGCCTAAATCGTGCGGCGCCCAACCAGAATCCATCACTATTCGTTGGTGGTCCGCATGGCGGTATGTGGCTTCAACAGCGTCAACATATTCCTGCTGTCCGGTCAGCAGGCCGAAAAGCAGCAAACCGCGAAGGGTGCCATGATATGAATGGTTATGGCCAACATTTTCCGCGTTCGATATTTCTGCGCGAATGCTACCATCGTGATTCACGGAATTATTAAGATGGTATTCCGCTATGCGCCGTGCTACGTCAAACGCCATAGGCTCTTTCGTTATTTCGTAAAACCAGATTATTGCTTCCAGGCAACGACCGCTGGTGGCAGTGCCATCAAACCATCCATCACGTTTCTCCTCTGTATGTGAAGGGTCTTCGGTGAAAGAGAACATCCCCCAACTACCAAGCCTGGTAAAATCAAAATAGCCGTATTCAGTCAGACATCGGTTCATAGAACTGACCAGTTTCATACCGGCTTCCCTTGCCCACACGCTGTTTCGGCGTCGCGCTAACCCGCCAAAGGCAAGCATGGTTTCGCGATAATTGTGCGGGTTAATTTTATCAACCATCAATAGACAATCCGTATTATTCGTCAGTCGCTGAAGGTTGCGAAGAGATGCGGATTCCAACTCTGCCGGAATAACGAAACCGATGGTTTCTTCCAACCGCAGCACTGCATCCCACCAACGTCCAAGGTCATGCGCTACCTCGTATCCATTAGTGGGTAGATAATCGTTTTCCGCGTCAAGCATTGTCAGCAAGGCTCCACCGGCTAATTCAATATGTTGCTTAATATTCATAATTACGCCTTTTTAAGTATGCTAAGTGCGTCCTGTCCGCATTCTGCTTGATACCGATCAAATTCTATAATATTGTAATTATTTCCGCCAAAGCGCATCAGCAAATCGCCGGTTGTTTGCCAGTATTGATTATTGTCGATGACGAATTGGCGTTCATCTATGGGGTCAATTATAGAATAAATTGCGGCGCCATAGGGGGCTTCGCTGAAAATATTATGACGAATATATACTTTTCCCGGTTGTGTGCCTGGCTCTACCCGCCAGATGAATACGTGATGTCCCATAGGTTGCGGGTAAATTTCTGATTGGCGTGGTGGAATTTCCGCTTGCATACTGAAACCACAGCCGGCATTTACGCAGGTATTGTGCTCAAAATATATTTCCTGCGACGGTTCGCGGCATTCATAGGCGGACATGCCAAAATTATTAAAAAAGTTATTGCGGAAATAGATTCGTTCCGGAATATTGCGGGTCTCTCCACCCTGGTGAGTGACCCCGGAGTCGTAAATGTTATCGAAATAGCAGCCTTCGACAATGTTATCGCAGGCGCCATCCCAATATTCAATAGCATTGCCGAAACGAATCTTTAACTCGCGGCTCCATACCGCGCCGCCAATAAACCGGAAATCGCAGTTGCGGATGATGATATTGCTGGTGTGAAATCCCTGGTAACCATGTACCCCGGAGTTTTGAAAAGATAAATTTTCCAGTATGATGTCATGCTGTCCGCTGACCATCAACCGCTGTCCCCACAACGCGCATTCGATGCTGGAATATGCCAGTCCGGGATTTACAGGTGAATAGAGATACAGAGTCTCATCACTCAACTTCTCTCCAGCGGAGCTTTTACCGATGCCGGTGTAGTGCCATTCGCCAGGTTGTCCCAACTCATCCAGTTGCCAGCGCATATTGCCGCAGAACTCGCCATTATTGAAAATAAGGTTGCAGACTTCGCTGGGAAGTTCGCCGGTGAATCGCCAGATAGAAGGTTTTTCCTCAATCCATTTCCCCGCGTCGCCTGCCGGTACCGAACCCATGAATACAGGCTTATCACCGTCGCCATAAGCGCCATAAGTAACAGGCACGTTTTCAGTGCCATTGCAGGTATATAGAATATCGCGAATGACGCTGCCGCGCTTGAACAGCACGGTATCGCCACCGGTGATATCGCGATTGATATATGTTTTAATGGAACTTAATGGCGTTAAACCATCATTGGCATCGTCGCCATTCACCGGGTCTATATGATATGTTTTGTTAATCATTAGTTTATTAATCCTTTTAATTATCATACTTTCGCTTTTAAAGAGAAATATGCTTAAAAAATGGTCGCTTCGACAGTCTCAGCGACCTTAAGCCTAATCACAGAAACTGGTTCACTATACGAATGAAATTGGCCGGATATTCGCAGTAACGGTTGAAGTGGTACTTGCCAAGATCGCCTGTTTTCTCTGAGTAATAACGTTCCCACCAAGACCAGTTGTTAGCTTTCCCGATTTCCGCTACGCATCGCAGCGAGTTGATAATTCCCTTGTGGTCATTCATGCGCGATCGTGCCCAACATTCCAGATACCAGACACGTCCCATGGCGGCAAGGTCGTGGCGGTCAATATTCTGCATTTCCCAATCTTCATACGTCTCAGGGTGTGTGGCAATACCAGTAGGGATATCATTGTAAAGAAAATCGTGATTGTCCTTTAACTTTGGCCATAGCATATCGATTTGCGAATCGCTGGCAACGCCTGTTGCCACGGCAGCCCAGTCAACATCGGTAAAGCCGTGGTGGCTGATGGCTCCGTGTTCCGGGTGGATATATTCAACGCAATGGTCTCCGGCCCAGAAATGCTGGCGAAATGCAGTTGTCAAACAGTTAGCGGCTTCCAGGCATTTAACTTCTTCAACCGTTTCGTTGGCACTGGCAAATAAACGCGCTGCCTGTGCCAGGGAATAAGCAGAATAACACTGGTTAACGCCGTCAAACTCCAGACGCGTCGGACGTTCCAGGTAGTAACCACCGCCTGGCATCAAACCATCCGGGGTAATTTGTATCCGCAGCCAATCTGCGGCACGACGCAGCCATGGCATCTGGAACTTGAGCCATTCTATATCCGCTGTATGCGCAAAGATTGCATCCGCCAGCAGCAGAAAAGTCACATTCGCCAGGGTGCGCAGTGGATTGCCGGGAACCCAGTGGGTGAAGATGGCCCCATTGGCTGATGCACTTAGCGGATATTTGTCATCAATCATTGTAGTCTTGCCGGCAAGACTCGGAATTATTGTGAAAGGAATCAAGCCGTCTTCCCGCTGAAAATTCTTCACATATTCCCAACTTGCGAGCACTTCCGTCTGACGTCCCAACCATAGCAAGGCTTCGGCAGACTGACCCCAGTCGAGTCCGGGATAGGTGTTGTCGCCGCCATGCCCCTGGCCGTCGGCACAGACAGAGAAGAAACCAAAGAAAATATTTGGATTCAAAGCTGCCAATACATTATATTCAGCGGCATAGTGGTAAGCTTCTGCCAGGTCATCGGGAAGCCGGTTGACAATTAACGTCATTTACATGCCTTCCGAATAGTTTCATTATTCATTATTTATTATCCAATGCCGCGAAGGATATTTAATTGTTCAGGGTTGCGTACTTTGCCGTCGTTATCAACAATGCCAAACCCTAATCCTTTGTATGACCATATCGACCATGACACATTATTTTCGGCAAAAACTTCCAGAGTATCTTTTAACCACCGCAGAGCGTCTGCTGTCGGCGCAGCATCATATACGCCAAACTCGCCGCAATATAGCGATACATTATTTTTTGCCGCAAAATTAAACGATGCAGCCATCAACTCTACCAGATGCTGTTTGTCGCTGAAACGGTCTTCAAAGAATTCCGCCAGGTTATTCAGCATTCCAGCGATATGTTCGTTGCCTTCTGCTGTTGCACGATTTGCGGAGTCACGCAATCCCGGTGAATTGCCTGGGTAATTTACGTTCTGTCCATAATACATCACTTCCGGACTCCATGGCGCCAATTGATGTGTGAATGTAAACGGATTATAAAAATGGAAGTTGTAAATTATATTAGGGTCGTCTATCACCGCCAAATCGACATAGGTGCTGCAAACATTCCAACAATTGCTGCCGACCATTATGGTACGATTTGTATCTATTTCACGGATAGCCTTTACCGTTGCGGCAGCCAGTTCGTTCCATTTCCCGGCAGTTGGTGCGGCTATTTCATTCGCTAATTCAAACACTGTATTTGGGAAACGTCCCAGGTACCGTTGTGATAGCGTTCGCCACAGGTCGAAATAAAACTCCTGCTGCTCCGGGTCGGTGAAAAGAGGCGGGGTAGAATCAGGATTGTTGACCGGATCCATGAAGGTATAACCGGGCAGTTGGTGCATATCAAGTATGACTTTCAATCCGGCATTTTCAGCCCACTCGATACCTTTATCTATCCATTCCAACCCGGATTCGCAAAGTGTGTTGATGCCAGCGGCAGAACACATCATCGGGTAATCAAAAGGCAGGCGGATATTATCGAATCCCCATTCCGCAATGCGCTTCAAATCATCTTCACAGATGAAACTATTGCGGTGTTCATCTGTGTCCGGTGCCTGTGACAGCCAACCGCCAAGATTGATTCCGCGCCCAAGATTGTGCTTAGTAATCATAAATGGTCTCCATTTTTTTAGACAATTAAGGCCCCTCCCCAACCCCTCCCCGATGGGAGAGGGGCTTATTCAAGAAGCCCACTCTAATTTTTAATTTTCAACTTTCAATTTTTAATTTATTTTATTCCGGATGTTTTACCAGCCAGGGCCATTCTTGTATTATTCCTGCACCTTTATACTTTCGCGGGTCATAATTTATTAGATATTCATAACCGGCAGTGATATTTTCAACAGGTACTTCCACCCCGGTAACGTTGCTGGTGAACAAAAACAGGCCGCGTCCACCATTGGTTGCATTCAGAATGTATTCTACATCCGCAATCACATCATCTGGTTTTCCATCAGGCAGCGTTCGCGAGACAGATAATCCTCCTAATATTAACGGCACTTCTCCTTTTAAACTGCGGCGTTTGCACAATTCATACGGATCAACGCCGCATTCATATTGAAATCCCTGAAATCCGGAAAAGCCGGCGTCAATCATATCATCAACCAGCGGCATTACATTACCGTCGCAATGGTGAATAAAACGAATACCTGCATCCAAAAACGGTTCCATGGATAATTTTGCGTGCTGCCAATAGTATTTTTTTAAAAAATCTGGATCGACCATCGGGCCGCGATTGACGCAAATATCATGACCGCAAAACAGCATGGGAATTAAATCCCACTCTTGCATCAACTTAATCAGCACCTTGTTTCGTTCCCGCGATATGATGGCGTCTTCCCAGTATATTCGCCCAACTTCTTCAGGATATAGCGCGACGGCAGATAAAAAAGCCTCGTAACCATATTGAAAATACAGCGAGAAATTTGCCGGTGCCTCCCAGGCAGTTGCCAGAAATTCGATACCGTCCAAACGTTGCATCAACGGTTCCCAGGCATTGCGATAATTCTGCTCTGCCTGTACTGCATCAAACTTTTTCAATATCTCATTTACATTGTCAGGAATCTCATCTGCACGTTCTTTCAATGCTTCCGGTTCAATCTCGCTGAAACCTGCTTCCAATAACGAGCCAGCACGAATGGAATCAATATCAACCGGCACAATTGGTGGTACAATGGCATCTACACCGAGACGATGGTTAGCCTTAATTACACCACCCAACGGATCTTTCAGATATGAATCAACTGACAAACCTGCCAATTCAGCCACATTTCGTACCCCCAGATTCCAACCGCCGACCATGGGAATACGGTCGACATCTTCACCGGTTATCTGGTTTATTAATCGCTGTTTTTTAGTTAACATATTTTTTTTCTTTTAGACAGGATTAACATGATTAACAAGATTTTTTTTTGCATAGCAAAAAATATCCTGTCCATCCTGCTAATCGATGTTTCCTCAATTATTAATTTTTAATTCATTGAAAATGGCATCAGCAATTGCTGCCATGCCGGCGTCTCCCGGGTGGGCGGCAACCCCGGCGTGTTCATAATCGCGTTCGGAACGGGCAAAGTTTAATTCGTTTTTACATAGACCACTAATATCAACAAATGTTCCGCCAGCTTCAAAGCATTTTTGCTGTAAAATTGCATCTTTTACCGGGTCAGCCCAAAAAGTGCTGCGAACAAGCAGAGTAGGTGAATTTCCCTTTAGCAAAAGTGTCAATAATGCTGTTATTGCATTGCTGAAGTTGATTTTATCATCTTCTGTTTCAAGCCCAGGCACATTTTCGCCAATCGCCAATACGATGATATCCGCATTAAAATTGGCATAGCTTTTGAATTTCCCGGTGATATCAAATGTAGCGTATTCCCGCTCGAAATCAGCGATGTTTTCGATTTGCGCAACAGGTTCTACGCCGTCATAGTTTGTAATTCGTTGCAGCAGCAGATGAACGTAATCTTTTTCGATTGCACTGGCAGCCATACCCCAATTGCCATCCCAGCCAATATCGGGTTTAGGAGCGTGGTTTGTTATGCTGTTGCCAAGAAAAAGTATGCGTTTCATACTATCACCACATCCCGGACAAATTCATTAGCCTGAATACCAGCAGATTCTGGAGTTACGGCAGCCTGACCGTTTATTTGCAGGTTTTTTATAGTTATCTTTTGCACCAGATGTGCCACGTCGAAACCGATGAAATGTGATGGTGGAATACCGGGAGCGGTGGCTATAATATCTTCGAAGCTGATATTGTCTATATGTCCGCGTTCCTCGCTGTAATTGCAGTACCCCTGAATGATATGAAGCGTAATCAGACAAGGCAAATAATTGTTGTCATTGGATACAGAATATTCCTGGTCAAGTGTGCTTTGGTATTGCGGCGGCGGACAGTCGTCTAACTCAACTCGGATATCTTTAAAAGTTATATTGTGGCAGTAGGCATTATCGCCATTCTGAATATCCATGGCGACATGATTTGTGTGAATGATATCGCAATCCTCAAAATGGATATCGCTAATATGTGCCGCCACCGTCTCCAACCCGATTTCCATGGCGCGTCCCCAATCGTTCCACAACACGCATCTGCGCACCTGAAAGTCATGCATCGGTGCGGCATTGCAGGCGTAAATGCCTTGCTGCCGCTGCAGGTCGGCAAAACTTTGGCGGTTGATGCCGTCAATAGTGAAATAACCGTCAAATTGGTTCTTATATAACTGGAGTTTATAGATGAAAGGTCCCCAGTTATCGTAACCCTTCAGGCAGATGGAGTCATCATAACTGCGAATGAAGCTATCCTCAATTACGCAATGCTGGCAATTAACAAAGTCGATGCCGTCGGTGTTGTAGCGCCAGTTGCCGATAATTTTTATATTGCTGATATATACATGTGAAGAGGCGACTGGCACGATAGTCCATCCCGACGGGTCGCGCAGTGTGATGCCTTCTATCCGCACATTTTTACAATTATATGTGCTGACCAGGCCGTTCAATTGCATACGGTCAAACTTGCTGCCATCCAGAATGCCGCGTCCGAGAATGGCGATATTTGTTGCATGCTCAGCGACAATCGCGCCATATACCACTGCCCCACCGGCAATATAAACAGTCTGGTTGCTGGTCATGTTTATCAAACCAGGGCAATGGACGCCGGGACCGAAATATAGCACGCTTGAATCTGCCGGGTTAGGAATATGTTCTTCCGCTGGATTGGCGAAAAGGAGCAGTGCACGATGCGACCCATTAACTTCCACAGAGAATTGCCCCGGTTCATTAATGGTAAATGAAATTGTATCACCATCGACATGCGGCGCAATACCGGCAGATTGCGGACGTACCACCACCGATTTCACCGGACGGTTGCTGGTTATATCAACGTCAACCGACCCCGACATTTCCCAACTGGCGAAAGAGGCGATCTCAGTCTGTGATTTAGACCGCTGGTACCCGGGCCATACCTGGTTCAGCGGGTATGCCGACACCCGCGCCTGATGGGTAAAAACCGGCTGCCCATTAACGGTGACAGCATAATCAACAGCAGGAATCTCTTCCACTGGAACTGTATATATGACGGGATTTTGTTTTGATGACAAAGTAATTTCTCCAATGTTAAGGATTTATTCAACTATAAATTTCAATTCACCCCACGCGTCTGGATGCAGGCGTATTTCACTGGGAATATCGGCTACAACGCTGGTGCTCTTGTTAAAACGATAGATTCTTTCAACGGTTGTCGCGCCGTTGGGGTCAGAATATAGTATGCCGACATCGCCGCGTAAACTGCCGTTCACCGGAGGTTGATACTCCCCGCCGTAAAGTGTTTTCCAGGGAATAATAGCGCTGATGGTATAGCCATCTTTATCTATTGATGATTCAATAGAAAGATCTTTTGCTGTGAAATATTCTATTTTATCCACCGATACTTCACCAGTTGGCGACCAGAACCGTTCGGGATTTTGAGTATTGGCAACTTTATAGCGATATAGTACACCTATTGCCCCATCTTTCGTTTTTGTCATCAGCAGACGTACATCTCCGTTTGCTGGTATTGTATGTTTGTTGTCTGATTTATAGTCAAGACCTATCTGCAAATCAACGCTGTCGCCGGTTTTAAACAGCAATTTATTATCTCCCCCGGCATTTTGCAAAGGGGAAGCATCGGTTACTTTATACCTGGTATAAATGTTATTGCCGTCATAGGAAAGCCATACTCTGGCAACTTCAACATCGCCGGATTTGATGATTGTAGTTGAATCCCCACCCCATGTTTGCCAGTTATGAGGTTTTAACCTAAGCGGTATAGATATAGTTTTATCTGCATCATTCTTACCAGTTATCATTTCGTCAATTATAATTTCATTGCCTAGCAATCGTTTGATCGATTCCAGCCCGACAACTTTTATTATGCTGCAATGCGGATGTCCGGCGATAATATAAATATTGCCATCTGAAGTGCGGCCAATCGAGCCTGAAAAAGATTCCTGCCCCAGTGAAATTCCTTGTACATTCATACCACGTTTTGCTTCTTTAAAATAAGTTCCCCAAAAAGGTGATGTGCGAGTATCGCCAAACAGCGTGCTTACAAATATGCCATCATCTGTCAACAGGTACCATTGACCAAAATTAGAATTAATGGCAAGAACTGAACCGACTTCACCGCCAACATCAGCAACACCCTTCATCCCATATCCGCCGACAATCAAGCCGGGTTGAGGTCGCGGAGAGCCATCACCCAGCATTGGCCAACCATTTGGATATTGCCAGGTGGTTTTAGTTTTCGGATCAATTCCCCAAATTGGACGACTCATAACGAATACTTTACCGGTTGAGTTAGGCAAAAAACTACCGCTTGAACCACCGGTAGTGTCAGGAAGTTTTTCTGCAATTGTCTCGATTTTAGTTATATCATATTGGGGTACGCCATTTTTATCAATTCTGGATAGTGGAAGCCGCCATACCGATGTTATATTGCGATGAGAAGGTTGGCGCAAGTAAATTGACATATCCGATGCGACCTGCGCCTGGTACAACCACCAATGCGGTTTATCGTAAAAATGCACTTCTTCCGGCTGAACAATACCATCATTATTGGCATCAGCCCAAATCATCAGGTAAGAAATATGTCCCTGCCATTTGTTGGGTGGCCAACCGGCATCTTGGCCAAATCCAGGTGGTTTATCGCCAACCTGTTCGAGCATCCTTTTATATAGATAATGATTGCTGTTTGGTACGTTATTCTTGTCAAATCCCGGATTAAAAGGACCAATATATGCAATTGGCTGGAATGTTTTTCCTACTCGTTTCCAAATGGTACCGCCCATATCAGAACCATCCACCCCGCTTGGACCGCCAATGAAATACTGCTGTCCTTTATAACGCACAATTCGCGTCGGCCAATTTGAATAACCACCAAAGGAATGGCGGTCTTCAACATCAGCGTTCATTATATCTACCAGGGTATCAGTCAGTTTCCAGGTTCCTTTATCCCAATCCAGCTTAAAGAGCATTCCATCGTATATCATCTGGGTACGGTCACCGGGATCAAGCGCTCCTCCTCCGCCATATTTATGCGCCCCGATATATTCAGTAATTAATTTTCCATTCTGCGGATTCCATACGCTGATGCGTTTTGGCAGCATGTCCCATTCTGTCACCCAAAGCCTGTTCTGTTTATCCAATGCCAACCCAACCGGGCAGCGCATCGCTTGTGGATTATACGGGCCTGGTTTTCGTCCGCCTTTGTCACCGATGGCGCGAATAAACTTTCCATCAGCGTTGAATACTTTTATTTGGTTGTCTCCGGTAATTCTTACAGCTGGTTTGCCATACAGCGCGTTGTTTTCTATATCATTATCACGATTCCAACTGGTTGGGCCATCAGAGATGTAAATAGTGCCATCATTGCCTATTACCATACGATTAGGATGGTTAAGGTCAGTAGTAATTAATGGTTGAGAAGTGCCATCATCGCGGATAATCACTGTCGTCTTTCCAGAAATTGCCAGTAGTTTTCCATCTCCGGTAAATGCCAGTCCACCCGGCTGCGGCAAGGCTATTTCACGTAATACCTGCTGATTATTCTCCACTTTCGCAGCATCAATTACGAATATCTTTTCTTCCAAATCAGATGAAACATAAACTTTACCATCATGAATGGCAATGCCCCGAAGTCCCAGCCGTCCTTTATGATGCCATATATTTACAGTTTGATACGTTTGCGGGTCAATTCGATAGACATAAGCGTTATCGCCGCCCCATTGTGCTTCACCAGCACCATAAACAAATTTATCATCCGCAGTTAACACTGATGCTCCTACACTTCCGCTGGGACGCGCCCGTCCCCAAAGTTTATTGCCGTTTATGTCAAGTGCCATCAGATCCTGACCATTTTCGCTTACTATTGCGCCAATGAATATCTTGTCATTTACAGTAGCAATAGAACATGCAGGATTATGGTCTGACAGCCAACCGGTATCGGTAACGAGATGGGATGGTGCAGTAAACCAGGGTAATTTTGCTCCACCAGTGTAAACTGAAAACTGATATTCCAACTTTAATTCATCCCGGTAAAGCCCGCACCAGCGATATTTTCCCGGAGCAACAGGTTTTCCGGAGTCATCAAGCCCGTCCCAGGCAATTTCCTGTTTTCCTGCATCCATTTTTTTCTCTGCGACAAGATTGCGAATACGATTCCCCTTAGAATCATTCAAAACCAGCGATACATACGCGGGTTTTGGCAGTATAAATTGAATCGGCAGCGAAATTGCGCAAATGGAAATATGAAATAATAAAGCTGCAGTAATTGAAATTATTGAGATATTCAGTTTTGACGACATTTTTTTCTCCAGAGTTTTTTTTGACAGGATTAACAGGATGAAAATATCCTTCCCATCCTGCCTATCCATGTTAATTATAAATTTTTCAATTTGCCGGTTTTCTGGTCATAAACGCCGTATTCTTTCGCTGTTTCAACCAGGGCAAAAAGATTTTCTTCCGGGGTTTCCGGGCCGCATTGGTCACCGGTGGACAGGATGAAACCGCCGCCTTCTCCAGCATCGCTAATTGCCTGCCTGGCCGCTTTTCTAACATCGTCGGCAGTGCCATACAGCATCACCTGGGTGGTATGCAGGTTGCCCATCAGGCTAATTTGACTACCGCGGGCTTTTTTAACTTCTGCCAGATCAACATCGCCCATCGGCGCTATTTCCAGCGGATTAATGCAGTTTACATCAGTTTCATCGCACAACAGGTCTACCAGTATCCGCGATTTGCCGCAACTGTGAAGCATGGTGGGAATGCCGGCTTCCTTCGCCATTGCCGACCATTTTTTTAGTGCGGGAATAGCATATTTATGCGCCAAATCCGGTGAGGCAAGGGTGATAGTACCTGACCCGCCAAATAGCAGGTAGTCCGGTTTGGTGGCAATCATGTATTCCATTGCTTTTGTACCATAAGCAAGGTCAATTTCCAGCCATTCTTCAAGAATCTCCGGGGTATCCATCTCGGCATAGCAGAGTGGTTCAACGCCGCCTTCGACAAAGCACATCCACCCCTGAAAACCGGGGTATCCCATGCACATGCCGAACGCCTGCTCCCGTTTTTCGCACTCGGTGCGTATCTCTTCAACTGCCGCTGCGTTGTATCCTATTGGTTCTGACATCAGCCATTTATATTTAGCAAAATCAACTTCCAAATTTTTCATCAACTTCTCAATCGGCGATGGCGGGTCATTGCGATAACATAGCGTTTGTGCGGTCATGTCGCCATCCGGGGTGCGTATCAGCAGTTTTTCCAGCATGGCATCGCGGTCAGCATCATATACAATTTCAGATTTGCGTTCCACCAGACTACTGGCATACTCCAATGGCAGTCCGGTGCAGCACGCAATCCACGCTTCAGTATCATAATAATCCGTCACATCCAGATATGCTTTCCACAGCGGAATTTCACCTTTAAAATAGATATCCCAAAATGGCAAACCTGTTCTTTTACAGGGAATATAGTTGGAAGTATCAGGAGTCGCCGGCACCCGGTCGGGCACGCCGCCTGCTACCATTGCTGTCAAAAATCGCTCTTTATGCGTCATCATAATTATTTCTCCACTTTACTGAATATTTGTATTCCGGTTAACGACCATAATACTACTCGCAATTCCGTTTGCCAATAGATTTTGCTGTATGATTTCACCTTTTATAGATTATTTTATTTTTACATTGATTAATAGGATTTTAAGGATAATTATGACATTGATTTTTGAATAATCAATAGATAATAACCACATGTATTGCCACTATTCATATGTCAAAACTTGAATATTATAATTTTTTTTAAAATAACTTACTAAATGGTCATTAAGCTATTGACAACGTGATAAGCTAACATATACTCTCTATATTATGTTGACGAATATATGTGAATATGAGAATTAAATATTATTCACAAATCTCCTCATATCGTCAACGAGGGAGAACAACTATGCTGCATGAACCAGCATCAGAGCCTTTAGGCAAAGATTTTGCCATTGCGTATAAGACGCACCTTGGTATATGGATGTTCGTTTGGTACTGCGTATTTTATGCAGGTTTTGTCGGTATCAATCTGTATAGTCCAGTACTTATGGAGAAAATCATCTTCTCCGGGCTTAATCTGGCCACCGTGTATGGTTTTGCTTTGATCCTCGTTGCTGTGATCATGGCGATTATTTACAACGAATTGTGCACCAAACAGGAAAAACTGCTTGAAGCACAAGCTAACGAAGAGGAGAGCAAATAACATGGTAATCGCAATCTTTTTAGGCTTTGTTATATTTGTTATCGGCCTTTCTGTTTATCTTGGACGAAAAACCAAGACTTCTGCCGGTTATTATGCTGCCGGCGGACAAATCCACTGGGGTGTAAATGGTATCGCTTTTGCCGGCGATTATCTATCAGCAGCATCATTCCTCGGTATTTGCGGTATGATTGCCACCGTCGGTTATGATGGTTTCCTATATTCTATCGGTTACCTTGCCGGTTGGATTGTTGCGTTATTTGTAGTTGCTGAGGCAATGCGCCGTTTAGGAAAATATACATTTACTGATGCATTAGACTCCAAGTTTAACTCCCGCGGGATTAAATTGGCAGGCGCTATCAGTACTTTAATTGTATCAGTCTGCTACCTCATTCCACAGATGGTTGGTGCCGGTGTATTGGTTGAACCGTTACTCGGAATCGCCCAGCATTGGGGTGTTATCATCGTTGGCGCAGTGGTTATCACCATCGTTGCCACCGCCGGTATGGCTTCTACCACCTATGTACAGTTTTTAAAAGGCGGTTTGCTGATTATCTTTTCAACCGCGTTAGTGGTTGCAGTTCTTTTACGCGGGTTTAACACACAACCTACTCAAGGTGGCAAAGTTCCTTATTACAACTATAAAACAATAGTTGCACCTGAAGTAGATGGTAAAATAACAGTAAAAGACCCGGGATATCAATTTGTCAGTGAACATGATGACAAGGCAAGCCACTCTCGCCTTGTTCGATTATCACATGAAGGTCAGGAAAGCTGGTGGTCATTTGATAAAGGTTTCCTGCGTGAGACCCAATTCGCAGCAGTAACCGCTGATGGACAAAAGATGGTTAACGGTGCTCCGGCTTCAAAAGAAAACTCCCTGCGCCAGGTTGGCAATATTGAATTACTGCGCGGTGGAAAGATGGCAACAACAGGAAGTGTTACTCCATTTGATATGCTTGCAGCATTGTCAGATAAAAATACTATTGTTCGACGCTGGAAAGATGCAAAGTTTGTTGATGAAACAGGCGCGAAAATCACGGTGTATTTCCAAACTCTTACACCTGGCAACACTCTTATGCGTCCCGGTTTGAAGTTCAAAATTCAAGGTACTCCACTTGAAAAGCTGGACTTTGTATCATTGATGCTGGCATTATTCCTTGGTACTGCTGCATTGCCGCATATTTTAATTCGCTACTATACCGTACCTAACCAGGCCAGTGCGCGCAAATCAACTATTGTTGCTATTGCCGCTATTGGTTTCTTTTACATCCTGACCTTATTTATGGGATTAGGTGCAATGGTTAACGGCGTTATTAATCCGGCAGACAGCAACATGGCTGCTCCGTTGTTGGCACGTTCATTTGGCAATATGTTCTTTGCCATCATTTCTGCTATTGCATTCGCAACCGTACTCGGTACCGTCAGTGGTTTGATTGTTGCCTCATCCGGCGCAGTTGCCCATGACCTGATGGATCGCTTCATGAAGATTAAAATGAATGACCAGCAGAAAGTGAAAGCCGGTAAAATATCCGCGTTTGTTATTGGCGGTATAGCTATTGTGCTTGGCATTCTCTTTAAGGGAATGAACGTAACCTTCCTGGTTGGTCTCGCATTCGCAGTTGCGGCATCGGCAAACCTGCCGGCATTGTTAATGCTGCTGTTCTGGAAACAGACCACCGCTAACGGAATTACCGCATCTGTATTTGTCGGTATTATTTCTTCGTTAGGCCTTATTGCTTTATCGCCTGATTTATTCAAGCTTTATGGCTTAGACCCAACTACCGCGCCGATACCATTCAGCAACCCGGGCATTATTTCAATCCCGTTGAGTTTCCTAACGCTGATTGTTGTATCGTTATGCACAAAGAAAAAAGAGACAGAATCAGAAGCTGCTGTAGAAGCTGTTAGCTGATAATCCTGGATATGGTATAATTACATCATAACCCGGTGAACCGGAAACGCCGGTTCACCGGGTAAACGTATTTGAAGGAAGCAACGATGCAGAAAAATACCCGCATCGATTTCCATACTCATTCGGTACATAGTGATGGTGTCTTGACCCCGCGCGAATTGGCGGAATATCTTGCCGCCGGCGGGGTGGTTGCCGCCGCCCTTGCAGACCATAATTCTGTAGATGGTCTGGAAGAATTTCGCCAGGCATTGTCGCGACATGAAGTCGGTTTTATTTCCGCTGTTGAAATATCTACTCAATGGCAAGGCAAAGAAACTCATCTTCTTGCTTATGGATTTGATATCTCCCATCCTGAATTATTAACAACGCTGCAATCATTGCGTCAGACTAACGCTCCAATGGCGCAAAATATCGCCGAATCCATCCGTACAAAAGGTGCACATATACAACCGGAAGATGGCAATGTCATGCCGGATGGCAGGATTGACACCGCGGATGCTATAGCTCTGGTGCATCGCGCTGGCGGTCGTGCTTTTTTGGCACATCCTATTATGGATGAACCAGACTTCGATAAGGTGGAATCGCAAGTAATAGCTCTTAAAGAGCAGGGATTGGATGGAATTGAAGCTATTTATGCATCTTATTCCGATGAAGATCGCCAGCGTTTATGCGACATGGCAGAACGCCTAAGATTACTGGTTAGCGGCGGTACCGACCTGCATGAACGCAATCATACCCCTGGGATAGAAATGCCAACTGACCTTTGGAAGAGATTTCGCGACGTAGTTTGCAGCGGCAATATGCCCACTCCGGTTAATAACACACCAGCATCCAGTCGCCAGCGCTCCCGCTTAAAATGGCGAAACTACATTTTTCATTTTATATTCCCCACATTTATCGCCATATCGCTGTTTATCGGCGCTATTTACGCTATTTTCCTACCCACATTTGAGCGTTCGCTGCTTGACCGTAAACGCGATATGATTCGCGAACTTACCAATTCTGCATGGAGTATCCTTGTTGCGTATGAACGTGATGAACGCACCGGCAAGTTAACCAAAGCCCAGGCGCAGGCAATGGCAATTTCGCGAATCGAGTCTTTGCGATATGGCAAAGACGGCAAAGATTATTTCTGGCTGCAGGATATGTATCCCCACATGATAATGCATCCATACCGGAAAGATTTGAATGGGACGGACGTTTCTGGTTTTCGCGACCCGCGCAATGTGGCAATATTCGTACAGTTTGCAGACTTAGTCCGCCGCGGACATGAAGGATATGCTCAGTATGTCTGGCAATGGAATGATGACCCGAGTAAAATCGTTCCTAAAGAGTCATATATTAAAGGCTTTCAACCATGGGGTTGGATAATCGGCACCGGCATTTATATTGAAGATGTAAAACAGGAGATCAGCCGTATTGAGCGCAGTCTGGTTCGTACTTCGCTGGTGATTTCAATAATCGTCGTGCTGCTTTTGTTATATGTGATGCTGGAAACCTTGCGGTTAGAGCGTGAACGCGCTGATGTGGTGGAAAGTTTGCGGGAATCTACTGAAAGGTATCGTTCATTAGTAGAGGCTACAACAGAAGGTACATTGCTGGTGATGGATGGCCGCTGCCGGTACGCCAATCGCACATTTTTAGAGATGCTGGGTTGTACGCAAAGCGAGTTGGAGATGCTTGACCTGTCAGATATTTTCCCGAATGTTAAAGACAATGACGCGGCGTGGATACAATTGAGCAGCCTGTTGAATGGCGATGACCCGAAAGGCGGGTTTGATGGAATGCTGAAACGCCGAAACGGAACTATTATTGAGTGTGTATTAATCCCCAGTCGGATAGCTTTTGCCGAACGCAGCGGTTTCATACTTCTTGCCCGTAATGTTGCTCCGGCATCTGATGTTGATGAAAGTCATCAGCAAGGCTGGCAGCATTTACAGCAGGTGGTTACCGATTCGCCGGTTGGCATATTTCGTGCCCGGGCAACTTCTCACGGAACCCTGACCGCCTACAATCGTGCGGTTACATCATTACTTTCATTAGCTGCGAATGTTGACAGCACACAAATATCCCTGGCAGATATTTTTTCATCTGCGGCGCAATATGATGATTTTCTTGCTGAATTGCAGCGCAATAGTTCGGCCGAAAGAGATTTGCATTTATCATTCAGCGATCTTACCAGCAAAGCTGTGGCAGTAAATGCTATATTGATTCGCGATGAAAATAACGAAGCAAAATATATTGACGGTGTTATCGAAGATATTACCGAGCAGGAAAGACATACCGCAGATATGGAAGCGCAGATTGAACGAATGCAAACTTCGCTGCTGTTTTTGCATCAGCCAATTGGCACAATAGGACGCAGTGTGGTATTTTGTCCGCTGGATATGCCCATTCATACCGCTGCCGCAATGATGACTGATCACCAGGCAAGTGCGGCATTGGTACAGGCAGAAAGCGGGAATATTATCGGCATTGTCACAGATGGCGATATCCGCCAGCGGGTGGTATCGGCGAATGTCAGTCGAAACGAGCCGGTATATCGCATAATGAGTTCGCCACTGACGAAAATATCAGAGCGTGCGGTGATATATGAAGCATTGCTGTTGATGGAACAACAGCAGATACAGCATCTGGCAGTAGAGGATGAAGGCGGGCGTATCGTCGGGGTTATTCGCAATCAGGAATTAATGCAATTCCGCAACTACGGACCGATAGTTTTAACCCGTGAAGTTGAGCAGGCGGAGACTCCCGATGATGTCGTTCGCAGTTGCCGACGAGTGCCGGGATTGGCGAAGGCGCTGCTTGATTGCGGCGCGCATCCGCACATGATTACCCGTATGACGTCTGCTGTTTGCAATGCCGCTACAATACGATTGATAGAACTTGCCGAACGTGAATTAGGCCCATCACCTATACCCTATACATTTATATCATTGGGCAGCCAGGGTCGCGGTGAAATGACGTTATCCAGCGACCAAGATAATGCGATAATATATCAGGACACGACAAATGCAGATAATATAGCAGAAATTGAAAAATATCTGAATTCATTAGGTACTTTCGTTTGCGGCTGGTTGAATAAAGCCGGATATCCGCTTTGCAAAGGCAATGTTTTAGCGCAAAATCCGCGCTGGTGCCGGCCATTATCTGCATGGAAAAGATATTTTTCTGATTGGATAGAGCGTGCTGAACCACAACAATTGCTGGAGTTCACCATTTTCTTCGATTTCGCGCCGTTGTATGGTGCTAATGACTTGACACGGGAATTGCGCCAGCATCTATTCGCGGCGTTGCGCGAACACCCGGCTTTCTACCCGCATTTCGCACAAAACGCACTTTTGTTTAAACCGCCAACGCGTTTGTTTGGTCGTGTCCTTGGTACCAGCGGCGAACTTGCTGGCATGCTTGATTTGAAAGACGCAGTTATGCCTATAGTGAATTTCGCGCGACTCTATGCTCTTCGCCATGAAATTGATGCAACCCATACTCTCGACCGTCTGAAACTGCTGGTTGAACAGGAAGTAATACCACAATCAAGCTGTCAGGAAATCACAGATGCTTATGAGTTCCTCATGCGCTTGCGGCTGCAGCAGCAGGCAGCCGTGGTAATTTCCGGACAGGTGCCGGATAACATCATCAATCCGCGACGCCTTGGACAGGCAGAACAAACCCTGGTAAATCAATCCTTTGCCCAGATAGCCGCCATTCAAAAACGCATAACTTACAATTTCCTGGGTGGTATGCCGCAGGCGTAGGTATAAATTTTAAAAAAGTTATGTCTACTTTTAGAAAAAGTTATTTATGTTATGGAACGTTCCTGATAATATGTTGTCAAATCAATATCAACATTTATAAACAAGGGGTTTCCATGAAAAGTTTGTCATTATCTATTAAAATAGCCTTTTTAATCTTTACAGTATTAGCAGGATTGTTTTTCTCACCTGTCGCAGCAGCTAAAACTGCTTCATCAAAATGGGACGAGGAATTTATCGGTCCATTTTCCACATGGTATGACTTGAAGAAAGATTTTGGTGCGGTTGGCGATGGCAAGGCGGATGATACCGCAGCATTGCAGAAAGCACTTGATAGCGTTGGCACACCTGAATTGAAGCACAGCGCAATATGGATACCAGCAGGTACTTACCGGATTACTAAAACACTGGTACGCACTGGAGTTTCCGGCATATTTTTCATTGGCGAACATCCTGATACTACCATTATTCGCTGGGATGGACCTGCTTACGATGGTGCTGCGCGGGTACCAGCATTTAATTCGGAGGAATGGAAAGCATGGGATGGGCGACACCCGGCAGAAATGTTGTGGTTTAACGGTCGCAACAGCCGGTTTGAACGGCTGACTTTTGATGGTGCCGGCAAGGCAGCATCTGGTTTTGCTTTTAAATGGCATGACAGCAAAGCTAAAGACCAGGGTCCATCACATCGCATTTCATTAGCTGATATGGTGTTCAAAGATATGGCAACTGGTTTTGATGGCGGTGGCAAACAATGCTGGCTGGATTCTGAAGTGCTGATGCAGCGGTGCAAATTTATCAGGTGTTCTCAGTTTGGCGTCGGATTGCATCATTTTAATTCTGTGGACTACTGGTTGTGGCATTGTACTTTTGAAGACTGTAATGTTGGGGTATCAAACGAACCCAAACCCCATGGCGGCGTAGTACACGTATATGAAAGTGTTTTCCGCAATTCCAAGGAAGCTGATTTTACCATTTGGCATGCCGGATTTTTTGCACTCCGCAATAATTATTCTATTGGGTCGCGGCGCTTTGCCCATGCAAAAAATAATGGGCCAAATGGCGCATTGATTACCATGCAGGGAAATATTATAGTCGATACTAAAGAAGACGATGCCATTGTGATGGAAACCCAGGGCAATATAAATATGATGGATAACGTGATTATTTCGCGCAAAGAAGCGAAAGGACCGGTAGTGCGTAGTGGGGTTTCACTGGTCGGTGCCCCATCATGGGAAGGGAATGCTTCTAATTTTAAGGATGGCTGGGCACCTATGGGGTTAAGCGCAATTTGCAACACTTTTACTGTAGCAAATCCATTTTTAGTGAAAGGCCAATTGATTGAATTGGATACCAATGTTGTTAAACGTGACAAACAAATTAAGCTTGTTAAAGAGCCGGTGCTGCCCGGTGTGCAGCCAAATAATAAACGTCAAATTTTTGAAGTTGCTGTTGGGTCGGACGACGCTGCCATTCAACAGGCAATTGATTCAGCTTGTAAAATCTCAGCATCCAAACCAGACGCGTGGCCGGTGGTACATCTCACACAGGGACGTTATTTATTGAAAAAGACCATTACCGTACCAGCCAATGCCCGCATTAACATTGTTGGCGATGGCTGCTACACCTGGGGAGATGGGCCGAAAGGAACTATGCTGGTATGGACTGATGAATCAGCACCTGGTCCGGTTATGCTTATTAAGGGGCCAACCCAGGCACGTTTGCGCGATTTTGGAATTATTACTCCCACTCCATGGCAGCGAACAGATACTAAATTGCGTACTTCCGGTACTGCCGGTCTTGATAAAATACCTGCGCCAAACTTGACAGATGCTATTTTGGCAGAAGGAATAGATCAGAAAAATGGCCGGGTTACTCTTCAAGAATGCGACCCCAATGGATTATTTGGTGCTGGCACTTTAGTGGAAGGTCTTGATAAAACTTTCGTTCAAATTATCGCCTGCGAAGGTACCGGACTGGAAGGCGGATGGAACCGAAAATGGGATGGACAAGAAAAAGATGATCCCTGGGCGCCGTATCCCGCGTTAAGAGTAATCGGCGGACCAGCAGCACAAGCTGGCAAAACTGTACCGGGTATACTTATTCAAGGCGGCGACACTGGACGTTGGGATGTGCAGAATGGCGGAAAACTGGTAGTTCGCGATAATTGGTACGAATGCAACTGGCTGCCATTTCATATGTTTTTGAAAGGAAATGGCAGATTTACCATCGATACCTGTTTTGACGCGCAATTCACCCACCCAACTCTGAAAGGTGCAGGCGTCAGTTATGCAATCAATGACTGGAAAGGACGTTTTGTATCATTAAATATTTCCACCGACAGCAGCAGCGGCAACCCGGATATTTCTTTTTCCGGAAAATGCGATGGGTCTCAACTGCTCTATATCGGCAATACACATAACAAATTACAAAAAGCTGAAGTCGGCGCGTCGATTATTGATATAAATCATCGCATAGACAAAGATTTTCTGCCTAATCCAACAGATATTCAATCAAAACGCCTGCTTGACTTGCTTAGCGATGCCCGCGAAACGCGATTTCAGTCATTAACCCCTTTAGCAAAAGATACCACCGACCTGCGCCTCAGCAGAATCTGGACATGGAACGGACGTGTTGGATTGCATTTGAAAGGTGACAGCAAGTAAATTGTTATTTTTGCGATTATAAAAAGTAATATTGTATAATCGAAAAGTTTTGAATGCTTATGGATAGAGTATATGGAACTAATTTCCGGGACTGACACAGAGTGGCGAAGCCAGGAACATGTCTGTCCCATCGGGTTATATGAAAGACTAACTCGTTATCTTTATAATTGACAAAGAATTTCATCATTTTGTATATTCTGATTGTCATATTATTGAAAACATTGTTGAGGAGTGTGAAATGGCTTCATTTTCTTACGCACTGGTTCCTGATGGACCAAAATGTCTTCTAATTAGTTGGGAAGGCATATCGAAAAAAGATTTTACTGTAAAATACAATGATGCCATTTTAGGCGTTATTAACAGTGATGTTGAATTACAAAAAGGCAAAGAGTTTCAATTGCCAGACGAATCAATATTACATATCCAGTTAAAAGGTATCCCTCGAGAATTATGTATATCTCATAATGGCAAGCCTGTGATAGGGAGCAGTAACCATCCAGAAGAACGTCTGAAAGGTGCTGTAAGCCTTTTGTATTTATTGGCAATATTAAATATAGTGATTGGTTTGTTAGCAGAGATATTTAATATATCGATACTCAAGCAATTAGGCCTTGGTTATGGTTCTGCCGTATTAGGCATTATTTATGGAATATTAGCTTTTTTTACAAAGCGTCGTTCACTTCCCGCGCTATATATTGCATTCGGTATTTATATATTGGATACGATATCAATGTTTGCGGGCATGTCTCAACCAGGAGTTAATTTTTCTGTCGCTCCATTTTTTGTTCGATATATCTTTATTTATTATTTATGGAAAGGTATAGTAGGTTTAAAAGAATTGAAAGCTGATAAATAAGATAGGAGCATCCATGTGCCCAAACTATAACCTGATACCAGCGATAATTATTGGTTTTATACTTTATAACCTGGGACAACACCTTTCGCGGCGGGTTACCCGGACGGGTTATCGCTGGCTGTTGGGTTGTTTGTTCTTTTTGTTTTGCCTGCCGGGTCTTTCATTTATTCTTTATTACGCGCATATATTTGGCGAACCGTTGTGGTATATCCAATTTCGCAGCATTGATTATATCGAGGTGTTATCCGCGATGTGGGGATTGTTCTTTGGCTTTGTTTTTTATGGCAAACCGATGAATAAATTTGCAAAGTATCAATGGCATATAATTTGTTTTTTGTTTATTTTTACACCGTTTGCCAAGTCTTATTTACTTCCGCCTGAGATACTTGGCATGACAATAAAAGATAAATGGGAAGATGGGGTATGTATGCAAACAACGCATTCCACCTGTGGTCCAGCATCACTGGCGACGATACTTGCCTATAGTGGCATACCAACATCTGAACGCGATGTCGCAAGCGGAAGTTACACATCTGCCGGCAGTACTGAGATATGGTACATCATGCGGTATGCCCGTCATCATGGTATGCAGGCAAGATTGAGGGTAGAAAAAGATTTGGCAAGCATACCAGCACCGGCAATTCTCGGTACAGTAAGCGGTAAATTCGGGCATTTCATAACCCTGTTGGAGAAGGTAGACGGTGGATTTATCATCGGTGATTCAATGTATGGCCGCAAAGAATTTTCTCAAAATGAGTTTAAAAAGCGATATGGTTTCAATGGCTTTGCGGTGTCGTTTACCCGAGAATGAGAAAGTTAAATAGCCGGGCTCCCGCCCAGTTCCAAACGGTGACTAAATTTTATCAGGTTTCTTTTTCTTGACGCCATCCTGTGCCGGTAGTAATATTCCTGTGGTATTTTTTGAGGTAATTTTGATGAGAAAAACTGTTGCTGTTTTGTTATTATCACTGGCTATTACTATCAGCTACGCCGGTACGTTTTTAAATATGACTATTTTGCATACTAATGATTTGCATGGGAATTTGCTGGCTTATGACTATCCCGGACAGATGATGACTACCCCGGCGATGAAGGATGTTGGCGGGTTGGCACGGCGAGCTACGATGATAGCGCGAATTAAGCGCAATACCATTGGGCGATCAATATTTGTTATTGATGGTGGCGATACTTTTACCCGTGGTCCCTGGCACAAGCAATGGTATGGCGAACCGGAGATTGCCGCACTGAATATGATGAAATATGATATGGCTTGTGTGGGAAATAATGAATTCAAGGCAAAAGATGGGGTGGAATCTCAGGGGATTTTGTTGAACTTAATTAAAGAATCAAAGTTCCCCTGGCTGACGGCGAATTGGACTGACGCAAATGGCAACGCGATACCGGGGGTCAAGCCATATATTATTAAGACTATTCGCGGCACCCGCGTCGCTTTTCTTGGCCTTACTGCCCCGCGCGCAAAAGATTACCCGCAGACGAAAGGCTGGATAATTTCCGACCCGATAGCTGCGGCAAAGAAGATTATGCCAACCCTCAACAAAGAGGCAGACATCGTAATCGCGGTGACACATCTTGGATTTGATTTAGACAAGCAATTGGCGACAGAAGTGCCGGGAATAAGCGCAATTGTCGGCGCGGACAGCCACACTTTTATCTATGCACCGGCAGAAGTAAAATTACCGGACGGGCGCGTGGTGCCGATAGTGCAGGCAGGTGAAAATGGCGTGATGCTGGGAGAGTTGAACTTGAACTTTGAGAAGAAAAAGAATGCGTGGAAATTAGTGAAATACAGCGGTAAACTAATCACATTAGACAATAAAATTCCCCAGAATCAGGATATGCTTAATTTGTTGAAAAAATATGTTGAGAAAGTTGCTGAAAATATAAGATATCGGTTGGCTGCATAGTAATAATTCAACAACGAAATATACAATAATTAATGAACATTCTGCCCATCCTGCCTATCCATGTTAATTATTATTTGTAATTGTCGTGGTTGAAATTATTGAATATTAAAATCTCATAATATCATTGCAACCAATATATTCTAATTGTTTCTAATTAACTTATGCTGCATTAAGCATTTTCTGTTATAATGTATGCAGAAAGAAAGTAGGGACGAAACTCAATTGATAAAAATAGGTTGCGCCGGGCTGGGAGTCGTGGCGCGAAAATTTTATATACCATCTCTTTTACGGTTATCTGGCAGATGCGAAATTACAGCATGCAGCGGTACAGAAGAACTTCATTGTGAAGAAGGTTATAACTGTTATCTTGATATAGATACCATGCTGGCAAATGAAGAGTTGGATGCTGTTATAATATTTGGCAATCCTGGCGAACGCGGAAAAGAAATCATTTCTGCGCTGGCGAAGTGTCATGTCCTTTGTGAAATGCCGATCACCCTGGACTACCTGGAAATCCCGCGAATATTTGATGAGGCACGATATAATAAGAGAATATTGATGTTGGGTGAGAACCGATTTTGTGCCCCGACATACATGCGTGCGAAAGAAATTACCGACAATGTTCCCCCGCGAATGATGGTGCTGCAAAAATGCCGCCATGCCCTGGAAGATATGGAAGATGGCTTTGCCGCAAAGCTGGAAGACCATGTAAAGCGCAATTATCGCATAGAAGGCACTCCGATGCTGCCATTCATAGTTGAGTTTTTAAATATGGCTGAATGGTTTGCCGGACCGATTACCGGTTGGGAAGCCGAATCAAAGCCATTGCAAAGCGGTATGCAAACAAATATACGTACCAATGCGCTGTTGAAACATAAAAATGACACCAGCAGCATGTTGAATTACGATGAATTTGGCTCAATGATTTGCGAACATCTAACCCTGCATGCAAGCGGATCAACATATATCGTTCGCGGCAGTTTGATGCAGCCAAATCAATTGCTGATATGGTCACCTAAAGGCGAAGAAGTATTTAAAGGCCCAACTGACCCGCTGATACGCGGCGGTTTTGCCGGATTAACCGAAAACTTCATCACTGCGATAGAAAAAAATGAACGCCCAAAATTAGACACTGACAAATGGCAGCGTATAATGACCATCGCCCGCGGCATTGATGGCAGTGGCTGGTGGCTGTAATTATTTAGACAGGATTAACATGATTAACGGGATTGAATTCGTTTAGTAGCGAAGCTATTAATCATGTAAATCATGTCAAAAAAGATTTAACATCCTCATAATAATCTTGTAACAACGTTTTCACATCTACACGGTATCATCTTAACCATGAGTTCAAGAATGGGTGCCGTGATAAAATTTCTTTTCAAACTGTCATTGTGGCTGTTGCTGACAATCGCTGTTTGTTATGGCGCGAGATATTATTACAATCTCCGCAATCATTTCACCCGCACTTTTCCCACTGGCATCGTGATTCACCATACCGTCACTCCGCCATATTCGCATGGGCATAAAGTTGGCGTCGCGGATATAAATTTAATGCATAAACGCCGCGGTTTTAAAATTATTGACCCAAGGACAGGAAAAACCTGGCATATAGGATATCATTTTCTGGTGCAGCAGGATGGGACTGTGTTGGCAGGACGTCCTGAATATCTGCCTGGCGAACATACAAAAAACCATTGGGACATGCTGGGGATAGCATTAATCGGCAATTTTGAACCATCTGACAATCGCGGAATGATGGGACCATCTACCCCGCCGCCGGCACAGGTGAAAGCAACCGCAAAATTAGTCCGTTCGTTAATAAAAAAATATAACCTGACAGAAAAACAGCTTTACTTTCACCGCGAACTGGGACAAACCGCCTGTCCTGGCAGCGGATTTCAAAAGAGAAGCCTGTTGGATGCATTGAGAAGGGAAATATAAGTTGTAATGTTCACCTTAATTGCAGGCATTTAATTTTCACATCGATTAACAGGATTTAAAGGATAAATCTTTCGAAGTATCTGGGATTTTTTTAAACAAAACTTTTTTGCAAGAGAAACTCGCTTTATAAAAGATAATTAACAAAAGGTAAATTGCTACATTGCCTTGAAAACCTTGAAATAAGAAAAGTTATTTGATACAATCATACCTACTAAAAAATAGTTTTCATTAACAAATAAAAGCATTTTTATCTAAAGGAGATACAGATGTCTATTTCAAAAATAAAGCAGGGTTTTACCCTTATTGAACTGCTGGTCGTGATTGCCATTATTGCCATTTTGGCCGCCATCCTTTTTCCGGTCTTTGCCCGCGCACGAGAAAAAGCACGTCAATCTACCTGCCAAAGCAACCAGCGCCAGATAGCCGCTTCTATCCAAATGTATGCGCAAGACTACGGAGAAACACTACCTGGAACAACAACTATCTGGAAAGATATCAATGTTGACCCGGGTTTGCTGATTTGCCCAACCAAAGGTAAGGGAACCACCATTGGTTATGTTTATCACGGCAAAGCCGGCAACATTTCATTGGGTGAGATTGATAAAATATCCGGCATAGCCGGGGTTACAGAGTTTGTATTAACCTGTGATGGTATGTCTAATGATAATATAGCCTATTCTGTTGCCAACGCAGATCCGCGACATTCCGGCAAGGTTGTCGCCAGTTTTGCCGATGGTCATGTTGAGTCGAATATACCGGTTGCTGCTGGTACAACAGCGATTGATTGCGCGGTAATATTCAATACTACACCGGGTGATATTACCACCGGGCTGGTCAGTTGGTGGAAACTGGATGAAACTACCGGCACCACCGCCGCAGATTCTAAAAGCGGGTATACCGGCACGTTAATGGGATATTCCAATCCTACCTGGGTAGCCGGAAAGGTTGGCAATGGCTTGAAATTTACCAAACAGGCGGGCAATTTCTATGGCAATGCCCAACGGGTGGAAATAACTAATGCTACCCTCGATGCCGGGCTTAATAATAACTTTACCATGGCAGCCTGGTACAAACCAGCATCAATGCCGCCAACCGATGCTAACAACACCTGCTATTCCATCTTTCTTCGCCGCGGTTATCACCTGGGGTTAACCCTCAATAATCCCAACGATTTTGGTATGACACACTGGTGTCTGCCGGCATGGACCAATGTATCTGCCGTTGGCGCTGATGATGTAGTCGCAAATAATTGGTACCACGTCACCGGTGTTGTTGACAAGACAAACATGAAAGTCAAGTTGTATGTTAATGGTATATTGGTAAAGACCGTTAATTATTCCGGTACTGGCCCATCCTTAAACGCCGGTACGCCGTTCCTTATCGGCGCGGCTTATGCAAGTGGGAATTATTGCTGGCCAGCAGACGGCGTTATCGACGGAGTGCGCTTTTATACCCGCGCATTAGCCGATAATGACATCGCCGCGTTAATGGCGGACGGAGTGCAATAGGATTAATATTAGTACCTTAAACCCAAAGAACGTAGAACTAAAACAAGTTGTTTGTAAATAAATGTAATATAATCTCTGCGTAACTCTGCGGTTAAGTTAGAATATAACATACTGATGATATCTTTTATTTTACCACAGAGAACGCAAAGGATAACATAAAGTTATACAGAGGATATATATGTGGCTTGAACTATTAAAATACAATTGGGTTGTTGGTGAAACCCACATTGGACATATTTAATTTTGATACCCTACGGCAATCGTCTAAGGTATTATTTTATCTTGTAAAATATAAAAAAGAGAGATAATTATGGTAATAAAGTTTGATATGATAGGAATATTCGTTAATGATATTCATCAAATGGTGGAGTTTTATAAAAATACCATCGGTATTGATATTGAATGGGATGGCAACGGGCCTTATGCGGAGTTCAAGCACGAAGGGATTCGATTTTCAATGTTTGAAAGAAAAGAATTAGTAAAACTAATAAATCAAACTCCTGATTTTAATTCAAATATTAATGGAACATTCGAATTAGCCATTAATGTTGGCGAACCGGATAATGTGGATAAGGAGTTTGATAGAATTATTCAAGGTGGTGGCCGGGAAGTGTATAAACCGCGAAATGAACCATGGAAGATGAGAACAGCGATGATTGCTGATCCGGAAGGTAATTTGATAGAAATTGCCTCGGATTTTTGGGAATAGTCAGTAAGATATTTAATAGGAGAAATTATGAATTTATTAAATATGCAGATTGAAACTGAACGATTGTTGTTAATCCCAATTAACAGTGATTACGCTGAAGATATTTTTATAAATTTCACATCTGAAATTACTACGTATATGTTTCCAAGACCTGCAACAGAAATTTGTGAAACATTGAATTTTATAAAAACGTCTGTCAATGGTTTGGAAAACGGTACAAACTTGCAACTGGTAATACTTCATAAAGACTCAAAAGAATTTATCGGTTGTGCCGGTTTACATAACATTGGCAATCTCGACCCAGAACTTGGCATCTGGATAAAAAAGTCAAATCATAGCAATGGATATGGATTAGAAGCTGTTACTGCAATAATCAATTGGGCACGAGTAAATATTGATTTTGAATACTTGCGATATCCGGTGGATAAAAGAAACTATGCAAGCAGAAGAATACCGGAAAGAAATGGTGGAATTATTAAAAGAGAATATAAAAATATCAATCAAACTGGTTTTGAATTGGATGAAGTTGAGTATTGGATTTATAAATAAATACCTGAATTATGCTACCAGTGATTGCTGAAAAAGTTTAATAACGAAGCTAAAAATATGAAGGAGACATTTCATGAATGATATAGTTAAAACTCTTCAATTTATGGTTGAAATTGAAAAGTTGAAGGATGTTTATCGAAAAAGCAAACCGATTGGGTTGGATCGCTACGAAAATTCAGCAGAACATAGTTGGCATGCCTGCATATCTGCATTGGCGTTACGAGAACATGCCAATGAAAAAGTTGATATTGATAAGGTAATTAAAATGTTGCTGGTTCATGACTTGGGAGAAATAGATGCCGGCGATACTATTGTTTATAACAGTAATACCCCGGAAATAAAAGCGAAAGAAATTACAGGTGCCAGAAGAGTATTCAGTATATTGCCTGACGAGTTACGGGATGAGTTCATGGAATTATGGAATGAATTTGAATACGGCGAAAATATTGATGCAGAATACGCAAGAGCAATTGACCGAATACCACCAATTCTTCAAAACCTGCATAGCAATGGTCATACATGGAGAAAACATAATATCTCAGAAGATAGAATACTTGCGTTGAACAGCAAAATAAAAAACGGCAGCCAGGCATTATGGGATTGTATTGAAAGTGAATTAAAAGAGGCTTTCAGTAAAGGTTTGCTTTTAGATAAAGAATAATTATTTGTGAAAAGTTTTTGGATTACAATGTAAAACTCACTAATTTTACAAAGTTTTTGGATTCCAATGTATAAAACTTGTTGTTTTTATAAAGTTTTTGGATTCCAATGTATAAAACTCTCTAATTTTACAAAGTTTTTGGATTTGAATGCAAAAACTTTTACTTTCAAAAAGTTGTTTAATATCATTTTGTATAGACAATAGCAACTGTTATTAGCTGAAATGATGCAATAGAACTTGGATATAAGAAAATTTAGTAAAAATTTTCCTATATCCACTTTTAACAAAAATTAAACATCAATTTGGTTAACAAAATAAGAAATTTGTAGTATTATAACTATGTAATGACTGATAATAACGCGGGCAACCGTGGGAAAACTGCAATACAAGTACGAGATGAAGCCGAATTAGTCTCTGCCATATTTCGTTTGGCCTTCATCTTTCTGGTTATTTTAACGCCGGTTAATCCAGATGGATTGGTGTGGTTTAATAATGCCAAACTGTTTTCAATTGGTCTTGCCGCAGTATACAACATTCTGGTAGTCATTCAACAATTCACTACTCTTAAATTGCGATGGCAGCAGCATTTCACCATGCTGGTCGATTATGCACTTGCTTCGCTATGGGTTTATTTAACTTTAACGATAAACAATGGCTTTTTCGCTACACCTTTATTCGCAATTTACTACCTGTTGATAATAAATTCCGCCATGACATTTGGCATCCTTGGGGCGATAGTCGGGGCAGCTTTCGCGTCAACGGGTTATATTGTCGCATTTGTCAGTATAGCCGGAATTCAGCCATTTGATTTAATTTCGCTATTATTCAATAACATAATTTACCTGTTTCTCACCGCGATTTTATGCGGTTACCTGGTAGATTCGCATCGGCGCGAACGCGATAAACACGCGTTATCTCAGGTTGTATTGGCGAAGCTGAAGAATAAATCCCAGGCAACAGAAGAGATGTACCAGTTGCTGACCCCGGTAGACATGCCAAAGATAAAGAATCTTGATATCGCGTCGCGCTGGGTTCCGTCACATGGTTTTGGCGGCGATTTTTATGACATCATTCAGGTGTCAGACAGCAAAGTCTTCGCCGTTATTGCCGATATCAGCGGTAAAGAAGCGTTGAAGTTTCCATTATTTAAAGCAGCATTTTTATCTGCCGCACATTTTGAAGATGACCCTATTGTAATAATGGAGAAAACCAACAAAATTCTATATGAATTTTTGCAGCCGGAGATGTTTATAGCCGCTGTGGTGCTTACGATAGACCTGGATGAAGGAATAATGAAAGTTGTTAATGCCGGTCTGGATTTGCCGGTGCTGGTGAGAAAAAATGGCGACATGGAGCGTTTGGAAAATGGCGGCATGATAATCGGCGTTGATAAATCATCCAAATATACCTGCGACGAAATTGTATTGAATTACGGCGACACTATTTGCGTGTTTACCGACGGCATCACCGAGGCGCGAAACCATGAAAAACAGGAGTTTGGCGACCACACAATCGCATCTATAGTGGTATCCGGGGTGCGGATTGATTTATCCGCAAATGAAATAGTAGAGAATATCTTTCAACGGGTATTGGCACACACCCACAAGGCCCCGCGCCGTGACGACATGACGATGATGATGATTAAATATATACCGGAAGCGAAATAGAACGAAAGAACGGTGCTGCCGGGTACATGCAAAAATCCGGGAACCGCTTAAAATATTACAGGGATTAAATTTATCGGATTTAATTCTGTGCTGAGCATGCCGAAGTGCCAGTCCCCTACATTTGCCAATATTTTTACATAACTGGATAAAAATTTGTCAAAATTTAATGAAGGTAATTATAGAAAAAGTGCGGTAGGATAAGGGGACTGGCTTGCATCATGAAAATTTAGCCTGTTTATAAAGATTAGCAGAACCATGATGCGCTGCCTGTCCCCGGCAGGTTAGCTTAACCACCATTGTTGATAAAATTTAAAAATAAATTACTACGTAACCATTTCATTTTTCACAGTGTTAAATAATAATGTTAAAATATAACAGCAAAGGCGGAATAAAATAGATATGAAAAAGATTGTTGGGTTATTTTTGTTATTAATGGTGTGGGTCAGCAGTTATGCTGCTACTTGGGGACCGGTGCAGGGCAGTGTTACAAGCACATCGATTGAGTTTTCCTGGCGTACTGACAATGGTGCTGAGTCGCTTACATTTGAGGGCAAAAAGTTTTCCGGTTCTCCCACTGGCAATTACCGCACCGTTAATCTGCGCGACCTGACACCGGACAGTGATTATTCATATAGCTTTAATTTTGGCGAAGATGTGGTGCGGGAATATAAATTCCATACAGCTCCGCTGGATAACGACGCGTCATTCACTTTTGTTGCTTATGGCGACACCCGGACAAACTATGCAAAGCACACAGAGATTGCGGCGGCGATACTCACCCGCAACCCGCGATTTGTGATTAATAGCGGCGACCTGGTAGAAAATGGCGAAGACGCCGATATGTGGAAAAGATTTTTCCTTACTGCCCGGTCATTGATGGCGAACACGGTATATCTGCCAGTGGTGGGCAACCATGAACATAATACCAGTTATTTCGCCGGAATATTCCCCTGGACCAAGGGAGTAGGCGAGGTTGGCGATGATGCATATTCGTTTATATATGGCGGAGTGCGCATGGTATTTTTAAACAGCACGAGAAATGTTGAAAAACAAGCGATTTGGCTGCAAAATTACTTGAAAGAAAGTGGCGAGGGGGTTAATTGGACAATTGTTACCTGTCATTACCCGCCTTATTCATCGGGACCGCATGGCAGTGATAAAAATGCGCAAAAATATTGGGTTCCGATATTTGAGAAATATAAAGTTGATGTGGTTTTTGCCGGTCATGACCATTTTTATGAAAGAAGCGAGAAAAATGGGGTACAATATATCATAACCGGCGGTGGCGGCGCTCCTTTGTATGACACAGAAGTAACAAAGAACCCGTATCGTATCTTTTCTGAAAAGACATATCATTACGTGGTTGTAGATGTAAAACCGGAAACCATGTCATTGAAGATGATGAAATTGAATGGCGAATCCGGTGATGAAGTACAACTGGAAAAGAATGACGTTAAACTGGAAAAATAAAAAGATGAAAATAATCGCAGCAATATTCGCAGCAATATTAGTAATAACGGCATATTCAGTGGATTCTCCGCAACTTCGCTGGTCGGTGACCAGCGAAAAAGCGCGTATTGTTCTCGACGCGCCGGGTGGTGAATCCGCGCAATTTGAAGTAAAAAACGGCGGTAAGCAACTGGTAGTTCATGTGCCGTTGAATAAAGCCTTGCTTTACTCGATAACCCCGATACCACCGCTTACCCCGGATGGTTTGCCGCCGGCGGTAGGTGAGGACGGGGCAGAAAAATATCTTCCACTGCCGCTTAATTTCTTCAAAGATGATGTGTTGTCCAACGCGATGGTAACTGTCGACGGGATAAACATGAACCTGGAATTGAACCTGTTGAAGACGCGGAAATATATTTTTCTTACCATGCCTGCTGACAAGGACAAACCATTTCGCGCGGTGATTGATGTCTATAAAAACTTCAAAAATATTTCTGAATCCAGATTAACGCCGGGGATAACCTATACCCGTTATGAAACCCAGGATGATACCGGTTATTTTTCCGCGCATATAATCACCGCAGACTTGACTGACAAACGCGTCGCGTTAAAGATAGTACCCGCGGTAGGAAAAGAAAATGTTGCTGATATGACAGTCCGGACGGGAGGTGTATGCGGGGTGAATGCCGGATATTTCATGGGTGAAGCAAAACCTGTCGGCCTGTTGAAATCAGCCGGGCAAATATTATCCATGCCGTTGTGGAAACGCACCGCGCTGGGATTGACGGCGGATGGCGGTGTGAAATTTGGCAATCCCACCGGCGGATACACGGTAATTTTCCCGGATAATGTTGAAATTGAAGCACTGGAGCATTTAGACGCGTCGATATTGCCGGTGCCGCCCAATGCCGAGGTTTATCCGGGAAAAATATATTCCACCGCACCGGCAGGCAATAATACTATCAGTGTGATAGTGAAAAACAACCTTATCACCACACTTCCCACAGCGCCGATTCCACTGCAGAATGACGAATATTGCGTTTTGCTGCGCGGGGTAATGGCAGACATGTGCCGCGACAAATTGAATGTAGGCGCGACGGTGAAGGTATTTGAAAAGATTGCCGATGATTGGCGCAATATTAACGATGCCGTAGGTGCTGGCCCTCGCTTGCTGAATGCCGGAAATGTGGCAATTACCGCTGATATTGAAAAGTTCAAACCAGACATCGCGAAAGGATCTCCTTCCCGTACCGCTATAGGGATAACCGCAGATAATAAATTGATACTGGTATCGGTGGAAGCGCCAAAGGTATACGGCGGCGGCGCGACTCTTGACCAATTGGCAGCGTTCATGAAATCCCGCGGCGCAGTGGACGCGATGAATTTTGACGGCGGTGCCAGCACCACTATGGCGATAGGAAATAACGTAGTAAACCTGGAAGACAAGGCATGGCGGCGACCAGTGGCGAGTTCGCTGGTGATAACCGATGAACGCATGCTGGGGAAAATTGCCGCAACGAATACTGTGAAGGATAAGTAATGACGATTGATTTCACCGGGTTATGTCCGCGGGAGATTAGCGAGAAAATAGAAGTTATGACATTGGCACCCCAGGCGGCGAAAAGCGCGCAAACTCGAGGGCGCTTGCGCTATTCCGAGCCATGTCCATATCGCACCGAATATCAGCGCGACCGTGATCGCATTCTGCATTGCAAGGCATTTCGCCGATTGGCTGATAAAACCCAGGTATTTATTCAATCCACTCGTACCGACCACATGCGTACTCGCCTGACCCACACGCTGGAGATGTGCCAGGTTGCGCGCACTATCGCCCGGGCATTGCGGCTCAACGAGGATTTGGTAGAGGCAATCGCGATGGGGCATGACCTGGGACACAGCCCATTCGGTCATTCGGGAGAAGCCGCTCTGAATAAAGTTTATCACGAATATGACCCGAAAGGACATTTTCATCACGCTGAACATGGTGTGCGAGTGGTAGATAAATTGGAACATGACGGTAAAGGCCTGAACCTGACCATGGAAGTGCGCGATGGCATATTGAAACACAGCAAAGGCGACGCCGACTGGGTGGGGAAAGGCGGTATGCTTACCCTGGAGGGGCAATTAGTTGCGCTATGCGACCGCATTGCCTATTCCAGCCATGACATCGACGACGCGCTGAATCAGGGAATATTGACGCTGGATGAATTGCCGGATGATGTGCTGCAGGTATTGGGACTTACCCACAGTACCCGGCTGACCGCTATGGTTGAAGATGTAATAGCGGCAAGCAGCGAATTAACCGCCATAAAAATGTCGCCGGACATGACGGTTATCACCAACAAACTAAAAACCTTCATGTATGAAACCATTTACACCGTGCGGTCAATGCCCCTGGACTCGCGCCTGTTCATCAGTGACGCCATCCAAAGCCTTTTCCACCACTTCATGGAATACCCGGAAAATATGCATTGCGACCCTGACCTGCCAGTACCTGCCCGCGCCCGGTTAGTCTGCGACCTGGTAGCCGGCATGACCGACAACTACGCCGTAACCCAATTCGAAAAAATCTGTGAAATAAAAGGGTATTGCACGTTGTATAGAAAAGGGTAAAAAATTGACAATTGACGATTGACAATTGACAATTTTTCTATAAAAAGAAAGATATCTAATAAATGAAGTCACCGTTTGGAAAGGGGTGAAGCCTGGATATCCCGGCAGTGACCATCATACATCCTCCATCATCCTTGCAGCTTTTTTCAGATATTTTCTATGATAATCAGGAATCAGACCCTCTTTGTTTGGGCCAATATTCAGCAAAAAGTTTGCCCCATTTTCTCTTGCGGTGCGGTACCAGTTGAAGATTGTTTCTGCTGATGGGTGACTGTATGCGCTGCCTTCTATCCAGAACCAGTGCGGATTCAGGCTGGTGCAAAACTCAAATGGCAGGTATTCTTTGCTGTTATCCGGCAAGGTGAATATCGGGTCGATTACAGGTTTGCGTTCTTTTTCTTCATATATAAAGTCAAAATGTTCACTGGTGCGGATGTCTACCGGGTGGTAGCGCACCGTGCCGGGCCAGTCACTGCTGGAGTTTTTCACCACCAGGCAATCCGGTTGCAGTAAATGGATATGGTTGTATAACTCTGTCCATTCCCAACGTTCGCCATGGTACAATCCACATTTCGGGTCATTTTCCCATTCCGGGTTGAATGCCCATTCCCGGGTGGGATGGTCTTTGTCCCAACCGCCATCAAACCATATCTCCAAAATATCGCCATATCGGGTAAGCAATTCTGTCATCTGGTTGCGCATATACAACGCGTATAATTTATCATCATTATATTGCGGGTAATTACGATCCCACAATGAATAATACAATCCCACCTTTATGTCGACTTTACGAAACGCGTCCACAAACATCCCAACGATATCCGGCGAACCGGGAGAGTTCTTTATGCTATACTCGGTATATTCGCTGGGCCACAGGCAAAATCCGTCGTGATGCTTGGTAGTTAATACGGCATACCGCATTCCGGCTTCGACGGCGACATCTGTCCATTGGGACGGGTTTAGTAATTTGGGATTGAAATTTTCAGCCGGGAATCTCCCGTCACCCCAACCACAATCGGTAAAAGTAGTCGGGCCGAAATGGATAAACATGCCATATCCAAGTTCCATCCAGGCTTTTTTTGCTGGTGAGGGAAGTATTGATGTCATTTAAAAAGCACCTTATTTTCGTGTTGTCTGATAATAGATGTGTTTATGTCATGTGTCAATAACATACATGGTTATTTATTTAACCAGATACTATAATTTATCAGAAAAGTTCTCAATTCTCAATTTGTAATTTGCAATTTCTAAATCCCCAACCTTACAAACTGCTCTGATGGGGCATCATTTGCTATCATGAGTTCTTTCATCAGTTTTATCATGCGCGCTTCCACCTGCGGGTAGTCTATCGGGTGTTGTTGTTCGGGGTCGCTTTGCAGGTCATATAGCGCGGTGGGGAATTTTATTTGCCGTGGCGCACCGGTTTCCAGGGTATGCGCGGTGGTATCAAGTTTTAATGTTTTCAGGCCTTTGGTGAATGAAAACGGTGGTGCCAATTCTGCGGTAGCGAGAAGTTCATTATCCATAAATGCCCGTCCTACACCATGCCGGGTAGTCATCAGGGTGTATTCATATAATGGCGCATTTTCCGCAACAGGTCCGCGCATGTATAGATAGCGTCCGTCGGTACAATTCACCTGTCCGCCAAATAATCCGAACAGGCCTGCTTCGCGCACCGGCTTGTCAGATGCGATGGTTTCGCGCAGGGGGATTCCTTGCATGTCTGGCGGCAGTGGCAAGTTGAAATAATCAAGCAGCGTTGGCGCAATATCGATAGTTTGTACCAATGCATCGCGGCGCTGGTTGCTTACTCCGCAGCGCGGGTCCCAAATGAAAAATGGCGTGTTGGCTACTTCGTTGTAAAACGGCGCCCAGCATTTTGCCCAGCATCCATGCTCACCCAATAGAAAACCATGGTCGGTATTGACTATAAGCATGGTATCTTTCCATAAGTCGTGATCATCCATGAAGTCGAGTATTTTACCCAGTGATTCATCGCACATGGTATGCAGAGCTGCGCTTTCCCGTCGGCAGCGTTCTACTTCTTCTGGCGTTTGATTAACAAAGTCGTATGGCGGCCAGTCAAAATGTGGGGTGTCGTCACCGGGATACATGTCGCGAAAACGTTCTGGCGCGAAGTATGGCTCGTGGGGGTCGAATGTTTCTATATGCAGGAACCAGTTGTCTTCGTCGTGATTGTTTTCAAGAAAATCGAGGGCATTGGTAAAGGTAACCGTCTGGTAATGGTCTTTTTCGTCTGTTATATGGGCACGGCTTGTCCAATTATGATGGTCGCGTCCAAGGTTTTGTACTGTATCTGGTATATTTGGATTTTTAATTGCCGGTTTCCAGTGGTCATATTCCTGACCCCGCACTATTTCCCAGCTTGAATAGCGATTGTGATATGTCGCGCCGCCGTCTTCCCAGTAATGGTAGTGGTCGCTTATCAGATGCGAATATACGCCATTGTCTTTCAATAGTTCTGGCATTGAATCATCAAATGGCTCGATGGGTCCCCAACTGCGATGCAGGAAATTATATCGTCCAGTATGTATATCGCGTCGCGCCGGCATACACGGCATACTGGCGACATAAGAATTATCAAACGTAACCGTGCGCTCCGCCAACCGCTGAAAATTCGGGGTCTGTACCCAATCGCTGCCGTAAGGTTTCAGCATACGCCGGTTCAACGAGTCAAACATCACCATAATAGCTTTCATAATTTACTTCTTTCGATAGAACAGCTTTAGGTGAAATGATAGCTTTGTTAAGGTGGTGTGTCAATGAAAATATCAGTTAGGTAATCTTTTTACATCGATTAATAGATTATAATAAAACTGCAGTTTACCAAACAATGAGATACCTTCTATAATACACGCAGTTGTTAACCGGAAAGGAGCGTTCTTATGCGCAATATTGTCTTTAATTTGCCTGCAGTTGTTAGTGAAGTAGTACGGCAGGCAGTGATGGTGTTCAGCCGAATTGTGTTTGAACGTACCGGATTATTGGTTAAGACAGAAGGATTGAGTGATTTAACGATTAGCCTGGCTTATGATTTGTCGCTTGGAAATGAAGGATTTTGTATAGAAGACGCGGCAGCGGGTGGCATAATAATCAGCGGACATGATGACCGCGGATTGGTCGCCGGTATTGGAAAATTACTGCACGACGCGAGTTTTATGCCCGGCGAGTTTGTTCCCGGCAGATGGCGCGGCACATCAGTGCCGGTTATGCCGGTACGCGGTATCTACTTTGCCACCCATTTTCATAACTGGTATCATGATGCGCCAATTGAAAAGGTTGAACGCTACATTGAAGAATTGGCGTTATGGGGCACCAATGTGCTTAGTGTCTGGTTCGACATGCACCATTATAAAGGCATTAATGACCCGGAAGCGCAAAAGATGTTGGAAAGACTGCATGCCATGCTGATGGCGGCAAAACGTATCGGGATGGATACCGGGTTGACAACTCTTGCCAATGAAGGTTATGCCGACAGTCCGGAACCGTTGCGCGCTGAATGGGTTGCCGGACAAAATGGATATCACCACGAACCTGCCGGACATTATCATGTCGAAATTTGTCCGAACAAACCCGGCGGAACCGAGTTAATTCTGCAGTTGGCTGAGGAGCGGATGGAATTTTTTGATGATATCGGCATTGACTACTATTGGATATGGCCTTATGACCAGGGTGGCTGCACCTGTTCTGCTTGTTCTCCGTGGGGGGCAAATGGTTTCCTTTCCATTGCAAGGACTGTTGCTCATCGTGTTCGCGCGCGCTTTCCAAAGACGAAAATTGTTCTTTCCACCTGGTATTTTGATCATTTTGTTGATGGTGAATGGGCCGGGTTGGATGCCGCATTCGCCGATAAACCTGATTGGGTCGATTTATTGCTGGCAGATGATTATGGCGATGACTTTCCACCATATCCGCTGCAGCATGGGGTTCCCGGCGGTTTTAAAATGGTTGGATTTCCGGAAATCAGCATGTATCATTGCGACCCCTGGGGTGGGTATGGCGCCAACCCGGTGCCGGCACATATTCAATCGTTATGGAACCAGGCACTGACTCGTCTTATCGGCGGTTTCCCATATTCAGAGGGAATATACGAAGACCTTAACAAGGCAATCATGGCGCAATGCTATTGGAATCCTACCAAACCGGTGGCGGATACAGTGCGTGAATACCTGTCTGCAATAGGTGTGGTTGATGTGGATAAAGTTGTGCGGGCTATAGATATCCTCGAACGAGCTTTCCCGCACTATTTGATAATAGATAATGATGTCCGTCACGTCAGTTTTGGCAATACAGACGGGGCCGATGAAGCAGCAAATCTGCTGCTGGCTGCTGATGCGGAAATGCCGGAATGGGCAAAAACTGGTTGGCGCTGGCGAATACTATTGCTGCGGGGAATAATTGATACTGAACTTGTGCACAATAATTTTACTCCCACTCCTGCCTGTGATAATGCTTTCAAGGAATTGACAGAAATATATCATGCGCAACATGCCGACAGTTGGGTGGCACCACCATTAAAAATGCCAGGTGAATAATATGAGTGATATCGATTTTAACGATTATGCTGACAAATGGCAGACTAATGCCTTATTGGCTCTTGACACTATCGCGATGCGTCCGGTCCGAGGGATTCCCACCTGTACATTGAATGATATGCAGTGGTCGCATCTGGATATATTTTCGGGTAATCCACCCGGCAGTTATGAGAAGGACCCGGTGCGGGTTTACCGCGAGTTTTCGCTGAAAACCGGCGTATGTTTCATAGACCAGTGGATACCTGAAAATCCGTTAAGCATGCGCGACCAGGGTTATGAAGATACAACCCGCGGCGCAACTACCGGCGCGGAAGAAATCTTTTGTGATGGTATGCGGATTGATTCGCCGGAAGCAGCGGTTGAACACATGGAAAAATATCTTTTTCCACAATGGGAACAATGGCGGAAAAATCTTATAGCGAATGTTGATGAAGAAGTGCGTGGCCGTATTGCAGGTGAAGTGAAGGTGCAGAACTTTTTTGGCATGAATATGCTGAAAGGGCCATATAACGGCTTTTTCACCTTCCCGGGGTTTCTATATGGCCAATACGGATATGTTAATTATTTTTCAGCTTACGCGCTGTATCCGGAAATAATAGAAAAAGGTTTTAAATTATATGCTGATGCTGCCGAAGTGTATAACCGTATTGCTACCCGCGCAATTATCGAAGGCGGGTTGCCGCGATTAATTCGACTTGACCATGACATGGCAGATTCCCGCGGGACACTGGTGAATGTTAAAACATTGGATAATTTATGGATGCCTCATTTCGCGCGTGCCATTAAGCCATTATTGGATGCCGATATCAGGCTGATATGGCATTGCGATGGCAACCTTATGGAGATGGTTCCGCGATTGTTGGAAGCAGGCATTGGCGGATTCCAGGGGTTTCAGTATGAGGATGGCATGGATTACGAAAAAATCTGCAAGATGACTGACCGCAATGGCGATCCGCTGTTTATTATTGCCGGTGTATCCGTAACCCGCACATTGCCAATGGGCAAGCCGTCAGATGTTAAACGCGAGATGGACTGGTTGGTAGAAAAAGGACCAAAAGTCGGTTTGATGCTGGCCTGCAGCAGTTCGATTGCCCCGGGTGTGCCGTTGGAGAACATGAAAACTTTGCTTGAAGGATTTGCGCATTATCGGGTTAATGGGCGAATTTAATTACATTAATAGGTGGAACTGGACATATTAAGTTTTAGATAAGGATTTGCCTTGCTCTAAGTTTTTAAAAATTATAATAGTTAAGAGTTGTAGTCACAGTGTGGAACAGGGTCGCAACCCGGCTGATTTCTTTGAAACTATCATTTTACCACTTGCTAATCAGGAGATTGGCGTTCCTGGGGATAGCCGGGCTGCGACCCTGTTCCAAACGGTGACTGAAAATTTCGGGTATTTCTTCTTATTAAAGTTCC